>Ga0214472_10006318_pt1 | contig 12418 bp, 11 predicted proteins | sample RVTome_6_FD_207662 | JGI IMG/M metagenome (GOLD analysis project Ga0214472, IMG submission 207662) | Soil microbial communities from uranium-contaminated site in the Upper Colorado River Basin, Wyoming, United States - RVT140D175 | ecosystem: Environmental > Terrestrial > Soil > Contaminated >... | reverse complement strand
GGAATCGGCCGCGCTGCGGCGCGCCGCCAAGCGCGCCGGCCTGGCGCCGACTTTTCTGATCGCGCCGACCTCGACCGCGGAGCGGATTGCTGCCGCCGACCGCGCCAGCGCGGCGTTTTCTTACTGCGTCGCCCTGACCGGCACCACCGGGGCGGCTTTGGGCGTGGATCGCGAGCTGCGGCGCTACCTGAAGCGCGTGCGGCGGCTGGCGCGCAAGCCGTATGTGGTCGGCTTCGGTGTCTCGCGGCCGGATCAGGTTCGGGCGCTGGCCGGGCTCGCCCACGGTGTAGTCGTCGGCAGCGCGCTGATCCGCGCGCTCGACGCCGGGCCGCGCTCCGGAGCGCGGCGCCGCGCCTTCGCCCTGGTCGCTCGGCTCAAGCAAGGGACGCTGCCATGAAAGGCATCGATGGCTGGCGCCGCGCGATCGATCAAGCGGACGCCGAGCTGGTCGAGAAGCTCAACCAGCGCGCCCGCCACGTGCTCGCGATCGGCAAGCTTAAAGCGGCCCGCGGCGAGCGCATTTACGATCCCGAGCGCGAGGAGGAGATCTTGCGCCGGGTGATGCAGCTCAACCGCGGACCGTTCGACGGCGAATCGATCCGGCGCCTGTTCGAGCGGATCCTCGACGAGTCGCGACGCTTGGAGCGCCTCAGCACGCAAGGACAGGATCAGCCGCGCGCCGCCAGAAAATCAAAAAGGAGTCTCCGATCATGATCGTCGTCATGCAAGCTCATGCTCCGGAATCCGAAGTGGAGGCGGTGATCGACCGGCTGACCGAGCTCGGCTTCGACGTGCACCGCTCGACCGGGGTCGACCATACCGTGCTCGGCGCGGTGGGCCGCACCCCCTGCGATCCGCGCGCGCTCGAGATCCTGCCGGGCGTACGCCAAGTGGTGCGGGTCAGCGAGCCCTACAAGCTCGCCAGCCGGACGTTTCGGCCCCAGGACACGGTCATCGAAGTGCAGGGGCTCAAGCTCGGCGGGCCCGAAGTGGTGGTGATCGCCGGGCCGTGCAGCGTCGAGAGCCCGGATCAGATCCAGACCGCGGCCAAGATCGTGCGCCAGGCCGGCTGCCGCGCGCTGCGCGGCGGCGCGTTCAAGCCGCGCACCTCGCCCTACAGTTTTCAGGGGCTCGGCGAGGAGGCGCTGCGCTGGCTGCGGCGGGCGGCCGATCGCGAGGAGCTGCTGGTGGTGACCGAGGTGATGGATACGTCGCAGATCACCACCGTCGCCAAGTACGCCGACATTCTCCAGGTCGGCGCGCGCAACATGCAGAACTACGCGCTGCTCAAGGAGCTCGGCAAGCTCAACAAGCCGGTGCTGCTCAAGCGCGGCTTGGCCGGGACCATCGAGGAGCTGTTGATGAGCGCCGAGTACCTGCTCGCCGGCGGCAACTATCAGGTGATCCTGTGCGAGCGCGGCATCCGCACCTTCGAGACCGCGGCCCGCAACACCCTCGATCTGTGCGCGATCCCGATCGTGCACAAGCTGTCGCATCTGCCGATTCTGGCCGATCCGAGCCACGGCACCGGTCTGCGCGACAAGGTCGCGCCGATGGCGCGGGCTGCGGTGGCGGCGGGCGCCGACGGTTTGCTGATCGAAGTCCATCCCGAGCCCGAGAAGGCGGTTTCCGACGGCGTCCAGAGCCTGCTGCCCGAGGACCTGTTCGCCCTGATGGAGCAGCTCAAGATCATCGCCACCGCGGTCGGGCGGCGCCTGGCCTGAGCGCTCGACCTTGATGCAGGGCGAAACCAGGCTCCAGTTCTTGTTTCTGACAGAAGCACAAGATGTCGGTCGGATGTAGAGGCGCGAATGGGTTGGCATGGGTGGCCGCAGGCCGCCCATGGACGACCTCGGTCCTGGCGCATAGCTCGACCATGGGCGCCCTTCGGCCGCCCATGCCACCCCAGTGGCGATCCAAAGCGATGATCTATGGCCGAGTCGTTGAGCGGACATTCGGGGAGTAAGTTCAACGGGCCGCCGGGGTCGGTGGCGATCGTCGGCGTCGGTTTGATCGGCGGCTCGCTGGGGCTGGCGCTGCGCCGCACCTGGCCGCACTGCCGGATTCTCGGTGTCGATCGCCCCCGAGTCCTCGCTCGGGCACGCGCTCGGGGCGCGATCGATGCCGCCGCTACGCTGCCGGCGGCGGCGCGCTCCGAGCTGGTGGTGCTCGCCGCGCCGGTGCTCGCGATCATCCGGCTGCTCGATAAGCTCGGAGCGTGCTTGGGTCCGACCACGGTGGTGACCGATGCCGGCTCGACCAAGCAAGCGGTGATGCAGGCGGCGCGCCGGCGCCTGCCGCGCGATCGCTTCATCGGCGGCCATCCGCTGGCCGGGCGCGAGCTCGGCGGTATCGAGGCCGCCGACGGCGGACTGTTTCGCGGTGCCGGTTGGGCTCTGGTCGCTCCCCGCGGCTCGGCACCGGCCCTGGCCCGGGTTCGGACCCTGGTTCGGGCCTGCGGCGCGCGCCCGCTGCTGTGCACCGCGGCGCAGCACGACCGCGCGCTGGCGCGGGTCTCGCAGCTGCCGCAGCTCGCTGCCAGCGCCCTGATGGCGCAGGCCGCCGCGCCTGCCGCGCTGGCTTTCGCCGGGAGCGGCCTGCGCGATACCACCCGGCTCGCGGCCAGCCCCTATTCGATCTGGGCCGATATCCTGGCGACCAACCGGCGCGAGCTGGAGCGCGTGGTGCGCGGCTTGAGCCAAGATCTGCGGCGCATGGTGCGCTCGCCCGCTCACGCCCGCCGCGTCTTCCAAACCGCGCAGCGCGGGCGCCGGCGTCTGCTCGATGCGCGGCGCGGCGCCGCGCGCGGATCGAATCGGATGCGGCGCCGGCCATGAGCGAGCCGACCGTGCTCGGCGCGGTGATGACCGGGGGCCAGAGCCGCCGCTTCGGCCGCAACAAGGCGCTGGCCGAGTTCGGCGATCGCACGGTGATCGAGCGGGTGGTGGCGGCGCTCGCGCCGGCGGTGGAGCGCATCGTGCTGGTCGGAAGCGATCCTGAACCGTATCGATTCCTGGGTCTTCCGATTCACGGCGATCTGCGCCCCGATTGCGGCGCGCTCGGCGGCATCCATACCGCGGTCGCGGTGGCCGGAGAGCGGCCGGTGGTGGTGGCGTCCTGCGACCTGCCGCTGGTGGAGACGCCTTTGTTTCTGCGCCTGGCCGAGCTCGCGTCCGCGACTGATGCAGCCGACGCGGTCGTGCCTTGCGGCCGCACCGGTCTGCAGCCGCTGTGCGCCGCCTACGGGCCGGCCTGCAAATCCGCGATCGAGGCCCAGCTCGATCGCGGCCGGCTCAAGGTCGCCGAGTTTTTCGGCTCGGTCCGGTTGCGGCTGCTGCGCGCCGAGGAGCTGGAGGCGCTCGGCGACGAGGAGCGGATGTTCTTCAACATCAATACGCCCGAGGAGTACCGGCGCGCGCTGGAGCTCGCCGGCCTCGCCGGAGATGCGGGCTGAGCCATGATCGCGACGCTCAAACCGGCGCGCCGGGTGCGGGGCGCCGCGCGGGTGCCGGGCGACAAGTCGATCTCGCATCGGGCGTTTCTACTGGCGGCGCTGGCGGATGGAGCGGTGGAGGTGCGCGGGGCCGGCCGGGGAGAGGACGTGCGCTCGACCTTGCGCTGCGTGGCCGAGCTGGGCGCCGCGGTTTCCGAACCCGCCGGCGCCGACTGCATCCGGGTGCAGGGAAGGAGTCTGCGCGGTCTGAGCCCACCGCGCGCGCCGCTCGATTGCGGCAACTCCGGGACCACCTTGCGGCTGTTGGCGGGGATCTTGGCCGGGCACTCCTTCGCCGCCACCCTCACCGGTGACGCTTCGTTGTCGGCGCGGCCGATGGAACGGGTGGCGGCGCCGCTGCGCGCCATGGGGGCGCGGGTCGAGCTCAGCGCGCGCGGGACCGCGCCGCTCTGGGTCGAGGGCGGAGCGCTGCGCGGCATCGATTACTCCATGCCGGTCGCGAGCGCCCAGGTCAAAAGCTGCATCCTGCTGGCCGCGCTTTACGCCGAAGGCGCCAGCGCCGTCCGCGAGCCGGTTCCGACCCGCGATCACACCGAGCGGCTGCTGGGCGCCGCCGGGGTGAGCTTGAAACGCGAGCGCGGCGCGATCGTGATCACGCCGGCGACGCGGCTGAGCCTCGATCGGATCGAGGTGCCCGGCGATTTCTCTTCGGCCGCTTTCCTGCTCGCCGCCGCCGCGCTGCTGCCGGGCAGCGAGATCGAGCTGCGCGCGGTCGGCCTCAATCCGAGCCGAACCGCGTTTCTCGACCTGCTGCACGACATGGGCGCCGCGGTCGAGCACCAGATCGAGAGCGAATCCGGCGCTGAACCGCGCGGCGCTGTTCGGGTGCGCGGCGCGGAGCTGCGCGCGGTTTCGCTGGGTCCGGAGCGCGCCGCGGCGCTGATCGACGAGCTCCCGCTGGTCGCGGCGCTGGCGGCGCGAGCCGAGGGCATCAGCGAGCTGCGCGGCGCGGCCGAGCTGCGCCACAAGGAGTCGGACCGGCTCGCCGCAATGGCACAAGGGCTGCGGGCGCTGGGCGCGCAAGTCGAGGAGCTGCCGGACGGCTGGGTGATTCAGGGACCGGCCGCGCTGTGCGGCGCCGAGCTCCAGAGCCGCGGCGACCACCGGGTAGCGATGGCGCTCGCGGTGCTGGCGCTGGCGGCGCGCGGCCCGAGCCGGATTCACGCCGCGGAGTGCGTCGCGGTATCCTTTCCAGGCTTCTTCGAAACCCTCGAAAGCTTGGTCGAGTGCTAGCCTGGTGTCACACCTCCGTTATCTGACCGCCGGTGAATCCCACGGCGAAGCCCTGCTCGGCATTCTCGAAGGCGTGCCGGCGGGGCTGCCGCTCAGCGAGCGCGACCTGCGCGCCGAGCTCAAGCGCCGCCAGGGCGGCTACGGCCGCGGCGGGCGCCAGAAGATCGAGCGCGACCGGGCCAAGATCCTCTGCGGCGTGCGCTATGGGGAAACGCTAGGCTCACCGATCGGCCTGCTGCTGCGCAACCGCGACTGGAAGAATTGGAAGACCAAGATGGCGCGCGAGCCGCGCGCCGAGCGCAGCGCCGCGGTCACCGTGCCGCGGCCCGGCCACGTCGATTACGCCGGACTGATCAAGTACCGCCGCCGCGACATCCGCGATCTGCTCGAGCGCGCCAGCGCCCGCGAGACCGCGATGCGGGTCGCGCTCGGCACGATCGCGCGCCGGCTGCTCGAGGCGCTGGGGATTCGGATCGGGAGCCACATCGTCCGGATCGGGGCGGTCGAGGCGCCGCCGCTGCCCGCCGAGCTGGCGGCCGGCGAGCTCAACCGGCGGGCCGACCGCTCGCCGGTGCGCTGTCTCGATCCGGCGACGTCGCGCGCCATGGTCGCGGCGATCGACGCGGCCCGAGCCGCGCGCAACAGCTTGGGGGGCATCTACGAAGTGGCGGTCGACGGGCTCCCCGCGGGGCTGGGCTCGCACGTGCACTGGGACCGCAAGCTCGACGGGCGGCTGGCCCAGGCGTTGATGTCGATCCCGGCGACCAAAGCAGTCGAGATCGGCGCCGGGTTCGCTCAGGCGGCGCTGCTCGGCTCCGAGGTCCACGACGAGTTCCTGCCCGGCGCCGGCCGGCGCCCGCGGCGGCCGACCAACCGCGCCGGAGGCCTGGAGGCCGGGATCACCAACGGCGAGCGCCTGCTCGTGCGCGGCGGCATGAAGCCGATCGCGACCTTGATGCGGCCGCTGCGCTCGGTGGATCTGGCCAGCGGCAAGCCAGCCGCGGCCTTTCGTGAGCGCGCCGACGTCTGCGCGGTGCCGGCTGCGGGCGTGATCGCCGAGGCGGTGGTGGCGCTGGTGCTGGCGGATGCGGTGCTCGAGAAGTTCGGCGGCGATTCGATGGCCGAGCTGGGTGAAGCGTGGCAGCGTCATTGGGACTACTGGACCGGCAAGAAAAGCGCGCTAGGATAGGGGTCATGTTCCCGGGTCCCGTCTGGCAGAGAGCTGTGCGCTGCTGCAGCACCTTGCTTTGGGCGGCGCTCGCGGCCGCTGCGCTCGAGGCGCGGCCGGTCTCGGAAACCGCGGCCGCGGAGGACGGCGCCGCGCTGGTGCCGGTGACCGCGGCGGACATTCTCGATGTGGTCCGGCGGAGCGAAAGCCAGGCGGTGCTGGTCAACATCTGGGCCACCTGGTGCCAGCCCTGCGTCGAGGAGCTGCCCGAGCTGCTGGCGCTGCGGCGCGACTTCCGCGATCGCGGCTTCGAGCTGCTGCTGGTCTCGGCCGATTTCGATTCCGAGCTGCCCCAGGTGCGCGCCTTCCTCGCGGGTCAAGGGATCGATTTTCCGACCTACTTCAAGAGCGAGAAGGACCAGGCGTTCATCAACGCGCTGTCGCGCGACTGGAGCGGCGCGCTGCCGGCCTCGTTTCTGTACGGCCCGGCGGGGGAGCTGCGGCAGTTCTGGCAGGGCCAAACCACGCGCGCGGATCTGGAGCAGCCGATTCGTGAGCTTTTGAGAGTGAACCAAAACGGTTCCGGAAAGGAGTAAGCAAATGCTGCATCGTTTCGGGGTTGCGCTGGCGCTGTTCGCGTTGGCGGCGGGTTCGGGGTGGTTGTCGGCCCAGGAGCCGCTCGCGCTCGGCGCCGCGGCGCCCAAGACCGAGGTCAAGATGAAGAACATCGACGGCCGCGAGCTGTCGATCGCGGACGCCGCAGGTGAAAAAGGTACGCTGGTGATGTTTTCGTGCAACGCCTGTCCGTGGGTCAAGGCGTGGGAGGATCGGATCGCCGCGCTCGGCAACCGCTACCAGAAAAAAGGCGTCGGCGTGATCGTGATCAACCCGAACGATCCTGAGGTCCAGGCCGAGGATAGCTATGCGGTGATGCAGGAGCGCGCCAAGCAGCGCGGCTTCGAATTTCCGTACGTGGTCGATGCGACCTCGGACGTGGCGCGCGCCTTCGGCGCGACCCGGACTCCGGAAGCGTTCCTATTCGACGCCGCCGGCAAGCTGATCTATCACGGCGCGATCGACGACAACGCCAAGCAGCCCGACCAGGTCGAGGAGCCTTACCTGAAGAACGCGCTGGAGGCTTTGATCGGCGGCCAAGCGATCGCGGTTCGCGAGACCAAGTCGATCGGCTGCACGATCAAATTCCGCACCTGATTTCGGTTAGGAGCCTGCCGCATCCCCGAATCGGGTGGCATGGGCGGCCGGAGGGCGCCCATGGACGAGATTCGAGTCAGGCGTGAGGTCGTCCATGGGCGCGCTGCGCGTGCCCATGCCACCCGCTGCACGCCGCGGCACAGGATGGACCCGCTGTGGTCCTGCAAAACGGACTACCTTTATTTAATTTAAGCGAGGGCTTCGCCTTCGAGCGAGGCGATCACCGCGGCGCAGGAAGCGTCGCCAGTGACGTTGACCACCGTGCGGCACATGTCGAGCAGTCGGTCGACGCCCAAAATCAACGCGATCCCCTCGAGCGGCACCCCGATGGTCTTGAGCACCAGGGCCAAGGTGATCATGCCGACGCCCGGAACGCCAGCGGCGCCGATCGAAGCGAGCGTGGCGGTGAGCACGATCAGGCCTTGCTGGCCGAGGGTGAGGCCGAGGCCGAACACTTCGGCGATGAACACCGCCGCCACCCCCTGATACAGCGCGGTGCCGTCCATGTTGATGGTCGCGCCGAGCGGCAGCACGAATCCCGAGACGCTCTTGGAGACGCCCAGATTGTTTTCCACGCACTCCATCGTCACCGGCAGGGTCGCGGAACTGGAGCTCGAGCTGAACGCGATCAGCTGGGCCGGGCGGATGCCGCGGAAGAAGCGCCCGACGGAGAGGCGGGTGAACAGCTTGAGCAGCGCCGGATAGATGAGCCCGGCATGCAGGATCAAACCGGCAATCACCACCACCGAATAGCGCGCCAAGGTGCCGAGGATGCCGAGGCCGAATTCGGCGATCATCGAAGCGATCAGAGCGAAGACCCCGTACGGAGCCAGCTCCATGATCAACAGCACCAGCTTGAGCATGGCTTCGTTGAGGCCGTTGAAGAACGCCAACACCGGTTCGGCCTGCGGCCGCGGCAGCATGGTCAGCACCACGCCGAGCGCCAGCGCGAAGAAGATCACCTGCAGCATCTCGGCTTCCGCCAGCGCCCGCACCGGATTGGTCGGAATGATATCGAGCAGCACATCGACGACCCCGGGCTTTTGCAGGGCCTGCTCGATGCGCTGGGAGGCATCGCCGCGATAGCTGCTGAGCAGTTGTTCCTTGGTCTCCGGCGACAGGCCTTGGCCCGGGTGGATCAGGTTGGCCAGCAGCAGCCCGATGGTGACCGCCACTGCGGTGGTGAGCAGGTAGTAAGCGAAGGTCCTCAGCCCCATGCGCCCGAGCCGCCGGACATCGCTCAGCGTGCCGGTGCCGATCACCAGCGAAGCGAACACCAAGGGCACCACCACCATGCTGATCAGTCGGATGAAGGCGGTGCCGAACGGCTTGAAGTACGCGGCCATGAACGGCGCCCAGCCGAGCTGATTGCCCACCAGCCCGATCAGGATGCCGGCCGCGAAGCCGATCAGAATCCTGGTGTAGAGCGCGAGTCCAGGCCGGCGCATGTCCCGCCGAATCTAGTTCCCTCGGATCGCTTCTGCAAGGGCATGATCGGACTCGCGCCGTTGATCTCGGATGTGCTCGCACCGACCGATGGCTGGCTCCCGGATCCGCGCTGTGGTAAACAGCACAGGCGGTGTCTGCTCTGATCCTGGCCGTCGTCCTGTCGACCGGCATACCGGTAGCGAACCCAGCGCTGCCGCGGGCATCGCCGCGGATCGCCAACTACACCATCGACGTTCGGCTGCTGCCGCAGCGCAAGCGTCTCGAGGGCACCTTGATCCTGGAGTGGCGCAACAGCGCCGAACAGGCGCTCTCGGAGTTTCCGCTGCACCTGTATTGGAACGCATTCAAGCACAACCTCACCGAGGTCAGCCGCGGAGAGAAACGGCGTCCAGAAGCTCGCATCCCACCGGCCGCGCGCGAGCGCGCCTGGGCCTACCAGCATCTGCGCTCGATCACCATGCTGGAGCTCGATGGGGAAGTCGACCTGCTCCCGACCCTGAAGGTCCTGCACCCGGACGTTCCCAACCTCGAGGATCAAACCGTGGTGCAGATCCGAACCCCGCGACCGGTCGAGCCCGGCGCCACGCTCAAACTTCGGATCGAGTGGGTGGCGCGGATTCCCCACGGTGCGATCCCGAGGTCCGGCTGGGTCCACGACTATTTTTTCATGGCTCAGTGGTTTCCGAAGCTCGGCGTGCACTGGCACGGGGCTTGGAACTGCCACACCTTCCACCCAACCACCGAGTTCTTCGCCGACTTTGGGGTCTACCGCGTGCGGGTCACGACGCCCGCCGCCTATGTGGTCGGCGCGACCGGTGCCCTGCGCTGGGAACAGCCCAACCAGGACGGCAGCGTGACCCGCGAATTCTATCAGGAAGATGTGCACGACTTCGCTTGGGCCGCGAGCCCGCAGTTCCGGGTCTATCGGGATCGATTCAGCAGCTCGGGGCTCCATCCGGTGGCGCTCACCCTTTTGCTGCAGCCCGAGCACACCTACCTGGCGCGGCGCTATCTGGACGCCACCAAACACACGCTGCGCCACTACGGCCGCTGGTACGGCGAGTATCCGTACGCTCAGCTTACCGTGGTCGATCCAGCATATGGCTCGGGCTCGGGCGGCATGGAGTACCCAACGCTCTTTACCGGCGGCGCTTCGATCTTCGATCCACCGGAGTTGCAGAAACCGGAGGGGGTCACGGTTCACGAGTGCGGCCACCAGTTCTGGTACGGCCTGGTGGCCAACAATGAATTCGAGGAAGCTTGGCTCGACGAGGGCTTCAACACCTATTCGACTGCCAAAGTGCTCGACCTGGTCTACGGCCCGGTCGCTTGGGCCGAAACCAGCTTCGGCCTGCAGTACTCGATCGGCCGTACCGGGATTCCGATCGTGGCTCCCGGGGTCTGGATCGAACGGGGCGAGGACCGGGTCGCGAGCCTGCGGCAGAAGGGAACCGTCGATCGGATGGCGCGGCGCGCATGGGAGTATCGCAACCGGGATGCCTATGGTCTAAATGCTTACAGCAAGCCGGCGCTGGTGCTGCAGACGCTCGAGCGGCTGCTGGGCGACGAGGTTATGAACCGGGTGATGCGCACCTTCCACCACCGCTGGCGCTTCGGCCATCCAACCACCGAGGATTTCATCACCTCGGTCGAGCAGGTCAGCGGAGCCTCGTGGCGTTGGTTTTTCGAACAGACTTTTTTTTCCAGCGAGATCTGCGACTACGCGATCGAACGAGTCCGCAACCTGCCGCGCCGCAGCTTCGAAGGATACCGAGATCGTCCCGGGCGCGAACCGGTTTTGATTCGGCCGCCAGCGGATGCAGCTGAGACCGGCGCTTTCGAATCTGAAGTTCTGGCGGTCCGCAAAGGCGGCGTGCGGCTGCCGGTCGAGGTGCTGGTCGAGTTCGAGGACGGCCAGCAGCTCACCGAGCGGTGGGACGGCCAAGAGCGCTGGATTCGCTACCGCTACCAGCGACCGGCCCGGATTCGCCGCGCTGTCGTCGATCCGAACCATGCTCTGATGATCGACATCGACTATGCCAACAACAGCTGGATCGCCGACCGCAGTGTCGCGCCGCTAGCCGGGCTGAAAGCCGCAGGCCGCTGGCTGCGCTGGATGCAGGACCTACTCGAGCTCTATGCCGCCTTTAGCTGATCGCTTTGGCGCCGCGTGGGCGCTATGGCTGGCCTGCTGGGGAGGCGGAATGCGTTCGGCGGGCCGATGCTGGCGGGTGATCGTGTTGGTCCTGGGTTGGAACCTGGCTCTGGGCCTGATGGTGGCGCTGCCGCTGGCCCAGCAGATCGAAAACGACCTGGGCTCCAGCGAGGCTGCGTTGCGGATGCGGGACGGGTTCGACTATCCGTGGTGGAGCGCTTTCGAACAGCGCCAATCGGGCAGCTTCAAAACCTATGCTCCGAATATCCTGGGCTTTGGCTTCGCGGTCAGGAATCTCGATCTGCTGCTAGGTGGGCGTCTGTTCGGACGGCTGCTTTTGCCCGGCACCATCGAGCTCGCCGAGCCGGCCGCAGATCCTTCCGCTCCACAGCCACTGGATCCGCTCCTGACCGGCTTGGGGGTTCTTTACCTCGTGACCCAAACCTTTCTGTACGGTGGAATCCTGACCTGCCTGGCCGGCACCCCGAGCCGCCGAAGCCTGGCCAGCTTTGCGAGCGCCTGCGGGCGCTTTTTCGGACCCTGCCTGCGGCTTGCCTTGGTCGCCGGTGTGGCCTATCTGATGATCTTCACACTCAATCGGTGGCTCGGGCCGTGGATCGATCAGCAAGCCCTCGAAGCCAGCAGCGGCCGCGCGGCCCATGCCTGGGTCTTCGGCCGCTTGGGCGCACTGCTGCTTGCCATCGCGCTGGTGCATTTGACGGCCGGTTATGCCCGGGTTGGACTGGTCGTGGGCGGGCGTCGCAGCGCTGTAATAGCTTTCGGCTCGGCGCTGCGGTTGTGCCTGCGGCGGCCGGCCCTCACCTTGGGACACTACCTGAGCGTCGTTCTGGTGAGTGGGATCGTTCTGATCCTGTACGTCTTGGCCGACGGCGGCTTCGAAGCTCGCGGCCTGCTTGGGCTGCTCTGGGTGTTCGTCCTGGCGCAGGCCTGGATGGCGATTCGCATCGGTCTGCGCTTCGCCCTCGCCGGCGGCCAGATCCAAATCAGCCGGGCGATGCACCTCAGCCGTACGCCTCCCTGAAAGCCGGCGCCAGTTCCGCCGCCGGGCTGGGGCGTTTCTTCGTTGGTTGACGCTCCAGTAGCATGGCATAGTGGGCGGTGGAGATGCCGTCAGCTGCGAGGCGCGCGACAGGGGGTGCGGGGGAGCCCCCGCTCACGATGCAGGCGACGGAAGCGAGATACGGGGACAGGTAACGAATTTCCTGGACCGCTGAGTCTGCAGTTTGGTCTTGCCGGAAATTCGTACCAGTCCCCGTATCTCGGAGGAGCCCGAGCGAGCGCAACGAAGCAGATGGCGGCAGATCCGCCGCCGGGCTACTGGCCGGACAGGCCGCGCACCACCACCTCGACCAACCCGCGGATCTGCTCGTCGCTGAGCTTGTCCCCCCACTTGGGCATGTTGCCGGTTCCGTTGGTGATCGATTCGATCAGCTGCTCGTCGGTCACCGATTTCTGCCACTCCGGATCGGTGTGGTTGCGGGCTTTGAGCATCTTGCCGGCCGGGGTCTGGCCCTTGCCGTCTTCACTGTGGCAGGGAGCACACTGTTTCTTGTAGAGCTCCTGCAGCTGCTGGCGTTCGGCTTCGGAGTATTCCTTGGCCAGGCCCGCGCTGCAGCCCAGGCTCAGGGTGAGCAGAGTGCACAGAACGATTCGGATAGCCATCGAA
>Ga0214472_10006317_pt1 | contig 12420 bp, 12 predicted proteins | sample RVTome_6_FD_207662 | JGI IMG/M metagenome (GOLD analysis project Ga0214472, IMG submission 207662) | Soil microbial communities from uranium-contaminated site in the Upper Colorado River Basin, Wyoming, United States - RVT140D175 | ecosystem: Environmental > Terrestrial > Soil > Contaminated >... | reverse complement strand
CGTTATGTGTTAAACCTAGTCAGGTTTAGTTAGTTACTGAAAATTGAGATCCGGAATATGTGAGATATGCTCAAAAGATTACTTAAGGTTTTATTTATATTGGGATGGATACCATTTGTTTTCGAGCTTGTTGTTATATTTAGCGCTATTGCAATGGATGAACCAGGGTACGGTATTAATGTCCTTGTTCTTATCTATATCTACATTTATATATTTGTCTTACAGATAATCCAGTATGTTATTTATGGTAGTTTCTCTCCATTTTATCTATTTAAGAAGGTGAGTACGACTAATCTGGAGGAAAATTCAAATGACTAACCGTATTCTGGCTTTTCTGCTTCTTACGCCTGTTAAGTTGGGCTTTATGTGTAAAAATTTGATGGAGTAATTCTTATGAATTTAGAAGAATTCGTGAAAATCACATTAGAGCAAATAATATCTGGTGTAAAAAAAGCACAGGAAAGCACAAAATTACAGAATAAACACCCATCTGATGCTGATCTTGTTAATCCGGCAATCATGTATAGTGCAGATTCAGCCCCAAAAGGGAAGTATTTTGCTACAGTTCAAAGAAATCTCGTACATTTTGTTGAATTTGATGTTGCAGTATCAGCAGATAGTTCAACTGAAGCAAAAGGTGGATTTAGTTTAAAAGTAGCTGGGCTAGGTGGGGTTGGTGCTGGGGCTGGTGGGACAGAGAAGGAGTCAACCATTAGTCGAGTTAAGTTTAATGTTCCAATACAACTTCCGAAGTCAGAAGATGAAAACACATAACAAAAAAATCCAGCGGAGCGCTAAAAGACGCGCCCGCTGATTAATGACGTTAGGCAAAAGGAGATACACATGGAAAAGTCACTACTTGCTTTGTTCCTAGGGCTGCTGTTCGTCCCGACCATATCAATTGCTGAGAATTGCCGACCTGATGGCTTGGGGGGCTGGCGTTGCAGTGACGGCACAACTGCCCGACCCGATGGTTTGGGTGGTTGGCGCTACAACGACGGGTCAACATCACGACCCGATGGTCTCGGTGGGACTCGTCATAGCGACGGGACAACCACTAGGCCGGACGGGCTTGGTGGCTATCGTCACAGTGATGGATCGACCACACGTCCTGATGGACTTGGTGGCTGGCGAAATAGCGATGGAACAAGCTGTCGTCCGGACGGGCTCGGCGGTTTTCGTTGCAACTAAATCGCCTAACACTGCATGGGGATTCATCAGTGGGGATTCATCAGGGTCAGGTCTTGCAATGCCACATTAGGGATATTGCCTGGACAGTAATAACGTGATTTAATTTTCTGATATTTCTTCAATACATCAAGGAGGATGAACATGGCCAGGGATTCATCAGGGTCAGGTCTTGCAATGCCACATTAGGGATATTGCCTGGACAGTAATAACGTGATTTAATTTTCTGATATTTCTTTAATACATCAAGGAGGATGAACATGGCCAGACCGTTACGGATAGAATTCTCTGGTGCAATTTATCATATTACTTCCCGCGGTAACGCCCAGGCTGACATATACATTACTGATCAGGATCGTTGGATGTTCCTGGATCTGTTTGGAAGAGTCTGTGAACAATTTAACTGGAGTTGTCATGCGTATTGTCTGATGACCAATCATTATCATGTTGTGATTGAAACGGGGGATGGCAATCTATCGAAAGGCATGCGTCATATGAATGGTGTTTACACACAAGCGTTTAACCGGCAACATCGGCGCGTTGGCCATGTGTTTCAAGGGCGCTATAAGGCAATTCTGGTAGATAAAGACAATTACTTGCTGGAAGTCATTCGTTATGTATTGTTAAATCCGGTCCGAGCCCAGATGACCAAAACAGCGGGTCAATACCCCTGGAGCAGTTACCGGGGCATGATCGATAAAATAGAAGCCCCCGGCTGGTTATCCAGGGACTGGGTATTAGGCCAATTTGCAAAATCGAAAAAGCAGGCGCAACAGAAATTCATACAATTTATCAGGAATGGGAAGGACCAACCCCCGCTGTGGGAGAATTTAAGGAATCAAATGTACTTGGGGGATGAACGGTTTGTAAAAAAGATGCATATGCATATACAGGATGATCGCTCGCTTGCTGAAGTCCCCAGAATACAGCGGAGACAAGCTGCAAAACCGATTGAATATTATGCTAAAAACTATCCACCTAAAGAAGCGATGCGTCAAGCTTATGCACTGGGAGAGTACACGTTTAAAGCGATAGCGGATTATTTTGGTGTGCACTATAGTACGGTGAGTCGCGCGGTGAATAGCAAATGATATGTGGCAATGCAAGACCTGACCCCCCGCCTATGGACCAAGGTGATGAACCTGGATCGATTCGATCTCGCCTGATACTGGCAACAGCATCATCGAGGGCTTCCGAAGTGTGATCTGAACCCATCATAAGGGGTCAGCTGGATATCGGATAATAGATCAGCTACGGTAGACTAAACACCTGATAATAAGGAGGTTTTCAAGATGCCCGCTTTATTCCCCCATATAACATTATGGAGCTTTTGGCTCCCTAACACCTAGTTAGCGCGCATTTTCCGCGCCTCGCGGTGTTCTGTGACACAATATGCGGATGAAAGCTCTTGTGCGTCTATTCCGGCTCGTTCATGGGTTGATGGCATTTCTCTTTGCCTGCGCCGCACTCATGCTCACCGCAATTGCCACCCGCATGGGATGGGTGGCCTTCATCGGTGGTTTGGACCGGGCAGCAGCGCAGGCGATTATCGAGGCCGTGGGATTGTTAGCCGCGGCTGTTGTCGCACTGCAGATTGCCGAGACCATCTTTGAGGAAGAGGTCATTCGTGATGCTAACATCAGCGCGCCAACTCGCGTACGCAGATTCTTATCAAGATTCTTTGTGGTCGTCGTGGTCGCGCTGGCCATCGAAGGCCTCGTTGCGACTTTCAGGGCATTGCACGAAGATCCAGCACAACTTCCGTATGCGGCGAGCATCTTGGTAGCGGTCGGAGTACTTCTTGCCGCCTGGGGCTTATTCGTTCACCTCAATCGTTCTGCCGAGGAATTGGAGCCGGAGGCGATGGCGGACGCAAAGCGAGAAGACAAGAAGCTCAAGTAGCATCCATCCGATGCGCGCTAACCCTTCCATCGAGCGGCCTCCTCCGGCCTGCTAACTAACTTAAGGGGTCAGAGCCCTTTTATGAACAATTTCTGAAAAATCCATCTCCTGCGGCAACATCATCTTCAGTTCATCCAGCGGATAATCCGGATAGGCTTCAAGAAAGTTTTTGAGTCCCCTGTATGCCCCGTCTTCATCGCCATCAAACCAGAGTTGATTGATGATCTCGAACCACTGTTCCGGTGCAAGTGTATCGGTGGCACCTGTACTATCCGCGGAAAAAGTTGATTCAAAAGATTCCATCACCCCGCTCTCTGCGGGCATAGCAACAGAACCAGGGGCTGGTGCAGCAGGCAGTGCGATCTCTCGGCTTAATGCAGATGCATCTGGTGTGGCATCTTTTCTGAAGCTTTGGGCGCTTCGGGCGCCAGGTTCATCTTCAATCTCAACACTTTTATTTGAAATGATTTTATCCTGTATAATACCGGCAGCTTCACCGGCATCATGCTCCATCCTCTCCTCCAGCATGGCGGCCGGCTTTTCTGATTTCAGTTCTGTTTGTCTGCTGAATTCCTGCTGTCCATCCTGATCATAAATTTTAAATACTACGCTGAAAGAGATCACGACAACGGCAGCCAGTGATAAAGGAACATACCAGCGTGAAGTTGAAGGGCCTGCTCCCGCCTTGTCTTTATTCAGGGCATTTTTTGCAGCAGAAATGATCGCCGCATCCAGATGTGCAGGCGGTTCCATTCCAGATTCTGCACGATAGCGCCGGGAAAGGTCTGTATCACCTTTCAGGTATTCTTCCAGTGCCTGGTTGTCTTTTTGCTCACTCATCGTTCATCAATCCTTTACGCAATCTGTTAACAACATAGCGTAATCTGCTCTTGGCCGTTTCCAGGTTCACGCCTGTGACTTCGGCAATTTCAGCCACACCCAGCCCTGCTTCTTCCCGCAAGAGGAATGCTTCTCGCTGTTCATCCGGTAATTCACCAATCAATTGCATTAATGTTTCAATCTGCTGTTGTGATTCCACCTGTTGTTCGGGTTGATAATTGTTGCCTGCCGGAATATTTTCCATCTCGTCATCCTGAAAATTCTGGTTCAAGCTGGCGGAGATGGAATGTTTGCGGTAGTAATCAATAAAATGATTGTGTGCCATTTGATACAGGAAGGTCGTGAACTTCGCCTTCACTTCATAGCGTTCTCGGGCCTTAATCAGTTTCATCCACACATCCTGAAACAGTTCCTCGGCGATACCGGCATTCCCGCATTTTCGTAATAAATACCGGTACAGACCGCCTTTGTGCTTGAGGTAGAGCTGCTCAAACGCATGTGCATCACCATCCCGGTAAGTCAGCATCAGTTCCTCGTCTGTGATCTCTTTCTCCATGGAGGAGAAGTTTAAGTGTCATTTACAACAATGGGAATATGATATTTAACGTAAAACAGACAGGGACGGGTTAATACAGGCATAAAAAAAGGGCCATCAGGCCCTTTTCGTATTTGTATAGATGTCATGATTTACTCATTAACAGCCTTCATGCTGAGCCTAACCCGGCCCTGTTTGTCTATTTCCAACACCTTGACCTTAACCATCTCACCTTCTGACAATTTATCGCTGACATTCTCAACCCGTTCGTCAGAAATCTGGGAGATATGCACCAGACCATCCTTGCCGGGCAGAATATTCACAAAGGCACCGAAATCCATGAGTTTGGCGACGCGGCCTTCATAGATCTTGCCGACTTCAATATCCGCTGTGATCTGCTCTATACGTTTGCGGGCGGCCTCTCCTGCTGTTTTATCAACGGCAGCGATTTTTATTGTACCGTCATCATCAATATCGATGGTTGCGCCGGTCTCTTCAGTGATCGCCCGGATGGTTGCACCACCCTTGCCGATCACATCCCGGATCTTGTCCGGATGGATCTTGATAGTGGTAATGCGCGGTGCATACTCTGACATCTCGCCACGCGGTGTAGAAATGACCTCGTTCATCTTGCCGAGTATATGCATGCGTCCTGTACAAGCCTGGCCAAGCGCCACTTCCATGATTTCTTTGGTAATTCCATCGATCTTGATGTCCATCTGCAGGGCAGTAATACCATTGGCTGTACCTGCCACCTTGAAATCCATATCACCCAGGTGATCTTCATCGCCCATAATGTCGGACAAGACCACAAACTTGTCACTTTCCTTGATGAGCCCCATGGCGATACCGGCTACCGGTGCAGTAATGCTGACACCGGCATCCATTAATGACAGGCTGGTACCGCAAACCGTTGCCATGGAACTGGAACCGTTGGATTCGGTGACTTCAGATACGACGCGGATAGTATAAGGATAATCATCCAGTTTCGGCATCACGCCCACTATTCCGCGTTTGGCCAGGCGGCCATGTCCAATTTCGCGACGTTTGGGGCTACCTACCCGGCCGGTTTCGCCAACACTGAACGGCGGGAAATTATAATGCAACATGAACGGTTCCTTGCGCTCACCTTCTATGGCGTCAATGATCTGGGCATCACGCTGTGTGCCTAATGTGGTCATCACCAGAGCCTGGGTTTCGCCACGGGTAAATAATGCGGAGCCATGGGTCCTTGGCAACAGACCGATTTCAATACTGATGGGTCTGATGGTTTTTGCATCACGGCCGTCGATACGGCTTTCTCCTGCCAGGATACTGCTTCTGACAATACGGCTTTCTAAAGCTTCGATGGTGGATTTGATCTCTGTCTCAGACCATTTCGGTTCTGCGTTTTCTGATTTGGCGCTCTCAGTCAATGCCTGCACAACTTCCTTATGTATCTCACTGATACGTTCCTTGCGGCTGAGTTTATCTGTGATGGAGTAGGCCTCACGTAATAAATCAACACAGCGCGATTCAATCTCGGTCTTTAACGTTTCATTTTTGGCGGTTGGCTGCCAGTCCCACTTTGTTGCTGTCTCTTTGGCCAGGGCATCTATCGCATCTATAGCCACCTGGAATTGTGCATGACCAAACATCACCGCACCCAGCATGATCTCTTCCGATAACTGTTTGGCTTCTGATTCAACCATTAATACCGATCTGCGATTACCGGCAACCACCAGATCCAGATCAGATTCACGGGTCTGGCTAAATGTCGGATTCAATATGTAATTACCGTCCTTATAACCAACCCGCGCGGCAGCCATCGGCCCATTAAATGGCACACCGGACACTGCAACTGCAGCAGATGCGCCCAGCATGGCCGGGATATCCGGATCAATATTCGGGTCCAGAGATAAAACTGTTGCGATAATTTGTACTTCGTTGGTGAAATCTTTGGGGAATAAAGGTCTTAGCGGGCGATCAATCAGGCGGCAAGTGAGGGTTTCTTTTTCACTGGGCCGGCCTTCCCGTTTGAAGAATCCGCCGGGTATTTTGCCGGCCGCGTAGGTTTTTTCCTGGTAGTCCACTGTCAATGGGAAAAAATCTCGTCCCGGATCAGCGTCCTTTTTCGCAACACAGGTGACCAGTACGACTGTATCTCCCATATATACCATTACTGCGCCATTGGCCTGACGGGCAATTCTGCCGGTTTCCAAAACGACCTTATTTTCTCCAAACTGAAATTCTTTGCGTACTATATTCATGTAGGTACCCTTGTTAAGTTCAATCAGAAGTGATTGATGATTAATACTTGTTATTACAAACCATATTGAAGTGTGAGGTTCCGCTGTTCATGGCGGGATATATTCCGGGAAAGGGAGTTCCAGTATCTGCCTATTTGCGCAGACCCAGCCGTCCAATCAGATCACGGTAACGGTTGAGATCCGTGGATCTCAGGTAATCAAGGAGCTTGCGACGCTGATTGACCATTCTTAACAATCCCTGGCGGGAATGGTGGTCTTTTTCATGGTTCTTGAAATGTTCAGATAAATCCGTGATTCGGGCTGTTAACAAGGCAACCTGTACTTCCGCCGAGCCCGTGTCACCTGAAATACGCTGATAATCCTTAACTATGTCAGCTTTTTGCTGATTACTTAATGTCATAATTTTTTTATGCTCCTGGAACCGCTCTTATAAATTGGCGCGTATTGTACCCGCGCACCCGTATGGGGACAAGAATTAGCTGTTACTTTATTACTATTTTCATCCTTACCTCTGAATCAGCCGGCGCGGACATATCCTGCCATCATCCTGTACCTCGCCAACCCCGATAAACTGGTGCTGTTGATCATAGATCCGCACCAATCCATTTACCGGAGCATGCGGAACCATGACCGCCTGCCCCTGACGCATATAAAAGACCAGGCTTTCGCTTGCCTGTATTTCCGGTACATTCTGTAGTGCAGAATCGAGAGGCAGCAACAGTTGGTCCAGTGCTGTCAACCCTGCCTCAGCCTGACGCTCAATTTCAGCCATAGTGATCATTTGTTCAGCCCGGAACGGCCCGGCGCCCAGACGTCGCAATTTTAACACATGCGCCCCGCAACCGAGTTTATTGCCTATGTCCTCGGCCAGCGTACGGATATAGGTGCCCTTGGAACAATGCACACTGATTTCAATTTCATCTCCATTCAATGCCAGCAGTTCCAGTGAATAAATCATGACATTTCTCGGTTCACGTTCAACGACGATGCCCTGGTAGGCCAGTTTATACAATCGCTGGCCTTTGTGTTTCAGTGCCGAATACATGGGCGGCACCTGGCTGATTTCTCCATGGAACTGGCCCAGTACAGCCAATACATCTTCTCTGGTCAACGCCGGGACCGGCGCTTCGGCAATTACCTCACCCTCGGCATCACCGGTACTGGTGGTCAGACCCAGCTTGCATGTCGCCTGGTAATATTTATCCGAATCCAGCAGATAACCGGAAATCTTTGTTGCCTCACCCAGGCACAGGGGCAGCAACCCGCTGGCCTGCTTGTCGAGGCTGCCGGTATGTCCGGCCTTGCGCGCCTGATACAGGTGTTTGACACGCTGCAACGCCTGGTTGGAAGTGATCCCTCCCGGTTTATCAAGCAATAAAATGCCGTGGACATTACGTCCTTTAGTTTTTTGTTTGTTTCCCATTCAGATTGTGAACTGGTGATTAAATAATTAATCCTGCTGATCCGGATTTTTATCTGCGTCTGATGCCTCGATGTGTAATGAATCGATCAGGGAAGTCAGTTTGTTGGCGCGGTCAAGCGAATAATCATATGCAAATTTCAGTTTTGGCACGCTGCGCAGTATTAAGGTTTTCGATAATTCATACCGGAACGGGCCTATGTGTTCATTCAGCCGGGCCACGACCTGTTCGAGTGCAATGGTGTTGCCTATACAGGTAAAAAAGACCTTTGCATTTTTAAGATCAGGACTGACATCAATCGTAGACACTGTCACCATGCCGAGATCGTGATCCTGAATGTCCCGTTGTATCAGGGTAGCCAGTTCTCTTTGTATGAGGTCAGCAACCCTGCGGCTGCGGCTGAATTCTTTGGCCATGGTTGCGTCAGACGGTACGTGCTACCTCGACACGTTCAAATACTTCGATTTGATCCCCCGGCTGCACATTATTGTAGTTCTTGACGCCTATACCACACTCGGTGCCGGATTTGACTTCATTGACATCGTCCTTGAAGCGGCGCAAAGATTCCAGCTCTCCCTCAAAAATAACCACGTTGTTTCTTAATACACGGATCGGGTTGCTGCGTTTGACCACACCACTGGTCACGATACAACCGGCAATGTCACCGAACTTGGGTGAACGGAATACTTCCTTGACCTCGGCATTACCCACAATCTGCTCACGCACTTCGGGTGAGAGCATGCCACCGATAGCCAGTTTGATATCATCTACCAGATCGTAGATCACACTGTAATAGCGGAGATCGATACCTTCTTCGTCCACCAGTTTCCTGGCCGAGGCATCGGCTCGCACATTAAATCCTATGACTACGGCCCTGGATGCCATGGCGAGATTGATATCTGACTCGGTAATGCCGCCCACACCACTGCTGACGATATTTACCACGACCTCTTCATTGGATAACCTGGTCAAAGCCTCAACAATGGCCTCGGCAGAACCCTGTACGTCCGCTTTCACCAGTATATTGAGAGACAAGGATATCCCTTCTCCCATCTGGGATAACACATTATCCAGTTTGGTCGCGTGTTGTTGCGCCAGTTTGGTTTCGCGGTATTTGCCCTGACGGAAAAGCGCAATTTCGCGGGCCTTTTTCTCATCCGGGACAACAATCATTTCATCACCGGCATTCGGTGTGCTGGATAAGCCAAGGATCTCTACCGGTGTGGATGGACCTGCAGAAAGTACATCATTGCCATTTTCATCCAGCATGGCCCTGACCCGGCCAAACTCGTATCCACTTAAAACCATATCGCCTTTTTTCAGCAAACCATTCTGCACCAGCACCGTCGCAACCGGACCGCGTCCCTTGTCCAGACGTGATTCAATCACCGTCCCGCTGGCCTGACCGGTAACCATTGCAGTCAGTTCCAGCACTTCCGCCTGCAGTAATATACTTTCAAGCAGATTATCAACGCCTTCGCCGGTTTTGGCCGAGACTTTTACAAACATGGTGTCACCGCCCCAGTCTTCCGGGACGATCTCGAATTTTGAAAGTTCATGCTTGACGCGATCCGGATCAGCACCCGGTATGTCAATTTTATTGACAGCAATGATAATCGGTACACCGGCAGCCTTGGCATGTTGTACCGCTTCTTCTGTCTGTGGCATTACGCCATCATCGGCAGCCACCACCACAACCACAATATCTGTGACTTTGGCACCACGTGCACGCATGGCCGTGAATGCGGCGTGACCCGGTGTGTCCAGAAAAGTAACCTTGCCTTTAGCGGTATCGACACTGTAGGCACCGATATGCTGGGTAATACCACCGGCTTCACCGGCGGCCACCTTGGTACGACGAATATAATCCAGCAACGAGGTTTTACCATGATCGACATGTCCCATAATGGTCACGACCGGTGCACGGTGGACCACCTCTCCTGCAACCTGCGCGGTCTTGATAATCGCCTCTTCCAGGGCATTTTCCTTCAGCAACTTGGGCACGTGCCCCATTTCCTCGACCACTATCGCCGCCGTTTCCTGGTCGATCATCTGGTTGATGGTGGCCATATTCCCCAGGCCCATCAACAACTTGATGACCTCATTGGCTTTTACTGACATACGCTGGGCAAGTTCACCGACAGTGATACTTTCCGGTATAAGTACTTCCTTGACCATGGGTGCTGTGGGCTTTTCAAAACCATGCTGGGGACTCATCTGTTTGACTACAGCTGGTTTGCTCTTCTGGCGTTTCTTTCTGCGGCCCGACTTGTCAGTCGCAACATGCAATTCCTGCCAGCCGTGTTTACCCTGTTTGTCTTTATCTGCGGATTTTTTGTTGAGGGCGGGTTTTCCATCTTTTGCTTGTTTGGCCTGTTCCCTGTCTTTGACAACGGTTTCTGTTGTCACAGGTTCTGCCGGACTGGTTACCGCAGCAGCATCGGTTGCAGTAACCGTTTCCGGTTGCAGGTGATCAGTTTCTCCATGAGCAGTATCAATAGGAACTGCCGCATCCTGGGGCAGGATTGCAGGTGGGATAATTTCTTTGGCGGCCTGTTCTTTCGCAAGTTCTTCTGCCTTCGCAACAGCTTCCGCTTTCGCAGCCGCTTCCGCAGCGGCCTGTTCTTCAAAAGTACTGCGCTTGATATAAGTGCGTTTCTTTCTAATTTCAACACTGACGGTTTTGGAACGGACCTTGCCGCGTCCGGCCGTGGCAACGGGCACCTTGATTTCACTCAAAGTTTTGCGCTTGAGTGTGATCTTTTTGGGTTCAGCAGATTCATTTTTGCCATGCTTGCGGCGTAAAAACGTCAGCAATTCCGCCTTTTCTTCATCCGAGATCATATCGGTAGCGGATTTATCCTTGAAACCCGCCTCCTGTAACTGGACCATCAGGCGATCTACGGTTACACCCACTACATCTGCGAATTGACTGACTGTGACTTCAGGCATCAGGTAACATCCTCTGCTTTTTGATCATTAGTTTCAAACCACGGGATTCTTGCCGTCATGATCAACTTGCCGGCTATTTCCTCATCCAGTTCCTCAATTTCCATCAGCTCATCAATGGATTGCTCCGCCAGGTCTTCCATGGTGACAATTCCGTGTCTTGCCATTTCATAGGCCAGCGCTTCATTCATACCTTCCATGTTTAATAAATCCTGGGCCGGTACAGCATCGACCAGTTTTTCCTCGCTGACTATGGCCCTGGTTACCATGACATCACGGGCACGTTCGCGCAATTGTGTCACCAGTTCAGGATCAAACTCCTCGATTTTCATCATTTCATTTTCTGGCACATAGGCGACTTCCTCTATGCTGGAAAAGCCTTCCTGCACGAGAATTATCGCGACTTCTTCATCCACATCCAGTTGCTCCATAAACATCTTCTGCAGTGTTTGTATTTCAGCCTCGCTTTTCTCATCTGCCTGTTCGACTGACATTACATTGAGTTCCCACTGTGACAATTCACTTGCCAGCCGGACATTCTGGCCGCCGCGGCCAATGGCCTGGGAAAGATTCTCCTCATCAACAGCCACATCCATACTGTGTGCTTCTTCATCAACAAGGATAGAGGCTACTTCTGCCGGTGCCATGGCATTGATCACAAACTGTGCAGGATTTTCGTCCCATAAAATAATATCAACACGTTCACCGGCAAGCTCATTGGATACTGCCTGCACACGTGAACCACGCATGCCCACACAGGCACCGATGGGATCGATGCGCGGATCATTGGCCTTGACTGCAATTTTGGCCCGGGCACCCGGATCGCGTGCACCATTAATAATCGTAATCATGCCTTCATTGATCTCGGGCACTTCCAGTTTGAATAATTCAACTAATAATTCAGGTGCCGTACGGCTCAGGAATAATTGCGGGCCACGGCTCTCGGAACGTACTTCATAGAGGAAGGCGCGCAGGCGATCGCCGGGCCTAACTGCTTCTCTCGGGATCATATATTCACGCGGTATAAACGCCTCGGCATTATTGCCCAGATCGAGAAAAACGCCGCTGCGTTCGACCCGTTTCACGACACCGCTCACCATTTGACCCACGCGGTCCTGGTAAGCATCAATGACCTGTGCGCGTTCCGCTTCACGGACCTTCTGCACTATTACCTGTTTGGCAGTCTGGGCCGCGATACGACCGAATTCTACAGACGGCATGGTCTCTTCAATAAAATCACCCACTTCAACTTCAGGATTAATCTCCTTTGCGGCAGATAACCTGATCTGACGAGTTGGAAATTCCAGTGGTTCTTCACTGTCTTCCAGGACATCCA
>Ga0214472_10006316_pt1 | contig 12420 bp, 11 predicted proteins | sample RVTome_6_FD_207662 | JGI IMG/M metagenome (GOLD analysis project Ga0214472, IMG submission 207662) | Soil microbial communities from uranium-contaminated site in the Upper Colorado River Basin, Wyoming, United States - RVT140D175 | ecosystem: Environmental > Terrestrial > Soil > Contaminated >... | reverse complement strand
CCCTGCGCTCCCGATCCGGCGAGTTGCAGCACCGAAGCGGGCGGTTCGTTCTCGTAGAGATCGGCGTAGCACTCGTCGGCGCACAGCAACGCTCCGGTGCGTCGTGTCCTGGCGATGAACGACTCGATGACGTCGGCGCTCATGACCGACCCGATCGGGTTGTGCGGCGAGCAGATCCAGACCAGCCGGGCGTCGGCCCAATCCTCGTCGGCGATGTGCTCGGGTCGAAGCACATGATCGCCGTTCAGGGGCACCGCCACTCCCCTCGCCCCGGCGAAAGCGGCTCCCCGTTCGTATGCCGAGTATCCGGGCGTTCCCCAGACGACGGCATCCCCGGCGTCGCGGTCGACGAACGCCAGCGCCGTCGAGAAGATCCCCTCTTTCGACCCGGTGGTCGGCATCACCTGGGTGGCGGGGTCGACGGCTACCCCGAACCGGCGATCCACGTATCCGGCAATCGCCTCCCGCAACGCGAGCAGACCCTTCGTCGTCGGGTACTGGGACACCACCGGTACCGCCCGACGCAGTGCATCGGCGATGAAAGGAGGGGTCGGCTCGCGAGGGTCGCCAATCGAGAAGTCGATCAACGGCACTCCCCCGGCTCGCATCTGGCGGGCGGTTTCCTGCACCAGGGTCATCGGATTTCCGCCGAGCCTGTCGAGCACCGGGTTGCGCCTCATCGGCGGGACGCTACTCAGGTGATCTGACCGCAGGGGGGCGAGTTGAGGTAGCCCCACGCTCGCAGCAGCATCCGCAGGGTGCCGACCCGGGTCATCTGTTGGGAGGCGTCGAGCCCCCCCGGGTCGCAGACGTCGATCTGTCCCCGAGCATGGAGAAACGCGATCGCTCCGACCTGGTCGAGCACCGCGTCCGGCTGAATGGCGGCGACCACGAGCTGTGCGACTTCGCCCCTGGTGACCGGCTGGGCGCACAGGAGGGGGTTCTCGCAGTCGTCGTAGATCGAGAGGTGGGCCGTCGGATCGTCGACGAGCCGATCGGCGGTGAAGTACAGGTACGGGACGGAGTCGTCCCCGGTGAGAGCGGTGATCCATCGATTCACCGCATCACGGGTCGCCACGTTGCCGGGGCAGGCCTGAACACCCCACGTGTCGCACCATGACGGGAGCCCCAGCGCAGTGGCGGTGTCGAAGATGGCGCCGGCCACCCCGTTGTCGATGTAGGCACCGGAATAGTGAACGTCGAGTTGATTGTCCACCAAGGCCGGATGCGCACGTCGGCGGGCCGAATAGAGACTGGGACCCGGGTCGATCGGCTCACCCCATGGAGTCCGGAGCTCGAAATGGATGTGGGACGGACCGCCTTCGGCGTTCCCGCTGTCACCGATCCACCCGAGCAGCTCGCCCTGCTCGACCCGATCGCCTTCCACCAGGCCGGGACGAATTCCCACTCCTCGCCCATCGTTCGTGCCGACGGTGTCGTTGTTGAGGTGGACATACATCGAGAGCCACCCGTCGTCGTGCCGGACCGAGACCCAACAGCAGTCCTCCGGCGTGCCGTGCACTCCGGATACCGTCCCCGATCGCACCGCCACCACCGGTGTCATCTTGGGGGCGAGGATGTCGACGCCGGCGTGTAGGCGCACCCCACCGTCCCGCGGCTCCCCGAACAGTGACCAGCCGGGCGAACCACCACCGACCACCGGGAATCCCATGCGGTAGACGTACGAGCAGACCGGCGGGGGCGGCGTCCACGTCGCCGGCTCTGTCGGAGCGGGGTCCACGACCTCTTCTGCCGGCGGCGGCTCGACGGCCTCGTCGGCAGGAGGCTCCTCCGCGGGGGGTTCCTCGACCTGTGGCACGGGCGCGACCTCGCCCGCCACCGTCGATGGAGGCTGAATCGACGTGAATGTCCGGGGCGAACACGCCGCCGCCTCCTCCGAGCCGATCGGAATCAGCACACCGACGAGCAGCAGCCCCACCCATGCTCTTCGCACCCGCAGCAAGGTAGACCAGGATTCGCGTTCTGTCGATGTCGATCGTGTTTCAGCCCGGGATGGTCAGCGACGGATCCGGGGCCAGCTTCGCCTTCACGTGACCCGCCACGGTCTCGACCACCGAGTGCTCCGAGAGGATCCCGGCGTGACCGACGTCCGAGACCGGGATGATCTCGGTGCGCGGGCGGCGGACTGCCATCGTCGCCGACGCCGCGAACGGCGTTTCCGCAGCGTCGGGGTCGTGGAGAACGAGGAGCTCGGCACCGGGTACTGGTCGATGCCAGGTCCGTCGACGATCGGCCACAGACTCGGATCCCACCGCGCGCGATGAAGGAGGCTGGTGCGAGCCCATGGCAACAGCCGAAGCCGACCGGCGAACACCCTGACCGCATCTCGCACCTGCACGAGGGGCGCCAACAACACGACGAGTGGCGGAGCAGACTCCAGGAACGCCAAACGCAGCGTGATCCCGGCGAAGGAGTGGCCGACGACGGCAACCGGTTCCAGTTCTCCGACCACGGCTCGAATCGTACCGGCGACCTGCTTCACGTCGGTGCTGGCGCCACCGGCGTGACCGGGAAGGGTCGGGATGACCACTCGAACCCGGCGTCCGCCGGCCGATCGGCGAGCGGCACCAGCTGTGCCGGACGGCCGCCCCAACCATGAACCGCCACGACAACCGGACCGTCTCCGATCTCGAGCGCCTCCCCCCTGCAACCAGGATCCTTCGATGAAGCCGCGTGTCGTCGTCGTCACGGAGCCGAGTCCGCGTTCCGAGCGCCGGCGGCGTCAACCACGCCTTCCACGTCACCGCCGGAAGCACCCTGATGGACAGTGGGACCTTCATTGCACGTCGGCAGGTTCGAGCGTGAAGATCGGTGTGGGCATCCGGAGCGTTCGACGGATCTTGCGACGACGGTATCGATACATGTGGCTGACCATCTCGTCCCCTTCACTCAGTAGTGGGTTGCGATCTACAACTCGGTGTCCTGCAACGTACCGAACTCGATACTGGATTGCAACTCACAACTCAGTAGACTGTGCCCATGGTCCGCAAGTCGTTCGCTCATCTGGAGTGCTCCGTCGCCAACGCCGTCGAAATCGTGAGCGACGCCTGGACGGTCCTCGTCCTTCGGGACGTCTTCCTCGGCGTCCGTCGTTTCGACGAGTTCGTGTCCAATCTCGGAATCGCCCGCAACACGCTGGCCGATCGCCTGGAGCGACTCGTGGCGGCCGGGATCCTGCGAACGGACCCGTACCAGGACAACCCGCCGCGTCACGAGTACCGACTGACCGACAAGGGCAAGGACCTCTTCGACATGCTGATGACGATGTGGTCGTACGGTGAGCGGTGGAATCCCCCGGTGGATCCCGGCCACCAGCGACCGATCCACATCGACTGCGGAAACGAGGCCGACGCCGTGGCACACTGCGGTCACTGCGGCGAACGCCTCACCCGCCACAACGTCCGCGTCGAACCGACCTTGCCTCTCGTCGCCGCCCGCCAGGCCCGCTGAGCCCGCCGGGCATCGAACCCGCCGGCTTGGCCACCGAACGGCGGACCGGACAGAGCCCTGGTGCGGGAGCGCGGTGTATGTTTCCCCGCCACGGCCACTGAGGAGCCCTTGGATCTGGTCGACCTTCCACTCACCGAGCCCGCACCGGTCTTCTTCGTCCTCGGTCTGGTCATCCTGCTCGCACCACTCATTGCCGAACGGTTCCGACTTCCGGGTGTGATCGGTCTCGTGGTGGCAGGCGTGGCCATCGGACCCGAGGGATTCGGTCTGCTCGAACGCACGGGAACCATCGCTCACCTCGGCGGTGTCGGCCTCCTCTACCTGATGTTCCTCGCAGGCCTCGAGTTGGATCTCGAAGTCCTGGTCGACCACAGACGTTCTGCGGTGATCTTCGGCCTTCTCACCTTCGCCATCCCCTTGTCGATCGGAACGGGAGCCGCACTCGTTCTCGACTACTCGTTCACCGCATCCGTGCTGATCGGGTCGCTGTGGGCGTCGCACACGCTCGTGGCGTATCCGATCATCCGTCGCGCCGGGATCGTCACCGATCCCTCCGTGGCCGCCTCGGTGGGCGCCACCGTGATCACGGACACCCTCGCCCTGCTCGTGCTGGCGGTCGTGGCGGGATACTCGACAGGCGGCGGTGTCTCGTTCCTCATCGGTCTTCTGCCCGGCCTCGTTCTCCTCGGAACGGTCACGCTTTGGCTCCTTCCTCGGGTTGCGAGGTGGTTCTTCATAGGGCTGGGGCCGGACCGGACTCTGAGGTTTCTGTTCGTTTTGACCGCGGTGCTCGGGTCGGCCGTCCTGGCGGAAGCGATCGGCATCGAGGGCATCGTCGGAGCTTTCCTCGCAGGACTTGCTCTGAATCGGCTCGTCCCCAACGGTGGCACACTGATGCAGCGGATCGAGTTCGTCGGATCCGCCCTCTTCATACCGATCTTCCTCATCTCGGTCGGCATGCTGGTCGACGTGCGGGTGGTGTTCGACCGAGGGACACTGGGGATCGCGGTGGTGTTCGTAACCGTGGCGATGGGGGCGAAGGCTGTGGCAGCCATCGCCGCCGGCCGACTCTTCGGCTTCAACCGACCCCAGATAGGCGTCATGTTCGCCCTGTCCAACGCGCAGGCGGCAGCGACATTGGCGGCGACGATCGTCGGGTTCGAAATCGGCTTGTTCGACGAGCGCGTTGTGAATGCCGTGTTGCTGGTGATCCTCACGACAGTGCTGGTGTCGTCGGGAGCCGCGATGCGAAGCGTCCGCCGGTTCATCCCTTGCGGCGGAGCACCTCGACGCCTCGGCCGCGCCGTCCTTGTCCCCGTCGCGAACCCGTCCGCCGCCATCGAGCTCGTGCGGCTGGCGGCATGGCTGTCCCAAGCCGATGGCGGAGAAGTCGTTCCTCTTCATGTCGTCACGATTCCGGATCCCGAACCGGTGAGAGAGGGTCGGGCGATGCTCGATCGGGTCATCGCCGATGCCAGCCGCTTCGGGGCCGAACTCGATGGACTGGTGCGGGTCGACCGGTCGGTGTCGCGTGGTGTCGTGAACACCGTGATCGAGAGGGACAGCTCTCTCGTCCTGCTGGGATGGAAGGGCTCCGCAACGGCAAAGGACCGGGTGCTCGGCAACCTGCTCGCCGATATCACCGATTCGCTCCCCTGCGTCGTCGCGGCATGCTGGCTGCCGACGGGACCTCCAGCCCGGTTGGTGCTGGCGATCGGTCACGAGACGGCGCTGGAGTCCGACATCGCCGCCGCGCTCGATGTCTGTCGACGGCTCGAGAAGGGCTCAGGTCTCCCCGTTGTCGTCGCATCGACGGGAGGACACGACGAACCGGACGTGCTGAGCTGGACCAGGCTCGACCTGGCGGACCCGTACGACTTGGCGGCAACCACAGCGGAGGGCGACCTCGTCATACTGCCTGCCCCGGAGGGCCGGGAACTGATCGGCCCCGTGGCACACCATCTGGCGGCTCAGAGGCCAGAGCTGAATCTCGTCGTGGTCCAGGCCGGAACGCCGGCGGCGACGACGGAGGTGGGCGAAGTGTTCGCCCGACCGTGAGCAGGGCGTCAGACAGCGACTCCGCAGAGCCGGCGCGCCACGTCGAGGAGACGCTCACGCTGGGCGAGGTCATCCAGCCATGGAGGCGGAATCGTCTCGAGCCCGAAACAGGCGCCGGCCAGCTGCCCGCAGATCGCGCCGGTCGTGTCGGCGTCGTCGCCGAGATTGACGGCGGCGAGGACGGCGCCGGCGTAGTCGTCATGGCGGCTGAACGCCCACAACGCCGCTTCCAGCGACCGCACCACGTACCCGGACCCGACGATCGCCGGCGGGTCGCGGCGCAGGTAACTGCCCGAGATGATCGCCTCGATCTCGGGATGGACGTCGACGCTCCTCCTGACCTCGTCCCAGACGGACCAGTCGGGATCGGTCACGGTGTTCCGCTGCTCTCCTCTGATCATCGCTGCCAGCATCACGCCGAGCACGGCACAGGCGGAGGTCGCCTGCGGAGCGCGGTGTGTGGGCAGGCTCGACTCGACGCATCGCTCGACGAGCCCGGCGATGTCGTGGGGAAATCTGTGCGCCCCGGCGATCGCCACCGGCGCCAGCCGCATGATCGAGCCGTTCCCCGCCGCGCGCTCATCCGACAGCCCGGACCGGCGAGCATCGCCGTCGGTCTCGAAGCGCCGGAGGGCGGACGCGGTGGTGCCGCCGATGTCGAAGCACTTGCCGGTCACCGAGTAGGCGCCGTGGCGAAACCAATTCACATAGCGTCGAGCCTGATCATCGAGATCCCACCCGACCGAGAGAATCGAATCCGCCAGCGCCAACGCCATAGCGGTGTCATCGGTCCACTCCCCTGCTCGCAAGCCGTGCATCCCGCCTCCCCGCATCCCCATCACTGGCGGAAACGAACCCGGAGGTTGAAACTCGACCGCCGCCCCCAACGCGTCTCCGACGGCGAGACCGACGAAACATCCCAGAGCACGGCCACGGACGGCTTCGTTCATGCCGGCGATGATGGCCGATGGTTCGTGCCGGCGTGGTCTGAGAACAATCGGAGCGCGCGACCGCGGCCGGTCGTAGCATCGCCCCTCGAGACCAAGGAGGAGACGGCATGGCGCAGAAGAGAGGACTGTCCGGCATCCTGCTCGTGGCAGCAGTGGTGGCATTCGTCCTGGAAGCAGTCGGTGTGGGCATAGGCGATCTGAATCTGATCGCTGCCGGCCTGGCGCTGGGCTTCGCCAGCTTCCTCGTGTAGGGCGGCGGCTGGCAGCTCGACCCGGACGACGCGTCTGGACCGGTTCGAGCGACGCTTCGAAGCGTCTCATGCCCGCCCAGACAGCTCCACCTCCTGGTGGGGTCGCTGAATTCATGGCGCGGGTCTCCGAGACATGGGGCGTGACCCGGCACGGAGCATGGCGCAGTGGCGGCCGGGAGCCGTGGCGCACACGCCGCCGCCGACGTCGAGGGCCCACGAGGCAGCCCCATCGACATGGCGGCGCGCCACTAGCCTCAAGGTGATGCACAGGGGGAAGTGGCCGTCACGGTCGGGTGTTGCTCTGTTCCTGCTCGCTTCCTTGTTCGGGCTCAGCGGAGCCGTCGCAGCCGACGCACCAACCTCCGGCAGCGACGTCGTCCTGGCCGGGATCTATTCCGAGAAGTGGGAATCCGGAAGCGATCTGATCGCACTCGGGACGGCGTCGGGCAAGCGCGTCTCGCTACAGGGATCGTTTCACGACATCGGCCAGTCGGAGAAGAACCTGCTCCACATCCTCGAAGAGGGCTGGTCCGCTCAGGCCACTCCTTTCGCCAACGTGACCATCCAGGCCACGGCGGCTTCGATCGCCTCCGGAGCGCACGACGCCGCCATCGCCGCGTTCGCCACCAAGGTCAAGTCCTGGGTGGACCAAGGGGGCGGACGGTCCCTGTTCGTCGCGCCACTCCAGGAGATGAACGGGGACTGGACCGTCTACGGGATGAACCCGGCGGCCTTCAAGGTCGCGTACGGCAAGTTCGTCGATGCCTTCCGCTCCGCAGGACTCGACGAGACGACCGTCCGATTCGTCTTCGCTCCAAACGGATGGTCCACCCCTCCCTACGAGATCGCCGACTACTACCCGGGTGACGGCATCGTCGACCTGATCGGTATCTCGACCTACAACTTCGGGACTTCCATCGACCGCTGGACCACGGTCCCGGAGACCATGGGCGGCGCCATCGCCGAGCTACGGGCGTTGGCGCCGGACAAGCCCTACATGATCGCCCAGGTCGCCAGCTCCGACATCGGCGGCGACCGCGACGCCTGGATTCGCCAACTCTTCGCCTACACGGCCTCGGACCCCAACGTGGTCGGGTTTCTGTGGTTCAACCTGAACAAGGAAACCGACTGGCGGATCTGGAAGGACTCGACGGTCGCCCCCGGCTGGCGGGATGGCATGCAGGCTCCGGCCACTGCATACGAGTGGCCCCTGGCGTCCTGGTTCCAACCCGGCCCGCTCCCCTTCTCCCCCTCGAGCATCGACTACAACGGCACGTTCCGCGACGACGACGCCTCGCCGTTCGAGGAGGACATCGAGTGGCTCGTCTCCCAGGGGATCACGCGCGGCTGCACCGTCGATGGCACCTTCTTCTGTCCCCAGGCCGTCGTCACCCGGGGCCAGATGGCGGCGTTCCTCTTCCGCGCCCTCGCCCTGCCCCTCGGCGACACGAACCCCTTCACCGACGTGGCGGGCTCCGGCTTCGAAGTCGAGATCGGGGCGGTAGCGGCGGCGGGCATCACCACCGGGTGCAACCCGGACGGGACGCTCTTCTGCCCCTCCAACGTCGTGTCGCGTGAGCAGATGGCGGCCTTCCTGTCCCGAGCGCTCGACCTCGCTCCGGCCGTCAACACGTTCACCGACGACGACGACTCCATCTTCGAAGACGACATCGCCAAGATCGCCGCTGCCGGCATCACCCGTGGTTGCAGCGCAGACGGCACCCTGTTCTGCCCCGAGGCACCGGTGACGCGCGGGCAGATGGCCGCGTTCCTCCGGCGGGGTCTGGCCGGCGGGTGAGACGGACCGGTCAGGCGGAAGCTCGTCCGTTCGGCCCAGCTCGGTAATGTCCGCGACGTGAGCACCTCCCGACGGAAAATCCGTGCTCAGAACTGGCGCGCCAAGGACTTCACGGTGACAGCAGGCAATGACGTCGCTCGAGCGACGAAGGAGTGGCGCGGACTGGCCACCGAGATGTTCACCGACGCCGACACCTATGTCGTCACCCTCCAGCCGTACGCCACGGAGCCCTTGCGCAGCCTCGCCCTGGCGGCCTCGCTCGCCATCGACGTCGTGATGAAACAGAAGGACTGAGCGCCCGACGATACGACGGTGCCGCCGCCGACAGTCACCCCCAGCCGCATCGGCCGATCCGACCTCGAAGGAGATTCGGATTAGGGGGACGATGGTCAGGGCGCGGCTCGTGTCCCCTGATGCTCTCGGCGGCGGCGATGCAGGGACATGCGGTCGGTAGCCTCTCGACCCGTGCCATATCGACTCATCTACTTCGGTCTCGGGGCGCTCGCCGTCGCCGTGGTGGCGTTGGGATTCGCCTTCGGTGGGAGCGGGGAGCCCGTCGAACTGCCAGGGCCGGTCGAATCGGTGTTTCCTCTCCCCGGAGACGCGGTTCTGATGCAGACGTTCGTCGAGGTCGATCTCGAGGTCGGCTACACAGTCGACATCTACGTCGACGGCTTTCTCGTTCCCGAGCACGAAGTGAACATCGTCGAAGCCACGGGTGTCTTCCGGTGGGGGCCCTCCCCCGCCAGCGTCTACCTGGATTCCTGGACCCCGGGCGAGCACACGGTCCGGATCGTGTGGAACACGGTCACGGGCCTGCCTGAGACCGGAGAGTTCACCTGGACCTTCCGGGTTCAGTAGTCGTCTCGCACGTCGCTCGAAACGCGCCTTCGCTTTCCGCCGTCGGGGGACGGATGACCGGCGACACGTGACGAAGGAATGACGCCTGCTCCGCCGGCGCCGTGAGGAGCGATGACGCGACTCAATTGGTCTGGTCGACCTCGAGCGGACAGGGGAGACGCTCCGGTCCCCGCTGGGCGTACTCGTTCCAGAACTGGGTGATCGAGGCGGTGTCCACCTCTCCCAGGCGAGCCATCACCGTCCACGCAGTCAGCACCACCGGCTCGGCCAGGTTCGCCCGCGGCGTCACGACGACATGGGATCCGAGTTCCGTCGCCGCTTTCTCGATCGCCTCCCGATCCTCCGGTGGGAGGGCGGGGTCGTAGTGGATGACGACCGCCCCGTGCTCCATCGAGTGGACGGTGAAGACCTGCGGCACCTCTTGGCGGTAGACACCGCAGGCCGCCCACGTGCCTGCGTGCGGACCGCTGGTGGCAGGGAACGTCTCGTAGGAGTACGTCGAGGACCCGGCGACGATGGCCTGCACCTCCGAGTCGGCCAAATGGTCGTTGCCGAAGTCGTCGAACGTCTCCACCGTGACTGCACCATCTCCGATCACCGTCGGCTCGGATGCCCCGCCACAGGCAGCCACCGTGGCCAACAGCGCGGCGATGACCTTTCTGGTCACAGCGCCTCCGCCCCCTTCTCCATCACCCTGACGAACGTCTCCTCGTCGATGATAGGGATGCCGAGGCTCTCCGCCTTCGACACCTTCGATGCCCCGGGGGAGTCGCCCACGAGCAATGCCGTCGTGTTCTTCGACACCGAACCGGTCGCCTTCCCGCCCCGACTGGTGATCGCCTCCTGGGCTTCATCGCGGCTGAAGCCGCCCAGCGTCCCCGACACGACGAAGGTGAGCCCGGAGAGAAGATCGGACACGGCGGCGTCCTCGGGCTCCGGGTCCTCCATACGCACGCCACCGCGCCGGAACTTGTCGAGCAGCGACAGGTTGTCGGCCTCGCCCACCCACTCCCGCCATGCCCGGGCGATGATCGGACCGATCCCTTCGATGGCAACCAGCTCGTCCTCGGAAGCGTCGACCAGCCGGTCGATCGAGCGGAACGCACGGGCGAACTCCTCGGCGGCCTTCGGCCCGACATGGCGAATGCCGAGAGCGATGATGAGCCGGCTGATCGGACGGTCCCGGGCGGCTTCGATTCCGGCCATCAGATTGCCGATCGACACCTCTCCCCAGCCCTCGAACCCGGCGAACGAATCCGGGGTGAGGAAGAAGATGTCGGCCGGATCGGAGATGAGCCCTTCGTCGATGAGGAGCTGGATCGTCTTGTAGCCCAGACCTTCGATGTCCATGGCGCTGCGGCCGGCGAAGAAGGCGAGCCACTCCCGCAGTCGCGACGGACACGACAGACCGCCGGTACAGCGTGCCACCTTCTCACCCTCGGGGCGGACGATCGGATTGCCGCAGAATGGGCAGGACCCCGGCATCGCCCAGGTCTCCTCGTCCCCCGTGCGAAGCGAGACCACCGGTCCCACCACTTCCGGGATGACGTCTCCCGCCCGCCGCACCACCACCGTGTCGCCGATGCGTACGTCCTTGAGGTGCACCTGTTCCTCGTTGTGCAGGGTCGCATTCGTCACATTGGCCCCACCGACGAACACCGGCTCCAGCACCGCGAACGGAGTGGCGGCGCCGGTACGGCCGACGTTGATCTCGATCGAACGCAGCTTCGTGGTGCGCTCCTCCGGTGGGAACTTGAAGGCGATGGCCCAGCGGGGGGCACGCGCCGTGAATCCGAGCTGATCCTGGATTGCGAGCGAATCCACCTTCACGACGACGCCGTCGGTCTGGTATTCGTGGTCGTTCCGCTCCTTCTCGGCTCGCTCCACGTAGGCGGCCACCCCGGCCAGGTCGGGGACGACTTTGGACGCCGGGTTCACTCGCATACCGAGCGAGGCCAGATAGTCCATCGTCGCACCGTGGCCGGCGAGATCCGGACCTCCCTCGACGATTCCGGCCTGGTAGATCCAAATCGAGAGCCGGCGACGGCTCGTGATCGTCGGGTCCTTCTGGCGTACCGACCCGGCGGCCGCGTTCCGCGGGTTGATGAAGATCCGCTCCCCCGCCTCCGCCTGACGCTGGTTGAGCGACTCGAAGGCGTCGAACGGCATGTACACCTCACCCCTCACCTCGAGGAGGGTCGGCGCCGCGCCACCCAACAGTTTGAGCGGAATCGCCTCGATCGTGCGCAGGTTGGCGGTGATGTCCTCGCCGGTGGTCCCGTCGCCTCGGGTGGCGCCCCTGGTGAAGACTCCGCCCTCGTACGTGAGGGAGACGGCCAGCCCGTCGACTTTCAGCTCGCACGAGTACCCGTCCGGGGCCCGGTCGATCTGACGGACGAGCCGTTCCTCCCATGCCCGCAGGTCGTCGATGGTCTCGGCATTGTCGAGGGAGAAGAGCCGACGTCGATGGACGACCGGCGAGAAGAGCGCCGAGACCTGACCTCCGACCCGCTGCGTGGGCGAGTCAGGTGTGATCAGATCGGGGTGCTGTTCTTCCAGCGCCTCCAGCTCTCGAACGAGAGCGTCGTACTCGGCGTCGGCTATCTCCGGGTCGTCGAGCACGTGGTAGCGGTGACCGTGGTGACGGATGGCGTCGCGCAGCTCCTCTGCGCGGGAGACAGGGTCGGTGATCGGCATGGGGGGATGATGCCAGGCGTCGCCCTCACGAGGGAGAGAAGCCGAAAGGGTCCTAATACCCTACCGATCGAGCACCCGCCGACCGAGGTCGGATGCCACAATCACGTGCAATGGCTCGGATCCTGGTCGCAGACGACTCACCTTCGGTGCTGTTGTTGGTCCGGCGCCACCTGCAGGCCGAAGGCCACGTCGTCCTGGAAGCTCAGGATGGGGACGCCGCCTTCACGATGGGAACCGAGGAGAACCCCGACCTTGCCATCCTCGATCAGCTGATGCCCGGCATGCGGGGCACCGACGTGCTGCATCGTTGGCGGAGCGCCGGCTTCGACTTCCC
>Ga0214472_10006314_pt1 | contig 12425 bp, 9 predicted proteins | sample RVTome_6_FD_207662 | JGI IMG/M metagenome (GOLD analysis project Ga0214472, IMG submission 207662) | Soil microbial communities from uranium-contaminated site in the Upper Colorado River Basin, Wyoming, United States - RVT140D175 | ecosystem: Environmental > Terrestrial > Soil > Contaminated >... | reverse complement strand
GCTATCTAAGTATACGCGAATCCAGCGCAGCGCGTCGAGTACGGACATGCCGTCTTCATACGGCACTGTGAAGTCGTCGTAATGGGCCGCATCTCCTGGCGCGCCGCGCCGGACATGCAGAGTTGCCGTCTTGATCGATGCCTCAGCCATGATGCGAATTACTTTCTTTCAAACGCACCGGCTCGATCCACGTTGTCACCAACTCACCGCGCTTGATCTCCAACACTTGGTTCTTGAGCAACGATTCGTCAGGCGCGGGAAAATCTTCGCGCTGGTGCGCGCCGCGGCTTTCCGTCCGCGCTAGCGCTGACTGGACGATCGCTTTAGCCGTCGTCAGCATGGCACGGAGCTCAAACCAGTCTTGCAGGTCAAGATTGAACTGTTTTTCGCCACCGATGTGAAGCAGCCATAACTGTTGCTGCATTTGGCCGATGCGATCGAGCGCAGCAGTCAACTTAGCACCGCTGCGAAACGGTCCCACCTGTTTCCACATGAGTTCTTGCAACTCGGCTTGCAGCTTAATGGGAGTTGCCGAATCGGTTGAATATGCTTGGCCCGCTTTGGTGAAACCATCGATCGCTTCGCGGGCAATCGTGTCATCCCAATGCGAGGAAATGTTTCTTGAGTATTCGGCAGCGCCCGAACCGGCTCGTTCGCCGAAGACAAACGCTTCGGTGATCGCATTTCCAGACAAACGGTTGGCACCGTTGGCCCCACCCACCGCCTCGCCGGCGGCATAGAGCCCCGCCACGCGCGCCTGCATGTTCCGATCCACGCGCACCCCGCCCATGTGATAGTGCGCCATCGGGCCGACTTCGACGGGAGTCTTCGTCAGATCGATGCCGTTCGTCGATAGACGGTCTATCACTGGACCGAAACCGGTACGCAGTTGTGTTTCGGGAATATGCCGGAAGTCGAGATAGGCGCCGCCATGCGGCGTGCCGCGGCCGGCTTCGACTTCTTTTAAAATCGCGTAGGCGGCAATGTCGCGAGTGGCGTTGTACCTGCCGAAGTCCGTGCTGCCATAGCGGTCAATGAACTCCTCGAAGTTGCCGTTGAGTAACCTGCCGCCGAGCTTGTAGCGAAACGGATCCCACATGATCGGGTCCATGCCGACCAGACGCGGCGCCAGATGGCCGATGGGAAAAAATTGCACGAACTCCATGTCCACCAATTCCGCGCCGGCCCAGAGTGCTAACGCGTAGGCCTCGCCGCCCATATTGGCCGACGCGCTGTTGCGCGCGAACAGTTTGGTCAAGCCGCCGGCGGCGAGGATCACCGCTTTCGCTGCGATCGAAATAAGTTGCCCGTCGATGAGATGGAGGGCGATACAGCCCATCGCTCGTCGGTCGTGGACCAAGATCTCGACTGCCGCCAAATTGCTGATGCGACGAATCGACGCCATCTCGATTACCTTGCGCCTGAGCGTTGCGGCCACCGCCGGTCCGGTATTGAGAAAATCGACGTAACAGCAGCGCTTGACGCTATGACCGGGCGCCATCTCTTGCTTAATGTGGCCATCCTCGCGCGCCCAGCGGGCGCCCCACCGGTCCATGTCGCGGATGCGCTGCGGCCCGTCGTCGCAAAGCAGCCATGCCAGTTCCTCGTTGCAAAGTCCCCGACCCGCTTTCAACGTGTCTTGGAAGTGTAGCTCAATGGTATCCGGCTCCTGCTCGCCCAAAGCGACCGCCACCGTCATCTGCGCCATGATCGTCGCGCCACCACGGCCGACCTGTCCCTTATCGAGGAGCAATACGGACGAACCGTTGCGCGCCGCGGCGAGCGCCGCGTACATACCGGCGCCACCTGCGCCGACGATCAAGACATCCGTGCAGAGATGAGGCATGGGAAATCCAAGGTCGTGGCTCGAATTCGTGCTGGTGAGTCGCGCAATCGGGGCGAAGACTATTTCCGAACACGAACACGCGCCACAAGCACGATTCTTCTACCGGTGCTCTTGAAGCTCCTTGAGCGCTATCTGCGCCGCCGCCTGTTCCGACTGCTTTTTACTTCGGCCTTCGCCAGTGCCGAGCACTTTTCCACCGACACTGATTTCCGTAACAAAAAATTTATCGTGATCCGGACCGCTCTCGGCAACCACCCGGTAACTCGGCGGTGTGCGAAACAGCATCTGGCTAATTTCTTGGAGCCGGGTCTTGTAGTCTTGCTGGCCAAGCTGTTTGCCCGAGACATCCGCGAGGAAATAGCGCTCCACCGCGAAGCGCGCCGCTGCGTAACCGCCTTCCTGATAAATACCGCCGAGCAGCGCCTCGAAGGCGCCCGCTAGGATTGACGGTTTGCCGCGCCCGTCGGTGCGCTCCTCGCCTTTACCGAGGCGCAACAAGGGACCAAGTTTGAGTTCCACCGCCTTTTCGGCCAACACGGCGGAGTTGACCAGCGCTGCGCGCATGCGCGACAGATCACCTTCGCTCTTCTCCGGATTGTGCTGCATCAAAAGATCGCTCACTGCCAGATCCAGCACCGCGTCGCCGAGAAATTCCAGCACTTCGTTATGCCCTTCGGTTTCTTGCCGATCGTAGGAGACATGGGTGAGACAACGGCTGAGCAGCGCGGGATCCTTGAAACGGTATCCGAGATTCTCTTGCAGTGAATCGAGCTGAGCTTGGTTTTCCAATTGGGTTCTTCCCGGTTGACTGTGAAGAGGCTTTCACCACGATGCGCACGAAGGTATCGGATCCTTATGACTTCGAACTTCGTGATCTTCGTGTCCTTCGTGGTGAAAAACCTTTCCCATAAGGTTGCGGCGGTGCCACTGAAGCTCTAAAACGAACCGGCGGCGCTTAGGTCGGTACCAAGCCGCTCATCGCGATCAGCGGCCAAAATCGTTCCGCTCAACCAGCCCTGGCGCAGGCCGCTGAGCAGCACGGCGACTTCCCGGTTGGCGCACTCGGCGCCGGCAATCGACACCGGCAAATAGTTACGCGTGAAGCCGCGCCGCGTGCCGGTGGCTTCCGCGCTTTTGCCTTCGACCAGAACCGAAACCGTCTGGCCGAGAAAGCCCGCATAAAAGCTTTGCTTCATGCGCGCGCCGAGCTCACGCATGCGCCGTCCGCGCGATTTCCTCACCGCCGCCGGCACATGATCCGGCAACGACGCCGCCACCGTGGTTCGACGCGACGAGTAAGGAAAGACGTGAAAATAGGTTAACGGCAAGGATTCGAAATATCCCAAGGAATCTTCGAACTGCGCTTCGCTCTCGCCGGGGAAACCAATAATGATGTCGCTTCCCAACGCCGCGTCCGGCAATCGCTCACGCACCCTCGCGAGTAAATCGCGATAATACGCCGTATCGTAGTTGCGCCGCATCGCTCTGAGAATCCCGTCATCGCCCGCTTGGGCGCAGATATGGAGATGCGGACAGATCACTTTGGAGCCGGCGAGCAAATCCAGCAAGCGGTCCGGCACCTCGCGCGGGTCAAGCGAACTCAAGCGAAGCCGCGCCATCAGGCCGCTGTCGGCGATCATTTCCACCAAGGCCGTCAGATCGATCTTGGGGCTCAAATCGTGACCGTAACCGCCAAGATGAATCCCCGTCAGGACGACTTCTTTGTAACCGCCATCGGCCAGTTGCTTTACCTGCTCCATCACCTCGCGCGGCGTGACGCTACGGCTCAAGCCGCGCGCCGTTGGAATGATGCAGTAAGTGCAGGTGTAGTTGCAGCCTTCTTGGATCTTGAGAAATGCCCGCGTGTGGCCCGGCAGCGCGCGGGTGCCGAGCACCGCCACGCCGCGCTCGCGCCTCACGTCGCTCACCGCGACTCGCGGCGTGTTCTCCAGCGGCGCTTCGACAAAGCGCAAAAGATCGTCCAAGCGATTGAGGCCAACGACGTAATCAACGCCGGAGACTCCTGAGACCTCGTCGGGATTGACCTGCGCATAGCAACCGGTGACCAGGACCTTCGCGGCTGGGTTCAAGCGCTTCGCCCGACGGACCAGCTGACGCGCTTCCCAGTCGGCACGATCGGTCACCGTGCAGCTGTTGATCACGTAGCAATCAGCCGCTTCATCGAAGGGCACGAACGAGTGATGCGCTTCCAACCGGTTCTGAATCACCGCGGAATCGTATTGGTTGATCTTGCAACCGAGTGTGGTGATCGCGATTCTCATGTCTTCACTTCGTGCGGCAATCTCACATTACCAATTCCATATTCCAGATTTCTTGGATTCCGATATCTGGAATCTGTCATTTGGAATTTGTAATCGCGCGCCTTGCGCCTAGCGCATGGCGCGCTCGATCCATCCCCCGCCTAACACCTGATCTCCTCGATAAAATACCGCCGCTTGTCCGGGCGTCACGGCCGGAAACGCCTCGGCGAAGCGGACTTCGCAGCTGCCGTTTGAGTCCGGTCGTATTCGGCAAGCAACCGCCGGCGCGCGGTAACGAATCTGCACCTCGGCGTCAATTTCTGAATCCCCCGGCTCTTCGAGCCAATTGACCGAGCGCGCGAATAATCCTCGACAGCTCAAATCGTTTTTCTTGCCGACAATAACGCGCTTGGATTGATCGTCAATGTCGACGACGTAAAGCGGCTGCGCGGCTGAAATGCCCAAGCCGCGGCGCTGGCCGACCGTCACCGTATGCACGCCGCCATGCTGGCCAAGCACTTTGCCGCCGCGGTCGACGACCTCGCCGCCTTGAAGCTCGCTCTCTTTGGCATAGGTCGCAACCAGAGCTCTGTAATCGCCGAAACAAATATCCTGACTCTCCAGCCGCTCCGCCGCCGGCAGTCCAAGCGCGCGCGCTTTAGCCCGCACGTCGGTTTTGTGCATGCCACCGAGCGGAAAAAGACTGTGTGCCAGTTGATCTGGCGACAGGGCAAACAAAAAATAGGACTGATCCTTACTCCGATCCGCGCCGCGCATTAGCGCCGCTCGCTCGCCGTTCGGGTCATGAATGACGTTGGCGTAATGACCGGTGGCAACGTACGCCGCGTCATGCTCCTTGGCCCAGCCGAGCAGCGTGCCAAATTTAAAATCGCGATTGCAGGCGACGCAGGGATTGGGCGTGCGCCCGCGCAAATAGTCTTCAGCGAAAGGTTTGACCACGGTGTCGGCGAACTGCTCGCGCAGGTCGAGCAAGGTGTGCGGAATGCCGAGATGCGCTGCCACTTCCGCCGCGCCGCGATGATCCGAGCACACCCGTGGGCCGCGCTCGCCTTCCCACATGCGTAGCGACACGCCGTACACGTCGAAGCCCTGCTCGACCAGCAGCGCGGCGCTCACCGAACTGTCGACACCGCCGCTCATGGCAACGACTATTTTTCGCTTATTGGCCATAACCAAACTTTTTCGAATCGATTGGGCCGCTCAGATTCGCGTATCCGTTTCGGGTTTCGAGTGTAGAGTTTCGGGTTCGGACTCAACTCGAAACCCGGAACACGAAACCCGAAACAGATTTTCAACTTCCGGTATTCCGCAACAGCTCTTTGATCTTGTTCAGCTCTTCGCTTTCTTCGGCGGTTTTCTCTTCGAGGCCGCCCTGGCGCGCGCTCAGGTCGTCGACTTTCTTTTCCAGCTTTTCGATATAGTCGCCCAGAGCGCTGAACGCTTTGGTGACCGGGTCGGGCAGGTCGGCGGCGTTCAAATCAATAATCGCCTTGCCCGTCGGCGTATGCTGCGCCTCGGACTTGACGACTCTGCCGGGAATACCGACCACCGTCGAGTGCGCCGGCACCGAAGTGACCAGCACCGATCCGGCGCCAATGCGGCTGTGGCGGCCCACGGTCACGGGTCCGAGCACCGCCGCGCCACTAAAAATCGTCACCGCATCTTCGATCGTCGGATGGCGCTTGATCGGCGCGGTCGCGGTGCCGCCGAGGGTGACGCCTTGGTAGATCGTCACGTCGTCGCCGATCTCGCTGGTCTCGCCAATCACCACGCCCATGCCATGATCGATAAAAAAGCGCCGGCCAATCGTCGCGCCGGGATGAATCTCGATGCCGGTGAGAAATCGTCCGATATGGCTCACGAAGCGCGCCAGCGTGGTGAACTTGCGCTGCCAAAGCCAGTGCGCCAGCCGGTAAATCAGAACCGCGTGAAAGCCAGGATAGGCCAGCGCGACTTCCCACGTCGAGCGCAACGCCGGGTCACGTTGAAAAATAACCTGGATATCTTCTTTAATGCTTTGCCACATGGCTCTTCACCGCGACACTGAGAGACACCAAAGTAGGCAGTTGGCAGAAAGCAGTAGGCAGTAAAAGAAGTCGATCTTCGGGCTGCTTACTGCTTACTGCTTACTGCCGACTGCCTTCAACGCCTCGCGTCCTTGTATAGTTTGTAGTCGATGCTATCGACTAACGCTTGCCAGCTCGCTTCGATTACGTTGTGAGATACGCCGACGGTACCCCAACGATCCTTGCCATCTCCCGACTCGATCAACACCCGCACCACCGCACCGGTACCTTCACCGGAAGACAGCACGCGGACTTTGTAATCGAGCAACTCCACTTGCTCCACAGCGGGATAGAATTTCGTCAGCGCGCGCCTGAGCGCCTGATCGAGCGCATTGACGGGGCCGTTGCCCATGGCCGCGGCATGTTCCAGCACGCCGTCGACCTGCACTTGGATCGTCGCCTCCGAGATCGGCGCCTCGCCTTCCTTGCGCTTCTCGTCGATGACACGAAAGCCGATCAGTTGGAAATTTTTCTTTTTCTTGCCCAGCGCCTCTTGGATCAACAGCTCGAACGATGCCTCAGCCGCTTGGAACTCATACCCCTGGCTCTCGAGTTCCTTGGTGCGGCGCAAGATGTCTTTCACCGCATCGCCTTGGTCTTGCAGATCAATGCCATACTCTTTGCCTTTGTAAACCACATTGCTGCGGCCGGAGAGGTCAGAGACGAGCACCCGCTGGCGGTTGCCGACTAAATCCGGATCGATATGTTCGTAGGTCTCGGGGTTTTTCAGCACACCGGAGACATGCAGACCGCCCTTATGGGCAAAGGCGCTATCACCGACATAGGCTTGGCGCTTGTTCGGTTGGATGTTGGCCAACTCGTAGAACAGCTGCGACACCTCGCGCAGTTTTTTGAGCTGCGCCGGGGTCACGCACCTCTTGCCCATCTTGAGCTGCAGGTTGCCGATGACGGAAATTAGATTCATGTTGCCGCAGCGCTCGCCGAAACCGTTGATGGTTCCTTGGACTTGAGTCACGCCCATCTCGACGCCGGCCATGGTGTTGGCCACGGCCAGTTCGCCGTCGTTGTGGCAATGAATGCCAAGCGGCGTCTTGATCGCGCGGCTCACGTGATTGAGCGCGTCGCGGATATCGCCGGGCAATCGCCCGCCGTTGGTCTCGCACAAGACGATCCAATCGGCGCCGCCATCTTCGGCCGCCTTGAGGCAGTCGATGGCGTACTCCGGATTGGCGCGAAACCCGTCGAAAAAATGCTCTGCGTCGAAAATCACTTCATCGACCCGCTTCTTCATATAAGCAACGGAATCGGCGATCAGATCCAAGTTCGCCTTCTGGCCAATCCGCAGATCGTCGCGCACATGGAGATCCCAAGTCTTACCCACTAGCGTGACCACCGGCGTGTCCGCCTGCAGCAAGACTTTCAAGTTGATATCCTGCGACGGTTTAGCGCCAAACTTTCTGGTCGTGCCGAAAGACGCCACTTTGGCGTGTTTGAGATTGAGCTTTTTTACCTGTGTGAAAAAGTCGGCGTCGCGCGCGTTGGAGCCAGGGTAGCCGCCCTCGATGTAGTCGATGCCCAGCTCTTCCAGCTTCGCGGCGATGCGCAGCTTGTCTTCCAATGTAAACGAAATATCCTCGGCTTGGCAGCCGTCTCTCAGGGTCGTGTCGTAAAGCAAAACGTCTTTCATAAAGTCCTCTAGCCCAGATGATTCATACTACGAGGAAACCTGACGACACTCGGTCGATCGAGGTGTGACCCCAAAGAACTAAAACGTCGAACCAAGGCACCGGCGCGAATGTTTCGTTTTGTGCTCAGCGCTCGGCACGATGTTTACCTTTTCGCTGATGATCCCATAGCAATTCGCCCCGCTGGCATCTTCAAGGCACGACTGCTTTGCCTTCGTTCCGCAAGGGTTGCACGCCATTGTAAATTGCCCGCAGTTTTACCGCGAATAATCAGGGCTAGCTAGTGATAAAAGCATCGTGCAGCGCGCGCACGGCTTGATCCGCGTGATGGGCGGCGATCACAACGGAAATTTTTATTTCCGATGTCGAAATCATCTGAATGTTGATCTGCTCCCGCGCCAGCACTTGAAACATCGTCGCCGCCACGCCCGCATGGCTGCGCATGCCGACCCCGACGACGGAAATTTTGGCGATGTTGGTATCAACCTTGATGCCCTTGGCATGCACCGCCGGTAACGCCCTCTCGACGATCGCCAGCGCTTTTTGATGGTCCGCCTTGGGAACCGTGAAGGTCATATCGGTCGTGCCATCTTCGCTGGCGTTCTGAATGATCATGTCAACGACGATGTGGGCTTCCGCGATCGGGACGAACAATTGAGCGGCTAACCCCGGCTTGTCGGGCACGCGCAAAAGCGTGATCTTCGCCTCGTTCTTGTCGCAGGCCACGCCGGCAACCAACACATCGCTCATGCTGTCATCCTCCTCCATTAACCAAGTCCCTTCAAGGTCGGCGAATGTCGAACGCACATGCACGGGCACGGCGAACTTTTTGGCGAACTCGACCGAACGAATTTCCATAACCTTGGCGCCAATGCTCGCCAGCTCGATCATCTCCTCATAGGAAATCTTGCCAAGCTTTTTCGCCTTCGGACAAATCCGCGGATCGGTGGTAAAAACGCCCTCCACGTCGGTGTAGATCTCGCAAGCGTCGGCGTTTAAGAACGCCGCCAACGCCACCGCGCTGGTATCCGAGCCACCGCGCCCGAGGGTAGTGATGTTATCGTCTTCGTCGACCCCTTGAAACCCCGCGACGACCACGACCTCGCCGGCTTTGAGCGCCTCGACGATCTTAGTCGAATCGATACTCAAAATGCGCGCCTTGCCGTAGGCGTTGTCGGTTTCGATGCGAACTTGATGGCCGAGATACGACCGCGCCGGCTGGCCGATTTCCTTGAGTGCCAAGCTCAACAGCGCCACGGTCACCTGCTCGCCGGTGGCGATCAGCACGTCTTTCTCGCGCTCATCGGGAATTGGGGAAATCTCCTGCGCCAACGCGATCAAGCGATTGGTCTCCCCCGCCATTGCCGAAACCACGACGACGACATTGTTTCCCGCTTTCTTAGCCGCCGCCACCTTCGCCGCGACCTGCTTGATGCGATCGATGGAACCGATCGAGCTGCCGCCGTATTTTTGCACTAACAAAGCCACCAACCTGCCTCCCAACCCGTCCTATTTTGGATTTTGGATTGCCGATTTTGGATTGTCGGAGCGAGCATCCACCATCGCGTCAAAAGTCTGTCAACCGCTCTTTGCTTCCGACAATCCAAAATCCAAAATCAAAAATCCAAAATCACTTGCCCTTCTCGAAGCCTAAATCTTTCAATAACATCTCATAGCGTTGGCCATGCGCGACGAACGTCATTTCGCGCTTGGCGCCGCCGAGATGGGCGAGCGATATCTCCAAATGCTCATCGACCTCGTCAGCGGACAAATAGTCGAACCATTCGACCAGGCTCACGCCCTCACCGTAGAGGTACTCACGCAGGTTGAGCCCGGCTTGCTCTTGCGGCGTTGCCACGCGATAGAGATCGATATGAAAAACCGGTAGGCGACCGCTATATTCGTTAATCAAGGTGAAGGTCGGGCTGCGCACCCAGGCGTCCTTGCCGACCCCGATACCCTCGGCAAAACCGCGTACGAAACAGGTTTTACCCACCCCCAACTCGCCAACCAGCCCAATAATTTCGCCGCCTTGGAGCAACTTCCCCAACTTCCGGCCCCAGCTCATGGTCTGCCGCGCCGACTTGGAAACAACCGTACACGAATCCATTTGAAACCGGGCCTGATGAATAAAAACGCCGCTTCGCCTCCGGGGGCTTAACCCCCAGCCTTGCCTAAAGGGCCTGCACGCCCTCTTTGGAAACCCCTAATGGCTCCACGCTCAAATCAGCGCGGTCAATAAGAATTAAAACTAGTATATTTTTTGTGCGAATTCGAGCCTAGGATTTCGCTGCGGCGAGGGCGCTCAAGCCGGCCGGCAGGCCGTTTATGATATCGGACGCAATCAGTCCGACCTCACCGCTGGCCGCCGCGACGCGGTCGCCAATGAAGCCATGCAGATAGACCCCGAGCTTCATGGCGTCTTCAGCGTTTAATCCCTGCCCCAACAGCGCGGTAAGTATACCCGCCAAGACGTCGCCCATCCCAGCGCTGGCCATGCCGGCGTTACCGGTCGGATTGATAAAGATTTTGCCCTGGGGTGTGGCAATAACAGTGCGCGCACCCTTGAGCACTAAATGACAACGATGCTCGACGGCGAAGGCACGGGCGATACCTATCCGGTCGGCATTGACTGCAGCGGTATCTTTGCCGATGAGCCGCGCCATCTCGCCCGGATGGGGCGTCAGAATTGGCGCCGTCTTGGCGTGGCGTAGATGAGTCAACCCCAGTGCCAAATTGTTCAGTCCGTCCGCGTCGATGACCCATGGCATGGCTAGATGGCGGAGCAGCCAGCGCAGGGTATTTTGCGTCGCCCCATTGACAGCGACGCCGATGCCAGGTCCGAACAACAGCGCATTCTTGCGCTCGAGCAAGGCGCGCCACTCATCGTCGCTCAAGGGTTCCATTTCCTCCCGGCTATTTTCTCGCAAAGGTTCGGTCATGACTTCGACCAATGACGTCGCGAAGATCGAATTCAACGAGCCCGGCGCGGCGAGGGTGACTAACCCGGCGCCACTGCGCATCGCCGCGCGGCACGCCAGAACCGCAGCGCCGGTCTTGCCGCGCGAACCGGCGACAATTAACAGATGGCCGTAATTGCCCTTGTGGCTGTCCGCCGCGCGGCGCGGCACCAACCAGCCAATCCCGCGCCGCTCCAAAAGTTCGCTGCTCGGCGCCACTTGCGCCACCGCCCGCGGATCGATGCCGATTTCGGCGACGACCAAATCGCCGACATAGCCCAAGCCTGGATAGGTCACTTCCCCCAACTTTGGATAGCCGAGCGCCACCGTCATCTCGGCTTGAATCGCCACACCGAGCGGCGTTCCCATTTCGGAGTCGAGACCCGAAGGAACATCCACCGCGACGATCGGTTGTCCGGAAGCGTTCATCAACGTGATCGCGTCGGCGAACAAACCGCGCACGTCGTTTTTCATCCCCGTGCCGAAAATCGCGTCGACGAGTAAGCGACTCCGGGTCAACCGTTGGCCCAGCAGGTCAATACCGTCAGGGCTAATCTCGGTGACTTTGCCCTTGAGCTTTTTGAACCCGAGCAAATTGTGGCTGGCATCGGGGGAAAGGTCTTCTTGGCGCGCCAACAGAGCGACTTCGCAGGGAATGCGTTTTTTCTTGAGCAAGCGCGCCACCACCAGGCCATCGCCGCCGTTGTTGCCTTTGCCGGCGACAATCAAAACGCCCCGTTTGGCAATCGCACTGAAGCGTTTGAGAATCGCCTCGGCGATGGCCTCTCCAGCGCGCTCCATCAAGGTCAGGCTCGGCACGCCAAATCGCTCGATCGTCAAACGATCAAGCTCGCGCATTTGTTCAGCGGTGACGACTAGCATCGTTCAAGCCGTTCAAGCCGTTCAAGCCGTTCAAGCCGTTCGATGTTGAACGATTTGAACTTTTTGATCGTCGTGAACTCTTACGCTCTCGCTTTTGTCAATAATTCTTTCATTTCTCGCACCGCCTGCCCGATGCCGACGAAGAGCGCGCGGGCGATGATACTATGGCCGATGTTGAGTTCGACGATCTCGGCAATCTTGGCGATCGGCAGGACATTGGTGTAATTGAGCCCGTGGCCGCCATGCACTTCGAGGCCGAAACTTATCGCCAACTTGGCGGCGGCGATGATGGCGCGCCGTTCTTTCTCTTGGCGCGCGGCGCTCCGGTTACAGTAAGTGCCCGTGTGAATTTCTATCGCCTGAGCGCCGGCCTCTTTGGCGCACTCGATCTGTTCGATGACCGGATCAATAAACAACGCGACATGGATTCCTCGATCTTGCAGCCGGGACACGGCGTCCTTGATTCTTTTCTTATGCGCGACGACATCAAGGCCACCCTCGGTGGTGAGCTCTCGGCGTTTCTCGGGCACGAAGCAAACATCCTCGGGCCTAAATTTGGCAGCCGATTGGACCATATCCGCCGTCACGGCCATTTCCAAATTGACTTTGGTCGTGGACCGCTCGCGCAGCAGGCTCACATCGCGCTCCTGAATATGGCGGCGGTCTTCACGCAAATGCACAGTAATGCCGTCGGCGCCGGCCTTCTCAGCGAGCAGCGCCGCCTCGACGGGATCGGGCACGTC
>Ga0214472_10006313_pt1 | contig 12425 bp, 13 predicted proteins | sample RVTome_6_FD_207662 | JGI IMG/M metagenome (GOLD analysis project Ga0214472, IMG submission 207662) | Soil microbial communities from uranium-contaminated site in the Upper Colorado River Basin, Wyoming, United States - RVT140D175 | ecosystem: Environmental > Terrestrial > Soil > Contaminated >... | reverse complement strand
ATCGCGGCGCTGAAAGGCGGCTACCGCATCCTCGCCTACGACACGCGCGGGCACGGCGCGAGCGAGGCGCCGAAAGGCGCCTACACGCTGGGGATGCTGGCCGACGACCTGAAGGCGTTGCTCGATGCGCTCGGGGTGAAGGATCCGCATTACTGCGGCCTGTCGATGGGTGGCATGATCGGCCAGACCTTCGCGCTCAAGTATCCCGGCGTGTTCAGGACGCTGATGCTTGCCGACACCACGAGCCGCTATCCGGCCGAGGCCTGGCCGCTGTGGCAGGAGCGCATCAAGCTCGCCGAGGAGAAGGGCATGGCACCGCTCGTGCAGCCGACGCTCGAGCGCTGGTTCACGGAAGCCTTCCGCAAGTCGAACCCCGAGCCCGTGGCGGCGATCGCTAAGCTCATCGCTGCGACGCCGGTTGCGGGTTACGCCGGCTGCTGCCACGCCATCCCGAAGATCGACCTGACCGCGCGCCTGAAGGAGATCAAGACGCCGATGCTCGTCATCTGCGGCGACCAGGATCCGGGCACGCCGCCGGCGATGTCGCGGGAAATCCACGACCATGCGCCCGGCTCGAAGCTGGTCATGATTGCGCGGGCGGCGCACCTGTCGAACCTCGAGAACCCGGCCGCGTTCACGAAAGCGATGCAGGAGTTCCTGGCGGCGCACTGATGGACAAGGAAGCCTTCTTCTGGAAGGTGGCCGACGGGCGCCTGCCGCCGCCGCGCGTCGCCGCGACCCTCGGCATGAGGATTACCCGTGTCGACGCCGACGCGGGGGTCGTCGAGGCGGAGTTCGAGGGCAAGCCCGAGTTCACCAATCCGGTTGGCAACGTGCAGGGCGGCATCCTCGCCGCGATGCTGGATGATTCGATGGGCCCGGCGCTCGCCTGCCAGCTCGCCGCGGGCGAGTTCGCGCCAACGCTGAACCTCAACATTTCGTTTCTCAAGGCGGCAAGGCCGGGAAAGCTGCGCGGCGTGGGGCGCGTCGTGCGGCGCGGGAAGGACGTGTGCTACCTCGCCGGGGAGCTGTCGCAGAACGGCGAGCTGGTGGCGACGGCCACCGCGACGGCACTGATACGCAAGATGTGAGTCCGGCGCTCGCGTGACCCGCACGCTCTACACTGTGGCCTTTCCGGGGCTGAGCGCCGCGGATCGAAGACAAATCGACACGCTTCGTGACCGCCACGATGCGAGCAATGCGCGCATCATCCCTCCGCACTTCACGCTCGTATTCGCCTGCGCACTGTCGGTGGGTTCATTGCAGGAGAACGGGTTCGGCATTCATGCGACGTACCCGGGGTTCCGCGAGTTCCGACCGAAACCATGAAGGCCACCTCGCACCCGCAAGTCGACAACCAGCGCGTGATCGTCACCGAGTGGCGCTTCGCGCCCGGCGCCGAGACCGGGCACCACGTGCATGCGCACGACTACGTGGTGGTGCCGCTCACCACCGGCATGTTGCGGCTCGAGGAGCCGGAAGGCACGCGTGACGTGCATCTGCAGGCCGGTGTGTCCTACGCGCGCCCGAAAGGCGTCGCGCACAACGTCATCAACGCCAACAGCTACGAGTTCCGCTTCGTGGAGATCGAGCTGAAGTAGGCGCCGATTCAAGGAGGCGTGGCCGTTCAGATTCCCAGGCAGTTCCGTTCCCTGTACAGGATGGTCGTCCGGTACCCGCTGATGCTGCCGGGCTTCAGGCCCTCGAAATCCAGCCGCTTGAATCCGTGCTCGAGCAGGCGCTCGATGCCGGAATGGGCGGACTTGTGCTGGGAATCGTCCACGATGACGACGCCTCCCCGCGTCAGATGCTCGCGAGCATGGATCGTGCAGCTCGTGCGGTCTTCGCCGTCTACGATCACGACGTCGAACTTTCCGTCCTGCTCACCGATCAACCTGCGATAGGTCTCGCCGTCGAAAGGTTCGACGAGAATCAGCTTGACGTTCGCGGGAACCCTCGTGACGAACTCGTCGTACCACGCACGCTCGGTTTCGAGCGATACCACACGATTTACCAGCCGAGCGAAGAACAGCGTCGAATTGCCGCTGCCGTACTCGAACAACGACATGTCCTTGTTGAGCCGCTGCTCGAGAAACGCCACCACGTTGTAGTTCATCCACGGTATCGGTGTGCCGTCCGCTCGATAAGGGCGCTTGGCGACGACCGATTGAACGTATCCGGATCTCCGCAAATACGACCTGCTCGAGTAGATTAGGCCCAACGCCTTGCCGAACACGACCAGTCTCGGAAAGAACCTTCGCAACCTGCCTCTTAGCCTTACGATCGCCCGCAGCATGATCCGTCGGCCTAACCGCCGATCCCCCGGATCCCCCGATCGAGGATCTCCCGCGACTGCTCAAGCAGCGCAGCGCGCCACTTCGGATCCGACGGGTAGAAGGCCTCGCAGAACTGCTCGTGCACCCTGCGCGCGAGCGCCGGATGCTTCGCGCCGTGGTACTTCAGCCAGCGCCCCGCCATGTTGGCGCGCTGGATCTCCTTTCTCTCCAGCGTGCCGAACTCGACCACGATGCAGGTCACCTCTGCCTTCGGCAGCATCGCCGCGAAGGCGTCGATCAGCACGCCCTGGTAGTCGGCGAGCGCCTTGTGCGTGACGCCGGCGAGGTTCACCGCGCGCTCGCCCCACCAGTCGCGCGCGCGTTTCCTCGCCGCCGAGCCCTCGGGGTGGAAGCACAGGTAGATGTGCTCCATCCACGGCCCGATGCCGGTGTGGAAATCGATGATCGCGGCGTGCTTCGCGTGCGCCACGTGCTTCACCACCGCCTCGCGGAACGCGTAGTTCGCCCACTGCTCGCGCTGCCCCCCGAAGTAGATGCCGTCGGCATGCGAGAACTGCCCGCCGTTGAACGCCGTGGAGAACGCCTTTTCGCCGGTGCGCGCGCGCAGCTCGTCGAGCTGCCGGAACAGCTCGGCCTGCGCGGCGTCGTCCCAGGCCTCCGGCGTCACGATCGGATGCACCTCGGCGTAGCCCGGGTTCTCCGGATAGGGCTTGCCGTGGTCGACGAAATTGCGGTTCAGGTCCACGTTCTCCTCGGTACCGCGCGCCTTCCACGCGAAGCCCCAGGGGTTGTGCGCGTGGAACAACACCATTGCGGTGCGCTTCGGCAGGCGCTTTGCCCAGCCGGACGCCAGCCACGCGGTTTGCGCCGCCGAGCCGGAAAAGCCCTCGATGCCGTGCGTGCCGCTGCCCGCGACCAGCACGCGCGCGGCGTCCTCCGGCCCCGCCACCGCCACGTCGAGGCACAAGGGTTCCCCGTTGGGACCTTTCAACGTCGGATGGCGGAATTCGTAGACCGTGGCGCCCGTGGCGCGTGCCGCGTCGATGAACCTGGCGCGCGCCTCGGCGTACGAACCCGAAAACGCCGAGAGGTCAGCCATCGATGCCCTTCCAGCGCACGAGCTTCGCCGAATGGATGCCGAACAGGTCGAGCACGCGGCGCACGGTGTGGTCGACGAGGTCCTGGATCGACTTCGGCCTGGCGTAGAACGCGGGCACCGGCGGGAACACGACCCCGCCCATCTCCGTGACCTGCACCATGTTCCTGAGGTGCGCGAGATTGAGCGGCGCCTCGCGCGGCAGGAGGACCAGCCGCCGCCTTTCCTTCAGCACCACGTCGGCGGCGCGCGACACGAGATCGTCGGCGTGCGCGTGCGCCACGGCGGCCAATGTCTTCATGGAACACGGCGCTATGATCATGCCCTCGGTGAGGAACGAGCCGCTGGCGATCGCCGCGCCGATGTCCTTCGGGTGGTAGCACTGGTGCGCGAGCCGCTCGATGTCCTTCCTCTTCAGGCCGAGCTCCTGGTGCGCGTTCAGCACCCCCGCGTCGGTGAGCACGAGGTGCGACTCCCAGCCCTGCGTCGCGCGCAGCTCCTCGAGCAGGCGCAGGCCGTAGGCCGTGCCGGTGGCCCCGGTGATGCCGACGATGAGGCGCCGTTTTGCCATGCGCGCAAGCTTAGCTGATTTGGGCCATTACAATCGGCGCGTGAATCCGCGGCTGCTGCTCGTCGTCTTCTGTCCGTTCGCCGCCGGTTTCTACCTCTCGTACTTTTTCCGCAACGTCAACGCCGTCATCTCGCGCGACCTGGCGCGCGAATTTTCGCTCTCCAGCGCCGACCTCGGCTTTCTCACCGCCACCTACCTTCTCGCCTTCGCCGCGTTCCAGCTCCCTCTCGGGGTCCTGCTGGATCGCCACGGTCCGCGCCGGGTGCTGGCGGCGCTGATTTGCGTCGCCGGCACGGGCGCCCTGGTGTTCGCGCTGGCGCAGGATTTCGTCATGCTCTCGGTCGGCCGCGCGCTCATCGGCCTCGGGGTGTCGGGCTGCCTGATGGGCGCCATCAAGGCGTTCACGCTCTGGTTTCCGCTGTCACGCCTCGCGACCCTGAACGGCCTGTACCTCGGCATCGGCGGGCTGGGCGGGCTCTCGGCCACCGCTCCGGCGGAGGCGTTTCTCGGGCCATTCGGCTGGCGTGCGCTGTTCTATGTGCTCGCCGCGGCTTCGGTGAGCGTCGCGACGCTCATTTTCCTGGTGGTGCCGGAGAAGGCGCTGCCCGGGCACGGCCAGACGCTGCGCGCCCAGGTCGCCGGCTTCGGCAGGATCTTCGCCTGCGTGGCCTTCTGGCGCATCGCCCTGCCGCTCGTCGTCTGCCACGCGGGCTACCAGGCGCTGCAGGGCCTGTGGCTCGCGCCCTGGCTCTACGACGTCGCCGGCTATGAGCGCCCGGCCGTGGCGACGGCGCTCTTCACGGCGGCCATCGCCTATACCGCCGGCTCGGTGTTTTTCGGCGTCTCCAGCGACCACCTGGCGCAGGCCGGCGTCTCGCGCATGACCATCTACAAGATCGGCCTCGCGACCTCGCTCGCGATGTTCGCGCTGCTTGCCGCGGGCGTCACCGCCGGCCTGCCGGCGATCCTCTCCGTGTACGCGTTCACCGCCATCTCGGCGTCGCTCGCCTACGCGCTGTTCACGCCGCTGTTCCCGCCGGAGATGACCGGGCGCGTGAACACGGCGTCGAACGTGCTGATGTTCGGCACCTCGTTTCTTTTCCAGTGGGGCATCGGCGCGGTGCTGAGGCTCTACCCGGTGGCCGACGGGCGCTACTCGTTGGAGGGCTACGCAGTCGCCTTCTGGTCGCTCACCGCGCTGCAGGCGGCGGCGGTGCTGTGGCTGCTGCCGATGCGCGAGGCGCAGCGCTAGGCGTCGCTTGCTCCGTCCCGCAGCGATCTGAGGCCGATGCCGGAGGCATCGAATCCGCCGTCCACCGCCAGCATCTGGCCGTTGACGTAGCTCGCTTCGTCGCTGCACAGGAACCATACCGCGGCGGCGATCTCCTCCTCGGTGCCGTACCGGTTGAGCGGAATGGCGTCGCGGTAGTCGGCGCGGATGGTGGGCGTGTGCACCTGCCTCGCCATCGCCGTGTCCACCGGCCCCGGCGCAACGCCGTTCACGCGGATGCCCATGTTGCCCAGCTCCGCCGCCTGCTGCCGGGTGAGATGCGCGAGCCCCGCCTTGCTCGTGCCGTAGGCCACGCGCAGCGTGCTCGCGCGCACCCCCGAGATCGAACCGATGTTGACCACGCTGCCGCCGCCGCCCTTGAGCATCACCGGCGCGCAGGCCTGCGTGCACAGGAACGGCCCGGAGAGGTTGACCGCCAGCACCCGCGCCCACTCCTCGTAGGTGGTTTCGAGCAGCGGCTTGAACACGGCGATGCCGGCGTTGTTCACCAGCGCGTCGATGCGGCCGAAGCACGCCGCCACCTGGTCGATCGCTGCGCGCACCTGGGCAGGCTCGGCGACGTCGCACTCGATCGGCGACGCCTCGCTTCCGAGGCCGCGCGCCGCGGCCGCCAGCGTCGCCCCATCGATGTCGAGCATCGCGACGCGCCAGTGCCCGGCCAGAAAGCGCCGCGCGATCGCGAGCCCGATGCCGCGCGCGGCGCCGGTGACGACGACAACCTTGTCCATGGCGGCCCGCAGTATAGCGGCGCGCCGCTGGCGCCGGCGGCGCTCCCGCCTTATCCTTTGGTGAACCTCAAGCGGAGCGCACCATGTTCGAGACCACCATCGCCGGCAGCCTGCCGAAGCCCTTCTGGCTCGCCGAGACCGACAAGCTCTGGCCCGCGTGGAAGGCGAGCGGCGCGGAGCTGGAGAAGGCGAAGCGCGACGCGACGCTCCTGTGGCTGAAGGAGCAGGAGGACGCGGGCCTCGACATCGTCACCGACGGCGAGCAGTCGCGCCAGCACTTCGTGCACGGCTTCCTCGAGGCGATCGAGGGCATCGACTTCGAGCACAAGGTGAAGATGGGGATCCGCGACAACCGCTACGACGCCATGGTGCCGGTGGTGGTCGGGCCAATACGCCTGAAGGGCCGCGTGCACGAGACCGAGGCGAAGCTCGCGCGCGCCCACACGAAGAGGAGGCTCAAGTTCACGCTGCCCGGCCCGATGACCATCGTCGATACCATCGCCGACCGGCACTACGGGGACAAGGTGAAGCTGGCGATGGCGTTCGCCGAGCTCCTCAACCAGGAAGCGCGCGCGCTGGAGAAGGACGGCGTCGACGTGATCCAGTTCGACGAGCCGGCGTTCAACGTCTACATGGGCGACGTAAACCGGTGGGGCATCAAGGCGCTCGAGCGCGCGGCGCAGGGCCTCAGGTGCACGACCTGCGTGCACATCTGCTACGGCTACGGCATCAAGGCCAACCTCGACTGGAAGCAGACGCTCGGCGAGGAATGGCGCCAGTACGAGAAGATCTTTCCGGCGCTTGCGAAAAGCCGCATCAAGCAGGTGTCGCTCGAATGCATCCACTCGCACGTGCCGCCCGAGCTGATGAAGCTCCTGAAGGGCAAGGACGTGCTGGTCGGCGTGATCGACGTCGCCTCCGACAAGGTGGAGACGCCGCAGGAAGTGGCGGCGACCATCGGCAAGGCGCTCAAGTACGTGCCGAAGAACCGGCTCATTGCATGCACCAACTGCGGCATGGCGCCGATGCGGCGCGACATCGCGCGCGCGAAGCTGAAAGCGCTCGCCGCCGGCGCAGCCATCGCGAGAAAGCGCTACCGCTGAAGCCGCTGCCGCTGCCTGACGGGATCCGTTCGCGCCGGGTCAGTGGCGTAAACGGGCTCGACATGCACGTGCTCGAAGCCGGCGAGGCGTCCGGCGCCCGGCCCGCCCTGCTGCTGCTGCACGGTTTCCCGGAACTGGCCTACAGCTGGCGCAAGGTCATGCTGCCGCTCGTGCAGGCCGGCTACCGCGTGCTGGCGCCCGACCAGCGCGGCTACGGGCGGACCACGGGCTGGGACGGGCGCTACGACGGGGACCTCGGGTCCTTTCGGCTCACCAGCCTCGTGCGCGACGCGGTGCAGCTGCTGAAGAACCTGAATATCGATGCCGTCGAGGCCGTGATCGGCCACGACTTCGGCTCGCCGGTCGCGGCCTGGTGCGCGCTGCTGCATCCGGAAATCTTCAGGTCGGTGGCGCTGATGAGCGCGCCCTTCGCGGGGCCGCCCGCCACCGCGGTGCCGCCGCCGGATCCGGTGCACGAAGAGCTCGCGGCGCTGGCGCGGCCGAGAAAGCATTACCAGTGGTACTACTCGACGCGCGCAGCCGCGGGCGACATGCTGCGCTGCCCGCAGGGCCTGCATGCCTTGCTGCGCGCCTACTTCCACGTCAAGAGCGCGGACTGGACGGAGAACCGGCCGTACGAGCTTGCGTCGTGGAGCGCGACGGAGCTCGCGAAGATGCCGACGTACTACATCATGGAACTGGGCGAGGACATGGCGCAGACCGTCGCGCCGCACCTGCCGGACGCGGCGAGCATCGCGGCCTGCGCCTGGCTCCCGGAGGACGAACTGCGCGTCTACAGCTCAGAGTTCGAGCGCACGGGCCTGCAAGCCGCGCTGCAGTGGTACCGCTGCCGCACCACCGGCCGCTTCGACGACGACCTTGCCGCGCATGCCGGCGCGCGCATCGAGGTGCCCGCCTGCTTCATCGCCGGCGCGAGAGACTGGGGTCCCTTCCAGGTTCCGGGCGCGCTGAAGACGATGCGCACCGCGGTCTTCGCCGACGATCTCGGCTGCCACTTCATCGAGGGCGCCGGCCACTGGGTGCAGCAGGAGCAGCCGGCGCAAGTGGTGCGGCGGCTGCTTGAGTTCCTGCCGCGCGGTCAGTCCGCGTAGCCCGGCAGCTCGCGGTCCAGCACCCGCATCATCGCCTCGAAGTACAGGCGCTCGCGCTCGGCGCGCGAGTGGCGGTCGTTCTCCGGCGGCGCCTGCACCTGCGCCACGATCGCGTCCGACAGCACCTCGAGCGGCTTGCCCGTGCCCATGGCCAGCACCTGCGCGCGGCACACGCGCTCCAGCTTGTACAGGCGCCGATAGGCCTGCGCGACTGTGTTGCCCACCACCAGCACGCCGTGGTTCTTCATGAACAGCACGTGCTTGTCGCCGATCAGGCGGGCGAGGCGCTCGCCCTCCTCGATAAAGTCGGCGGTTCCCTCATAGGTATCGTCGTACGCCACGTGGCCGTGGAAGAAAGCCGCGGTCTGGCTCGCGGGCAACAGGCGGTTGTCCTTCAGCATGTTGAGCGCCACCGCCCAGGTCTGGTGCGTATGCATCACGACGCGCGTCCCGGTGATGCGATGGATCGGCGCGTGGATGCATTGCGCCGAGAGTTCCACCACGCCTTCGCCTTCGAGCGTCGCGCCCGACTCGTCGAACACGATCATGTCGCTCGCGCGCGCCTCGGACCAGTGCAGGCCGAAGGGCAGGATGAGGTAACGGTCGTTCGCGCCGGGTACGGTGACCGTGAAATGGTTGTCGATCCCCTCCTCCAGGTCGTCGAGCACGGCGAGGCGGTGCGCGGCGGCGAGATGGACCTTCGCCTCCCGGACGGGATCGGCGGCGGGTCTTGCGGTCAGCGAATGCACGGACATGGCCGCAGTATATATTGGCCCCGATGGCGAACGGCGAATCGATCCGGGTGGCGGTGCTCGGCGCGGGCGCGGTGGGCTGCTTCTTCGGCGGCATGCTGGCGCGCGCCGGGCATGAGGTCACGCTGATCGGCCGGCCGGCGCACGTGGACGCGTTCAAGGCGAAGGGGCTGCATTTCGAGGGCCTGAAGTTCGACGAGCACATCCCGGTGACGGCGAGCACCGACGCGTCGTCCGTGCGCGGCGCGCGCCTGGTCCTGTTCTGCGTGAAATCGACCGACACAGAGGACGCTGCCGCGCAGATCGCGCCGTTTCTCGACGCGGACGCCGTCGTGGTCAACCTGCAGAACGGCGTGGACAACACCGAGCGCATACAGGCGCGCATTTCGCAGCCGGTGATCCCGGCCGTGGTCTACGTCGCCACCGAAATGGCCGGGCCGGGGCACCTGAAGCACCACGGCCGCGGCGACCTCGTGATCGGCTCACCGCACGCGGCATGGAACGAAAGCGTCAAGACCTGGTTCGATGCCGCCGGCGTTCCGGTCGCGGTCTCGGACAACGTGGTAGGCGAACTGTGGGCCAAGCTGGTGGTGAACTGCGCCTACAACGCCCTCTCCGCCATCACTCAGCTGCCCTACGGGAAAATGATCGAGGGCCCGGGCATTCGCGACGTCATGCGCGATGTCGTCGAGGAAACGCTGGCGATCGCCAAAGCGAGCAGCGTGTCCATGGCGCCCGATATGCTCGATCGGACCTACAGGATCGCCGCAGCCATGCCCACGCAGTTCTCCTCCACCGCGCAGGACCTCGCGCGCGGCAAGCCCACGGAGATCGAGCATCTCAACGGCTTCGTGGTGCGCCGGGGCGCGGCGCTCGGCGTGCCGACGCCCGCGAACCGCGCCCTGTACGCCCTCGTGCGACTGCTCGAGTCGAAGCCGCGCGGCTGAGCGCGTTCAGGTCGGCGAAAGGATGTGGATGACGCGGCTCGCGATCATGTCCTTGACCTTGCCCGCGTAGGCCGCCATGTGCGGCGCGGCCGCGTGAGCCTTCAGCGCGTCCATGCTCTCCCATTTCTCGACGACGACGAAGGTATCGGCGCCGTACTGGGTCTGCATAGCGGGCGCAGGATCGGCGTCTACGGCGGCGCCGTACTCGATGCAGCCCTTTTCGGCGCGCACCGCGGGCACGTTGGCGCGGAAGTGCGTCAGGATCTCCTCCCGCTTGCCGGGCTTGGCGGTGATGACGGCGACGACGTGGATCATTGCGGGTCTTCCTTTCAGGCGACTTTGACGAGTTTCTGCAGCGAGCGCATGCGAAACGGGATGCTGCGCTCCGGATACAGCCGCGCAAACTCAGTGTAGCTCACCTCGCCGACGTAGATGTCGCCGCGCGAATCGACCGCGAGGCCGTGCGGGGCGATGAAGCGCCCCGACTCCAGGCCCAGGCCCTGCTCGCCGCCCAGGCGCGCGACGAGCTTGCCTTCCCGGTCGACGATGGTGAGGCGCGGCCCGAGGTTGGGATGGTCGCGGTTGATGTTCATGCCGGGACCGAGCTCGCCGATGATGAACTGCAGCTGCGCCCCGCGGCAGCAGTAAAGCCCGCAGGGCCGGTGCATGTTGACCCACTGCGTCTCGTACCTGCCGTTGCCGTCGAACACCTGCACGCGATGGTTCTCGCGGTCGGCGACGTACACCCAGCCGTCGGCATCGGTGACGATGTTGTGCACGACGTTGAACTGGCCGGGATCAGTGCCCGGCTCGCCCCACGAGAACAGCAGCTTGCCGTCGGGCGAATACTTGTGCACTCTCGCGTTGCCATAGCCGTCGCTCACGTAGATCTCGCCCCTGGGCGAGAGCGCCGTGTGCGTGCAGCGGTGAAACGGCCTCCCGCTCATGAAGGGCGCGGGCTTGCCCGGCACGCCCAGCTCGAGCAGCACCTTGCCCTCGGGCGTGCACTTGCGCACCATGTGGCCGCCGTCGTCGGTGCAGTACAGCGTGTCGTCGACGTCGATGTGCAGGCCGTGCGCGCGCGGGAAGGTCCCCTCGCCCCAGGATCGCAGGAAGTTGCCGTCGCGGTCGAACACCATCATCGGATGCTCGCCGCGGTTGAACACGTAGACGCGATCCTGGCGGTCGCAGGCCACCGCCGCCGCGTCCTTGAACTCCCAGCCCTCGGGCAGCTGCGCCCAGTTTTCCACCACCCGGTAGCGGTGCTCGCCGCCACCCAGAACCGTAGACATCGGGCGTCCCTTTCTAATTCACCACGCGATCGCGAACGCGGGGAAGCATTCGGCCTTCGAGCCGCGCGGATCGCAGCCGGCTTCGATGAGACCCGTGTCCGCGTCGAACGCGGCGCAGGAGACGAAGCCCTCGGTCCAGTCCGGCGCCAGGTCCAGATCATGGCCGCGCCGGCGCAGCTCGTCCAGCACTGCGGGGCCGAAACGCGGCTCGATGCGCACGCGGTTGGGCTCGCTCGCATGCGGCGCGAAAAAACCCGGCGTGTGCTCGGAGGACAGGCGCGGCGCCTCGATCGCCTCGGGGATCGACATGCCGTAGGCCGCGCGGCACAGGTAGAACTGCAGCAGCCACTGCCCCTGGTTGTCGCCGCCCATGGTGCCGAAGGCCATCCAGGGCTTGCCGTTCCTGAACGCCATCGACGGCGTGAGCGTGGTGCGCGGGCGCTTGCCGGGCGCGACCACGTTCGGATGGTGCGCCGGCTCGAGATAGAAGGTCATCATGCGCACCGAGAGCGGAAAGCCGAGCGGCTCGATCACCTCGGCGGAGGAGATCCACGCCCCGCTCGGCGTGAACGAGGCCATGTTGCCCTTCGCGTCCACCGCGTCGACGTGCACCGTGCCGGGACCCCAGTCCTTCGGCGCGAGCCTGTGCTGCGGGGGCAGCAGCGCGGAGTTGTTCCATGCGTCGCCCGGGCGCAGCTCCGGGCTCGCGCGCCGCATGTCGATGAGCGCCGCGCGCTTCTTCGTGTACTCCGGCGAGAGCAGCGCCGCGGCCGGCACTTTCGCCACCGCAGGATCGCCGTAGTACTGCTCGCGATCGGCGTAGGCGAGCTTCATCGCTTCCACCAGCAGGTGGCAGTAGTCCGGCGTGCCGAAGCCGATCGATTCGAGGTCGAACAGCCACATCAGCGCCAGCGTCTGGAGCTCCGCGGGCCCCTGCGACCAGTATCCGGTCTTGAACAGTTCGGTGTCTCCCAGGCGCAGCGACACCGGTTGTTCGATCTTCGTTTCGAACGCCGCGAGATCCCCGCGCGCGAGCAAGCCCTCACGCTGTTTCGAGAACCTCGCGATCTCGGCGGCGACGTCGCCTTGGTAGAAGGCCTTGAGCGGATCCTTCTCCGCCGCGAGGTACTCGAGGGTGCGCGCCAGCGCTGGATTGCGGAACAGCGATCCCACCTCGGGTACCGGCAGGTAGAGCCTGGCGCTCCCCGGCCATTCCGCGGCAAAGCGCTGCTGCAT
>Ga0214472_10006312_pt1 | contig 12429 bp, 13 predicted proteins | sample RVTome_6_FD_207662 | JGI IMG/M metagenome (GOLD analysis project Ga0214472, IMG submission 207662) | Soil microbial communities from uranium-contaminated site in the Upper Colorado River Basin, Wyoming, United States - RVT140D175 | ecosystem: Environmental > Terrestrial > Soil > Contaminated >... | reverse complement strand
CGGCCGCCGCCCTGCATCAGGCAACGGTAAGGCCGCCATGTCTGACTGAATGAAGGTTGCGTCTGGGAACTTGGCTCTTGCTACGGAAAGCATACCTGATGAGATGTCAATCCCGACGTAGCCTTTGGGTTGGCGGTACTCCAAGAACAGCCCTGTCCCACAGCCTAAGTCCAAGACGTTTCCTGTTGGCAGGTTCGCACACGCTAACTGGTTCTCGACGTAGGCAACCCGACCTTGAAAACGGCTGTCGTAGCTCGGTGCCACTTCGTCATAGAACGGACGCGCTTTCATGCTTCCTCCAATCGCGCTATCGCCGCTAACACCGCCTGCGTTCCGGTGGCAGATTGCGCTTGCTGGCGTGCTGCATAGCGGAGATACCGCTTCGATGAAAGCAACGCCGCGTGCTTCGCTTCCCATCTGTCTGACGCCAACCGTTTCAACGTCTCGGTATCGTTCTCTATCTCGGCCAGCGCTATCAAGACACGTCGGGCAGTTGCGTCTCTGTATAACGCTTCAATCGACGGTTGCTGCTTGCGTTTACGGCGTTCTTGTTCCAGTTTCGCACGCGCTTGGAGTTGGCTCACTGCCGGTCTCCCTTCGGTACGGAGACAGCACCGCTGTCGGAGCGATAAGCTGTAAGTTTTAAGCCGTAAGCCAGACAGAAGCAGCGCAACGTCAAGTGTGCACGGTGAACTGCAAGCACAGCCTACCCGCTTTGTACTTTGCATTTTGCGCTTTTCACTGCCTCTCCCTTCTGGCTTAGAGCTTACAGCTTACAGCTAATAGCTTCCTCTCCGTGCCAACACTCGCTTGGGATTCTCGCCCTTACTCAATCGCTCCAATTCCTCATCACTGAGGTCTTCCATGTCGATTTGGTCAAGCAGTGATGTCTCTGTCTTCGCCGGTGGCAATACGCCACGGATTAGGCGTTGTGCTTTGATGGAGCGGTCTATCGTTGAGGCGAGTTGGGAGAGTTCACCCGCTTCCAGTTGCGTGTCAATCGGCTTACCGGTCTCACTCTTGACGATGCGGGTCAACATCAGTTGCACATGGGCGTCGAGTTGATGAAGTAACCCCAACTGCCGGTCGGTCATCTTGCCGAGTTCGGTGGCTATTTCTTCACTGCGGTTTTCCTGCGCTTTGGCTGCGATTATTTCGAGATCAGCAAACCAGTTGTCCGCTTGCCGCCATGCTAGGATTGTGTTCGGACGGCTCGGCGTCTTCTGGTCAGGAAAGTCGGCCTTGAGCAGAGGGAGAATCTTCTCGTCTGAATAGCCAAGCAACCAGTAGCGTCTGGCCGCTTCTCGCACAGGTCGGCTGTAGGCCATTGCGTTCACCAGTCGGCAACAAAAAAGGCGCACCGGATTTGCAAGTTGAACACCTCAACCGACAAACACAATGCGCCTCAGTCGTATCTCTTTTGCTGAGTTGGCTATGAGTTCATCACTATTGTAGCGAAAAGCCTCTCCCAGATGCAAGTAAACGGTTGGCGCTTTCTGACTGTAAGCTACTGGCTTACGGCTTACAGCTTCCTTTCACAACTCGGCAATCTGGGCGATGCTCTTGGCCTTGTCCATCACCCACGCATCAACGATTCGCCCGTCCTGAATCACGATTTTGACTTCACAGTAGCGGTTTGGGACAAGCCGTTGAGCGACTTTTTCAAATAGCAGCTTCAAGGCTTCCAGTTCGGCGGTTTTGTTGAACGATTCGGGTTTTGACACGGTTAGCCCTCCTTTTCTTGATACCACCACGGCACAGCCCACCCGAGCTCGATGTCCCGTTGTGGCTGACCTGTCAGTTCAAACAGGCATGACACGAGACACCGAATCCTGTCACAGTCTATCTTTCGCCCATGCAGGTCTTCTGCGAACGCCTTGAGTTCCACTTCGCTCAGTTTTCGCCATTGCACGCCTACCTGCTCATCGAGTATCGCCTCGGCTTGCTGTCGGGACTGCTGAATACGGCAGAGCCGTTGCTTTTGTTCGGAAACCACCTCCGCGACCGTCGGAGCGACACCGGGCATAGCCAGCAGTTGCATCAGTGCCGCTTTATTCTCGACAATCTTCTGCTGCCATTCTACTGACAGCACCCCAAGGGGTGCACTGACTGATAGACCTCCCTCAGTGACAGACAGCGTGATGCCGATTCGCTCCAGTTCGTTTAGGAGCTCGTGGGGGGTCATATCACGTAACGCTCCCTTCCATTACGGCAAGTGGCAATGGAGTAGATACCGTCGCCGGTCTCGTAGAGCTTCAAATCGTCAAGCTGCTTACCTTTGAGTTCGCTGAGAACCTTCCTCAAGTTCTCCAGCGGCGGTTTGTTGTCCTCTGTCAGGTCATAGCCCGCCGTTTGAGCGTGCCGAATGGCTTTCTCCATCGGGAATGGGTCGTTCTGAAATTCGGCGTAACAGTTCTTTAGGAATTTCACATCGACTGAATCGAATGAATCTGATTTTGAAGATTCACCGTGAGATTCACCATGGGTATTGTCCAGTGGTGATGCGGGTTCTGAGGCATCTGGTGAATCGGGTGAATCGGTTTCTGCTTCAGCCAGTTCCGAGGGGGGGTGTACATGGTTCACATGTGTAGGGTTCGGATTTGTATAGGTATACCCGCCCCCTGTTTTTCGCTTCAGGGTGGAACCCGATTCACCCGATTCACTCGGATCGCTGGAATCCTCACTATGACTGCTATTTGGAGGCGGTGAATCGGTCAGTGAATCGACCTTTTCAGATTCACCCGATTCACCCACCCGTTTTAACTGGTATTGTCCCGCGCCATGGGAAGTCCCGGCGTCGATAATCCGAAACTCACCATAAACCCGGTCAACTTTCTGGCGCAAGAATTCTCCCAACTTGATGCGACGGCCCCGTTCTTTTTCCGATTTGAGAAGTTCATTGAGCAATCCCTGACCCACTTCTATACGTTTCCCCTCCTGATCTTCAATCACTTTGGTGGACGCAATCACAAACAGGTCTGCCACACCGACAACGGCTTCCCCGTGCTTCTCATACCACGCGGCGACAAAATCCCGCCATGCTGCCATTTCCGTGTTGGCTTTCTCGTTGAGCTTGGTGTAGTTGCCGAGGAATCCGTCTACACCGATGGTATCGAGAAGACCACTCAGAATCGACGCCCACTCGTTGTAACTTCCCTTCCTCGCTTTGCCTCGAGGCATCCCCGCATCGACCCATCGCTGAATCAGCGTCAAGCACGCTGTGACCAGTTCGCTCCGATGCTCAAGCGCCCACGTTTCCAAATCGCTAATCCGAAACTCCCGCTGCGATGGATCTTCCGTGTCCGGTCGCAAGCGAATCCAGACCGCTCGGCGGGTGATTTCAGGTGACATGGCGACGTTGTTCCCCGTAGCGATCCACGTCTGGGTGATCGGGTACTTCACAATGGTATTCCCGCCCAAAAGTCGGTCTGACCAGTAGGCAGTGGTCAACGCCGCGGCGAACGACCCCGAATCCAATCGCTTGGAAATGTTGTCAATCACCACATGTGACGGCGCTTCCGACAGCACGGCGGTAATCCGTTTTCGCCATTCCTCGTCGCTTTCGCCTTCGGTCATCAGCGTTGCCCCATTGGGTTTGAAGGGAATGGTAAGGACAGAAGCCAGCAGCCCTTTACCGCTCCCCTCTGTCGGGGCATCTATCAGGTGCAAGGGCGTCAATCCCCTGATTAACGGGCGCACAAAGGGCAAGAGCATCAACGCCAAAGCGTTGGCGCGAGAGGCAGAGTCGGCGAAGCAAAACTCCCCCAACAACTCGTCAAGAATGAGGGATTTGGCCGCTTCGACTGCTTCCTCTGTTGTTTTGATCTCGCCGATGTCTAAAGCCTCATCAGGCGCATAATACATCTGGGATTGGGGCTGATACCCCAGCGTTTTCTCCAAGACACCACCGTTTGTGAACACGGGCGCATGGACGATTCCCTTCAAGATGGGGAGTCCTTCCCATTCCGGTAGCGAGATTAAATCGTTGACGACATCTGTAGGCGGGGCGATAGGGAGGAAAAGCGGGTTGCCTTCGGAATCCTTCCCGCCGACAAAATTGGCAGTCCTCGCCAACTCCCCGCGGAGGGCTTTCTCATTGAGGGGTTGGACAATCAAGGTATCTGACTCGTAAGGCTTCACCCGTGTCAAAACGCCCCCTCTGACGAAAAGACAGGGCGAGGAGTTATTGCGTTGGCAAAGCGCCAGAAGTGCATCTTGGGTAATCTCGCGGAGGTGTCTGTCAACCGTGTTGATTTCGGGCAGATGGGAGTCGCTGGCTTGTTGAGCAACCCGCAGACGCTTGCGCTTTTCTGCATTTATGGCTTTTCTCCACCCGTCAATCCACACCTTTGGAATGCCAAACTGCTCGTGGATCCGATCACAGAACTGTCCCATCTCCACGAGCGACCAGTAGGAGGCGTCCACAACCGCGTCCCAAAGCGCCTTCTGAACTGCCGTTTGTGAGGGGGTGTCAAGGGCTCCGATTTCGTCCCACACGGCTTGGGGGGTGCGTTTATCGAAAGGTGGCAGATCGGGTTCAGGACGACTTCCGTTCCGCCCGCCTGTCGAGGAGGAATAGGTGTGCTGATAGAAAGGCTTTGGATCTCCGATTGCCGCTTTCGCGTCCTGCCACCCCTTGTCCGCGCATGAATTATGAAAGCATTTGTACCCCATCTGACCGTTTGCCTCCTGAATCAGGGCGGCATCAGCGCCGTTATGGTCGGGGTTAAACAGGCAATGCTCCAGCACATACAGCGTCCGTCCGTCTTTATGCTTGGGGGTGTAGTCGTGGCCGTAGTGCTTCAGGTAACGCTCCACATCTAGGCGTGGGTAATCGCCCGATTGATGGGCTGTCCGTCGTGTGTTTGCGGTGGTCTCCGTTCCATGCGGCTTCCAGTTGGTTGGAATGATGTCATCAACCATCGCGTACAAGTCTACCGGCTCTGGGAGTTGGGAAGGAATTTCGAGGAACGACCGCCGATGTGGACGCTCCGGAAGGTTGTCCCCCTTAACCGCCATAACACCGTATACCTTCCAGATCCGTGCCATGTTAAAAACGGTCTCATCAACCTTTACCTTGTCATCGCTGAATTGACGGGCGAGAAATTGGAGCAGTCGCTTTTTGTGCGCAACGGTTTCTTCCGTGTTTGGATAACCGACGAGGCGAATTAGCGCATGGTAGCCATTTCCGCTCAACCCCACAATCGGAGTCAGACCCAAATCCCTTAGAAACTCGCAAACGGCTAGACACCGCTGCCGTGCCAATTCTAACTCCTTGTCGGTACTGCTAATCTTCGCTGGACGTACAGGGTCAAAGTCGAGCGGAAACCACAGGTCAGCGAGAATGTCTGGGTCAGAAGTAGTGGTGTCTGCGGTGTAGTCCAATCGGTTCGCCGCTCGTGCCAATAAATCGCGCTTGACGGGGTTCAGCGTTATATAGATGTCCGCTTTTTCATCAAAATGAGCAAGATCCTTAGCTAACTGGCTGGGATTCTCGTAATACCCGCTCACCGTTTTTCCAACGTATACACGGTGCCCGTTGAGTTGTATGTACCCACGCTGCTTGGGAAACATACGCAATTCAGTACAACCGCCTGCCTCACGGTGTCCGAGCATCGCTAAGAACTGAGAAACCGCTGTTGGTGAATAATCACATTTCATGAGTGGCCTCCTTGAGGGTTTGAACGGGAGGCTGACTGTATGTTAAAATACAGCCAGCCCCGCAAACTGTCTAAAAGTTTGTGTGAAACGCCGAAATTACATCATGACCGGGACAGGTTGTCCCGTTGCTGCCGCCCGACTTTCCACGTCGGGCTTTTTTACGCTCTTTTTCTGACCGTCAAAAAAGTGATAGCACTTTTCAAGGTGCATTCGTTATAATTTCAAGGTAGATGCGGTTACATCTACTACCGAATCGGTCGATCGAAAAAACAGAAATCACGAGGCGCGACCCTCAATTACGATGAGTAGGTTGCGCCTTTTGTTTTTTCAAGGGCACTCCGTATAATTTCATTGCACTCGAAGTTCAGGGATCGTTTGTTGGCTTTTGCTCGCTGGCGCAGTCTGTGAAAAAGCTCAGGGGGAAGGCGCAGGAGAATTTGGCGCGGTTGTGTTCCAATCGCCAGGTATTTTCGTCTTTTCTGAAGCGCCATCTTGTCTTTCCTCCTCGTCGGGTTTGGCTAACTACCGTTTCCCAAGAAAGGTTTCAATCGCTTGTTGTTCCCATGCCCGGTAATCTGCTGGACTGTCCCAGAACTTCTGCCATGCCATATTCAACAGCGCGATAGGAGAGTTGAGGGCTGAGTCCAGGTCGGGAGAAGCTGCTTCTGCTTCTTGAACTTCGTGGGGGGCAGCTTCAGTTAGCATATCATTTACCTTTTGTTGAATGGCTGGAACAAAGGCCGGATCAAAAAAGCCGTCATGATCCTCGTGGATTCCCATCGCATCTGCAATCCGGCTCCATGTTTCCTCCAAATCGGAGGCGAGAGCCTCGTAACCCATCTGTCTGCCTCGATTTGCCATTAGTTGAATTCTTATCCATGTGACAGGATGGCTGCGGTGCGCGAGTTTTTCCCTTGATACGTTATACTCGCCCCGCCCAAGCATTCTGAGATACATCGAAAACGCATAGGCAAATGACGACCCACCGACAACAAAGCCAACAGCATCGCAAAAAATTTCCTGAGCCCATTCGTACCATGTTTCAACAATGAGGTTGCGACTTCGCTCCTGCTCTTGCGTATACTCATCATTCCGTTGAATAGCGGGGGAAAGCAGATCTGCGATCGCCTCCTGTAACTCGCGGACTAGCTCATTCATCTCCACCCGATGACAAGCGTAGAGAAGGTGTCCGAACTCGTGGAAGAACAGGGGCAAATAAAGCAATCCTCGCTGCGCAGTACAGGGCATGAAATAAATCGTTGGTTCAATGGGCCAGATGCTGAATTCATCGTCGCGTAGCGCAACCGGAATGTCTTTTGTTTTTTCGTGCTCTGCGTGTAACCATCGCAAGAGTTTTAGACAGAGACGATCAGATTCACGGGCACGGAGAATCGGGCTAACCTGATGTTTATTGAGAAAGTGAAAAGCCCGTGTCACAAATTGGGTGTTGCTCAGAATGTCTTTGAGAAGGTCATCCAGCTCCAAATCGAGGTCTTGCAGATTTTGGACACACGCTTGATGGAGTTTTTCACAATCCGTGACAATCCGGTCGGAATAGGCCTTGAGTTCCTCCGGAATTTTGTTTCGCGCCTCATTCAGGGTTCGTTGGAGTTGCTCGATTTCATGACGCAAGGCGCGGTTGTTTTGTCTGAGGATGTCTCGCAATTAGATCTCTCCCAATACTCGCTCTGTATCGTTTTCCAGATGTTCTTCAAGGAGCGTCCGGAGTTCTTCTAAGAAAAGCACGATCTCGTGTTTATCTGTTGGCTTAGCAGAATCGAATAGCTTTGTAGCGTATGAGAGTTTATCGCGGAACACTACCGAGTGAAGTCGAAAGTTACGTTTTGCGGCGATAAAGCTCTTAACTAACTGCCGCCGCCGTGGATCTATGCCCAGCATTGGGTTGGCGTCTACTTTTTCTGCGCGTTGCACCATATCTTCCAACTCTTCCAAGAACGAAAGCAGGTCGGCCTTTGCTTTTACTGCGGTCTTTGCCCTTTTCGCGTCGGATCGTCCAGCGAGTTCCAACTTGGTATGGATCGACAGTGTATTGATGGCAGCTAGTAGGTCTTGACTGTTCTGAAAACTTTGAACGGCCAACCATTGTGGATTCATGGTGTTCACCCCTTCGTTTCTCAATGCTTATCGAATCCGTCGGATTTCTTGTGAGAAGCGACTTTTGAGTTCGTCATCGGTTCGCTTGAGTTCATGTGGCAACCGTTGGGCAACATTGGGGTTAGAAAAATTGAGATGGGTTGAAGCGTATACCGCGTTTGCGACGCGCACCATATCAACGCTATCGTCGTGAGCTTCGAGCAGAATAGGATTCGCTGTCCCTTGATGCAACGTCGGCGCTCCGGTAGTGGCAAGAACCACGGTGCGCTTGTTTAAGAACAGTCCGTTGCCCTCAAGTATTTGCTCAACTTCGTCTTTTCGCTCCCAAAGCCGGGGGCTTTTCTTGAGGCTCTTATGGACATCTACTCTATCTACCTGTGCTGTTTTTTCTAGGTGTCCCAATTTTATTAACCGTGCTATTGCATCGTTGATGCCTTTTAATTCGTCTCCGCATTTTCGCCCATCTCGTAAGACAAGAAGGCAACGAAGCGGTTGAAAACCGCTCCAGTTTGCAGCCTTTTGAACGAGCTCAACACTCTTTTCACAGAGAATAGTTGGATTGATTGTCTCTGTTTTGGTGTCAATCTTTTGATAAACCTCGGTGAAGATGCGGAGCGAGGGTCGAAATATAATGAGAGATAGCGCGAAATGCCGTCGATCTCTTCCGACATCAATTGCCAGATGCGCGTCATAATGGGGTTCGTCTTTAAGCGTCCAAGGAATGCACCCCATCTGTTGGAGGACATCAAGCGCCGTCATTTCTGTGAATGACTCCCATCCTCGTGCGGATTTGTGGGATTGTGAGCCTGCCCTGTTTTCCGCCGCTTGGAGTCTGGTAAACTGACGTTCTAACGCTTTGAATGTGACTCGCTTAACTCGCCACCCCTCACCAAGTTCATGAGCGATTTTGTAGTAGTTCTCTGGGGATTCATCTTTGAACACAAACACGATGATTCCACCTTTTTTTTGTCTGCTGATGTGTGAACGCACTTCGTCAATACTGGTATACAGTAGGGTTTCTGGACAAATTGGCTTTTTTGTCAGTTGACTGAGGTGCTCGGTTATAGCCATGATGAAGCGGCTTCGCATATTTTCTGATGTATCGTTCGGTATAGCAAAATGAACAACCCGCTCCATGTCAAAAGGAACGTGCCAGCAACCGACTTTGCGTAGTAAAGCGAGACGCTGGCGGTAGTGTGCTTGGATTTCTGCTTTGTTCCCGTTTTGTGGGACAGGTAAGGTATGCCCATCTGCAAACTCCAACGCAGGAGGCAGAAGGTGAATGCGTTTTTCCGCTGGTGGAGACCAGAAATATCGAGCCACCCGTGGTTCCCCGGGTCCAAGTAAGTCGTCGCCAAGCCTTTCCCAAAATCCGTCGATGAATTTAGCTCGTTCTTTTGGGCGAATTTTATCCACTTGGCTGAGCTCTTTTGTGAGCGAGTTGTTCATGACTCGCAGATGTAGCAGTTTTGCTGCAACGGGTTGAGGGTAGTCTATGCCCTTAAACGATACCCATGCCACGGAATCGTCAGGGTGAATTTTTAAGCGAGGCTGATTTCGCTGATAGTATTCCAGCAACGAGCGGTATTCCTGTCCTTTGACCATTCGCTTTCCAGTGGCGGCACAAGTAATCCCAGACGCGAATTTATTAAAGTAGCAGGTTAGCTGGCTACTGCCTATATCATATAGGAGGGTTCCCTTCTGTCCCTGCTGGCGTTGGCTCAAGAGGTCAAACCGTTTTCGACGGCGTTGTTGTTCGCTTTTGTCGATGTCAGTCCGAAAAAAGTCCTCTACTGTCCATTGGGTAAAAAACGCCACGCTCGGATCTACGGAAATCCCTACCCCGCCCCCTTCAATTGGGATGGCTGACACCTCATATCGCCTGTAAGCAGCGATATTGTCAGTGGTTACGAACGGGCTATTTTCATAGAAAATGCGTGGGCTTGCAAGGGTTCGCATCTTCAATCGGCGTTCGATTTCGATGAGCGAGCGCCGTTCGATGAGTTGAGCAACCAACGTCGCGTCATTGAGGGAATCTGAAAATCGGAGTTTTTGATTTGCTCCGCCGTCCTTAACTTCAACAATCCAGTTTTCTCCCTTTATCGTCAACGGTGGAATGGGACCTCGTGTGAGCACAAGGACTTTTCTTCGGACGGGACAATATACAGCGGCCAACCCTTGCTGTTGGAGTTTTCTGCAAACTTGCTCCAGAAGTTTTGGGGAATGGTCTTGTGTTGTTATTTTGGCGCATCGTGTGAAAAGATACAGATTTTGCCCTGGTTCCACAATGCGAATGTTGGTTTCAACCATTGACTTCACTCCTTCGGGCAGATCTCCTGAAATGGACACAGCGCACAAATTCTCGGTTGGGCGCAGGGCGTGAAGACTTCTACCAAGCCACGGCGACCATATTTATCTGCTTCTTGCATCCGCTCTAAATCTTGAAGGATGCGTGCTTCAACCCGCATCAGGTCTTTCTGACCGACATCGGACGAGGACACAGAATCGTCTGATAAATGCACTTGCTGGAGCGTAATGCAATCGGGGCTGCACTTGAATTCGTCCATCGCCCACCAAGCATAGGATAGCAATTGCAGGCTGTCTCCACTATCCCCGGCGCTTCCGAGCTTCCAATCGACGATCACGACGTGACTCCCATCACGGTAGGTGAGGTCAACCGTTCCTCTCAGGGTAAAATGCGCTTCCTTTTTGCGAACCCACTTTTCGACTCGCGCCTCTGCTTGATAACCGCCTTCGCGGAATCGAGCAAGAGTCGGGCTCGTTGCGAAGTTCGTGACTGCGGTCATGAGCTGCGCTTCGGATTCCGCCATAAGTGCCTCGGTGCCCCCCTCGCCGTAGTAGAATTCCAGCAGTAAAGCAGGACGCTGGTTACCAGTTAGATGGGGTGTTCCGTGCTGATAACTCTGTGAATACGCCACATCTTGACGAAACAGTTTCTGTGCCCAGCTTCGTGCACGTTCCACTGACCACACCTCTCCTTTGCCTTGGTGCTTAAAGTAAGTGCGGATAACCAGATGGAGAATGTTCCCTGTCCGCAAGTGGCGAGTCTGGAGTTCTTTCAAAAATCGGAGTTTCTCCTTCTGCGGTTCGTTTTTGGCCGTCCTTGAGTTCGCGCCATAGTATGCGTAGTAATACCTTCGGGGGCACTGCTCCAACAGGCTACGCCGGGAGTATGACCATTCTCTGAGCGACGGTTCGGCTGGAGGTTCGGCGGTCAATTCCTCAGTTTCGTCGAAGAGGGGCATCTGGACTTCAGGCATGAGGTTATCTTTCACCGGCCTCGCAATCGCTTGAGCTGTTGTGTTAGTCTTCCCCACTCGTCTTCGGAGAGCGTCATCGTCTGGGCTTCACGCAAAAATTGAAGCGCACCGGGGCTTTCTTGGATAATCGCTTTCATCGGCGTGGGCATCTTCCCCGTCATCGCCAGCAGCGCATCAGGAGGTGTATCAAGCACCTGACAGATCTTGACGATGGTATCGGCGGCCGGTGGTGGGTTGCGGTCGTTCTCGACTTTACTGATATAGGAGAAGTCAACGCCCACTTTCGCGGCGAGCTCGCGTTGCGTAACGCCCTTCCGTCGCCGTATTTCTCTGAGGGTTTGTCCAAATGTGTTTGTCATTGTTCTCACCACTGCTGATTATACCTTTTGTTGGGTTGATTGTCAACCCCAATGGTGGATTATCCGCTGAAACCCGCATGCCAGAAGTGACGTTTTTTGTCCTGAACGTCCGCTGTCAACGACCGGACAGCATCCGGAAATGACCGGACGCGAAAGGACAAGCCTATGGAACACTGGGTCACGATTGAGAAAGCCAGCCAGTTGCTTGGTGTCACAGAACGCACGATTCGACGGCATATTCAGGAGGGCAGGCGTCCGTGCCAGAGCGAAAATGGCAAGCGGATGGTGCGCGTCCACGAATCCGAAATTGACCGGACATCGTCCGTTGATGACATGGACGTGACCGGACATGACACGGATGCATCCGGCCAACGTCCGGTCGTGTCCGTCCAAACCCATTATGAGACACTGCTTGAGGAAAAAGAGAAGCGCATCTCTACGTTAGAGCAAGAGATCGCCGACCTCCTTGAGAGATTGAGAGTTGCTGATGAATCCCACACGCGGTCGGACACGATTATCTTGCAACTGACCCAACAACTCGACCGGGCGCACTTACAGATCGAAGACTTGCGCCATCGCCCGTGGTGGAAACGTTTGTTTCAGCGTCAAGCCAACGTTTGAGCCCGGTTGTCGCCCTTTTGGCTATGATTTAGGCTTGTTCGGATCTCCGGCTATCGTGAACAACCTTATCATAGGCGATAAAATAACAATATCTCAATCCTCCGGTTTTGAGCTTTCAGCGCTTCGGACTTATTGTGTTCATGAAGCCTTTCAAGATTATAGTGGCTACCTTCCTCAGAGCGTTGGACGGGTTTGAATTCGCCAAACGAGGTAGCGGACATCAAATGTTCGGCTGGATCGATACCAATGTCGTGCTGCAGAAAATTGAAGACTTCGATGGCACGTCTAGCCGCCAGATGCAGATTCGATGAAAATAGGTAGGTTGGGTCTGGATCGGCATGCCCTTGAATTTGGATTTCGCGGATAAAGGTAAGTTGATTTTTGATTTCGCG
>Ga0214472_10006311_pt1 | contig 12430 bp, 12 predicted proteins | sample RVTome_6_FD_207662 | JGI IMG/M metagenome (GOLD analysis project Ga0214472, IMG submission 207662) | Soil microbial communities from uranium-contaminated site in the Upper Colorado River Basin, Wyoming, United States - RVT140D175 | ecosystem: Environmental > Terrestrial > Soil > Contaminated >... | reverse complement strand
CTGTGCTAGTTTCTGGCGCCGGGCACGCGCCGGGCGACTCCAGGTCGCGGCATCACCGGAGCCATTCAAGATGAGCGTTCGCAAGCTGGGCAGTCTGACCATCGGCCGCATGCTCGAGCAGGTCACGCCCTTCGATCCCTACAAGTTCTTTCCGCACAGCACCGAAGCCGACTGGGCGCCGCACCTGGACTGGCTCAAGCCAGATGCGATGGATCCGCACACCGGTGAGCTGCTGTTTCCGATGCAGAGCTACGTGGTGCGCACCGCGCACCACACCATCCTCATCGATGGCTGCATCGGCAACAACAAGCACCGTCCGACCCGCCCGCGCTGGCACCTGAAGAACGACGACTTCTGGATGCAGGCGATGACCGGCCACGGCGTGCGCCCGGACGACATCGACTTCGTGATGTGCACCCACCTGCACCCCGACCACGTCGGTTGGAACACGCGGCTCGACAACGGGCGCTGGGTGCCCACCTTTCCGAATGCGCGCTACCTGTTCTCCAAGGTGGAGGCCGACGCCTGGGAGCAGGGCATCGAGGGCTTCTCGGGCGATGCCTACCAGGACAGCGTGCTGCCGGTGATCGCGGCCGGGCGCGCCGAGCTGGTGGCGCAGGACCACGCCATCGACGACGAGGTGTGGCTGGAGCCCTCGCCGGGACACACGCCGGGCCACATGTCGGTGCGCCTCGCCTCGGGCGGCGCCGATGCAGTGATGTGCGGCGACCTGATGCATTCGCCGGTGCAGTGCCTGCATCCGGAATGGCAGCCATGGCCGGACTGGGATCCCGAACTCGCCAGGCGCACCCGGCGCGCATTCCTGGAACGCTACTGCGACACCGCGACCTTGGTGTGCACCACGCATTTCCCGCTGCCCTCGGCCGGACGCGTGGTCGCGCAAGGCGACGCGTTCCGCTTCGTGCCCGACGACCAGGACTGGTAGGGGCCGCCTACAGGCACGCCACCGCGTACACGCCTTCCACGCCGGGCGGCAACGGCCAGTGATGCCAGTTCGCGCCGCCATCCTCGGTGCCGAACACCTGGCCGCGGCGTGCGGCGCAGTACACGCGGCCGGCGTCGCGCGCGCTGATCGCAACGGTCATCAAGGTGCTGTTCATCGCGACGTCGCGATCGAAGCGCTGCCAGGACTCGCCCAGGTCGGTGCTGCGATACAGCGATCCTTCGTCGCTGACCGCGGCGACGCTGAACGCGCCGAGCAAGGTGTTCGGCTCGTGCGGCGAGACGCAGATGTCGCGGGCGTAGGTCAGCGGCGAGAAGCGCCCGATCGCCATGTCCTGCCAGCTTTCGCCGCGGTCGGTGCTGCGAAACAGGCCCATGCGGTTGGCCAGGAACACGGTGCCCGGCCGCGCGCGGCTGATCACCATGGCATGGGAGTCCATCATGCCCTCGCTGTCGGTATCGCTGCCGATGCGGCTCTTGTAGCGATCCTCGCGCGCGAACGTGAGCAGGCCGGCGTTGCACGAGGACCACGAACGGCCGCCGTCCAGGCTGCGCAGCATGCCGCCGACTTCCAGCGCGGCGTAGATCTCGTCCGGGTTCGCCGGGTCCAGTGCGATGCGCAGCATGCGCGTGGGGAAGCCCATCCTGCACACGCCCTCGGGCAGCGTGACTTCCAGGCGGCGCCACGACGCGCCGCCGTCGTCGCTGCGGTAGATGCGCGCATCGGTGGTGCCGGCGAACAGGATGCGCGCATCGCCCGGGTGCACGGTGACGGACCAGCACGGATCGGGATCCTGCAGATCCAGCGAGGTCCATGATTCGCCGCCGTCGCGGCTGCGGTACGGGCCGGCCTGCGTGGCCGCGTAGATCGTGCCGGCATCGGCCGGATCCACCGTCAGTGCACGGATCTGCACCTGTTCGGGTAACCCCCGCGTCACCGCGTGCCACTCGCCACCCCCGCCGTCGCAGCGGAACAAGCCGTACTTCTGCTCCGCGCTGCTCGCCGCCACCCAGGGCGCCGCACCCACCAGCACCGGTTCGCTCATCGTCCTAGCCTCCGCGTCGGTCACCGCCGCCGCCACGCGCGCAGCGTACACCGAGCCGGCACTGCGGATCCGCATCGTGGCGCGCGCGGCACCGGCCGCGGCGTGCCGGCGTCGTCGTCCCGGCGAAATACCCGGCCGCGCACGGGACAAGGCGTATAGTCGGCCGCATCCCGTCCACCGCATCGAGACAGCACATGTTCCATCCGATCGTCGTCACCCAGTTCAGCAAGATGCTGGGCAACCTGCAGGCCATCCTCGACAAGGCAGCCGCGCACGCGCACGCGAAGAAGTTCGACATGAACGTGCTGCTGCACGCGCGCCTGTCGCCCGATCAGTTCAACCTGATCCGCCAGGTGCAGGTCGCCTGCGACACCGCCAAGCTGGCCGCCGCGCGGCTCGCGGGCAAGGAGCAGGACGCGCCCGCGCACGCCGATACCGAGACCACGCTGGCTGAACTCGCGGCGCGCCTGCAGAGTGTGATCGCGTACCTGGATAGCTTCACGGCGCAGGATTTCGCCGACGCCGCGCAGCGCCGTATCACGCAGCCGCGCTGGGAGGGCAAGTCGTTGTCCGGTGAGGAGTTCCTGATCCAGCACGCGATCCCGAACCTGTATTTCCACGTCACCACCGCGTACGCGATCCTGCGCCACAACGGTGTCGAGATCGGCAAGCGGGATTTTCTGGGCGCGCTGCCGTACCGGGCCTGAGCCGCACCGGATCGAGTCGCCCGCGATGGATCTGATCCTCCATCACTACGACGAGTCGCCTTACGCGGAGAAGATCCGCCTGGTCCTGGGGCTCAAGCGGCTGCACTGGCGCTCGGTGATCGTGCCGATGGTGCTGCCCAAGCCGATGTTGATGCCGCTCACCGGCGGCTTCCGGCGCACGCCGGTGCTGCAGATCGGTGCGGACGTGTATTGCGACACGCTGCGCATCGCCGCGGAGCTGGATCGGCGTTTCCCCGAGCCGGCCGTGCTCGATGCCGCGACCGAGGGCGCGTCGAATATCCTCGGCACCTGGGCCGAGCGCGTGCTGATGTGGCCCAGCGCGCGCTATGTCACCGGCATGAACCGCGATGCGCTGTCGCCACAGTTCTTCGCGGATCGCTCGGCGATGCGCGGTCATGCCGCGCCGTCGATGGCGCAGGTGGAACGCGCGCTGCCGCATCAGCGCCGGCAACTGGAGCTGATGCTGGGATGGATCGAGAACCTGCTCGCGGACGGCAGGCCGTTCCTGATCAACGAGCGGGTGCTGCTCGGCGATCTGGCCGTCTACCAGCGCCTGTGGTGGCTGGGCGCGCTGCACGGCAAGGCCGCGTCGACGCTGGATCCGTATCCGTGCATCAAGGCCTGGATGCAGCGCGTCGCCGCACCGGGCCACGGCACCCGCAGCGAGATGAGCGCGCAGGACGCGCTGGCGATCGCGCGCGAAGGCGAACCATCGCCGCTGCCGGTCGGCAGCGATGACGATGACCCCGCGCCGGGCACGCAGGTCGCGGTCGTGACCGAGGACTTCGGCGCGGATCCGGTGCGCGGCAGTGTGGTGCGCGCGACCGCGCAGGAGATCACGATTCGCCGCGAGGATCCGCAGCTTGGCACGATCCATGTCCACTTCCCGCGGCTGGGGTACGAGGTGCGCGTGCTTCCGCACACGCGCGGCGCTCGCTAGAATCGGGCGGCATCCTTGCCGCAAGGCTTACCCCCTGGAGGCCCGCCGATGGCCATCGCCACCTCGTATGCCAACGTTCACGATCTGCCGCAGGAACGCGCCGAGCAGGAGCTGCGGGTGCAGCTCGCAGCCGCGTACCGCATCGTCGATCATTTCGGCTGGACCGAGCTGATCTACGGACACCTCACCGCGCGCGTGCCGGGGCCGGACAAGCATTTTTTGATCAATCCGTACGGCCTGAACTACGACGAGGTCACCGCGTCGAACCTGGTCAAGATCGACATCGACGGCAACATCATCGGCGACAGCAACTACCCGGTGAACATCGCCGGCTTCATGATCCACTCCGCGGTGCACATGGCCGAGGGCGGTGACAACCACGTCGTGATGCACACCCACACCCGCGCCGGCATGGCGGTCGCCGCGCTCGAGCACGGTCTGCTGCCGGTGTCGATGACCTCGACACCGTTCTTCGAGGGCACCGCCTATCACGACTATGAAGGCCCCAGCCTGTACGAGGACGAACGCGAGCGCCTGCGCGCCAGCCTTGGCGAGCACAAGGCGATGATCCTGCGCAACCACGGCCTGCTCGCGGCCGGGCGCACCGTGCCCGAGGCCTTCCTGCGCCTGTACCGGCTCGAGCGCGCCTGCCAGGTGCAGATCGACGCGGCCGCCGCGGGTGCGTTGCACGTGATGCCCGACGAGGTTGCGCGCAAGTCCGGCCGCGACATGGATCGCTTCTCCGAGCGCGACTCCGAGGCCGGCGTCGGTGCGCTCGAGTTCGCCGCGCTGATGCGCAAGATGGACCGCATCGACCCGTCGTTCCGGAACTGATTACATACCGGGGTATTCGCCTGCAAGCAGGCTCCTACAGGGATCCAGGCGACGCGCTGGCGGCGAAGATGCGGCGCTGTGTTTGTGTAGGAACCGGCTTGCCGGCGAAGCGCGCATCGCCGCAGCCGCACCGGGTTTTCGCCTGCAAGCAGGCTCCTACAAGGATCCGCGCGCGAGCGCGGCGCCGGCACCGAGCGCCTTGAGCTTGCCGATCGCGACATCGCGCGGCAGCGGCGCCATGCCGCAGTTGGTGCACGGGCGGATGCGTTCGGCATCCACGTAGCGCGCCGCGTCCTTGATCGTCGCGGCGACCTGCTCGGGGCTTTCCACCTGCATGCTCGCGACGTCGATCGCGCCGACCATCAGCTCCTTGTCCTCGAGCAGCGCGAGCAGCGACAGCGGCACTTTCGAGTTCGCGCACTCCAGCGACACCTGGTCCAGGCGGCTCGCGTTCAACGCCGGGAAGATCGCCTCGTACTGGCGCCACTCGCTGCCCAGCGTCTCCTTCCACTTGATGTTGGCCTCGATGCCGTAGCCGTAGCAGATGTGCACCGCGGTCGTGCACGACAGGCCCTCGATCGCCTTGTGCAGCGCCGCGACCCCCCACTCCTTGACGTCATCCATGAACACGTTGAACGCCGGCTCGTCGAACTGGATCAGGTCCACGCCCAGCGCGTCGAGCTCGCGCGCCTCCTGGTTCAGCAACTCGGCGAAGGCCATCGCCATGTCGGCGCGCCGGCCGTAGTGCGCATCGGCGATGGTGTCGCAGATGGTCATCGGGCCCGGCAGCGTGAACTTGAGCTTGTTGTTCGTATACGCCCGCGTGAAGCGCACCTCGTCGGAGTGCACCGGGCGCTTGCGCGACAGCGCGCTGGTGACCGTGGGCACGTCCACCGTGTAGCGGTTGTCGCGGATCCCCATCCGCGTCATTTTGTGCCAGTCGATGCCGTCCACATGGTGCAGGAAGCCGTGCACGAAGTGCTCGCGAAACTGCTCGCCGTCGCTGACGGTATCGATGCCCGCGAGTTCCTGCTCCTTGATCCACACCATCGCGGCATCGCGCTTGCCGCGTTCCAGCGCCTCACCTTGCAGACGCCACGGCGCCCACAGCTTCTCGGGCTCGGCCAGCCAGACCGGCTTGGGCAGGCTTCCGGCGATCGTGGTCTCGAACATGGTGCACCTCCAGGAGGGTGAGAATTCGGTGGAGAATTCCGAACTGTCACCGAATTTCCGCGTGCGCGAACATCGGCTGGCCCGGCGCCTGCGTCGTCACGCGCAGGATGCTGCCGGTCTCGGATTCGGTGATGAACAGCTCGCGGTTGTCGGTGCCGCCGAACGCGCAGTTGGTCGTCGCGCGACCGGCGGTGGGCGAGCAGTAGCGGTGGCGCGGTTCGCCGAAGCGCGAGAACGACCACACGCAGGCGTTGCCGGCGTCGCACACGTGCAAGCTGCCTTCGCTGTCCATCGCCATGCCGTCGGCGCCGCCGTTGCCGCCGGCCATCGCGGTGAAGATGCTGACCTTGGAGGTCGCATCGTCGCGGAAGATCGGCACGCGCCACACCGCGTTGCCGCGCGTCATCGCGACGTACAGGATGGTCTCGTCCGGGTTCATCACCAGCCCGTTGGGGCTGGGCGCATTGGCGATGATGCAGTCCAGGCGCTCGCTGGCCAGGTCGTAGCGGTACACCCGTCCGGTGGGGTCGTGCAGCCCGGTCTGGCCCTGGTCGGTGAAGTACATGCGGCCGCGCGCGTCGAAGAACAGGTCGTTGACGCCGCGAAAGCTTTCGCTCTTGCGGTGCGTGAGCACCGGCTCCACCGTGCCGCGCGTCGGATCCAGCAGCACGATGCCGCGGCGGTAGTCGGTGATGAAGATGCGCCCGTCGCGGTGGATCTTCAGCCCGTTGGGCCAGCCCTCGTATTCGGCCACCAGCGTCCAGTTCGCGTTCGGGTCGATGCGGAACACGCGCCCGTACGGGATGTCGGTCACGTATAGGTTGCCGTCGCGATCGAAGCTCGGGCCTTCCAGGAAGCTGTCCAGCGTGTGGCCCGGCCGGTTTGCGGCGACCCAGTGCGGGATGTCGCCGCGCCGGCGGAACTCGTCCGGCATGCGGGTCCACAGCTCGGTCTGCACGGTCTCGGGGGGTGGGTACAGGGACATCGCGTGCTGATCCTCGTTGGCTCGAATCATGATCTTGCCCGACGCGTGCACGCCGGGCCGGTGGCGGGGTGCACCGGCAGCGATCGCGTCGCACGATGCCGGTCGCACGCGCAGCCGCGCGCACGATAGCACGGCCGTGCGTCGCCGCCGCGGCGCCGGTGTTTTCCCGATCGGGCGGCGTCGCAGCAGATCGCCGATCGGTACACGCTTTTTCAGCTCACACCCGGGCCGGGGCGTCCGGGTACAGATGCAGCAGCGGCCCCGCCGTGGATTACGAATTCCTCGTCGCCGGCCGCGGGCGGCACGCCCGTGCGGCTCCGCTCGACATCGAAGCAGCGGCGGGGATCGCCGGGCGCGCGCCGGATCCTGCGGGCTCACGCCACGCGGCGCGCATCCAGCGCGCCGGCGAGCACGGCGTCGAGCGACGCCCGCCCGGCGCCCGAGATTGCGAGCGACACCGATGCGGCGAGCAGCGACAGCGCGAACTCGTAGCCGCCGGCGCTGACGAACAGGCCGTTGCCGATGTGCACGCCGAAGACGGCGACGAGCATCGCAAACGCAAGCGCGGCGCCGGCCGGTCGAACCAGCAAGCCGGTGACCAGCGCGAGGCCGCCGAAGAACTCGCCACCGCCGGCGAGCAGCGCCATCAGGTAGCCGGGCGCGAGCCCGATCGACTCCATCCACTGGCCGGTGCCGGCAAGCCCGTGGCCGCCGAACCAGCCGAACAGCTTCTGCGCACCGTGCGCGGCGAAGATGATGCCGATCGGCACGCGCAGCACCAGCGGCGCGAAGCCGGCGCCGGTCGCGAGGGTCCTAATGATCCATCGATGTGTCATTGCGGGCTCCCGTTGCGTTCGAGTGGTTCCGGCGCGGCCTTCGCGCCAGTCGGTTGTTCGGTCCGGCGCGCGGCGCCGGCGACGAGAAGCACGGTACAGATTGACGATTTCGTGATAAACAGGCTATCCATGGAAATACTGTTCCTGAAATCGCAACAATGGACCGCTTCTCCGAAATGCAGGCCTTCGCCGCCGTCGTCGACGCCGGCAGCTTCGTCGGCGCCGCCGATGCGCTCGGTGTGTCGAAGGCGGCCGTCTCGCGCCACGTCGCGAACCTCGAGCGGCGCCTCGGCGTGCGCTTGCTGCACCGTACGACGCGGCGGCTGTCGCTGACCGGCGAGGGCGAGATCTTCCACGCGCGCGCCGTCGAGCTGCTCGCCGACCTCGACGAGGCCGAGGCCGAGATCGGCGAGCGCGGCGGCGCGGCCATCGGGCAGGTGAAGATCAACGCGCCGGTCACCTTCGGCATCCTGCACCTCGCCGCGTGCTGGAGTGCGTTCCAGGCGCGGCACCCGCAGGTGACTCTCGACGTGACGCTTGCCGATCGCGTCGTCGACCTCGTCGACGAGGGGTATGACGTCGCGGTGCGCATCGCGCGGCTGCCGAGTTCGACGCTCGTCGGGCGCAAGCTCTCGTCGACACGCATGGTGCTGTGCGCATCGCCGGACTACCTCGCGCGCGCCGGCCGGCCGCGTCATCCGCACGAGCTCGAGCATCACCGCGTGCTCGCGTACCGCCACTTCGCCAGCGGCGACGCGTGGCCGTTCGAAGGCCCCGACGGCCCGGTTACGGCGACGGTCCGGCCGTGCCTTCGCACCAACAACGGAGACACCTGCCGTGTCGGCGCGCTGCACCACGACGGCATCGTGCTGCAGCCGAGCTTCCTCGTCGGCCCCGACCTCGAGGCGGGCACGCTCGTCGAGGTACTGCCCGAGTATCGCTCGATCGAGCTCGGCATCTACGCGCTGTACCCGACGCGAAGGCATGTCGCGCCGAAGGTGCGCCTGCTCGTCGACTTCCTTGTCGAGTCGTTCCGCATGCCGCCGTGGGACGGGCTGTAGACCATGCCCTACTCGCCGCCTGCCCGGTCTCGCGCCGGCCCACTGCGGCCAGCCGCTGCGTGCCGCTTGTCTATCCTTGTAGGCGCCGCCAACCGTCGAACTCATGCGACTTCCACGAGTCAGGGAGAGAAGGAGCCCCGACTTCGTGAACAAGTTGCCTGGCAGGGCTGGGCCGCAGCACTTGCTCCGACATCGCGCGGCGATGAATCCTGTCAAGCACCACCGCGGCGAGGCCGCCCCGGTCCAGGGCGCACGCGGACGCGAAGTCGTGATCGACGCCTGGAAGTATGTCGAGCGTGATCTGCGGTCCGATACCCCCCTGCAATTCGCCTACCCGCCTCACCCAGGTTTCCGCCCGACTGCGTCGATCGGATCCTTGGTGCGTGTCTATCCTGGAGCCCGTTCTGAGACTGCCGTCGCGCGCAATGTCGTTCTCGCCCACATACACATGGATCGGCAATCTGAGGAATCGCGGGAGCTTCATGGCCATCTCGCCACCGACTCCATTGCCGCACAGCCCGCGAGGCCACCGGATCGTTGTCTCCGGGAAGGTATACCACCCGGCCGATGCAATGTGCAGCGACTGGATCCGGCCGGGATTCAGCATCGCATAGCGGTGCGCGAACTGCGCGCCGCCGGAAAAGCCGAACAGGTGGAAGCGCCTGATATCGGTGCCGGTTCGATGCCCGAGACGCTCGAGCGCAGCATCGAAGACGATGTCGGCCCGGCGCTGGGTCCCATCGATTCCAAGCTTCTGATAGTTCGGAAAGCTCTGACGAGGGAAATGCGGTGCAATGACCGCGCAGCGATCGCCCGCAAGGTCTGCGAAGACGGCAAGATGCTCGTTCGAATTCCGCGATATACCGTGCACGACGACGACGACCGGGGTCGTGCCATCGGCCGACGCCGGAATGTGTGTCTTGAGCCGGAACCCTTTCGGCCAGAGGCCGACGTCAGACACGCGCTGTCCTCCTCTGGTCGCTGTCGCTCGTCTGGTCGCTGTCGCTCCTGAGTTCCCTGTCCTCGAGCCGCCAGACCGTATCGCAGCGCGCCTGCCAGCGGGGGTCCTGCGTCACCATGATGATCGTGCCTTCGAAGCGCACGAAGATCGCTGCGAGGATCAGCTCGCTCTCTTCGTCCAGTGTGCCGTCGATGTCGTCGAGCAGCAGCAGGACGGGTTTGCGCATCAGCGCTCTTATCAGCGAAACACGCGTGCGCTGGCCTGCCGAGAGACCGCGTCCGCCCGAATGCACGCGTGTCCGGGGCCCGTCGGGCAGCGCGGCCGCGAAACGCTCCCATCCCGTGATGGCCAGAATTTCCTTGGCGTCGGCCTCCTTTGCTCTCGCGCCGCATCGGATGTTGCCCGCGACCGTGCCCCGTAAAAGAGGCACATCTGCGCCCACCATGGCGACGAGCCGGCGCAATGCGGCAAGCTGCCGGACGCCGGTGTCACGACCATCGATGACCACCTTGCCATGGTCGGGACTCTCGAGGCCGGCAATAATGCTCAGAAGTCGGCTTTTCCCTGCCCCGGTGGGACCGCAGAGCGCCACGCGCGCTCCGGCGGGCACCTCCGCCGACAGGCCATTGAACAGACCGTCGATCCCGAGATCGCGCAGCGCGACTCGCCCCGCCTCACGGGCAATGCCGCCACCGCTTTCGCGCTGGTCCATCGGCTCGCGTGCGAGAAATGCCCTGATGCGCTCTTCGCTCACGCGAGCCAGTTGCCAGTATTCGCCGACACGGCCGATCTCGCGGATGCGCGGGACCAGAAGACCGCCCAGCGCCAGCGCGGCGGATGCGGTGCCCACATCGCCGGTCCCCGTCACCGACCAGAACGCGAGCATCACCATGGGCAGGCCGATGGCGGCGATCTCGGCGGCCACGCGCATGAGTCCGCTCCAGTGCGCTCGCGCGCGCGTTGCATCGGCAAGCGCAGCGCTTCGCCGATCGATCCGCCTGCCATGCGCCTTCATCCGACCGAAAAGCTGAAATGTCGCAAGTCCCTCGCTGCCCTCGGTGACCGCCGCGGCGAGACGCGAGCGCTTGCGCCGCACCTCGACCCCGGCCTGCCTGAATCGCGGTGCCACGAGCATCTGCAGCGTCACTGCCGCCGACAGCAGGCCTGTCGCGGCGATACCAATCCGCCAGTCCAGGGCCAGCAGCGCGGTGATCGCACCGAGGAGAACGGGCGCTCCGACGATCAATGCGGCGAGACCACGCACATGCCATGTTCGGATGGCCGTGAGATCACCGACGAAACGCAGCAGCATTTCCCCCCGTCCAGGCACGCCGCTGCGCACGGGCAGGCGCATCAGGTGATGCGCCAATCGGCCTCGGATCGCATGCACCACGCTCTGCCCGTAATTCTCGCCGACCACGCGCTCGAGATATCTGAGCCCCACGCTGGCGGCCGTGGCGGCGACGAGGACGGCGGGGGTTCTCGATGCGATCGGCTCGTCGGCGAGAACGGCATTGAACAGGTCTCGAACGAGGAAGGCGATCGCGATCGTGGCAGCCACCTGGCCAATCGCGATCGCCACGATCCGCACGAGACCTGCGCGAGGTCCCGCACCGAGATCGGTCACGCCGCGCATGCTGGATCAATTCGCTCGAATTCGAGCGCACCTGCCGCAATCTCGTCCAGCCCCACGGTCGGTAGCTCGATCTCTGCGGCGATCTCAGAGACGGCCAGCGGTGATGCCGTCACCGCTCCCGACACTGCGCGCAGAGGCAGGCGATGGCGCTGCAGCCAGGCGCTCCCCGCCACAGCCCCCATCGCATCGGCTGCGGCAAAGATCACGCTGTCGACCATGTTGCGGAAGGTCTGTGACAGGATCAGCTCCGCCGTCTCCGGCAGAAGCAGCCCGTCCGCGATCTCGACGAAGACGATCTCCATCTTCTCCGCGGCAGCGCGGGCCACCAGCGTCTCCAGGATTCCTTCACGCTCGGCATTGCTCAGCCGGTGCGTGGTGGCGTATCCCGCATCCGTGAAGTCGAGCGCGAGCTGGGCACCCGCATCGCGGTAGGACCAAAGGTCCCCGCCCGAGCCGGTACCGGTCACCTTGACCGCGGCAACGCGGCGGCGCCTGCTCGTCTCTGCCCGCACCAAGGCCGAGATCGTGGTCGTCTTGCCCGCGTTCATCGAGGAGCCCACGACGGCGACGACCCTCGGCATGTTTTCCGTACGCGATGGTTCGGCCATGGCGAAGTCGCGCGTGTTGAGGCGCCGTCCGCTCGCATCGGTCACCAGGCCGACGGACGTGATCCCCGTCGCGTTACCCACCTTGGAAGATTGCCGCAGGACGCTCGCCGCGATGCCGCCGCCAGCCACGAGCTCGCAGGATCCGAGGGATTCCGGAACCCGGGCTTCGAACTGGTCGGGGGCATAGCGATCGCCATAGGCCACGAGGATCTCGTCTCCCGGGAAGAGCGTGGCACGCCTGCCTCCCGGCTCTTCGAGACGCTTGTGCTGGCCAAGCCTGTCGACACGGGCAAGCACCAGGTCGCCTGCCCGCGGTGTCGCCCCGGCCGCGATCAGGCCGGCTGCCATGCCGAGATCGATCCGGCGTATCACGAAGGAGCGCTTGGCCGCCGCGATACGTCCAGCCTCAACCGGCGCCGCGAAGGGCTCGGCAGCCACCTGGTCCATCTGAAAGACTTCATGCTTCATCGATCTTGCTCCATCCGCGGATCGGCTGTGCCGAGGTCAACCCGTCGCGAAGGGCCCGTGACAAAATAACTTCTACATTCGGCCGCCGCTGAGCCGCCGCTGCGGCGTTGCGTTTCTTGGCAAGGACGCTGCCATTGCCGGCGAAACGCGCCTTGCAGCGACGACTCAGCGACGCCCTCGGTGTGACGAAC
>Ga0214472_10006310_pt1 | contig 12430 bp, 12 predicted proteins | sample RVTome_6_FD_207662 | JGI IMG/M metagenome (GOLD analysis project Ga0214472, IMG submission 207662) | Soil microbial communities from uranium-contaminated site in the Upper Colorado River Basin, Wyoming, United States - RVT140D175 | ecosystem: Environmental > Terrestrial > Soil > Contaminated >... | reverse complement strand
GCGCTGGTGAAACCAGCGCACGCCCCCCAAATCGCCACCTCCATTTTCGAATAGATTGATCGTGTGACTCGCTGAGGTGTAAACATGCGCATCTTGATTGTGGGCGCTGGCCGCGGGGGGGCGCGGGTGATCCGGCAGCTACAGAAAAATCCGAACCTGACTCTCCTGATCGTTGACCCGGTCGATGAGCCGTTTGCCGTTCGAGAAGGGATCATCGAGCGCGTCGATTTCAAGGAAAGCCTGACCCCGCTTAACCTGGAATACGTCCTGGAGCAGGCCCGCCCGGACCTCATGATCCTGACCCGCACCGCCGAAGACATGGGCATGGGTACTGCTCCGGGGCTCGACATCCTGGCCGAAGCGCTGCGGGAGGAGATCGCGGCGCTGTCCGAGATCCCCGTAATAGAACTCGCACGTGGAAGATGAAGTACGAATCCAGGCTCCTACCGCATCGAAGGGAATATGATGACCTCTAAATCCGATACTCCCTTCCGGATCCACCCGGACGCCCTCCCGGGTCGTGTTTCTCTAACGGTCGCGGACCTCGACCGGCAGATCAGCTTCTACGAGCGGGTGATCGGCCTGCAGCTCCAGGGTCGGGACGAGGATACGGCCCGGATGGGTGCGGGCGGGGACGACCTGATCCATCTCGTGCAGATCCCCGGCGCGGTCCGGCATCCACGTACGACCGGGATCTATCACTTCGCCATCCTGCTTCCCAGCCGGCGCGAGCTGGCGCGCGCCATCGCCCGGCTCTTTACCCTGCGCTGGCCCAACGCCCCTACCGACCACGTTATGACCAAGACGACCTACCTGGACGATCCGGAGGGCAACAATATCGAGCTCTACGCCGACACGCCCGAAGACGGTGAATGGGGTTTTGCAAACGGCCAGTTCTACGCCCGCTGGGCTGACGGTCGCCCAAGTGACGGGCGGGAGCCGCTCGACGTCGAAGCCCTGCTGGAGCACATGGAGGAGGGCGATTCTATAGACGTCCCCATGCCCCCCGAAACCCGCATGGGCCATTTTCATCTCTACGCCGCCGACCTCGAAGCCTCCCGCCGTTTCTACGTCAACGTCCTGGGTTTCGACCTGATGGGCCTGGCGGCCTCCTTCCGGATGGGATTCGTCTCCGCCGGCGGCTACCACCATCACGTCGGATTCAACACCTGGATGGGGGAGGGCGCCCCGGCCCCGCCGAAGGATTCGCTCGGGCTGCGCTACATCTCGTTCGCCCTGCCCGACCGGAAAGCCCTCGAGGCCGTCGTCACCCACGCCCGCGATCGTGGCGCTGAATGGGAAGAGACGTCAGCCGGGCCGATGACTGCCGACCCCTCCGGAAACCGGATCCTCCTCGAAACCCCGTAGGGGATCACGCCACCACCTCGACAGGCGCCGGCTCCCCCTCCGGCACCTTGAACTTCAACCAGATCGGGACGATCGTGAGCAGCGCGATCGCAGCCGTCAGCTGGAAGGGCAGGCGCGGGTTGAAGCGCTCCCAGAGCTGGGCTCCGAGCCAGGGCGCCGGGAGCGAGATCAGGCCGATGCTGCTGAAGAACAGCCCGGAAAATACCCCCAGCGAACTGTGCGGCACGACCTTCGAGATCAGCGACTGGTAAGCCGGGCTCAGCACCCCCACTCCAAGACCGAAAACGACCCATGTCACCGCGAAGCCGATAAAGGTCGAGACGTTCAGGAAGATCATGAACGCCAGGAAGACCATCAGGAAGCCCCCGGTGATCGGGACCCGCTCCCCAAACCGGTCCGACAGCCGGCCTGAGAGCACCGGGACGAACATCATCGCCAGCGAGAAAAGCGATCCCAGGATCCCGATCTGCTCGACCGTGATCCCGCCGATCCGCTCCAGGTAGAGCGGCTGCAGCTCCCCGGACAGTCTGAATGCCGTGTCGCGTACTCCATCCGTGATGAAAATCCAGGTCACCACCCCGCCGCCGAAGATCATGGCGGCGACTTTCTTGAGGCTGGGGAGCAGGGTGGCCGGGGTCAGGTGGTCGCGGCCCTCATCTGCGGTCGATTTCATCGTGCGGGCCATCCAGATCCGCAGCGCGGCCGCAATCCCGTAAAGGGAGGCAGCGACCAGCAGCATCATCTGGAACCCATAGCGCCCGGCCAGCAGCCCGCCAACCGGTGGGCCGATCACGCCGGTGATCTGGAAGATTGCATCCGTGATCCCGTACACCCGTCCGCGGTTTTCTTTCGTCGAGTTCTCGGCGATGAAGGCCCCGAAACTGGGACCGACAAGGGCGTACGGGATCTGGCTGATCGAGATCGCCAGCACCATCCATTGCCAGGTCGGCGCGACCAGCATGGCGGCGAATCCGATGATCCCGCCGACGCTCCCGATCGCGATCGCCCGCAGGCGGCCGATCGAATCCGAAATCCAGCCGCCCAGGACCTGCAGCCCCAACGCGGCGATCGAGGTCAGAGAAAAGACGAGCCCGACCTGGGCCACGGACGCGCCGAGTTCGCTGATGTAAATGGGCAGCAGGAACGCATACATGCTGCTGGCGATGTTCGCCATCACCATCGCCAGCATGAACCAGCGCATCAAGGGTGTGAGCAGGGGCTGATCTTGTGATTCCGGCGCCATTTCCGTTCTCCGTCCCCCGGGGCGGTTTTTCCGGCGACAGGAATTATCTCATGATTCGAACTGTATTTGTAGGGGCGACCGGCCTGCCCCTACCGATCCACAGGCGGGTTGGGATAAAATAGGAGGCCCATGACCCGGTTCCTGCTCCAGCGGTTCCTGATCCTACTCGTCGCCCTGTTCGCCGCCCACTTCGCCGGTTTCGCTTACGCGTATCCGGGTGGGAACCCGTTTGAGCCTGCCCGCGGACCGGTCGAGCCGCTCATCCCAGCGTACACTGTCTATCTACAGCAGGTATTTGGAGAAGGGACCCTGGGTACCTTCCCCGACAGCACTGAGACGGTCGCGGCGCGGCTGGCCATGTCGCTGACGGCCAGCCTCGGGCTGCTTGCCGCAGCCACCGTCCTGAGTATATTCGTCGGGATGGGGCTGGGTTTCCTGGCCGCCCGGTCGAACCCGCCGGGAGTCGCGCGCTGGATGGTGCCTTTTACAACCTTCGGCCTGGCGATGCCCAGCTTCTACCTGGGCAGCCTGCTGATCGTCGGGGGGATCTACTACGCCATCCTCGGTGGGCCGGACGCGGAGATCCCTCTGCCGCTGCAGGGCTTCGGCTGGGACAGCCACCTGGTCCTGCCCGTGTTGGTCCTTATGTTCCGCCCGACCGTCCAGATCGCCCAGGTGACGGCCGACCTGCTCGCGGGCGAGCTCGGTAAGCAGTACGTGACCGCGGCCCGCAGCCTGGGCTACGATGACCGCCGGATTCGGCTCAAACTTGCCCTGCGAAACACGATCGTCCCGGTCCTTGTAACGATCGCCAATTCCTTCCGGCTGATGATCGGGGAGCTAATCGTGGTCGAATTCCTTTTCGCCTGGCCAGGGCTCGGCCGGCTGCTGGTTCTCGTCCTGATCCCGGAACGTTCGTTCCTCGCCTTCGGGGCGGGCTCCTATCTGTTTAACCATCCCCCGCTTGTAGCGGCGATCGCCGCCATCTTTGCAGCCCTGTTCCTGCTCGGCAACCTGCTTGCCGCCGGGCTGAGCCGCTCCCTCGACCCGCGCCTGCGTGAAAGCTGACCCGGTCATATGAAACGCAAGCCAAACCTCCCCCTCATTTTCGGAGCGCTGCTGATCGCCATCACGACCGTACTGGCGATCTGGGGACCGGACCTGGCGCCGCGCGACCCGCTCGAACGGGTCGGCGGTTTGATCCGGATCGACGGCGTCTGGGAGCGGGCCCCGTTCCCGCCCGGGACCCCCGGTTTCCCGCTCGGCTCCGATCAGGGCGGCCGAGATATCCTCAGCCGGCTCCTGTGGGCCGTCCGCCCGACGATGCAGCTCGTCCTCATCGTCGCGCTCGTTCGGCTCGGGGTCGGCATCCTGGTCGGGATCGTATCCGGGGCCGGCCGCGGCCGGCCGGCGCTCCTGCTCGAGACCCTGACGACTGCCGCCCTGGCGGTGCCCTCCCTGCTGATCGCTCTCGTCATCGTGCTCAAGCTCTGGCCGACCTGGGGAGGTCCTGCGGCCAGCCCCGGTCTGCGGGCGTTCATCATCGGTCTTTCGATCACCGGCTGGGCGGAGACGGCCCAGGTCGTGCGGGAAGGGACGCGGATCCTGCTTCGGCAGCAGTACGTGGAGGCGGCGCGGTCGCTCGGCGGCTCGGCGGTCCATCTCTTTCGCCGGCACGTTCTGCCGCACCTGATGCCGCTGGTCTGGATCCAGATGGCTTTTGAGGTCGGCGCCACGCTGATGCTGGTGGCCGGGATGGGTTTCCTGGGGCTTTACGTTGGAGGGACGGCACAGCCGCTGGAAGGTGACCCATTCACCCTGGCCGGCGCCCCCGAACTGGGCGAGATGCTCTCGACCTCGATCGACGTAATCATCGAGCCCTGGGGCATGGTGGCGGCCGGGGGCGTCGTCTTCCTGACGGTCCTGGGATTCAATCTGCTTGGGCAGGGGCTCCGGCTGCGGCTCGCCCGGGCGCTGCCGCGTCGGGAGACGATCGCCAGCCGGGCCGCATTCTGGCTGGAAGAACACTTGATTTATCCGCTCCGGACCCTGGCGGATGGCCCGCTGCGTCTGCCGCTCCGGATCGTCGCCGCGCTGATCGTCCTCGCTGCCGTCCTCCGGATCGGGATCGACCTCCGCCCGGCCGTCGAAACCCGGGTCGAAAGCCTGCCCACCGAGATCGAGCGGGCGCTCGCTCCGCTGTCGACCCCCACGGCGACGCCCGCACCCGCGCCCGACGCCCTGCTGTGGACCTTCGAATCTCCCGCCGGCGCCCCGATCCCACCAATCGTCGCTGCGGACGGGAAGATTTTTCTCCTCACCCACGACGATGAACTCTACGCCTTCTCACCGGACGGCGCCGCCCTCTGGCAGCGGCCACTCGACCCGGCGCCTTTCAAAGCCCGGATCTCGCAATCGTCCGGCCTGGCGATCCCGCCGCTGGAACTCCCCGGGGGGCTGATCGGGATTGTCAGTTCGAGTTCTGTCTACGCCCTCGGCCCGGACGGCGAGCCGGCCTGGGAAGCCCGGCTGGACGCGCCCCCCGGCGCTGCCGGCTGCTGTGCGGTGGATCCGGCCGGCCGTCTCCACCTGGTCGATTCTGAGGGCAGCCTCTATGCGTTCGGCGCGGGCGGCGAGCGAATGTGGAAATACACCCGGCAGGACGGCCCCGCCGAACCCGTCTCGAACCCGGTCGCTGCTTCCGACGGGCGAGTCTATATCGCCGTCAGCCTCGGAAGCGATGTGCTCCTTGCCGCCGTTTCCCCGGAGGGCGATCTGCTGTGGGAGACGCCCGTCCCTCGGGACCGGTTCCGGCAGGCTTTCGTCGGGTCCAACCGGTTCGACTGGCTGGTGCTCAGCCCGGAAGAAGATCTCGTTTTCTTGAGCGGCGACGTCTACCTTGCGGGGACCGGGGAATGGGTCGATTTCGATCTTGAATCGGCAGTGGCGGAGATCGAGACGCAGCTCGAGGCGGAGGATTCCTGGATCACGGCGTTCGGCGACGTTGCCACCTGGGCGCGCCGGGTCTTCCCCGGTCCGGATGGACGGGTCATCATGGTGGTGCAGTTCCTCCTGATCGAATGGTCGCAGGTCCCCGGAGGTTTTGAAATGTCCCGCTTCCTGCCGATTCACGCGTCGTACCCGGTCACCGGCTGGCGTCCGCCCCCGTTCGCGGCCGGTGACACAGTGGTCCTGATGGCCGCCGACCCGAACGACGGGGACGACGTCCCCCAGCTGCCCTGGGACACCGGCGGCTGGTTCCTGATCTGGGCCGACCTCTCGGGCGGAGAATCCGTAGAGACCCAGGTGCCCACCGGTGATTATCTTGTTTCGCCTGACCCGGAGACCGGTGCTGCGCTCATATGCCGCACCGAACGCGACCCTGACGTACTGACTTGTGATCAATGGGCATCCGAATCGGATGAGTTTACAAGCCTGTTCAGCATCGAGGGGATCCGAACCGTGAAGTTCCTCGAGCTGGATCCCGAAGCCGGCCGGGTGGTTGTTTTCGGGAAGGATAACGTCCTTTACGTTGCCGAAATCGGAGAAATCTTGACAGGCATTTCTCCGTAAAAGGGATGAAAACTTGAGACGCAGGCAGCGGCAGAGCCACTGCCTGCGTCTCAAGTTTTCCTGTTTCGACAGGAGGAGGCCGAGCGGCATGAATAACTTCCGGAGATCCGAGATCCAGATCGATCTGCGGCCAGAGCGGCCAAAACCGATGTCCGCTTACCTGGCCCTGCCCGGGCGCGAAGGCCCGTTCCCCGGCGTGGTCGTGATCCACGAGATCTTCGGGCTCAACGCCAATATACGCGACATCGCCGAGCGGTTCGCACGGGAAGGTTACGCCGCCCTGGCCGTCGACCTGTTCTCGAGCGGTAACAAGGTCGTTTGCATGGCCCGGATCGTCCACGGCTTGCTTTTCAGGACCCTTGAGAACGGCGTCGTCCGTGATCTGCAGGCGGCGCTCGACTTTCTGGGGGAACGGCCGGAGATCGACCCCGGACGGCTGGGCGCGATCGGTTTCTGCATGGGCGGCAGCTACGCGCTGCAGCTGGCCTGCGTCTCGGGGGACATGCACGCCGCGTCGATCTTCTACTCGATGAACCCACGCCCGCTGGAAGCCGTGGCCGGGGCCTGCCCGATCGTGGGGAGCTTCCCGGAGCGGGATTGGTCCGCTCGGCTGGGCCGGGAGCTGGAGGCCGCCCTGGAGAAAACCTCCGTGCCGCACGAGATCAAGATCTACCCGGGTGCGAGACATTCCTTCTTCAACGACCGTGGGGGCAGCCACCATCCCGAGGCGGCAGCGGATGCCTGGGCGCGGACGGCGGCGTTCTTCGAGAAGTACCTGAGAGGGTGACGGATAAAACGAAGGGCGGAGTCGGGCTCATTTTGCCATAATCCTTCGAAAGACTTATTCTCATATAATTCGCTGAAGGTATAATCCCGCCCCGTGCATATGACGCTACGAAAAACAGAAACGTCCCACGACCCGCCGGACGACCCCTTACCAGACGTCAGCCCGGCCTCAGCATCAGTGAGGGCCGGGCTTGCAAAGCCTCTTGCTTTACGGATCTCCCTATACCACTGGACCTCCGAAGGCAGTATCGGGGAAAGCATTGCGTACGAACTTCAGCAGCTCGGTCACGAGGTGCGCCGCTTCCTGGCCCACGAGCCCGTCGATCCGGAGACGGATATCGTGTTCACCTATGCGCCCTATGGTCGCTGGATGCATATCCCCCGGCAAATCAGCCGGATCCCGGCCGAGAAACGCCCGCTCCTGGTCCATTGGAATACCGAGGGGCTGCCCCCACCATCGGTGCCGCGCCTTCTGCAGCAGGGCCTGGGCGCGGCCCGCTCCTGGTTTGACGAATCGCTGAAAGCGCTCACAACGACCCCGATCGGGGGCCTCGTTCGGGGTCTGGACGGGTTCTTCCGGTACCGGATGCTCCGTTACCGCTACGTCGGCGATTATCTCCGGACAAACCGCCTCGGGATCCCCTTCCTGCTGGTGGATATTTCGGCGCTACATGCCCGGCGGCTCTCGGCGATGGGAGTGCCCTGCATCAACATCCCGTTCGGAAGCTCGATCCGCTGGCACGCCGATCTGAAGCTGGAAAGGGATATCGATGTCCTCTGGATCGGATCGCATGGGTCCTGGCGCCGGACCACCGAGTTAAACCGGATCGACAAAGCCCTGGCCGAACGGAACATCCGTTTCCACAAGGTCGACGGCCGCTCAGCCCCGTTCGTCCACGGCGACGAAAGAACGGCGTTGATCAACCGGTCCCGGATCGTCCTTAACCTGATGCGGACCCCCTACGACGACAACACACTGCGCCATTTCATCGCGATGCCGAACCGAGCCCTGGTCGTCTCCGAACGGATGCTCCGGCACAACCCGGGTCTGCAGCCCGGGGTCCACTACGTCGAAGCCGCGCCGGATGAGATCCCGGATACGATCCGGTACTATCTCGATCACGATGATCTGCGGGAGGAGATCGTCGAAAAGGCTTACCAGGCGACGACCCGGGAGCTGTCGATGCATGAAATGGTCCGGAAGATCATCTGCACCGCCGCCGGTCACCTGGAAACGGGTGGATCCCCCGATTCTTCCTGAGCCCCAGGCCCGCCATGGACCCGGAGATCCTGACAACCACCGTGATCCCGACGGTCGGCCGGCGGGAACTTGACCGCGCGGTGGCGAGCGTCCTCGAGCAGTCGCCGCCGCATCCTTTTGAAGTCATCATCGTCAACGACTCGGGCGAGCCGCTCCCGCCGGCCCGTTGGCAGGCTGACCCGCGCGTCCGGCTGCTGGAGACCGACCGGCTCGAGCGCTGCGTCGCCCGTAACACCGGTGCCGCAGCCGCCCGGGGCGTCTATCTCCATTTCCTGGACGACGACGACCGGATGCTCCCGGATGGCCTCCGCATCATGCACGAAGCCGCCGGCCCGGCCGACGGCTTCATCTACGGCGCCACGCGCCTCGAGGACCGGATGGGAAAGCGTCTGCTCGAGCTCGAGCATTATTTGTCCGGGAACATCTCCGCACAGGTCATGTGCGGAGAATGGATCCCACTTCAATCGGCCCTGATCCAAAAAACCCTTTTTTTGGAACTGGGGGGCTTCCATCCCTGGCAGGCCGGTGCAGAAGACATCGACCTCGTCCGCCGGGCAGCCGTCCGGACGGATTTCCGCTACGTCCCCAGCCCGGTGAGCGCCGTGACCATGGGCGCGGCCGGGAGCACGACCCTGCACGATCGCCAGAGCGCCCGGAGCCGGCGCGGCCGCGAACTCATCCTGGACCGGGCCGAGACCTTCCCCCGGATGCTCGCCTCGGCGGACAGCCCCCACTGGCGCGGGGGGATCGCCCGTATTTACCTGACCTCCTGTTTCTGGAACCTGGCCCGGCGGAAGCTTCCGACGGCCGCCCACCGCCTGCTTTTTGGGCTGGCGATGCTGATCCGGTCCGGCCGCCATGTCTTTGCCGGAGCGTTCTGGAACGCCATTCTCCGTCCTTACCGCAGCGTCACGTTCAGCCGGGCCGCCGAGCATCTTTCGCAGGCGGCCGGGTGAACGGGAGCAGCCCGGTATGATCTCCCCGGTCTTTATTCTCTCCGCACCTCGCTCCGGTTCGACCCTGCTGCAGCGGGTCCTCGCAACTCATCCGGAGATCGCAACGGTTTCGGAATCCCACCTGCTGCTGCCCTTCCTCTATCCGCTGCGAAGGCGCGGGGTGTATGCGGAATACGACCACAAGTACACCCAGCGCGGCTTCCAAAGCCTGATCGCCGAAATGCGCGGGGGTGAGGCGGAATACCTGGCGGCGCTGCGGGAACTGGCCCTCCGTCTTTACGGGCAGGCCGCCGATCCGGACGCGCGCTATTTCCTGGATAAAGCCGGCGCACTGAGCCTGGTCGTTGACGAGTTGTTTGCGATGTTCCCGGACGGCAAATTCATTTTCCTGTGGCGGAACCCGCTCTCCGTCGTCGGCTCCCTGATGCGGACCTGGCGGGGGGGAAGATGGAACCTGCACGAACATGAGGTGTACCTGTTCCGGGGCACTCCAGGGCTGGTAGATGCCTACCGCAGCCGGGAGCCCGCGGTGCTGGGGATCCGGTATGAGGACCTGGTCGACCGGCCCGAAACCGTCACGGCCCGCATTTTTACCTATCTGGACCTGGCCCCCGGCGATGCGAACATCGAGGAATTCGCCGGGATCACGCTTTCGGGCGGGCTGGGAGACGAACCCGGGATGCGGGCCTACGGGAACATCTCAAAAGCACCGCTCGAAAAATGGAAAGACACCCTGGCCAATCCGCTGCGGAAAGCCTGGTGCCGGCGCTACCTGGAGTTCCTCGGCCGCGACCGGCTGGCCATTATGGGTTATCCATTGGACGAATTGCTCCTCGAACTCTCCAACCTGCCGTTCAGCTCCCGCTTCCTGGCCTCGGACCTGGTCCGGATGCCCTATGCCGCCCTGTTTAAATTATTTGAGGGCCGAATCCTGAGGGATAAGCTGGACGATCTCCGGAACGGCCGCCGGATATACCTGCACCACTGACTTGTTCATCTCAACCGTCATCCCCACGATCGGACGCCCCAGCCTGGACCGGGCAGTCCACAGCCTGCTGCTCCAGGAACCGGAGCGTTCCTTTGAAGTCATCGTCGTGAACGATTCCGGCCGGCCGCTGCCGGCCGCCGGCTGGCAGGCGCATCCCGCCGTGCGGATATTGGAGTTCAATCGGCGGAACAACATCCTGGGGCGCAACCATGGGGCTGCACAGGCCGCCGGGCGTTACCTCCATTTTTTAGACGACGACGACTGGCTTTTCCCCGGTGCGTACGAGGCGCTGCACCGCGCCGCCGAGGGCTCGCCCGAAGCGGTCTGTGTGTATGGTGCGGGTTGGGTCGTCGACGATTCCGGCCGGGAGCTCGCAAGACTGGACCTCGGCAAGAGCGGGAACTGTTTCGCCGAGCTCGTCGGGGGAAGCTGGATCCAGCTTGGACAGGCCATGATCAGGAAGGATGTCTTCGACCGGGTGGGGGGCTTTGACCCGCAATTCGTGATCGGGGAGGAAAACCAGCTTTTTCGCCTGGCGGCCCACCAGGGCGATTTCGCCCACACGCCGGAGAAGATCGTCCATATCCGGCGCGGGGAGGATTGGACCACTTCACTCGATTACACCCGGGCAATGGAGCTCGAGCGTGTGTCGCGCAGCCTCTCTCTCGCCCTGCCGGGCGCGTTCGCCCGGCTGATGGATTCAGCGGAGACGGGATACTGGTATGGACGCATCTTCAAGGCGTATTTGAGCGACGCCCTGCGGAGCCCATCCGGCAGCCGCCTGCGGCAGCGGCTGGACCGGTTTCTGCACGGCTGCCTGGCCACGGCGCGCGCCGGTGGAAAGATCTTCGGCGGTGATTTCTGGCAGGCGGTCCGCGACGACCACGTGCCATGCTCACATCCCCGGGTGCTCGAGCAGGTCCCGCCGGCGGTTCAGCCTGCCCGCGCCCGCTCGTAGTGGCGCCGAGCCCTGGCCCGGTTGCCGAAGGTATCCATCCGGCACGAGGTACTCTCATGGAAACCCTCCTCCTCTACCTCCTCCCCACCCTCATCTGGGGTTCGACCTGGCTGGCGATCAAGTTTCAGCTCGGGGTCGTGCCTGCGGAGCTGTCGGTTGCGTACCGGTTTGCGCTGGCGGCGGTCCTGCTGTTTCTGTACAGCCGGGTCCGGCGGCTGCCGCTGCGGTTCACTTTTCGGCAGCATGGTTTCATGGCCCTTCAGGGGCTGTTCCTGTTTTCCATGAACTATTTGCTGGTCTATCTCGCCGAGCAGCATCTTTCCAGCGGGATGGTGGCCATGATCTTCTCCACCATCGTGATTGCGAACGTCGTTTTCGGGGCCCTGTTCCTGCGGATCCCGGTTAAGACCCAGGTCGTCATTGGGGCTTTGTTCGGGATCGCCGGGATCGCCGTCGTCTTCTATCCCGAGCTGGCCGCTTTCGACCTGGCCGGCGATGGGCGCGGGGTGGCCCTGGCGCTGGGGAGCGTCTTCTCCGCTTCCCTGGGTAACATCCTTTCCGCACGCAATCAGCGACACGACCTGCCCGTCATCCAGACCAACGCCTACGGAATGGCCTACGGGGCGCTTTTCATGCTGGCCCTGGTCGGCGTCACGGGGACGGATTTCGTTTTCGATCCTTCGTTCAGCTACGTGAGTTCCCTGCTTTACCTGGCCCTTTTCGGCTCGGTCATCGCCTTCGGCGCCTACCTCACCCTGCTGGGCCGTATCGGTCCGGATCGGGCTGCTTACATCATGGTCATCTTCCCCGTGATCGCCCTGATCCTGTCGACCCTGTTTGAAGGGATGAGCTGGTCTCCCGGGCGGCTGCTGGGCGTCGTCCTCGTGCTGGCGGGGAACACGCTCGTGCTGCGGAAGGATGCGAAACCCGCCGTACCGGATCCCGTTCCCGGGGATTGAGGAGGGAGACACAAAAAAAACAAAAGGCGGTATGCGGCCTGGGGCCGCATACCGCCTTTTGTTTTTTTGTGTATTGTGGCTTTAGATCTTGACGACGTCCTGAGCCTGCAGGCCTTTCTCGCCCTGCGCGACGACGAACTCAACGCGCTCGCCTTCGACGAGGTTGCGGTAGCCGTCACCGACGATCGCGCTGAAATGTACGAAGACATCTTCACCGCTCTCGCGCTCGATAAAACCGTAGCCCTTCATCCCGTTGAACCACTTCACGGTGCCACGTTCTTTCTCGGTCATGATTCGGAACTCTCCTTATTAGGATTGGGACCTGTCCGAAAACTGAG
>Ga0214472_10006309_pt1 | contig 12430 bp, 14 predicted proteins | sample RVTome_6_FD_207662 | JGI IMG/M metagenome (GOLD analysis project Ga0214472, IMG submission 207662) | Soil microbial communities from uranium-contaminated site in the Upper Colorado River Basin, Wyoming, United States - RVT140D175 | ecosystem: Environmental > Terrestrial > Soil > Contaminated >... | reverse complement strand
GCTTCGGCGGCACGGCGCTGCTGTATCCGGTGCTGATCAGCGAAGGCCACCACAAGCGCGGCATCACGCTGGATCGCATCGCGCAGGTCGCGAGCGCCGCGCCGGCACGCACCTTCAACCTGTATCCGCGCAAGGGGACCATCGCGGTCGGCGCCGACGCCGATCTTGCGATCGTCGATATCGGCCTCGAGCAACCCGTCACGCCCGAGCGGTGCCGCAGCGCGCAGGACCACACGCCGTTCAACGGAATCGCCGTCCGCGGCTGGCCCGTCGCGACGCTCGTGCGCGGCATCCCGATGTTCCGCGACGGTGAGATCGCCAAAGACTTCCCCGGCCGCTACGTGCGCCGGGCGTAGCGAAGCGTCCGGCAACCAATTAGCGCCGCGGGGCGTCGTCGTCCATGGGGAATGCGTACAGGAATGCGAAGACGGGCTTGCGCGAGCGATCCCCGGCGCGGCGTGGGGACGGCCGGCCGGTGCCGGCGGACCATTTACGGATCACCGCCTGGAGCTCGGCTCCCATCGTTGCCATTTCCGAGGATGTGAGCATCAGGACCGCATCCGTTTCCGAGGTTGCATCCAGCCATTCACGACCCCAGCGATGCCACGTCCGGTGCCAATGGGCAAGCCGCTCTGATCGCCGCTGGGCGAGGAGGCGCTGACCGGCCGTCGATGCTTCTCGCCGCCCGGGCGAGCCCGTGAAATCGGCGGCGGACCATCGGAGTGCGCCCGGCAACGCTTCCCACCAGCGCTCGCGGCCGTCGTGCGAGGGCGTTTTCGCCTGCGCAATCAGGCCTGCGGCGTGCATCTGACCGAGGTGATAGCTGGCCGAACCCACCGCCAGGCCGGTCTTGTTCGCCAGATCCGACACCGTCGCGGGACCCGCTTGAACGAGGACCTCGTACAGGCGAATGCGCGCCGGATTCGCCAAAGCCTTCAAGGTTGCGAATTCTTTGACGCCTCTCGCCTTCCTCGCCACGTCTCTGCTCCGTTCGTGAGCCTCCGCTCGTGAGTCTCCGCGAGCCGAGCGCAGCCTATCGCCGCCGCATCCCGAAGGCTACGACAGAAGTTGCACAAATTTTCTTGCGCAAATATCATTGTGAGAGTACCATACGGCCCGACGGAAGGGGGTGCGGCATGGACGAGTTCGAAGTGGTCGAGATGGAGGAGCGCGTGATCTGCGGAGTCAATTTGTGAATTGACTCCCCGTCGCCCCCCCCGGGAGGTGTTCGATGAGCGACAGTTTCAGACTGCTTCCCACCCGGAACGGATGGTGGATCACCTCGGGTAATCGCGTGTCGAGGCTGCCGCACGACGCGGTCCACGACGGAGCACTCAGCGCGATCGCCCGAGGGACGCTTGAGAGACGGCAGTTCTTTCGCAGAGATCGAAAGCCGTTTGCTCTGACGGTCCTTCCGTCCACGGCGTGCAACCTCGGGTGCGCATACTGCTTTCAGAACCTCGGACCGCCGGCCGGCGCAAGCAGCGCGCCGCCGCGCATTCCGCGGGCGACCCTCAGCGAGGACGGCATTGCGCAGATCCGCGAGTTTGCGTCGTCCCGCATGGAGCATCTGGGCTTCTCCGAGATCGCATTGCTGCTGTTCGGAGGCGAACCACTGCTGAACCCGACGGGTTGTGTGTCGCTGTTGAAGGCGCTGACGCCGATCGGACTCGTTCATGCGGAGATGATCAGCAACGCAACGCTTCTGACCGCGGAGATCGCGGCCGAACTCGAAGCGGCGGGACTTCGCCGGATCCAGGTCACCTTCGACGGCACACGCGAAAGCCACGATCGAGTCCGCGTCACACGCCGCGGCCGGGCGACGTACGACACGATTCTTGCCAACATTCGTGAAGCGGCCGCTGCGACGAGCCTCCGCTGGCATTTTCGGGTAAATGTGGGCGCCTCCAATCTCGACGGGCTCGAAGATCTCGTCGAGCACGTGGCGTCGATATCCGTCGCGCACCCCTCGACCGTGCATTTCGCGTTGCTCGACGACGTCGGCATCGGCTACGGCGATTGCCTCGGATATAGCGACGAGCTTCGCGAGCGACTCGGGGGCCTCGTCATGCTCGCGATTCGACGGGGCCTCCGCGTGCCGCTGATGGGGACTTCGACTCGCGACTGCCCATTCTGCGGAACCTTCGCAGGAAGAACGGGCGCCGTCGTCAGCGCGGACGGACAACTGTTTAGTTGCTGGGAAACGGCCGGAAAACCCGATTGGGCGGTCGGCTCGATGCACGACGGATATCTCCCCGATGCAGTCATCAAGGATCGTTGGGTGTCGTGTGACCATCTGGCCCGGCCCCACGGCGACGCCGCCGCGCGCGCCCGGTTTTTCGACCGGCTGGACGCGCTCATTCTCGATGAGACCGTCGACGCCGGCACATGCGCGGCCGGGAATAGGAGCGGGCAATGAGACGAACGATCTGTTCTGCGGGCGGCATTCGGTTCACGTGCCGCGGCCCCGACCCTCGATCCGGATTGCCGATCGAATCCGGTTGCGACGCATCCCGTCGGGACGTCGCCCAAGCGATGGGGGCGTGACCGACGCGAGTCCGGCTCAGGCGCGAGGGCCCCGCACATCGTTTCGGGTTTACCTGACCGGGCTCTCGGCAGACCTGGTCGGCGATCAGGTGTGGTTTCTCGCCGTCGCCTGGGCCGCGACGGAGATCGGTGGGCCCGGCTCGGCAGGCATGATCATCGCGGTGGCGGGAATTCCTCGGCTCCTGCTGCTCTTGCCGGCGGGTGTGCTTGTGGATCGAGTCGGTGCGCTCCCAGTCGGGCAGATGGCGCAAGTGATCCGGATCGCCGTCATGGTGGCGGCGCTGGGGCTGGCCGCTCTTGATGCGCTCGAACTGGTCCCGTTGCTCTGTCTCGCCGTCTTGTTCGGCGTGGGTGACGCGGTTCGTCTGCCGGCTGCAAGCTCCCTGCCCCCATCGCTGCTTCCGGCGGAGGAATTGGTCCGAGGACAAGGCTCCGTGGTGACGGCCGGTCGCGCGGCATCGATCGTCGCCGGTCCGGTCTCGGGCGTCGTGCTGGCTGTCGGCGGCTTCGGCGCAGCCGTCGCCGCAAATCTGTGCCTCTGCCTGATTGGGTACCTGACTTTTCGGTCGCTGCGGCGGCACGTCGGCGCTTCACCGGCTGGAACGTCGAACAAAGGTGTGCGGGGTGGCTTCGCCTACCTTCGGAATCGCAAGGACATCCTGATGCTGCTGTCGCTCGTCGCCGGTCTCAACATCGCGCTCATCGGTCCGTTGAACCTCGGAGTGGTCCTGCGCGTGCGGGAAGAGTCATGGGGCCCGGCCGCACTCGGATTGATCATCGGAGCGTTCGGGGCGGCTGCATCGGCCGGTGCGCTCCTGCTGGCCCTTACGCGCGCCGCTCGTCCTTCGCCCGAGCGGGGCATGATCATGCTGGCGCTCGGCGGCGCGGGAATCGTGGCGCTCGGGCTCGCGCCAAATGTGATCATCGGCGTCCTTGCCGCCGCCGCCGTGGGATTGGCGCTCGGGCCCGCCGGCGCGATGCTCGTCGGAATGGTCCAAGGAGCGACGGATCGGGCCTACATCGGCCGGGTGATGGGTGCGATGAGCGTCGCCTCCTACGGGCTCGCTCCTCTCGCCCTCGCCGGCTTCGGAGGCGTCGCGGCACGCCTTGGCGTCTCGCCCGCATTCGTGGTGTCCGGGGTGCTCGTCGGCGGGCTTGCGATCCTCGGATTGATCTCCCCATCCGTGCGTGAGATTTCGCGCCCGACCCTTGCCGAGGCGGTTTCCGGTCCATTTCCGGAGCGAGCGGCATGAGCTACAACCACGTCTTGGCGGATCTGTACGACGCGCTCAAGGCGGGCGAAGACTACGCCGCGTGGGCCGACCTGGTCGTCGGTTTGCTCGATCGATGGAGCCCGCCGGGTCGCCGGATGCTCGATGTCGGATGCGGCACCGGCAACAGCAGCGCGGCGTTCGTCGACCGCGGTTTTTCCGTCGTCGGCTGCGATATCTCCGAGGCGATGCTGACGCAGGCCCAACGAAAGTTCTTCGAGAAGGGGATGCCTTTCCTGGCCGCGGACATGCGTTCTCTTCCGCACGGTCTGAATGGTTTCGACACCGTCCTGTGGATGGACGACGTCGCCAATCACCTGTTGGCCGAAGCCGACCTCCTTGCCGCGTTGCGAGAGTCCTGCCGGGTGCTCTCCGACGGGGGCCTGTTGGTTTTCGACGTCAACAACCGGGCCGCGTTTCGAACGGTATTTTCGGAGTGGAGAGTCGTCCCTTCTCGCGAGGCCCTCCTTGTCTGGCAGGGCCAGACCTTTGAATTCACCCCCGGCGGCCTGGGCCGGGTTCACTTGACCGCATTCACTCGCAGTCGGAAGGGTGTGCGAAGAAGGGACGCCGACATCGTCGAGCGGCACTTTCCTCCGGACGTGGTCGAGACGATCATCGGCCGATCCGGGCTGTCGCTCGTCGGGGCCTTCGGCTTGGGCGGAGGACGCCTCCACCCTCCGGACGAGGACCGGTTCATGAAGACGATTTACGTGGCGCAGCGGGAGCGGGCCGGGGCGTAGCGGAACGGCGTTTCGGTTTTGTTCCGCTGTGCGGTACGCTGATCCGCGATGGCCGGCGAGGCGCAAGGGCAGACGATCGTGGCGATCGAACGGGCCGCGGACGTTCTGTCGCTGTTCGCCGACTCCGACGAACCCACGCTCGGCGTGACCGAGATCGCGCAGGCGCTCGGGCTTTCCAAAGCCGTCGTCTACCGGATCCTGTCCAGCTTCCGATCGAAAGGGTTCATCGAGCTGGACGAGGCGTCGCGGCGCTACGCGCTGGGACCGCGCGCGCTGCACCTGGGTCTCGCGTTCGTCAACCGCACCGAGGTTCCCCGCGTCGCCCGGCCCATCCTGGAGGCGCTCAGCCGCGACACCAACGAGACCGCCACGCTGTCGCTTCGCACGGGGAACCGGCGCGTCTACATCGACCAGGTCACGCCCGACCGCGACGTGAAGATGGTCGTGCAACTGGGCCTGAGCGTGCCGCTTCACGCGGGCGCGTCGTCGAAGGCGTTTCTGGCCCATCTGGACGACGACGACCAGAAGGCCTACCTGGCCGAGCCGCTGGAGCGACTGACCGGCCTGACGATCACCAACGGCCGCACGCTCGCCAAGGAACTCAAGGAGATCCGCGACCGCGGGTATGCGATCTCGCTCGGGGAGCGCATGGAGGGCGCCGGCTCGGTCGCGGCTCCCGTCTTCGCCCACGACGGCCGTCCGGCGGCCGTCATCAGCGTCTGCGGCCCCCTCGAACGGTTCCGCGGCGAGGCCGGTGACCTGGCCAAGAAGCTGCTCGAGGCCACCGGCCGGCTGTCGCGCCGCCTCGGCTACCGCCCGTAGGCCCCCCCGACCCGAAGATCCTTTTCCGACAATCCGTCATGAAGATGTTGACGGGTTGTCGCGAACTCGCTACTGTTGACGACAGTTCGTCGCAAAAGAAGCAGTTCGGCGTTCCCGGCCACCCAGGGGGAGACAGACGATGTCAGAAATCCTAAAGCGAGTCGAAGAAGCCTCCAAGCGCCTCGGCGAGAAAGTCGACGAGGCCATCGCGACCAAGCCGTTCTCGCGCGTGATGCGCCGCGAATCCTGGGGCGACCACCAGCGGGCGGAATATTCGCCCTTCGAGCAGTCGCTCGTGAAGGGTACGATCAGCAAGGAAGGCTATGCCGACCTGCTCGCGCAGACCTGGTACATCTACGACGCGCTCGAAGCCAAGACCGAAGAGCTGACCGGCGACGCGGTCGCCTCGCGCGTCATCTTCAAGGATCTGGCCCGCCGGGACCTCGTCGCCGCCGATGCCGCCTTCTTCGCCGGCGCCGACTGGAAGAGCCTCTACCCGATCCTGCCCGCGGTGAAGGAATACTGCGAGCGCATCCTGGCCGCGACGCCGGCGCAGTTCGTCGCGCACCACTACGTGCGCTACATGGCCGACCTGTCGGGCGGGCTGTTCATCGCGGCCGCGCTTCGCGAGGCCTGGAAGCTCGACGGCGAAGGCCTCACCTACTACGACTTCGACGCGATCGGCGATGCCGCCGAGTTCAAGCAACAGTACCGTTCGATCCTCGATGACCTCCCGGTGGATGCCCCCTCCAAAAAACTCATCATCGAAGAGGTCATGGTCGCATACGAATACAACATCGAACTCGCGACCCTGCTCGGCGATAAGCACCTCGTCGCCCAGCAAGCGTAGGATCGTTCAGGGTCGGGGCGCGACCGTCGGCGGGGTGGTCGCGCCCGACCCATATCGTGAAACGCCAGGAGGCCCTCATGAGCGAGCGTGACGAACCGGGACTGTGGCAATCGTTGATGCGCGACAGCGCCGAGATCCATCGCGCCGCCGAACGTCGGCCCTTCATGGTCGTGTTCTTCAAGGCCGAGCTGCCCAAAGACGCCTACATCGAGTACCTCGGCCGGCTGTCGTACATCTACGCGGCGCTCGACCAGACCTCGTCGGCGCTGCATGACGATCCGGTCGTGGGACGGATGGACGCGCCCGAGCTGTATCGAAGCGAGGCGATCGACGCCGACATGCGCTTCCTGGTTGGTGACGACTGGCGCGACCGGGTCAAGCCGTCTCCCCAAACCGAGTCCTACGTCGCCACGATTCGCTCGACGCCCGACCGGTTCCCGCCCGCATTCGCCGCGCACCAGTGGCTGCGCTCCCTCGGCAACGTGCTCGCGCAGCGCATCAACCTGCGGATCATGAACAAGGCCTACGGTTTCGACGAGGAAGGCACCGCGTTCTTCCGCTTCGATCAGATCGAAGACCCGCGCGCGTACCTGCGAACGTATCACGAGCGGATGAACTCGATGCCGCTCGACGACGCAGGCATCAAGCGCTGCGTGGACGAGGTCAACGTCGCCTGGCAGCACCAGATCGACTTCACCGACGAGCTCGCCGCCGACTTCGGACTGCGACACGTCTCCGCGGACGAGGCCGAGCAGCTCATGGAAGAGCTGTCGGCCGGCCATCCGTGATCACGCCGGACACCGCACCAGGCTGGGCCGAGTTTCCGATTCCCGGCGGAGCAGCGCCGGTCCCGATCGTGCAACTGCGCTTCGACCCGGCGTCGCGAGCGCAGACGCTGTTCGTGCGCTTTCCCGCCGGATGGTCCCGGCCGGTCTCCGGCTTCTACGAAGCGGCCGAAGAGTTCGTCGTGATCAGCGGCACGCTGCGCATGAGCGGCGCGACCTACGAGTCGGGGGATTGGGGCTACGTGCCGGCGGGGTCGGTCCGCACGGCCACCGATGTGCTCGGGGAGTGTTTGGTGTTCGCGCGGTTCGACGGACCGGCGCGATGGCGGGAGGCGGCCGAAGCGGCCGGTCCTGCGCCGATGACGGCCCCGCTTTCGGGCGAGCCGCGCGAGTTGCGCCGCGGCGACGGATCGATCGTGCGGTACGGCCCCGTCGAGGCGGGCGTGCCGGCGGCCGGGGACACCGAGGTGCTGGATCTTGCTCGCGCCGCGTACGCTTTCGTCGCGGCCGGCTCGCCGTTGCCGCCGGTGGACGGTGCATGCTTCGTTCGAGTCTTCGGGGGTGACGCGTGATCTATCTTCGATACCGGATGCGCCTCGCGCGCCGCGCGCGCGAGAACATGAAGGAATTCTGGTCGTGGCTCGAAAAACGCGAGCAGTGGTTCTACCGCGACCTGCCGATGGTCAAAGAAGTGCGCTGGTACTACTCGATCGTCGGGGACGTCTACGTTCTGGAGAACTGGGCCGCGTTCGACGACGAGGCCGCGTGGGGCGCCTACCGCGCCGCGCTCGGCACGCTCAAAGCCGACGAATCCTGGGAGTCAGAGCGCGTCACGCAAGAAGACTGGTGGGAGTTCCTCGACACCGCCATGTTCGCCGACCCGCCTGCCGAAATCGGCTTCCACCGCACCTAGCCGGCGGGCGTACAATCGGCGCTCGTGAAGCGATGCGAATGGGCGGCCGGCGGCAGCGAACTCATGGTCGCCTATCACGACGACGAGTGGGGCGTGCCGTCCCGCGACGACGTTCACCTGTTCGAGATGCTCACGCTGGAAGGCGCGCAAGCCGGCCTGTCGTGGAACACGATTCTCAACAAACGCGTGGGCTATCGTGAGGCGTTCAAAGAATTCGACGCGCCCCAGGTCGCGCGGTTCGGCAAGCGCGACGTCGACCGTCTCATGAGGAACCGGCAGATCGTTCGGAACCGGTTGAAGATCGAGTCCGCCATCGCGAACGCCCGCGTGATCGTCTCGCTCGACACCGGGCTCGCCGGCTATCTGTGGTCCTTCGTCGGCGGCACGCCGATCGTGAACCGCTTCCGCTCGATCGGCGAGCTGCCGGCCGAGTCCGAGCAGAGCCGCGCGATGAGCAAAGCCCTTCGCGCACGCGGGTTCCGCTTCGTCGGCCCGACCATCTGCTACGCCTTCATGCAGGCCACCGGCATGGTCGATGACCATGCCGCCGGCTGCTTCCGCCGAACCGGCGCGATCTAGTAGGTGATCGTCACGGTTCCCGCCGTGGCGGGTGTGAACCAGCCGGTGCCGCCTTCGATCGGGTCGACGATCTGAAGCGGGCCGCATTCTTCGTTCATGAAGCCGCCGACGCGGACGATCACGGTTGCGACGTCCTGCCCGCCCATGTCCATGTCGGCCGATTCGCAGAACTGGCCCTGGTCGCCGATGAGCACGTCGCCCGGGCCGTAGACCTCGGCCTGCGCGGTGATCGGGAACGGCGACAGGTCGTCGACCGTGATGTGAAGGGTGCCGACCTCCCGGGCGAAGACCGAGAAGCACACGACCCCGACGCCGAGGTCGCAGTCCTCCACGAAGAAGACGCTGGTGGTGTAGGAGCCGGACTGGCTCGTCGCGTCCGCGCGCGCAGACGTTCCGAAGGCGAGCATCAGCAAGCAGATGGCGACCAGAAATCGTTTCATTCGAAATCCCCCCATTGATCGTGACGATGCGAACTTCGCCGCCCCCCGCCTTGCTCCCTTCCCGGCCGGGCAGGTTTGTTCGGATTGTGTCAGCCGGCCGTTTCGCGCGCGAGCGGCTCGACCGTCTGCGAGCCTTCCCAGGCATCCATGCCGCCGACGAGCGCCGCGGCCGGGATCCCGTGCTTTGCCAGAATGAGCGCCCCACGGGCGCTCGTCGCCTCGTTCGTTCAGGTGCAGTACAGGACGACGAGCCGGTCTTTCGTTTGATGTTCGGCCCAGCGGTCGATGTCGCTCAGGTGCACGCGGATGCTGCCGGGAATCTGCGCGGTGGAGTGCTCGTACGCCGAACGCGAGCGCACGTCCAGCACGACCGGCGGCGCGGCGCTCGCCAGCAGCGCCGCAAGCTCGTCCACGCCGATGCGTTGCGACGACGACGGATCGTGGGAGAACAGACCGGTTGCCGTCGCGTGACGCTCCTCTGGTTGGGTGTCTCGCTCGACGCTGCGCCCGTACCAGGACGCCAAGGGCGTGGCCGACACGCCGTGCACCAGGACCGAGGCGACGACGACGACGCCGACGATCGCGAACAGTCGCTCGCCGCCGGGAACGCCGGCGCCGACCGCGATCAGCGCGAGCAGCAGCGAGTTCAGTCCGCGCGGGCCGAACCATGCGATGAACACGCGCGCGACTCCGCTCAGCTCGGCATGGCGGATCGACAGGACCGCCAGCAGCGGAAGCGGCCGCGCGACCAGCAGGGTGAATGCGGCGAAGACGATCAGCGCGGGGCTGATGATCTCGCCCAGCATCGGCGACAGCACCGCGCCGAACAGCACGAACGTCAGCAGCATTGCCATCTCGGCGACGACTTCGCCGAACTCCAGGAAGCAGTCGCAGAGCGTGTTGTTGGTCAGCGCGACGGCGGCGCCGGCCGCGAACGCGGCGAGGAACCCGTCGGCGCCGAGCCACTCGCCCAGCGTGAACGCAGCCAGGACCAGCCCGACGCCGTAGAGCGCTTGATATTCGGTGCGGACCGGCGTGCGCTTGTCCACGCGCGACATCGCCCACGCGCCGCCCGCGCCGATCGCCGCACCGATCGCCGGGCCGATCAGGAACAGTTGCACGCCGAACCAGGCCCAGTCGGCGGCGGTCGCGGCTTTCGCAGCCGCGACGGTCGCAAGGATCAGGACCGGCGGCAGGACGATCACGTCGTTGGCGCCGGCTTCGATGCTCAGAGAGCGACGCACCGACGACGGGATGCGCGTGTCGCGCACGACGTCGCGCAACACGACCGCATCGGTCGAGGCGAGCGCCGCGCCGGCGATGAACGCGACCGTCCAACTTAGATCGAGCAGCACATGCGAGGCGACGGCGACCAAGCCGATGACCGAGATCGTTCCCGGGCCGAGCGTGAGCGCCGGAACGAGCCAGTCGCGGCGCATCTCTTTGGCTTCCAGCCGCACCGCATCAAGGAAGAGCACCAACGCCAGCGTCACGAAGGCGACGACCTCAAGGATCGGGGCGTGCAGGTCGATGCTCACGGCGCCGGTGACCCCGTCGCCCAGGATCAGGCCCGCGCCCAGGAAGATGATCGGAAACGAGATCGGCGCGCGCTCGACGATGCCGGCGGCCAGGGCGGCGCCGACCAGGACGGCGGCGACTCCGCCGACGGGCGTCAGCAGCTCCACGGAACACTCATTCGTCGATGAGCGGCTTGATGTGCTGCCGCATGCGCGGGCCGAGGCCGTCCCATCCGGCGAACGCCGCGCGAAGCGCATCCAGGAAGGCAGGATGGTTCTTCGCCGCGTCCGCGATCGCGTCCGCGTTCGCATCCGCGGTGTTGTAGAGGTACTCCCACAGGATTCCCGCGCCGAACATGCCGCGGGCGTGCTCGTCGGGCGCCGCCTCGGCGATCGCGATCAGGTCGGCCGGCAATGACGGGTCGTCGTCATCGATGCGCGTCGCGAGCGCGTCTTCGATCGGAAAGATGCGCGACTGATATTCGAGCCGCTGCTCCTTCGTGCCCGTCCGCAGCGCGCTTCGCTCCGCGAACTCCGCCCAGTATCCGGCCGCAAGGTCTTTCGCCACGGGTCGCCTCCTTGTGTGCGGCGACATCATAGCGGCGCGCTACAACGATTGAGCCCGCCGGCGGAGCAATGCGCGTTCGGCCTCGTTGTCGGTGAGGGCGAGCGCGTGGTCGTAGGCGTCGCGGGCCTCGTCGTTGCGGCCGAGCCGCTCGAGGGCGTCGCCGCGGGCGGCGTGCAGAAGATGCGACTCCAGCTCGATCGCGTCCAGGAGCGCGAGCGCGGCGTCCGGGCCGTTCACCTCTCCCACGGCGATCGCGCGGTTGAGCGCGACGACCGGGCCGGGCGCGACGGCCACGAGCTGATCGTAGAGCGCGACGATCTGGGCCCAGTCGGTGTCGGCGGCGGTCGCGGCGTCGGTGTGCACGGCGTTGATCGCGGCTTGGATCTGATACGGCCCCGGCCAATTGCGGCGAAGGCAGCGGCGAACCAGCTCGTGACCTTCGGCGATCATCGCGCGATCCCAGCGGCCGCGGTCTTGATCGGCGAGCCGCACCAGCGATCCGTCGGCCGCGGTGCGTACGGTGCGGCGCGCGTGTGTCAGCAGCATCAGCGAGAGCAGGCCGGTCGCCTCGGGCTCGTCGGGCATCAGCTCGACCAGCACCCGCGCGAGCCGGATCGCTTCGGCGCACAGCTCGTCCCGCGTCAGCGACGCGCCGGCCGTGGCGACGTAGCCCTCGTTGAAGATCAGATACAGCACCGCCAGGACGCTTGCCAGCCGGTCGGGCAAGTCGGCGTCGCCGGGAACGCGATAGGGGATCTTCGCCGCTTTGATCTTCGCCTTCGCGCGAACCAGCCGCTGCGCCATCGTGGATTCGGGAACCAGAAACGCGCGCGCGATCTCGGGCGTTTGCAGTCCGCCGATCAGCCGCAGCGTCAGCGCGATGCGCGCATCCGGCTTCAAGGCCGGATGGCAGCAGGTGAAGATCAGTCGGAGCCGGTCGTCGTCCACGGCAGCGTCCTCGTCGGGGGTGGATGGGGCATGCACCGCTGCGGCCCGGGCATGCCGGTCTTCGCGCGAGGACTCGCGACGGATCCGGTCGATGCCGCGGTTGCGCGCGGTCGTGATGATCCACGCCGACGGGTTCGGCGGCGGGCCGTGCGCCGGCCACTTCTCCAGCGCCGACACGTATGCCTCTTGGACCGCTTCCTCGGCGAGGTCGATGTCGCCGAAGAAGCGGGCCAAAGAGGCGACCGCGCGGCCGGCGTCCTCGCGAAACAGCCGCGCGATCTCGCGTGCGTCCACGCGAGGCGTTACTCGTCCTGGAACGGCCGGACCTCGACCGGAGCCCCGCAGGCGACCGAGGCTTCCGTCGCCCAGGCAAGCGCCGCATCCAGGTCGGCGGCCTCGATGACCCAAAAGCCGCCGAGGTGCTCTTTCGCCTCGGCGAACGGTCCG
>Ga0214472_10006308_pt1 | contig 12430 bp, 16 predicted proteins | sample RVTome_6_FD_207662 | JGI IMG/M metagenome (GOLD analysis project Ga0214472, IMG submission 207662) | Soil microbial communities from uranium-contaminated site in the Upper Colorado River Basin, Wyoming, United States - RVT140D175 | ecosystem: Environmental > Terrestrial > Soil > Contaminated >... | reverse complement strand
GTCCATCCCTCGACATCGTGCAGGATCACCGCGACTCGATAGATGAAGGGAAGCCGAGTGAGGCCGTCCTCGAGCTCCTCTCGTGTCTGGCTCCTCTCCGTCACGGCGGCGGGATCGACCGTGTAGGCGTCGTCGTGCCAGTTCTCCTCGACATCTTCGACCACGATCTCCCGAACGGCCCGCCTGGCACTGTCGATCGCCAGGTTGTGCAGGATCTGGCGGAGCCATGCTCGGAGTGGAGCCTCCCCCCGGTACTGATCCGACCGCTCTAGCGCCCGGACGAAGGTGTCCTGCACCAGGTCGGCAGCCAGATGTGGATCCCGGGTGATGGACAGAGCGAAGCGATACAGGGCTTCGCCGTGCTCGCCAAGGTCATCCGAGAATGCACTCATCGCATGGTCCTCAACCATCCGAAACCTCCCCACATCGCCAGCATCAGACCAACCAAGACCAACGGCCACGACATGTCTGCCATGAGACCGGCCACCGCCACCAGGGCTCCGGCACCGAGACGGATCAGAGCGTCCTGGAGCCCCACAGCCTCCTCATCAGGCATACCACCTGTCGCCAGTGCCGCGAACAGGTGATCGAGCTCGCCTGGTATGCGCCTCCCGATGAATCGGAATCGTTCCTCGCCGTCACGCACGCCGATCAAGGTCGGTGTGGCTCGGGCCGCCAGCGTCGACGCGGTCTCATAGTCCTCGGCAACGTTGACGATTATCAAGTCGACCGAGTCGGCGTATCGCTCCGCGGCGATGGCGAGGTCGGTCTGCATGGCCCGGCACGAATGACAGTTCGGTGCCCAGACTTCGACGAGAGTCGGCCTGGCAAGCGACCCAACACCGAACTGAACCCTCACCACGTCATCCCCCTTCTCGCTGGGCATCCGTGTTGGTGACCGACCCCGGCTCCCATGAGGCCTCGAGGATCGCGCCCGAACCGGACGTCGGGCGGCCGGTCCCACTCGGGGACCGACCGCCTGACGTTGCGCCCCATGTTGGGCATACCTCAGACCGCCGAGATCGGATCGCGCGGAGCCTTCCTGGCCGTGCTGAACCCGAAGATGGCATAAAGCGGGCACCAGCCCAGGAGTCCCGTCGCCAACGGAACGAACCCCACTACCTGGAAGAAAACGCCCAAACCGCCTCCGATTGTGCCGCTCCAACCCAGATACAAGAGCACAGCTCCGAGAACGATCCTCACGATTCGATCCCAACCTGCCTCGTTCGCAAAACTCATCTTCATTCTCCTTTCGTCTCATCGAGCGAGTCACCAAAGAGACGAACGAATGAAGCAAAGGGATACCAAGTGCCGGTCTTGTCACCTCGGCAAGGTGGCGGGTGAACCGAAACCGCCCTTTGGCCGTATAGGAGGTGTACAGGTGATCGCGAGCGAAAGGATTCCACCAATGCGGCGCTTGATACTCACACTGCTATTGGCCGGGTCGCTGGTCGTGGGCTTGGCTCCGGCCGCATTCGGTCACGTCCACGGGGTCACGCCCTTGCTCGAGCTCGGCTGCAAGGTCGACAACACGATCACAGGCGGGAACCGTGCAGATGACGGTCCGGCGGGTGCAGACAATGGCGGGCCCATCGGTGGCCTCATCCCGAGAGACGTGGGCAATGCACCTCTGACGGGTGGCGACGGCGGTTTCGGAGCCGCCAGCGACAGCGTCTGCAGCTAGGACGCCGGAGACCCGGGGATCTGACCCGCGGTCCGTACATAGGATCACCCTTGGCCCGCTCCGGGTCAGATCCAGGTCTCCTGTCAGGGGCGCATCCTCATGATCCGACGGCAGGACCTGCAGGGTCTGAGACCTACTCGAGGATGAACATCGGATGCCGGGGCGCCTCCTTCATCCAATCGGAGAGCGGGGCATCCAGAGGGACCTCGGAGTAGGAGCTGAGGACCCGACGCGCACGATCGGTTTCGGAAGCCGCCACGGCGGCGGTCAGCCAACTCAAACAGCGCGGTGACGAGTGGTCTGTCGCTGATCCAGCGTCGACCAGACTCCACCGCTGCTCATGATGATGATGACATTTCGCGGACCGGGCGAGGCAATCGGTGGTCACAATCCCACAGCTTCGCCCTCCGCCTGGCAGCCTTCGCCAGATCCGTCATCGATCCAGAGGCAAGGCGCGGCACTCGGCCGGGCCGAGCCCAGGTTCGCTCTCGAAATGGCCCACAGAGATCTCGAGAAATCCGAGGCGTCCTCGACGCCCAATTCCAGATCCGCCCGCCACTCCAGCCAGCCGGGATCGAGGTCGGCCATGATGTCCTCGATCGTCACGAGCTCATGATCGGCCTGGTCTCTCCCGCCCCTTCCGTTTCTCCTACTCATGATCCGTAGAACATACCACAGGTACGCCAGTTATGCCACTAGAAGGTGATGACCACCGCGGGTATGCTGAGCCGATGTCTATGTCCATGCCCAACGTCGGCTCGGCTGGATCCACCTCCGAGCGGACCCGAGTCCGCGTGGTGGCATCCGCTCGCTCTCAATTCGCCAGTGACGGGTACGCCGGCGTCTCGTTAGCCGACATCGCGGCGGAGGCTGGAGTGACCAAGGGAGCGATCTATCACCATTTCGCCACCAAAAAGGACCTGTTCCTCGCGGCCCTGGAGGACGTCGAGGCCGAGATCCAGGTTCGATCGCGTCGGGCGGCCAAGGGCCAGCGCACCCCGCTCGCCCGACTGCAGAGAGGATTCGGGTCGTATCTCGATGCCGTTCTCGATCCGGAGATCGGCCGCATCTCACTCATCGACGCTCCAGCCGTGCTTGGCGCCGGCAAGCATCTCGAGCTATCACGCCGCTACGCCCACGACGACGTGGTCTTCACCCTCGGTGTGGGGCTCCCAGAGGTCGATCCCGATGAGCTCGACGCGCTCGCCTCGACCCTCCTCGGCGCCGTCACCAGCGCAGCCCTGGTTCTCATATCATCCCCCACTCCAGAGACGACCCGTGTCGTGGTGGGAGACGCCATGGACCGCCTTCTGCGCGGAGTCCTCGGACCGGCGGTCGCCGGCCCTAGGGTGGGGTAACCCCGAGGCACGACTCGTGGCGGACTCGCCATCAAGCAGGCAAACTCCGTTCAGCTTCTCTCCAGGATGAGGGCGGCCGCAGTCGCTCCTGCTCCACAGATGCTCACCAACCCGAGACGGGCGTCACGACGTTCCATCTCGTGGGCGAGTTGGTTGACGATGCGTGACCCGGTGGCCGCGAAGGGGTGGCCGATGGCGATCGACCCCCCTAGAGGGTTGAGCTTGTCACGGTCCACCTTGCCGATCGGCTCCTCCTTCCAACCGTGCTCCCAGGCAGCGAGATTGGAGGCGACCTGGCCACCGAAGGCTTCATGCATCTCGATGATGTCGAAGTCGTCCAGATCGAGGCCGACCCGGCGCAGCAGTCGAGGCACGGCCACACCCGGGCCCATGAGAAGCCCATCATCCAGGTGGATCGCAGCAAACTCGATGGCCTTCACATAGGCGAGCGGTGAGAGGCCGTGGGCCTTGGCAGCGGACTCGGACATCAGCAAGGTGGCCGACGCGCCATCGGTCAGCGGGCTCGAATTCCCGGCGGTGAGGGTCCCATGTGTGCTCTTGTCGAACACCGGAGCGAGCTCGGCCAGCCGCTCCATGGAAGTCCCGGGACGGATGATCGGATCGAACGTGAGCCCGGCCATTGGATGGATCTCAGCCGTCAACCTGCCGTCGTCCGTGGCCGCAGCTGCATTCATGTGACTGCGGAATGCGATCTCGTCTTGCTCGGCTCGTGAGATCCCCCACTCCTTGACCGTGATCTCGGTGTGCTCGCCCATGGACAGACCGGTCGAGGGCTCGTTGACACCGGGCGCGTGTGGCACGAAGTCGGCCGGGCGTAACTTGCTGAGAATCCGCGCTCTGTCCTTGAGACTTCTCGCCCCCCGAAGCTCCGAGAACACCCTCGTGGCGTTTCGAGTCCAGAGAATCGAAGGATTCGACAGCGACTCCACTCCCCCGGCGATTCCCACACCGGCGCGTCCGGCGACGATTGCGTCATAGACCGACTCGATGGCGGAGATGCTGGTTATGCAGTTGTCGGTGATGGTGAGGGAGCGAACCGAAGCGGGTAGCCGGCTGGAGAAGTTCACCTCTCGAGCCAGATGCGGGACCCGGGCGTCGACGGTCACGATCCCGAATGCCAGCTGGTCGACGGCTTCGGGATCGAGATCGAGCTTTTCCAGGGCGCCATCGACGGCATGGGTTCCGAGCTGCAGTGCGGTGTAGTCCTTGAGGTGGGTACCCGCTTTGGCGAAGGGCGTGCGAGCGCCCCCTAGGACGGCGACGCGCTCTGGGGCGGTCATCTTCGATTCCTTTCATGTGGTGCTTGGAGGCTCATCCATTCCTGGCTGGACCCTGGTCAATCCAACCCGACCCCGGCTGGAGACATCGCAAGTGTGTCGTGCCCTCGACACTTTCGACCACGACCACGAGATGAGCCAGTTGAGATGGCTGGAGGTATAGGACATGTGCCGTCTCTACGGATTTCTCGCCACCGAGCCGACCCGGCTCGAGTGCAGCCTGGTCGAGGCTCAGAACGCCCTGCTCGTTCAAAGCGACCGGGATCATCGCGGGGTGAGGAACCCCGACGGCTGGGGTATAGCCGAGTGGCACTCCAAGGTCCCCTACGTGAGCAAGAACACCTACCCCGCCTTCGCCGACCAGTACTTCGTCGATGTCGCATCCATGGTGAACAGCCACGCCGTCATCGCCCATGTCAGGGCTGCCACTGTGGGAAAGGTGGCAATGGCGAACACGCACCCATTCGATCGCGGGCCATGGGCGTTCGCCCACAACGGCACGATCACGGGAATAGAGCATGTGAGAACTCGCCTCGACATCGGCCTCTATGGACCGCCTTGGGGTGAGACCGACTCCGAGCTGGCCTTTTTATGGATCCTCAACCGGATGAAGCGCTACGGCCTCGATCCCGATGAGCCAGCCGACGACGTGAGCTCGATTGTCGACCTCATGGAGGATGCGGTGTCCGACCTGGTCCGCCTCTCGCTTGCCGCAGGGGTGGAGGTGACACCGACGCTCAATTTCGTGATCAGCGACGGCCGCCACCTCGTTGCCACACGATGGGGCAACTCCCTCTACTGGACGTTTCGCCGGGGAATGAGCGACTGCTCGGTTTGTGGGTCTTCGCACTGCCCCCATGCCGATGAGACCTACAAGGCGGTGGTGGTGGCATCCGAGCCGATCACGGACGAGGACTGGATCGAGATACCCGAGGGCACGGTCTTCGGAGTCGGTGCCGACGTCACAACGATGAGCAAGAGCCTGGTAGGCGAGCCGACCGCTGCAGTCGATCGTTAGCTTCACCGACTGTGGACCTGACCTATTGGTATCTGTTGCCTGTCGCCGTTGTCATCGCCTCGCTCGCCAACGGTGCCGGCATCGGTGGGGCTACTTTCTTCTCCCCGCTTTTCATTCTGGCTCTGCAACTCGAGCCACAGGTGGCGATCGGAACCGCGCTGGTCACCGAGGTGTTCGGATTCGCCTCGGGGGTGACTGCCCATGCCAGGGTCCGCACGATCGACTGGAAGGTGGCGAGACTGCTGGCGACCGCATCCGTGCCCGCCGCCATCGTCGGGTCTCTGGTGGCCGGGATCATCACGCCGGAGATCCTCAAGATCGTTCTCGGTCTGGGATTGCTCGCCATCGCCATAACATTCGTCCGGCACCGCGGGAAAGAGGAGATGGAGAGCCAGGACGCCGGCATCGCAATGGGAGAAGGCGTCGTCGAGCCGTCTGAAAAGCGGGTGATCGTCACCCGGCAGGGAGAACGAATCGAGTATCAGCTCTGCAGGCGACATGAGGGCCGGTGGTTTGCCGGACTCGGCGGCCTCTTCGTGGGTCTCATATCGACCGGTCTCGGTGAGCTCAACTCATACGCGTTGATAATGCGGTGTCGGATCCCATCGAGGGTGACGGTGTCCACCAGCGTCGTGGTGGTGGCGGTGACTGCGCTGGCGGCGAGCGTCACCCATCTCACGGGATTCCTTCAAGAAGGGGCCGGCACCATCGAAACGGTTCTCTCCCTGGTGGCGTTCACCGTGCCCGGTGTGCTGATAGGAGGCCAGCTGGGACCACAGATCACCAACCGCGTCCCGGAGAAGGCCCTGATCCGCTTTCTCGGCTGGCTGTTCCTCGCCGTGGCTGCAGTGACTCTCGGCGAGGTGCTGCTCGACAGATTGGGATGAGCCCCCGGGCGCCCCAACTACGCGCACTGGGCGCCGCGTACCGTCTTTGGGTTGGCGAACAGCTCCACGGCCACCAGAAACATGGGAATGCCGACGATCGCTCCCACCCAGGTGAGGGTGAGTGCTCCACCGGTGAACATAAGGAGCAAGCCGATGCCTATCACAAGCCAGTCGGTGCGGGGTAAGCAGTCCTTGAGTGTCATTTCGATCACCTCCGACGATGCCAACCATATGAGGCTCGACGTCCTCGTCGAATGTCGACGTGGCGACAGAGTCACTGTCCATCCCTGCTGGGCCGATCACACTCGGGCTCGATCAGAAATTTTGCCGCAGGCGAGCCGACGGTTTCGGTGTTGAATGAGCGACTATGAGAGACCACTATGACCTGACCGTCGTCGGCGCCGGGATGGGCGGCATCAACGCCGCATTCAAGGCGGCCGGTCCGGAGAACAGGATCGCACTCGTCGAGCGGCATAAGGTCGGCGGCACCTGAATCAACGTGGGGTGTATCCCCACCAAGGCCCAGGTTGGGTCGGCGAAGGCAATAGACATGGCGCGACGGGGCGATGAGTTCGGGTTCACCGTCCGGCGGCTGGAGGTCGATTGGCCGCGCATCCGCGAGCGCAAGGATCAGATCGTGTCGCTGATGAGGGGAAGGCTCGAGCGGCGGATCGAAGAGCATCCTCACATCGACCTGATCAGAGGGTCAGCCAGCTTCCTCGAGCCTGATCGGCTCTCGGTGGACGGGAGGGTGATCCGGTCGTCGAAGGTGATCCTCGCCTCGGGGGTCGTACCGGTGATCCCAGACATCCCCGGGCTCCAAGAGGCCGGATTCGAGACCAACGAGACAGTGATGGACATGGAAGAGCTTCCAAGGTCGATGGTCGTGATCGGGGGCGGGCCGGAAGGCATGGAGTTCTCCCAGATGCTCCATCGGTTCGGGGTGCGGGTCACTGTCCTGCAGCGGAGGGACCGGGTGCTTCCCCGGGAGGACGAGGAGGTGTCGGAAGCCCTCTTGGCCATCCTCCGGGAGGAAGGGGTCGATGTTCAAACCGAGGCCGTGCCCACGGCCGTGGAGCGCCTGGGGCGGGGAAAACTCACAGTGATTGCCGACGTGGCCGGCACATCGAAGCGCTTCGATTGTGACCGCATCCTCGTCACCGCCGGTCGTCGGGCTCACCACCTCGAGGACCTCGACCTCGGGGCGGCCGGGATCCAAGGTGATTCCGAGACAGGAATCGTCGTCGACGGGACGCTGCAAACGACAGCTTCGAATGTGTGGGCGATGGGGGACGTGATCGGACGGATGCAGTACACGCATTTCGCCGTCTACACCGCCGGGATCGCAGTCGACAACGCGCTGCGATCCGCCGGCCGGGTCTTCGACACCGGACGTGTGCCCGGCGCCGTGTTCACCGATCCGGAGGTGGCCAGCGTGGGGCTCACCGAACAGGAGGCTTTGGCCAGCGGAAGAAGGGTCAAGATCGGCAGACAGCTGTTTCGTCGGGTGGGACGGGCCATCACCATCGGCGAGACGAAGGGTTTCGTCAAGCTCGTGGTGGACGCAGACTCCGACGCGCTGTTGGGAATGCATATCTTGTCTCACATCGGGGCGGACCTGTTACCACAGGGGATGGTGATGATGCACACCCCGGACAGGTCCATCACTCCCTTGGTGGAGGCTCTGGTCACTCACCCAACGCTCTCGGAGGGGGTGAAGGCGGCCGTTACCAGCCTGAAGCCGATCGAGAGCGTGGCGACGGCGACCGGCGACATCGGGGAGTGAGCCACATCATCCAGTCAGAGTCGTGAACCCGGGCTCGATCAGCCGCGGCCCCTATCTCCAGTGGCATCAGTCGAATCGGCTGTATTGGCGGCCCCGTCCGATCGGCCCGGTCTGCCTCGGGTCAACAGCCATGCGGCCGTACCCACGGTGACGATCACCACGACCATGAGCAGGGGCTGGGATTGGACGGTGCGAGCAACCCAGCCGGTCAGGCTCTCGATTGCCCGAACCACCGGGTTGGAGGCAAGGCCCGGGGCCCCCACGGAGAGGACCGTTGCCCAATACCAGACGATGAAGACGCCGGCCAGGATGAGGACCCAGCCCGAGATGACCCCGAGCCGTGAGGAGATTGGCCGGATCACCGCCACTACCCGATCACGTCCTGCGGCGAGGGCCAGGGTCAGGGCCATCACCACCAGGCTCATTCCGGCTCCGTACGCGAGAAAGACTGTCACCGACTCACCGAGGCTCCTTCCCGCCACGGCACCGGCGATCAGGCTGAGGAATATGGGGAGGGTGCAGGAGAGGGAAGCGATCCCGTAGGAGGCCCCGAAGCCGACCAGGCCCACCAAGGATCTATCGCCCCGTGCCCGCTTGATGGTGGGGAGCCGAATGATCGTGTGGATCCCGCGCAGCTCGGCCACGCCGACCGCGATCAGACCAACGCCGACCACGACTGCCATCCACGGAATCCAATTGATGACGGTGCGCAGACCGGAGGCCACGAGAAGGCCGGCCACGGCGAAGACGACGACAAACCCGATGGAGACAGCGCCTCCGACCATGATTGCCGGTCGACGGTTGTCGGCGCGATCCGACATGAAGATGCCCAGGTAGGCAGGGAGCATGGCGAACCCACACGGGTTGAACGTTGCCACCATGCCGGCGGCGAAGGCTGTGGCGAGCAAGGCACCCACGCATGACAGGAACGCCCATCCCGCCCCGGGTCATTGGGAGAATGTCGGGATACCAGCTATTTGGAATTCAGGTTTTGTCGCCCGCGGCGACCCGGGTGAGGGTCTCCCGATCGATGACGGTGATGCTGCGATACCCGGTCTTGATCGCACCGATGTCCCGCAGTGAGCCGAGGGCCTCGTTGACGGTCTGACGGCTGGCTCCGAGGAGAGTCCCGATGGCAGCCTGGGAGAGCTCGATCTCCCCGCTTTTGTGGGCCGACTCTTCGATCAGAAGATCGGCCACCTGGGCAAGGACCGTCTTGTGCATGAGGTGGACGATGCGTCTTTGCGTGTGTTGCAGCTGGCGCAGCCCGGCAACGAGCCAGCGCAGGCACAGGGCGGGGTGCTGGGCGAGCTCCGGTATCAGGGAATCCCTGGAGAAGCGGAACGCCTTGACCTGGGTAACCGCCCGCGCCGAGGAGATATAGGTTCCCTCGCCGAACATGGCGATGTCACCGAGCACCGAGCCCGGGCCCACCCTAGCCACCACCCGACGACGGCCCGAGTGCACCCGGTAGAGATCCACCTCCCCGCTCTCGATCAGAAAGGCGGCGTCGGCCGTCTGACCCTCCTTGAAGAGATGCGAACCGGCGTAGCGGCTCACCGGCTCCGCCACCTTGAGCAGTGACTCGGCGTCCTCCCTGGTCAAGGGGAGATAGTCGGGTCGGCCGAACGACCGCGCCAGCCAAGCCAGATGCTGATCCTGTGCAAGTGTCATTCGCTGCTCCGGGGTGGCGATCAGGGTGACCGCTGCAAAGAGGCTACCCGTGGCATCCGCCAACTCTGCGGCGTGCGTCAGTTCACCCCGCGGATGACCGCTCACCCAAGCAGCTCGTCTTCGATGAGGGATATGAGGGCGTCCTCGAAGATTGTGCCGGCGTGTATCCGAGCCACCGTTCCATCAGACCGGATGAACACGGTGGTCGGCATGGCCACGCCGTCGAAGGCGCGGAAGATCTCACCGTTGGGGTCATGCACGAGGGGATAACCGACACCGGTTCGCTCCACGAGGTCGGCAGCGGCGTCGAGACTGACCTCTTGCATGTTGATCCCGATGAAGCTCACCCGGTCGCCAAACCGCCGATGGACCTCGCCGAAAGCGGGCATCTCGGAGACGCAAGCCGGGCACCACGACGCCCAGAAGTTGAGGACCACGGGCTTGCCCACCAGATCATCCAGGGTTCCGGCCTCGCCTTCGAAGTAGGCGAGCGTCAGATCCGGTGCCGCCTCCGCATCGGAGGTGTCGTCTCGTCCGGCCACCACGAGCAGCGCCACCGTGACTACCGCCGCCCCAAGGGCGGTGTACACGAAATACCGATTGCGCCGTCTCTTCTTCCAACTCGTCATCAGTCACGAGGAACAACACATCGACCACCCGAAGCAGCCGAGACGGTCGCACGTCCGACACTCGCCGTCATGATCCTCCACGACCGAGGTTGGGCCGCATGATGGATCGAAACCTGACCAGGCGGCTCGCCGGCTCGCTCCTGTTCGCCGGGCTGTGGGTCGCCCTCAGCGTCATCCGGCCCACCACCACCTTTCACCTGGCCCCGGTCATCGTGTCGGTGTGGCCTGCGCTCGGGCGTCGATTCGAAGGGGCGAGGTCACTGCTGATAGGAGCCGGGCTCACCCTCGCCGTTGCCACGACGGTTGGATTGTGGGCAGCCGGTCTGTTGGCCGGGCCGTCGCTTCTCCCATGGGGCGGTCCCGGGGTGGAATCTCTCCTGGGTGCAGTCATCGGCTCGGTGCTCGGCGTTGCCTGGAGCCTGCTCCCGACGGTTAGGAACCGTTTACCGCTCGTTGGAAGCGACCGTTGACAGGGGGTACCTGGTGGGGACCCCATCGACATTGCCACCGAGGGGTGATCCCTGGTTTGAGGGTTGGCGGGTGAATCTGTCGTAGCGGGTTTGTACGGTGGTGGGTATGGGGTGGGAGAGTTTCACCACTGACAGTTTGGAGCAGCGGTTGATCGCCAACCGGGCGCAACGTTGCCGGCTCGACGCCGAGGACATGGAGATCCTCGAGGTGTTGGATGTCCGTCAGACCGCTACCGGTGATGGCTGTCGGAGTCTGTCTGAATGGTTGGCCGGCCGCACGGATGTGGGTGTGGAGACCGCCAGGACGCTGGTCCGGACGATGCGCCGTACCGCCGACCGGCCCGATCTGCGTGAGGCGCTGGCATCAGGTGAGACCACCTTTGATCGTGTCGAGGCGTTGTCTCGTATCCCCGATGATGTCGGTCTTCTCCAACATGTGGATGTGGCCGGGGTGAGACGGCGTGCCGCCCAGCAGGTCCGGATCACCGCGGACGATGAATACCGGTCGGCTGCGGACCGGTTTCTGGTGATGCAACCCAACCTGGACGAATCCTGGTTCAAAGGATGGTTCGGCCTGGACGGCCATTCCGGAGCCATAGTCGACAAGGTGCTCACCGAAGCCGCTGATTCTCTGCCTGACCTTCCCGACGGGACCAGACCAGACCTTTCCTGGCGTAAAGCCACCGCCCTGGTCGAATGTCTGGTAGCGGATGCTCGGTCTCCAGCCCGGGTCACCGTCATCGTCGACACCAAGAATGCTGCACCCTCTCATGGTGAAGCCGGTGTCACCCTGGATTCAGGTGTCCGTGTCGGACGACAGGCACTACAGGCCGTGTTGTGCGATGCGACCACCGAAGTGGTCGCCCGGACAGAAGACGGCCGGTACATGGACTACGGGAGGAGCCAACGGACCGCACCACCACGGTTGCGGAGAGCGTTGCTGGCGAAATACGGGTTCCGGTGTGCCGCCGACGGCTGCAACTCCCGGTACCGCCTGCAGGTGCATCACCTCACCCCGTGGAGTCAAGGTGGGACCACCGACCAGGAGGATCTGGTCCTGCTCTGCTGGTTCCATCATCAGGTGGTCATCCACGAACGTGGCTTCAACATCGTCGTCCACCAGACCGGACGGGTCAGATTCACCAGACCCCCGTCCTCTCGGGGGCCACCCATCTGAATGCAGGGGCCGGTCGACCCCGACCCAACCCGACCAACCACACACCTCTTCCACAGCCACAACCCCCAGATCACCCCAAACGCGGCAGCGACCCACCCGCATGCCCGCAAGAAGGTTGAAGAGCTGAGGTCACCGAGTGTCGGTGGTCTGACAGTCCAGGCGCTCTCGCCGGCGGAGAGGCGTTTTCCCACGTGTGCGACCCAAGATCCTGGTCGGTGCGATTGCTTTCGCTCTCGTGGCCGCGGCCTGTGGAGGAGGCGAAGGAGCGTTCGACAGCGTGACCGGCACCGAAGGTCCCGGCCACGACACCTCATCGACTGCGCCGATACCCGCGCAGCGGCCGACAGAAGACATACCGGAAGGAGAGCTGCCGACCGGCCCATCGGCTCTCGACGACATGGCAAGCCCGGTGTTTCCAGAGCCGTTGGTAAATCCTTCGGAGATCATCT
>Ga0214472_10006306_pt1 | contig 12434 bp, 14 predicted proteins | sample RVTome_6_FD_207662 | JGI IMG/M metagenome (GOLD analysis project Ga0214472, IMG submission 207662) | Soil microbial communities from uranium-contaminated site in the Upper Colorado River Basin, Wyoming, United States - RVT140D175 | ecosystem: Environmental > Terrestrial > Soil > Contaminated >... | reverse complement strand
GCTCGCCGAGCGGGTTGTAGTGACCACCCGCCGCCGCGAACGTCGGCGTGCAGGCGCCGACGCCGTGGATGTGGATGCCATGCCGTCCGGGAGCGAGGCCCTCGACATGGACGTTCACATGGACGACGCCGGTCGCGTCCTCGACCAGGCTTGCCCAGCCGACGGTAGCCCCAGTCGGATCGATGAACGTGGCCGAGGCATGCCGGGCGCCGTCGCCCGACGCGATCGCGGGGCCGTCGTCGTTGCGGCGGCGAGGACGAGGATGCCGAGCGTCGCGAAGGACCGTCGAGGTCTGGCCACCGAATTCTCCAGTCATGCTATAGCGCCACACGTAATAGCGTCGAGCGATGTAACCATGCGGCACCGGGGCACGTCAAGCCCGAATTCCTGGGACAGATTCGGGCTTGACGTCGACAGTCCGACCTCGTATACCTCGCATCACGGTATATCGCAGCGTGGAGCGTCCCAATGCAGCCGTCGGTGGCGCGTCCTGATCCGCGGGTGTCGACGAGCCGGATGTCGCTGGGACGGCTCGCGGAACCCATCCGCGACATCGCCCGAGGCGGTCTCGCCGGGCTATTCACCGGGATCCTCGTCGCCGGGATTGGCGGTCGGGTCGTGATGCGAGCGGCCGCGCTCCTGGTGCCCGAGGCGACCGGACAGTTCACCGAGAACGGCAACCGGATCGGAGAGATCACCCTGTCCGGAACCATGAGCCTCGTTCTCGCCGGCGGCCTGTTCTTCGGGCTCTTCGGGGCGGTCGTCTGGGTCGTCGTGTCGCCCTGGATCCCCGGCGGCCCGCGGACCCGGGCCGTCCTCGCGATGCCGATCGCCATCTGCCTGACCGGCATCGCGCTGGTCCAGGCGAGGAATCCCGACTTCCAGGTCCTGCGGCACGACGTGACGACCGTCGGGCTCCTGCTGGCACTCGTCGCGCTGGCCGGCCTCACGATCGCCGCCTTCGATCGCTGGCTCGATCGCCGCCTCCCTGCGGCCGGCGCATCAGCTCTGGCCGACGGTGTCTACCTCGCCCTGACCCTCGCCGGTGGCGGCCTCATCTTCCCGATCGTGCTTGGCGGCTATCTCGGCGAAGAGGGACTGCTCGGGCTCGCCCTGGTTGGCGTCGGGGTCGCCACCCTGGTCCACTGGACGCTCCGCTTCCAGCGTCGCCTATCGCCCCCGACCTGGCTCATCGTCTCCGGACGGGGCAGCCTGCTCGTGGCCGTCGCGCTGGGCGTGTTGGCGCTGGCGCCCGACGTGGCGTCCGCACTGGGCGCCCCGTGATGGCCTTGAACCCACGTACCTGCGCGGATTGAGCGTCCGCGATGTCGATGTTCGAACGTCTCGACGCGGCGATGCGCCGGAGCGTCGTGTGGCGCTCGCTCTTCCGCCAGCCCTACCCGCGCGACGAACGCTCGCGCGCGTATGCGGTCATGAACAACGTCTTCCTGCACATCCACCCGGTGCGCGTCCGCCAGCACGCGGTCAAGTTCGCCTACACGTTCTGCCTGGGCGGGCTGTCGTTCTTCCTGTTCCTGGTCCTGACCGTGACCGGCGTCTACCTGATGTTCTTCTACGTGCCCAGCGCGACCCAGGCGTACACCAACATCCTGGAGATCCAGAGCCAGGTGACCTTTGGGCTGCTCAGCCGGAACATCCACCGCTGGGCCGCGCACCTGATGGTGTTCTTCGTCTTCCTGCACATGATGCGGGTCTTCTACCACGGGGCGTACAAGCCGCCGCGTGAGTTCAACTGGGTGGTCGGGGTGGTCCTGCTCTTCCTGACGATCATGCTGAGCTTCACCGGCTACCTGCTGCCGTGGGACCAGATCGCCTACTGGGCGATCACCATCGGCACGAACATGGGTGGCTACGCCCCGCTGTTCAACACGCCGACCAAGCTGATCCTTCTTGGCGGCCTGGAGGTGGCGCAGAATACGTTGCTAAGGTTCTACGTGGGTCACGTGATCTTCCTGCCGCTGATCGCGGCCGTCTTCCTGGCCGTCCATTTCTGGCGGATCAGGAAGGACGGGGGAATCTCCGGACCGCTATGACCGACACCAAGCAGCCGACCGAAGGGCGCGTCGTCCTGCCCGTTGATCCCACCCGGCGGACGGAGATCGACAAGCAGCGCGTCCCGATGTCGGCGCGCCTGTATCGCCTGCTCGCCCTGGTCAAGCAGGACGCCGTGGTCCGCGTCCAGAAGGAACCGGACGACACGGTCATGACCTGGCCGCACCTGCTCTCGATCGAGTTCCTGGCGGCCGGCGTGATGAGCGTCTTCCTGCTGGCCATGGGCCTGTTCATCAATGCGCCGCTCGAGGAGCTCGCCAACGGCAACGTGACGCCGGCCGTGGCCAAGGCACCGTGGTACTTCCTGGGGCTCCAGGAGTTGCTCGCCTACTTCCACCCGACCGTCGCTGGTGTGCTCGTCCCGACGTTCGTGCTCGTCGGCGCCGCGTTGATCCCCTACGTCGATCGCGAGAACGTCCTGGCCACCCGGCCCTCCGAGCGCAAGACCGCGGTCATGCTGTTCACCATGTTCTGTGTCCTGGGGCTGGTCGTGACGTTCGTCGGGATCTTCTTCCGCGGCCCGGGTTACACGTTCGTCATCCCGTACGTGACGACGCCGGGTCTCCATTTCGCCCTATGACCACTCGCCGAAGGAACCCGCGTTCATGAGCAACTACCAGGTCCAACCGATTGACCGGCCGGCCGCCCTGACCACCGAGGCGATCAAGTCGCTGCGCAAGCAGCAGGTCCAGGGAATGTCGCGACGCCAGCTCCTGCGGGTTGCCCTCGGGACCGGGATCGGGCTGTGGCTCCTCGAGGTCACGGCGGGGACGGTCGCGTTCGCGTGGCCGAACCTCAAGGGCGGCTTTGGCGCGCCGATCGAGATCGGCGATCTCGAGGCGGTCAAGATCGCAAACTCGTCCCTTCCGATCGAAGAGGGGTTCCCCGCCTACTACCCGAACGCGCGAGCCTTCGTGGCCCTGATCGACCCGGCCCAGCAGCGCTTCCTTCCCGGCGAGGACGAGACCGGCGACGGAACCGCGCTCAACGTCCGGGCGATGTACCAGCGCTGCCCGCATCTCGGCTGCAAGCCGAACGCGTGTCTCCGAAACTTCTGGCTCGAATGCCCGTGTCACGGGTCGCGGTATGACCGCTTGGGCATCAAGGTCGATGGCGCCCAGTACGGTCCCGCCCCCCGCGGCATGGACCGGTTCTCGATCAGTGTCGATGGTGCCGGCGTGCTGACGATCAACACGGGCAAGATCACGCTCGGTCCGCTGCCGATCGCGCTCGGGCAGCCGGGGCTCATTCCGGGGCGCACGCCGACGGGCTGCATCTGATGGCCGATACGCCCGGACGCGAGCCCGAGCAGCGCCTCCCGATCCCCCGCCCACCGGCCGAGCCGGCACCCGTCGAGCGGTTCACCTCGCCTCCGTCGGCCCGATCGTTCGAGCTCAGCCCCGAACGTGCCGCCCAGGTCGTCCGACAGTCGTCGAACGCGCGCTGGGTCGGGTTCCTGGTCACGGTGGTGGTCGCGTTGTTCATCGCCGTGTACTGGTTCTACGAGCTGGGCCCGCTCGGGATCAGCGAACCACGCCTCGACGCGGAGGCCGCCTCGCAGCAGGTGATCGCGGTCGAACGCGGCTACAACCTCTACCAGGCGAACTGCGCGCGCTGTCACGGCGCGAACGGGGAGGGCGGCATCGGTCCGGTGCTCAACCGCCAAGACAAGCTCTTCGCGCACCTCAACGAGGCGTACCTGCGAAATGTCCTCGAGGTGGGTGGGCGCTACGTGTGCGGCAATCCCAACTCGCAGATGCCGGTCTGGGCCGACACGGGCAACCCGCCGGGACCGCTCAACTATGTCCAGATCGACGACCTGATCGCGTTCCTCCGAGCCTCCTCGACCGAGACGTACCAGGTTCGAGACGAAACGCTGTTCGAACCGGAGATCGACCCGCTCACCGGCGAGATCAGGACCTTCAATGGCTGGGTCGACCCGGCCTACACGCCGGACGCCGGGGCGACGCCGTACCCGGACTGCTGGACCGACGAGTTCGCCAGCGAGTCCGCCGCACCGTCGGCATCGGCGGAGCCGTCGGGCTCACCCGAGGCCTCGGCTGACGCCGGCCCTTCGGTGTCGATCGTTGCACTCGGGATCGCGTTCACCACGACCGAGGTGACCGTGCCGGCCGACACCCCGTTCGTCATCGTGTTCGAGAACCAGGACGCCGGGGTCCCCCATAACGTCGCCATCAGCGACGCATCGGGAGCCGAGGTGTTCAGGGGCGAGATCTTCAACGGCGTTGCGACGATGGAGTACCAGGTTCCGGCCCTGCCGGCCGGCGAGTACCCCTTCATCTGCACCGTGCATCCGAACATGACCGGGACGCTGACCGCGGAATGATCGACCAACCGTCCCGAAGGGACGGTCGGTGTGGAAGGAGGACGATGGCGCAGCAGGCGCTCGGAGCCGGGACGACCGTCCGTCGACGGCGAGCCCTGTTCGGGCTGCTCGATGCCGACGGCTGGAGCTGGGCCTCCGTCAAGGCCTTCATCTGGCTGATCATCATCATCTTCCTGCTCGGCTACCTGCCTGACCGCGCCTATTACCTGACCGTGGGACGCACGGTCGACCTCGGCGTGCTTGCCTGGTCGCCGATCAACCTCTGCCCGCCGAGCAACGAGACGTTGCCCTGCCCCGCACCCGTCGGCGCCCTGGTCCCGTGGCACCCCTCGCCGACCGAGCTTGCGCTTCCCGAGGCCCGGACCGACGGTGCGGTCCTCCAGGTCGGCTCGAAGATCCTGTACATCGGCGGAACCGACGGGTCGACCGCCCAGTCCGACGTGTTCGTCGCGCAGACGGTCGGGACCGGCAACTTCGACGCGTGGACGGCCGGGCCGGCCCTGCCCGAGCCGCGCGCCGACGCGAGCGTGGCCTACGTGGCCGGGAGCGTCTACGTAATCGGCGGGTTCAACGAGCAGGGCGCCCCGACCGACACGGTCTACGTGCTGGCGCCGGATGGGGTCACGGGCGAGCTGGGCGAATGGGAGGAAGCGCCTGACGGCGTCACGCTGCCGGAACCCCGCGCCGCGGCGGCCGCGGCCGTCACCCCTGATGGCCTGCTGCTGATCGGTGGGCGCAACGCCGACGGTCCGGTGGCCACGACCTGGAAGTCCCTGCTCGATCCGGCCGGTGCGCTCGGCGAGTGGGCCGATGAGCAGGTCCTGGCCGCGCCGCAGGCCGATGCAACCGCCGTGGTCGTCGGCGATTTCGTCTGGCTCTTTGGCGGCAGCGATGCCAGCGGTCCGGTTGGGGCCGTGCAGCGCGGCGTATTTGGCGAGCCGGCGATCGAGGGGCTGCCCGAGAACCCGAACGAGGGCAAGGTCATCCGGTGGGACGTCGCCAACGCCGTCAATCTGCCGGTTGCCCGAAGCAACGCGGCGGGCTGGGGCGCCAACGGCTCCCTCTACGTTGCCGGCGGCAATGACGGTTCCGGGCCGGCGTCCGAGGTCTACTGGGCGGTTCCGACCAGCGAGGGCGACCTTTCCGAGTGGAAGCACCTGCCGACCATGGACCTCCCCGAGTCGGGTCTCGAAGGCGCCGCCGCGGTGATCAGCGGGCCGAATGCGGTGCTCGTCGGTGGGACGACCAACTCGGGGCCGCTCGGGTCGAGCGTTCGGGCCAACATCGCGCCGCAGAGCCCGTTCTTCCAGGTCGGGCTGGTCGGGGCCACGATCCCCGGATTGACGATCGGCGGCGAGATCGGCCAGCAGCTGGGCTACCTCAACGCGGCCGGGGTGGGCACGGTCAACTTCGTCATCCTGATCCTGATCGGCTGGGCCTACGCGCATCGCGCGCAGACCCGTGAGATCGCCCGCAGGCTATTCAGGCGCTAGTCTGAGGGCGCGGCACCCTCGCCGGGCTCGACGGGGCCGCGGCGGACCGGGAGGCCCGCCTGCTCCCAGGCGTCCATGCCGCCCGCGACGTTGAACACGCCGGTGCGGCCGGCCCGGGCGAGGTACCCCGCGACGGCGGCGGAGCGGACACCCGTCCGGCAGATCACGAGCAGCGGTCGATCGCTCGGCAGCTCCGCGATGCGTGCGACAAAAGTCGAGGTCGGCAGCAACATGGCGCCGGGGACGCGGACCGCGACGAACTCCTTGGGCTCGCGCACGTCGAGCAGCACCGGCCCGGCGGGGTCCTCGCGGAGCCGTCGATTGGCTTCGGCCACCTCGACCGATGGCAAGGCGGATGGTGGGTTCATGGGGCGCTCCTGGGTAGCTCGGGCGGACCGAGCGTCGGCTCGTGGGGCTGCGCGGCCAGGTCGGCCAGCCGAAGGTCGATGGCCGAAACCAGGCGCGGGACGTCCAGCCACGCGACGGGCAGCCCGCTCGCGACTCGCTCCTCGTTGGACTCGACAAGGCGCGCCCGAGCGCCTTCGAGGTTCCGGGCGATCCCGCGCGGGTTGCCGCGCACGGCGTGGACGTAGGCAGCGGCCAGCTTGATCAGGCCCTGGAGCAGCGCCCGGTCGGCCGGGACGTCGGTGCCCATCCAGGCGGGTTCGAGGAGCTCGTGGGCCTCGAAGAAGTCACCGTGTTCGTAGGCCTCGATGCCGGCGGCCAGCGCCGCCGCTCGATCGGTCTCGGGGAGCGGTCGGTAGGCCTTGGCGCGGCCGTCGCGCCCGATCACGACCGATCGCGCGCTCATGCCAGCTCGACCAGCGGTCTCCGCCCGTCGAAGCCCGTTTCGAGGTCGTGCCACCAGCCGATGGCCTGCTCGCCGAACTGCCAGCAGAGCCAGACCTGGCGACCGGAGACCAGGGCCGGGAAGTCGACCAGACCGCGTTCGATGTCCCGCAGCGTGAGACCGAGCGCATCGATGCGGGCGACTCCGGCGGCCATCTGGTCGATCAGCCCCTGCATCCGCAGCCGGATCAGGCGCAGGTCGTTGGAGATCGATGCGTCCCCCGGGCCTGTCGGAGCGGTCACCGTGGCCGGCGCGCCCTCACGTCCGGAACCCGCGGCCAGGACCTCGTCGCGCAGGCGGACGAGCTCGCCGCGTTGCTCACGGAGGATCGCCACGATGCCATCGAGCTCGGGGATCGCGGCGTTGGCGGCGTCGATGTCATAGAAGCGCGTCATCTGGCGCGATTCTAGCCGCATGGTCGCGTACCATCGGTTTGCTCATCCATCAGCCGTCCCAGAAGGAGGACCCCGTTGCGGCACCTGTTCCTGTGGGCCGCCGGGAATCGCTGGCTGAAGGACCACCTGCCGCGGATGCGTTTCATGCGTCGGGCGGTCCGTCGGTTCATGCCGGGCGAGACGCTGGGCGACGCGCTGGGCGCCGCAGCTCCGCTCCAGGCCGTCGGGATTCGAACGATGTACACGCGCCTCGGTGAGAACCTCACCGATGTCGCTGAGGCCAACGAGGTCGCCGACCACTACGTCGACGTGATCGACCAGATCGTCGCGTCGGGCATCGACGGCGAGGTCTCGGTCAAGCCGACGCAACTCGGGCTCGATCTCGACCCCGAGGTCTGCTTCGGGCACCTGGTGCGGGTGGCCGAGCATGCCGCCGCGAAGGGCTCCTATCTGTGGATCGACATGGAGTCGAGCCCATACGTCGAGCCCACGATCCAGCTCTACGAGCGCCTTCGCGCGGACCATCCGCGGACAGGAATCTGCCTGCAGGCCTACCTGCACCGGACCGCCAGGGATCTCGAGCGACTCCTGCCGCTCGATCCGGCCATCCGCCTGGTCAAGGGTGCCTATGACGAGTCAGCGACGATCGCCTACACGAGTCGGCGAAGTGTCGACGCGAGCTTCATCGCGCTGGCTTTGCGGTTCCTGCTGGAGGGCCGCGGACGCCCGATCCGCTTGAGCCTCGGCACCCATGACGTGACGCTGGTCGAGCAGATCGCCGAACAGGCGGCCGCGACCGGGATCGGTATCGACGGCTTCGAGGTCGAGATGCTCTACGGGATCCGCGAGGACCAGCAACGGCGCCTGGCCAAGGCCGGGTACCGGGTGCAGTCGCTGATCGCGTACGGCGAACACTGGTACCCCTGGTACATGCGCCGGCTGGCCGAACGACCCGCCAACGTGTTCTTTGCCATGCGCCAGCTGATCCCGTAGCGATCATCGATCCATGCGTCCCGCGGCCCGGATGGGTACCATCGGTACCGAAAGCGCGTTCGAGGTGACGATGCGGGCCAGGGCCCTCGAGGCGCAGGGCCGCTCGATCGCCTATCTGCAGATCGGTGAACCCGATTTCGACACGCCGGCGCATGTCCGTGAGGCGGCCAAGCTCGCTCTCGATGCGGGAGAGACGCACTACGCCCCGTTCGCCGGCATCCCGGCGTTGCGCGAGGCGATCGCGGCCGATGTGACGGCGCGCAAGGGCTTCGCGGCCGATCCGTCGCAGGTTTTCGTGACGGTCGGTGGCAAGGGCGTGATGCTCTACGCGATCCTGGGCCTCGTCGACCCGGGTGACGAGGTGCTCGTCCCCGATCCGGGCTACCCGATCTACGAATCGCTGGTCCGGTTCGTGGGGGCGACGCCTGTGCCGATCCCGATCCGGATGGCGAACGAGTTCCGGCTCGACGTCGACGAACTCGCCGGGCTCGTCACGCCGCGGACGCGGGTGCTCGTCATGAACTCGCCGGCCAACCCGACCGGTGGCGTTCTCACCCGAGCCGACCTCGAGGCGATCGCCGAGATCGCAATCCGCCACGACTTGTGGGTACTGACGGACGAGATCTACGGCCGGATCCTGTACGACGGCGCCGAGCATGTCTCGATCGCGTCGCTGCCCGGGATGACCGAGCGGACGATCGTCCTCGACGGCTTCTCGAAGACGTTCGCCATGACCGGCTGGCGTCTCGGGTACGGGGTGGTGCCGGCGGCGCTCCGCGAAACGTACGGGCAGCTGATCATCAACACGGTCAGCTGCGCCCCGACGTTCGCCCAGATCGGGGCCGTGCAGGCGCTGACGGGGCCGCAGGACGACGTGGAGGCGATGGTCCGCGAGTTCCAGGCGAGGCGGGACCTCGTGGTGGACGGTCTCAACGGCATCCCGGGGATCGAGTGCCGCCGACCGCTCGGCGCGTTCTATGCCTTCCCCTCCGTGGCGGGGACGGGGCTGACCGGCGCCGGGATGGCGGACAGGCTGCTGCACGAGGCGGGCGTGTGCGTCCTGGCCGGGACCGCGTTTGGTGGCCATGGCGGCGATCACATCCGGATCTCGTACGCGACTTCCCGCGAGAACCTTGTCGAGGCGCTGCGCCGGATCAGGGCGTTCGTCGATGGTCTTGGGCGTGGCTGAGGAGCCGGCGGGCCGGCCGCGCGTGTTCGTGGCGCGCCGGATCCCCGAGGAGGGCCTGGCGGCGATCGCGGAGGCCTGCGACGCCGACGTCTGGCCCGAGGAGCTGCCGCCGCCACGCGACATCCTGCTCCGACGGGTTGCCGGCCGCGACGGGATCCTGACCCTGCTCACCGATTGCGTCGATGACGAGCTGCTCGACGCGGCCGGGCCCGGCCTGCGCGTCGTGAGCAACTACGCCGTCGGCTACGACAACATCGCCGTGGAGGCGTGCTCGCGGCGCGGGGTCGCCGTGGGAAACACGCCAGGCGTGCTGACCGAGACGACGGCGGATCTCGCCTGGGCGCTGCTCATGGCCGCGGCCCGCCGCGTCGCCGAAGGCTCCCGGTACGTCCGGGACGGTCGGTGGCGCACGTGGGGACCGCTGCTCCTCCTCGGCCCCGACGTGCATGGGTCGACGCTCGGGATCGTCGGGTTCGGGCGGATCGGCCAGGCCGTCGCGCGTCGGGCGATGGGCTTCGGGATGGAGATCCTCTATCACGACCTGGCGCGCCTGCCCGAATCCGTCACATCGCCACTCGACGCGACCTACGTGTCGCTCGACGACCTCCTGGCCCGGAGCGACTTCGTCTCGCTCCACGTGAACCTGAGCGACGAGACGCGCCACCTGATCAACGCCCGCACGCTCGCTGCGATGAAGCCGACGGCGGTGCTGATCAATACCTCCCGCGGCCCGGTCGTTGACCAGATCGCCCTTGCCGACGCCCTGCGCGACGGTGTCATCTGGGCGGCCGCCCTCGACGTGACGGACCCGGAGCCGATCCCGCCCGACGATCCGCTTGTCGGCCTCGACAACTGCCTGATCGTGCCGCACATCGCCTCGGCCTCGCGGTCCACCCGCGGCAAGATGGCCGCGATGGCGGCGGCCAACCTGGTGGCCGGCGTGCGGGGCGAACCGCTCCCGACGCCGGTCGTCCCGAACGGGTAACCGCCCCGTGGCCGAGCCGCCGCCCAGCGGGTAGGCTTGCAGGTGGGCCGGTAGCTCAGTGGCAGAGCACGGGACTTTTAATCCCTTGGTCGTGGGTTCGAATCCCACCCGGCTCGCCAGGCCTGCTTACTTGCGTTGGAGATGTTGGTCTGCCGACCATACAGCTGCGGGTGACTGACCTGGGAGACGACGCAACAAGCGAGGTCCTGTTGGCGTCATCAGCTGCGAAAGGGGGGATGATGAAAGTCCTCGCCCTCATGGCCGTGTCACTGCTCCTGGGCGCCTGCAGTGGAGCTGGTTCCACGGCATCCCCAAGCGCTGCGACAACTCAGCCTTCCGCATCGGTCACATCCGCACCGCCCGCTGACGCTTGGGGGCCACTCGCGGTCCGGCCTCCCGAGGATGGGGCCGACACGGCGCGCACGGAGGGCACGCTGCGCATCACCGACAGCTGCGTTTACCTGGAGGCAGCCGGCGAGGTCACGCTTCTCACCTGGCCCGCCAACCGAACAACATGGAACGGCGCGTCGCACACCATCACCTTCGCGAACTCCGATGGGACCGTCGTGACAATCGGAAACGGCGAACATGGGGTCTTCGGTGGCAGCGGCGACAGTGAAGCCGAGAGCGGCATCTCCAGCCAGGAATGGGTCAATGAGCGGGATTGGGTCGCGCCGCCCGCATCCACGTGCTCGCTTGACTCGCGGTGGGGCATCGGAGCGGTCGAGGGCTGACGTTTCCTGCATGCGCGGCGTACCAATTCGGGCCAGGGTGTCAGCTGGATGACAGATGCATCGTCGGTTTGCACAACGACGCCGGGGTGGCGCTCACCTATCGTCTCCGTGGGGCGGTCCGATGACAGTCATCGTTCCCCCGGCGGTGTCCTTTCGCCGGACCGCTCCAGCCTCCCGTTCGCTCGGACCGGGTGCCTGCCTACCGCTCAGCCCGGGATCGGCTGGATCGTGACGTAGCGGTTGTCCCAGATCATGCGTTTGGGTTCGTACCACCAGCGCGTGAAGTAGCGCTTCAGCTGGGTCGGGGTGAGCTTCGTGTTGGGCGGCATGTCGTAGCCGTTCTTGCTCTGCAGGCCATACAGCGGTCCGACGATCCGCACGCTCGTGACCTTGAACGACGCGGTCGCGGCCGGATCGGCGGTGGCGGTGAACCCGGTCAGGATCCAGCCGTGGTTGCCATGCGCGACGGCGAGCGCGACCGGCAGGTTGGTCTGCCGGAGCCGCCTGACCGCGGACCGCAGAGCGTTGTCGAAGGTGGTGCTGGAGACCAGCCGGTATCGATCGTCCATGTACTGCCGGAACCCGGCGGTCCAGCCTTGCGGGTCGACCCCGGCCGACACGGGCAGGGTGTATCGATTGCGTTGGCGCATCCAGGTGAAGTACTTGCGTTGCGCGCTGGTGCTGTGGTCCTCCTGGTCGCGGACGATATTCCGCACGATCTGGATCCCGGCCGCCGTACACCACAACCAGCTCTTCTGGGTTGTGAAGACGCCCGTGCGGTAGAGGTTGACGCCGCCGTTCCAGGCCGAGAGCGCGGGCTGACTCGAGGACGCCGGAACATCGGCGGCAAGCGCGGCGGCCATCGCAGGAGCGGGCGCCATGCCCCACGCTCCGATCGATACGATCGTGATGGCGAGGCGTTTCATCGATCCCACGCGTCGGATCGAGCGTGTCATTCGGGAATCCTGCCCCCATTTCGCGAATCGCGCAGCCGGGACGCTCTCATGGTGCCCGCGCAGGCCGTGTTCAGCGGCGTCGCAGGCGCCGAACGTAGAGCACGAGGCGCACCAGCTCGATCACCGTGAGGACCGGAAGCACGCGTCTCGGCAGGAGCCGAAGCAGGATGAGGCGGAACACGGTAAACCGCATCGGACAAGTATCGCCACGCTCACGACGACCCTCAAGCGCAACCTTGAGCGGCTGCGCTCGTGCGACCGCTACCCAAGCGAATCCTTGTCGGTCCTGCCACGGGGCCGACCGGACCCCGATCGCTCCCTAGCCTTCCGTCAATGCCCGCACGTGCCTCGGGCTCGGTCATCTCGGAAGGACGGGAAGCGTATGGACACCGGAGATACCGCCTGGCTCCTCATGTCGA
>Ga0214472_10006305_pt1 | contig 12434 bp, 10 predicted proteins | sample RVTome_6_FD_207662 | JGI IMG/M metagenome (GOLD analysis project Ga0214472, IMG submission 207662) | Soil microbial communities from uranium-contaminated site in the Upper Colorado River Basin, Wyoming, United States - RVT140D175 | ecosystem: Environmental > Terrestrial > Soil > Contaminated >... | reverse complement strand
GGGCGGACATCGCCTTCGAAGTGAGCGGCGATCCGGCCGTCCTCGATCAGGCGCTGCGCGCCACCGGGTTCGACGGACGGATCATTATCGGATCCTGGTACGGCGCGAAACGGGCGGCGTTGGATTTGGGAGGCGAGTTCCACCGCAGCCGCATCCGGCTCGTCAGCAGTCAGGTCAGCACGTTGGCCCCGGAGCTGCGCGGTCGCTGGACCCAGCGGCGTCGCCTGGCCTACGCCTTGTCCTTCCTCCAGGAGATCGAAGGGGAAGGCCTGATTTCGCACCGCGTGCCGTTCGAAGACGCCGGCAGCGCCTATCGTCTGCTCGACGAGCATTCGGAACAGACGGTCCAGGTCTTGCTCAGCTATCCGGAATCGGACTGAGGCCTTGCATGTACCGACTCTGCCTGCAGCGCGATTTCGAGGCTCGTCACTACCTGATCGGCGGCGATTGGGGGATGGAGAATGTGGAACATGCCCACCCCTACCGCATCGAGTGGGTCCTGGAGGGCGGCGCGCTCGACGAGCACGGCTACCTGGTCGATCTGGTGGAGATCGAAGCCCACCTCGAGAAGACGCTGCTCGCCTTTCGCGGCCAGGTCCTCAACAACCTGCCCGAGTTCGCCGGGCTGAATCCAAGCCTCGAGCACTTCGCCCGCATTCTGGCGATCCGCCTGGGCGCGGCGCTCGGCCGCGGCCGGCTGACGGGCCACAGGGTGCGCCTGTGGGAAAGCCGGCTGGCCTGGGCTTCTTTCCGTCAGGAGCTGTGATGCGGGTCGCCTGGGTGGTCGACGGCCGCCTCGACCAGATCTCCGGCGGCTATCTCTACGATCGGCTGATCGTCGACATCCTGCGCCGGTTCGGCACCGAGGTGACGGTGATTTCCCTTCCGACGGGGCGCTACACCGCGCGCCTGGCGCGGGGCGCGCCCTCGGATCTGGCCGAGCGCGTGGCGGCTTCCTCCGCGCAGATCCTGGTCGAGGATGAGCTGTCCCACCCGGCGCTGCTGCGGGCGGATCGGCGATTGAGACAGGCCTGCCCGGGGCTCACGCGCGTCGGCCTGGTCCATCATCTACGTTCGAGCGAACCGCGCCCGGGTTTGGCCAACGCCTTCTACCGCCGGGTCGAGCGCCGTTATCTGGGCGCGCTCGACGCCTTCATCTTCAACAGCCGGACCACGCGCGACGCCGTCCGGCGTCTCGGTCTGCCCGCCGCCGCTTCCATCGTGGCCGTCCCGGGAGCCGATCGTTTGGCCTCCTCGATCGAGGCCGACGCCATCCGGGAGCGCGCCCAGGCAGCGGGGCCTCTGCGCGTTCTGTTTCTCGGCAACCTGATCCCGCGCAAGGGTCTCCTGACACTGGTCGAGGCCGTTGCCCTCCTCCGGCGCGGGTCGGTCGACCTCCTCGTCGCCGGTTCGGCCGCGGTCGATCGGCGCTACGCAAGCCGCGTGCGCCGCCGGGTGAGCAGCTTGCGGCTCGGCGCAGCCGTGCGGCTGGTGGGAGTGCTCGACGGCGAGGCCTTGCGACAGGCGATGCTCCAGTCGCACGTGCTGGCGGTGCCGTCGGGCTACGAGGGATACGGCATGGCCTACCTGGAGGGCATGGGCTATGGCCTGCCGCCGATCGCCGGGGCGGAAGGCGGCGCTTCCGAATTCGTGCGTCACGGGGAAAACGGATTCCTGGTGGAGGCCTCGGACGCGGCTGCCCTGGCCGTCCACCTGGACTCGCTCTCGGCCGACCGCCTGCGGCTGAGCCGGATGGCGTTGGCCGCACGCAACGCCTACCTGGCCCACCCTCGCTGGGAGGACACTGGCGCCGCCATCCACGCCTTCCTGTCCGAGCTGGCGCGAACGACACACGCGGCGGCCGCCGCGCAAGGTCCCCTGGCCGGCCCCCACGCGCCCGCAGCTGTGCTATCCTCTGCCGATCGGCACCGCGATCCTTGACGATGTGGAGGTTATCGAGATGAGTCAGAAGACGTTGCGGGCGGCCATCCTGGTGATGGGCCTGTTCACGGGGATCGTTCACCTCGTGCTGCTCCCCGTCCTCGGAGGGTTCTTCCCGCTGAGCGACCTGGACTACCTGTTTCTGCTGAACGGCCTCGGCTATTTCGTCCTGCTGGTTGTCTTCTTCACCAATCCGCATTTCGACCGGGGCCGGACGCCGCTGTTCCACTACGCCTTCATCGCGTACACCTTCGCCACGATCCTGGCCTGGTTCGCCCTGGGCGAGTTGAGCGACAAGCTGGCCTGGGTGACGAAGCTGGACGAAGTCCTGCTGATCGTGGCCCTGGTCCTCGACATGCGCCTCGAGCAGAAGACCGCCTGAAGCGCGGTCTACGTCGGACCCAAGCTGGAATTCCCGCAGTACCTCGCCGCCAAGCGCGCCCTCGATGACCGCTCGCTGAACGAAGGCGTGTGGCGGTCGTTCGCCCGGTCGTTTCAGCCGGGCCGGGCCGACCGGCCGCTGCGATTGCTCGAGGTCGGGGCCGGCATCGGCGGGATGATCGAGCGCCTGCTAGCGCGGCTCGACCTCGGACGCGCGGAGTACGTCGCCCTCGACTCGGATCCGGCTCTTCCGGCCGAGGCGGCGCGTCGGCTGCAAGCGTGGCTGGCGCCGCGCACCGGCAGTTGGGACTCACTGGGCGAAGGCCGCTGGAGAATGGAAACGGGCAGCACCCGGCTGGATGTCGAATGGGTCACCGCCTCCCTGTTCGACGAAACCGTTCCCATCGGCCCGTTCGACGTCCTCCTGGCCCACGCCTTTCTCGATCTGGTGGATCTGGAACGCGCTCTGCCGCGACTGCTAACGCGTCTCCGTCCGGGAGGCGTCTTCTACGCCTCGTTGAACTTCGATGGATTGACGGTTTTCCTGCCTGCGGTCGATCCGGAGTTGGACCTGGCGATCGTCGAGGCCTATCACGCGACGATGGACGTGCGGCGCGACGGGAACCGGCCTTCCGGGGACAGCCGCACCGGACGGCGACTGTTGACGGAGCTGCCGCATCACGGGGCCGAGATCACTGCCGCCGGCGCCTCCGACTGGGTCGTCTTCCCTCGCGGCGGCGCCTACCCGAAGGACGAGCAGGAGTTCCTATACGCGATCCTGGATCTGGTCGAGGGGGCGCTCCGGGGGAACCCGGCCGTGCCGGCCGATCGGCTGGCAGCGTGGATCGCCCGCCGTCGCCGACAGGTCCAGGACGGTCAACTGGTCTTCCTCGCCCATCAACTGGACGTGTTGGCCCGCCGGCCCGACTAGGAGCTTAAGGAAAAAACGGTGACCGCCGTCAGGTCCACCTCGCCTGACACCTCTCCGCCATGTGCCTGCGGATCTTGGCTCGCAGTCCGCGGAGAGGGTGTAGAGGTGAGGCCGGAGGCGGTTTTTCCGCATTCCCCTAATCCCGGCAGTTGCCCCGATCCTCCGGAATCAACGTGAAGTCCATGTCAGTGCCTGGGAGCGACAGGTAGCTCCGGTCAGGTAGCGTCCCCAGCTTCGTCCCGAAGACCCCATCCAGGATGAGGCGGAAGGTGTTGACCGGGGTCACCGAGGCATAGAGGTGGTCGGCCACGCGCGCGGGCACGAGGTAGGCGTTGAGGATCTTCATGCGGCGAGCGTCCGTTCGGAACTCCGGGCTTCCGTGGTCGCCCTGGAGGATGACGATCGGCGGCACGCCCGCACTCTGGAGGATCCGATCGAGGATCGGCAGCATTCTGGAGTTGACGTACTGCACCTGGTCCGGATACCCGGGGTCGTGGGCCGTCTGGTCCGGCAGGAAACGACCGTCGCGGCCGAACAGGTACGGATCGTGCGGGATGCGGATGTGGACGAATACCAGTTTCGGTCCGCGCGCGTCGGTTGCTTCCTCCAGCGACGTGAAGGCGGCCCGGATTTCGTTGTAGCGATCTACCTTGGGTGCATCTTCGATCAGGCCGGTCAGACCCAGGCCCAACGACGGGTCGGCGTCGAGCAGGAGCACACCGGCCGTGCTGCGGAACAGAAGGCTTTCGAACTCGGTCGCACCCGGGACCCACGCCGCCCGCAGCGCCGGCAGGCCGCTCGGTTGTAGGTAGACATCGGCGTCCGTCCACTGAGTGGAGGGGTACCCCGAATCGATGGCGACTACCCGATAGCCGGCCCGTTCCAGGAACAAACGCACCTTGTTGTGACGGATGAAGGCCGTCATGCCAACCGAGTCATCGCCAGGGAAGAAGGTCTCCAGGTACTCCATGTTGAGCGACGACCCGAGCGACAACGAGGTGCGGGCATAGTTGCTTTGGCTGCATTCAGCGACGTAGAAGCCGCGTGCCTCGAGGGCATTCAAGAAGGGCCGGTTGTCCAATCCGTAGGCATCGTCCAGGATATCGCCGCGGGTGTAGGCGTCGAGGATGATGTAGTAGATGTCGGGCATGTCGCTCAGGGCGGCCGCCGGGGGGGCCGCTTCGCCGACCGCTTCGGCCGCTTGGTCGGCTTGGCGGAGGCGGCTGTCGTACGAGACGATTTGGACCCCCGGCAAGATCAGCAGAGCCAGCGCCGCCGCATTGATCGTCGGCGCCATGCGACCGGGCTGGCGCAAGCGACGAATTCCCAGGTAACCGAGGATTCCCAGTAAGGCCCAGCCCACGGCCAGGTAGCGATGCCGCCCGACGACCTCGCCCAAGACGGCGACCGGCTTGAGGAACCCGTAGATGTGGCCGTACGAGAAGAACAGGATGATCGCCAGGGTCGCCAGGAGCGCGGCGTGGTGCCCATCCCGAAACACCCATCGGCTGAGTCCCAGCAGGATCGCCCCCAGGCACAGCGACAACACCAACGGTCGCAGAGCAGCCGCCGGATGGATCTCGGCCACGTTGTGCGCGTACAGGGCCAGCACGGGGTACGCCGCCAGCAGGAACGGATGGAGAGGAAGCGCGCAGGTCTTTCGGAGAGCCTCAGCCAGCCGGCTACTCAAATCGAAAGACCCCCGATTTCCGTCCTGCGGCGTGCCCGCCAGGCAATGCGATTCCGGGCCAGGTTTTTTTTCGGAGGGCCGGCCGTGCCTTCCGTTCACATTCGCGCGCCGTCATCAGCCGAGACGCCCGTCGGGTGCCTCGCTTGGAGAGCGAGTCTCGGCGCCCGTCGGCGTCGACAGCCAGCCCCCCAGCCACAATCCGACCGCGGCGAAGGCGACGTCTCGAATCCGGATGAGCACGGCCAGGGCGAGAGCCTGGGCCGACCCGACACCCAGAGCCGTCAGCGCCAGTACCAAACTGGCCTCAAGGGCGCCGGCGGCGCCGGGCAGGGGCACGAACAACGCCAGCCGCGCCGCTGTCACGACGGCGACGATCTGGGCCGGCGTGAGGTCGATCTGGAGGAACGTCATCGCCAGCGCCCATTCCGCCAGGAGCAAGCCCCAACTGAGGATCGAGAAGGCGACGCCGGCGGCCAGACCCGCCGGGGACTGGCGCGCCGCGGCGCTCACTTCGGTTTCCGTGGCCGTGGCCCAGCGGCTCACGCTCCGCTGCCAGGCCGGCCCACCGGCGTCCCACCCGAGGCGCGAGAGAATCCCGCTGGCCGGGCGATGTCCGCGCCAGGCAGCCACCAGGTAGACCGTGGGCAGGACGGCCAATCCAAGGGAAGCGATTCCGAGCAGCAATCCCGAAACGCCGCGGTGGAGGCCGAGACGCACGACGATCGTCAATCCCGTCGCCAGGAACGCGAAATTCGCAATCAACTCGATGGCTTTGTCGAGCACGACGCTGGCCGTCGCCGCCGGGGCCGCCACTCCGTGCCGACGCTGGAGAAGGTGAATCTGAAGCGGCTCGCCGCCGAAGTGGGTGCCGGGCGTAAAGTAGCTGATGGCGAACGCCGCCAGGCGATACCCGCTCAACATCAGGTATGGGACAGGCTGGTCCCGCGCGCGCAGCAACGCCCACCAGCGCCCGCTGAAGGCCAGCACGACCAGCAGATTCACTACCGCCAGCACGAATAGCTCCCCGGCCGTCAATTCGCCCAAACCGGCGATCACCTGCTGGACGGTCACTCCCCGCATCGCCCAGACCAGGGCCAGCGGCAGCGCCAGCCACAAGAGGAAGCGCAGTCGCGACCGCAGGACGGCGGAACCCGACGATGGGCTCATGCACGTTCGCCGGCGCGGCGCAGAACCAGGGCACGCTCAGGCTGCCACAGCGATCCGGGCCCCGTCCCAAATACGTAGATCGCCATGGCGCAGCCCCAGGCTGCCAGCCCTCGCGGCGTCAGGGCCACCAGCGACAGGCTGAGTCCATAGACGATGAAGATGCCGACGGCGCCCGTTCGGCCGGCGAATCCGACGGCGATCGACGCCAGGCAGATCACGGAGACGACGATGACGAATCCGGCGAACGCTTCCGGCGACGTGATCCCGGCGGCTCGAACCGCCGCGACCGTCTGCGGGAAAGAAGCCGCCGCCGAAGCCAGCCGCGGGCCGAGCAAGACGACGATGCCGAAGCGAAGCATCGGCGGCAGAAACACCGTTGCCAGACGGATGAGAGCCCTGCGCAGCTTGAGGTAGCCGGCCGAAGCGGCGTCGACCCATCCGAGGGCGACTCCTCCATCCCGGGCGAAGCCGGCCAGGAACGGGACGGCGACGATGGCGCCGGCCAGTGTCATCATGGAGGAAGGGACGATCGGCCACAGGGCGGCGGCGCCGAGCTCCATCGTGACGCCGGCCAGCGCCCGACGCGTCGTACTCGTCGTTAGCGGGTGGAGCGGCCGCCGCGCCCACCGCGCCGCCCAGCCCACGAGCAGGAAGAGGTAGCGCGCGCAGCCGACGGTCAGGAAGTAGATCAGCGGAAGCTGCCCGTAGTGCACCGCCACGGCCGTGGCCGCCATCAGCCCCCCGCCGTCGAACTCGATGTCGAGCGCTTCTCCCAGAGCGGTCACGCGATCCACCCGGCGGGCGAGGTAGCCGTCCAGATAGTCGGCGGCCAGCGAAAGCGACAAGGTGAGCGTCGGGAGCCAGGCCTGCCATCCGGCCGGCCAGGGAAACAGCAGGTATCCGGGGAGCTGCGCGATCAACACCCCGCGGGCGACGGTAGCGTGGTTTCCGGCGCCGAGCCGGTCCAACAACGGCCCCTCCGGCGCACGACGGTTGTGCGGGAGGTTCCGCCTCACAAAAAGGAGCACGGCACTCAGCGCCAGCAGGTTGGCCAGGAACCAGATCAGCGATCCGTCGCCGAACGCCGGCTGCAGGAGGACGGCGGCCCCCGCCAGGGCTACCAGCCCGATCAGACACCACCAGCGCCAGGCGGACTCGAGCCGTCCCATAGCGAGCCTGTCGCCCGCCCGATCTCGCGATTCGCCCGCTTGGCTGTGCCCCGGCATGGCGCGGAACTATACCATCGCGCCTCTCGCCGCCGGTCGGATTCCCCCACCGCCGGCGAGGAGTCCACGGTAGAATGCGGGCCAGCCGAATCACCTCGGGCCGACCTCCAGGAGCATGGGATGCCGCAGGACACGCTGACGGTTACCGACAACCGCACCGGGAAGAGCTACGAGATCCCGGTCGAGATGGACACCATCCGCGCCCTCGACCTGCGCCGGATCAAGGTCGGCGACGGCGATTTCGGCCTGATGGCCTACGACCCGGCTTTCACCAATACGGCTTCGACCCGCAGCAGCATCACCGAGGTCGATGGCGACAAGGGCATTCTGCTCTACCGGGGCTATCCCATCGAGCAGCTGTGCGAGCACAGTTCCTTCCTGGAAGTCGCCTACCTGATCCTGAACGGCGAACTCCCGACGGCCGCCCAGTTGGAGCACTGGACGGACCAGATCCTCCATCACACCTTCGTCCACGAGAACATCAAGGCGTTGATGGAGGCCTTCCGCTACGACGCCCACCCGATGGGCATGTTCATCAGCGTTGTCGCCGCCCTGTCGACCTTCTATCCGGAGGCGTCTCAGGTCGAGGATCCGGAGAACCGCCAGTATCAGATCACGCGCTTGATCGCCAAGGTCCCGACGATCGCCGCCTTCTCCTACCGGCACAACCGCGGCCTGCCCTATGTCTACCCCAACAACAACCTGAGCTACCCCGGCAACTTCCTGAGCATGATGTTCAAGATGTCGGAGCCGGTCTACCAGGTCAACCCGGCGCTGGAGCAGGCGCTCGACGTGTTGTTCATCATGCACGCCGACCACGAGCAGAACTGCAGCACCAATGCCATGCGCGCCATCGGATCGAGCCGGGTCGACCCGTTCAGCGCGTTGGCCGGGGCGGCGGCCGCCCTGTATGGACCGCTGCACGGCGGCGCCAATGAAGCCGTGCTGCGCATGCTGGCCCAGATCGGGGACGTGCGCAACGTGCCGGCCTTCATCGAGCGGGTCAAGGCCGGCGACGGCCGCCTGATGGGCTTCGGCCACCGCGTCTACAAGAATTACGACCCGCGCGCCCGCCTGATCAAACGCGTCGCCGACCAGGTCTTCGAGGTCACCGGGCGCAACCCGCTGATCGACATCGCCCTCGAGCTGGAGCGCATCGCCCTGCAGGACGATTACTTCGTCTCGCGCAAGCTGTATCCCAACGTGGATTTCTACTCGGGGATCATCTACCAGGTGATGGGCCTGCCGGTCGACCTGTTCCCGGTGCTGTTCGCCATCCCCCGCACCGTCGGTTGGCTGGCGCAGTGGCAGGAGATGATCGTCGACCCGGAGCAGAAGATCGCCCGGCCGCGCCAGATCTACACCGGCCCGGCGGCGCGCGATTACGTGCCCCTCGAGAAGCGCTGACATCTTCCCACAGAAACCGCAGGGGGCACGGCACTAGATCGCGAGGGACCCTCGCCCCTATCGGGAACTCAACCATCCCCTCCCCCTGCCCCCTCCCCGCCGCCATGGAGGGATCCCGCAAGTCGGCACCTGACGGGGAGGGGGAGGTCTTTCAAGAGAGGGGGCGGGGCTTCGCCCCCGCCCCCTCTCTTTAGGATTCTCCCCTCCCCCTGCAGGAATCTTCCGGACGCGGAGCTGCTTCGTGCAGGGGGAGGGCTTAGGGAGGGGGTGGGATCGTACCCGGGGCTGTTCGCGGAACCTCGCACGGCGGCACTTCGCTTCGCTCAAGCGGGGTCGTCGCCGAAACCCTGCACCGTGAGGATTGTCTAATGGGTGTTATGCGGCCCGCGGATCCAGGCCCAGTGGTCGAGCAGCGCCCGGCGGGCGGAGGCGATCACATCGGCCATTTGGATCGATGCGCCGGTCTCGGCGCCGGACGCCGGCCCGCCGGCCGGCGCCAGGCTGAGCGAAATCGTCTGCTGGAACCAACGCGGCCACATCACCTGCCGGGCGATCTGATAGAACTCGGCCAGCAATTGCCGCTCGGTCAACTCCCGCTTGCGGCGGGCGAGCGGATGGTCGAGGGCCCTGTTCGACACCACCCCGCTGACGACGGCGACGATCCATTTCAAGCGGGGCACCGAGTCGAGCAGGATGCGGATGCTGGGCGACCACTGCTCCATCGAGCCCTCGGCTTCGGCGTAGAAAGCCGGATCGGGCTCGACCCGCCCGCGCGGGAAGATCAGCAACGCCCCGCCCTGCTCCAGGTGGCGGATCGACTCACGCAGCGCGCTCATCCGGGCGTGCGCCCCGACGCGGCTGACGAGGATCAGGTGGCGGGCCACCTCGGGCAGGTTGCGCAGAAACGGCATGCCGCTGGCGACGATCTTGAGATCGCTGCGGCCCAGACCGGCCGCCAACGCCAGGCAGTCCATCCCACCGGGATGGTTGCTGGTGACCAGCAGCGGTCCGCTGCCGGGAACGGAACCGCTTTCGCGCAACCGCACCTGGACCTGATGGGACTCGAGCGCCCAACGGGCGGCGACGGGGAATCCCCCTTGAGCCATGTAGCGGTCAAAAAGGACGCCCAGCCGTGCGAACCGATTCGCCGGCCGGTAGACGAGCGGTCCGAGGAGGGCCCGCGAGAGGCGGCCGGCAGGAAGGCCCAGAGCCTTAATCGTCTCGTCCAGCAATAGGGTTGTCAGGGAGGCGGCTTCCGAATTGTCGCTCATGCGGCCGAGGTCCTTTTGGCCCCTGCATCCTACCCGGGATCGGCCCGCCGCAGGATATGACGAACGGGCCACTCCGAGGACATTCTACTCCCCAACTTGCGCCTCCGCCCGCGCCACGACGACGGGTTCGTTCGGCACGACTGAAGCGTAGCGCAGGAAGTCCTCGACCTCGGCTCCCGCCGCCGTCCGCAGGTTCTCGATCCAGCGGTAGCCGATCGGCTGGAAAAGGACCTCGACCGTTACGGTATAGGGTACCCGTCGCGTCCCACTCAGGGGGACATCCAACAGCACCCGGTCGCCGCCTCCGATGAAATCGGGGTCGTCCCTCGCCTCGCCGCGCACGGCGATGTCTTCGTACGGGGCGCTCTTCTGGAATCCGTCGGCCAGCAACCGGTTGTCTTTGAGATAGCCGGCGGCCCGCACCACCGAAGTCGTGACGGCGCCTTCCGTGTCCCTCAGAATGGCCTCATAGATCTGGACCTGGTTGGGCCCGACGATCGCCTGGTAGTGCGGCTCGAATTGCATGGGGTCGACGTCGTTGTCGTTGCCCTCGATCGAACCATCCGCCAGGGCGGCGCCCGATTCGAACACCAGCAGGCCGTCGGCGTCGTGGACGGTGATGTGCAGCCAGGCGCGCCGTGAAGGATAGGCCGTCGGGAACTTGTGGCCGGCCAGGTTCTCGACCACCAGCTGGCCCGACAATCGGGCGCCGCTCAGCGCCAGATCCTCCAGCGCCACCTCGGCCGTCTCCGACTGCAGCAAGTCCAGGCTGGCGTCGATGTTTTCCTGGAAATGCTCCGTCCCGGCCGTCACGCCCAGTTCCGCGCCGAAGGTCTGCAGTATCGTCAGGACATACGGGTTGGCGCCGGCGGAGACATGGCGGGCGAACGGACTGCGAGGGTTGGTGCTGGACGAGGCGATGCTCACACCGCCTTCCGCCTCCGGCATGTGGCAATCGGCGCAAGACGCAGCGCGCCGGTAGTCGCTGTAGAACCACTCCAGATACGGAACCTGCTCCGGGAATTCGCCGGCGACGACCCCATTCGCGTCGAGGTACGGCGTGTACAGCGTGTGACAGCTGGCGCACATCTCGGACGAACCGGTGTGCTGCGAGGCGACCGGGACGTAGCCGGATCCGGCCACCATGATCTGCGCCTGCGCCTCCTCGATCGAATAGGGGCCGAAGGCCAGGCGTTCGCCCTCCGGCAGCTCGCGATCGATGACGTACCCGCCGTTGTAGCTCGCCGGCAGGCCCAGGCCGTCGTCGCGGATCTGGTGACAGACGCTGCACGAAACGCCGTCCATGGCCCAGGTGTGCAAGTCGCTGCCGGGGTCGGCGAACCCGCCGTCGAGAATGGCGGTGCTCGACTGGCGGGCCTCGGCCGTGAAGTGGGCCATCGGCATATGGCAGCGGGCGCACAGCTCCTCGATCGCTTCGCGCTGCTCCGGATGAGCCGCCACCTCCGCCCGCAGCGTGGCCCGCCAATACGGGTCGCGGGCGGCGTTGGCCATCAGCGTTCCGCGCCATTCGGCTCCGATGGAGACATCGGCGCCGGCGTCGTCGGTCAGGTTTTCATGGCAGACGGCGCACGCTCCGGAAGCAGCGAAGTACAGACCGCGGTCGGTCGGCAGCGGCGCGCCGCGCTCGCCTACCTGGGACGGCGCCGATGTCGGAGTGAAGGAAACCGTCGCCGTCGGTGGCGGCGTACGCGTCGGCCGGACCGGGCCTGGGGTCTCCGTTGGCGTCGGAGCAGCGGTGGTGCAGGCGGCCGCGATCAGGAGCAGGACTCCGACCGCTATGCCAGGGCCCCAAGAATCTCGCTGCGGAGGACGCGGATACCGTCGGAGACGATGCCCATCGCCCTCATCCCCCGTCCCCCGGCGAGTGTCCTTCAGATGGGAGGACGGCCTGCTGCCGGGGGAGGGGTAAGGCGTGGGAGCCTTCGGATCCTCGTCAAGTGGGGCCATCGCGTCTAGATGCGGAAGGCGCCGTTCTGGTAAATCCGTTCGCCGTCGACTCGGATTTCCGAATCGCGGCGCATCTCGACCAGCATGTCCCAGTGGATCGCCGAGCGGTTGCGGGAACCGGTGTCCGGGTAGCCGGCGCCCAGCGCCAGGTGAATCGTGCCGCCGATCTTCTCGTCGAGCAGGATGTTGCGCGTCAACTGCTGGAGGGCAGCGTTGGTCCCGATCCCGAACTCGCCCAGGTAGCGGGCCCCGTCGTCGCTGGCCAACATCGACTCGAGGAAATCCTGGTTCTTGCTGGCCTTCCACGTCTGGACCTTCCCGTCTTCGAAGGTAAGCTCGACGCCTTCCACTTCGCGCCCTTTGTAGATCAGCGGGAAGGCGAACCGTACCCATCCTTCCACCGAATCCTCCACCGGGCCGGTGAAGATCTCGCCGTCCGGCATGTTGTGCGT
>Ga0214472_10006303_pt1 | contig 12435 bp, 13 predicted proteins | sample RVTome_6_FD_207662 | JGI IMG/M metagenome (GOLD analysis project Ga0214472, IMG submission 207662) | Soil microbial communities from uranium-contaminated site in the Upper Colorado River Basin, Wyoming, United States - RVT140D175 | ecosystem: Environmental > Terrestrial > Soil > Contaminated >... | reverse complement strand
CGCGGGACTTCGAGGCCATTCGGGGGTGGGCCCGCGGGCAGGAATCCCTGGTCGAGGAGATGGAGGGCGCCGCCCTGGCCGGCCTGGTGCGGGCCCAGGCGCTGCTGGCCCGCGAGATCGCACCCGAGGACGAGCAGGTGCAGGCACTGGTGGCGGGGAGCGATCCCGACCCGGCCGCCCTGCGGAGAGCAGTGCTCGACGCCCTGCGGGGCCATTGAACATGGCCGAGGACCGGCAGATCCTCTCGTCGGTCCGTAACGCCGCCCGGCTCCTCATGCAGTTCTCGGCCAAGGACCGGGAGTTCGGGGTCTCCGACCTGGCCCGCCGGCTGGGGCTGGGCAAGTCGACCGTCCATCGGCTGCTCGTCACCCTCGCCTCCGAGCACCTGGTGGAACAGGACCCTGACACCGGCCGCTACCGGCTGGGGCTGGCGGTCTACGACCTGGGGGCGGCGGTGGCGACCGGGCTGGATCTGCACGAGGCGGTGATGCCGTCCATGGAGCAGCTGCGGGCAGCCACCGGGGAGACGGTGCAGGTGGCGGTCCTCGACGGGCGCGAGGTCGTCTACATCGAACGGCTCGACAGCCCCAACACCCTGCGCCTGTTCCTGGAGGTGGGCCGGCGCAACTGGGCCCACTGCACCGGCACCGGCAAGCTGCTCCTCGCCTATCTCTCCCCCGACGAGCTCGACGCCCTGCTGGAGGGGTGGGAGCTGCCCCGTATCACCGAGCACACGATCACCGACCCCGAGCGGCTGCGGGAGGAATTGAAGGAGATCCGCTCCCGCGGCTACGCCCAGAACCGGGAGGAGTCCGAGATCGGGGTGGTGAGCTTGTCCGGCCCGATCCGTGACGCCACCGGCCGCATCCGGGCCGCCTTGAGCGTGGCCGGGCCGACCCCGCGGATGGACCCGTTGCTCGATCGCATCATCCTCGCCATCCAGGAGATGGCGGCGGAGGCCTCCCGCCGGCTCGGTTGGAAGCCCTGACGAAGCCCTGAACCCGGCGGCGGCCCGGGCACGTCCCGCATGTAGGAACGCCGGACCGCATCGCGGGACCGCGTTGGATACAGTCGGCGACATGGACACCCCACGGGAACGCGCCGAGGCGCTCCTCGCCGCCCGGAGGCCGACGGGCACGGTGGTCGCCGCCGAGCTCGACCACATCGGATCGGTCACATTGAGAGCAACCTGAAAGGAGCACCATGCCGCTCGTCCACATCGACATGATGAAAGGCCGCCCCCCGGAGAAGGTGGAGGCGATGATCACCGCAGTGTCGGAGGCGATCGCCGGCTCCCTCGACGCCGACATCGCCACCGTGCGGGTGGTGGTCAACGAGATGGAGCCGCATCAGTACGGGATCGCCGGCAAGCCGTGGTCGCAGGTGGCCGAGGAGCGCCGCCGAGCGGCGGAGCCGCCGGCATGAGGGACGTCGAAAACTTCATCGGCGGCGCCGCCTTCGTCGACTCGGCCGACGGCCGCACGTTCGAGTCGATCACCCCGATCGACAACACCCCGATCGCCACCGTCGCCAAGGGCGGACCCGACGACGTCGATCGGGCAGTGACCGCCGCCGGTACCGCCTTCGAAACCTGGTCGACCGCCGGCCCCACCGAGCGCGAACGGTCCTGATGAAGGTCGCGGACGGGATCGCCGCCCGGGCCGACGAGCCGGCCGGGTGGGAGACACGCGACATGGGCACGGCGATCACCGCCGCCCGCACCAAGGAGCCCGACGGGGTGTTCAACGTGGTGAGCGGGTTCGGCCCCGACTCGGCCGGGGAGGCGCTCATCACCCATCCTGGCGTCGACGCCATCACCTTCACGTGTGAGTCGAACACCGGCCGGGCGATCATGGCCGCCGCCGCTCCCACCCTGAGCTACGTGGCGGCGACGATCTCCGCCGACGCCGACAACTCGATGCGGTCCTGCCAGGACGAGATCTTCGGTCCGGTGGAGAGGGTGATGCCGTTCGACGAGGTCGGCGAGGCGATCAACATCGCCAACCAGTCCCGCTACAGACTGGCCGGGATGGTGTGGACGACGAACCTGGACACCGCCCACCGGGTGGCGCGGAGAGTGAAGACCGGGACGATGTGGGTCAACTGTTACTTCGAGAGGGACCTGCGGGCGCCATTCGGTGGGTACAAGGACTCAGGGATCGGCCGGGAGGGCGGCGACCACAGCTACGAGTTCTTCACCGAGGCGAAGGCGGTCGTGATGAAGCTAGTGCCCCGACCAGTAACGTTTGCCGCGTTCAGGACGGCCAGATGACGCCGCTGGCTTCGTCCTCGTCCTCGACGAACGGGCCAGTGCGCCTTCGTCCTGCGTCCTCGCCAGCGACGCCCCTGGCTCGCCCTGAACATCGCCAACGTCACTGGCCAGAGCACTAGGCGGGTCATGAGAGTGGTGGCGGGGACGCTCGAGGACATCCCGGCGGACCGCTGCACGGCGATCGCCGACGGCCGGGCGATCGTCGTCCGGGTGGGCGACGAGGTGGTGGCGTTCGAGAACCGCTGCCTGCATCTTGGCTCCCCGCTGGCCGGCGTCGTCGTGCGCGACGGGGTGCTGACCTGTCCGATGCATTTCTGGCGCTACCGCCTCCCCGCCGGAGCCAACCTGGGCAGCGAGGGCGGCTGGCTCCCGGCCTATCAGGTCTCGATCGAGGACGGCGAGGTGGTGGTGGAGATCCCCGTCCCCGAGCCCGCCCGCTCGATGCGCGAACTGCTGCTGGAGCACGCCCGGACCTGGAATCGGGGCGACCCGTGATCCGGGCGGTGATCTGGGACATGGGCGGGGTCCTCTACCCCTACTTCACCGAGCTGTTGCTGGAGGAGGGGGAGGAGCGGGGCTGGCCACTCGACCGGTTACCGCTCGGCCCGACCGGGAGGGTGCGGGATCCGGCTTACGGGGACCTGCTGGAGGGCCGCATCGACGAGCCCGAGTACGTGGCGGCGGTGGTGGCGCGGCTCGAATTGGAGGGGATTTCGTTCGACCCGGTGGCTGACATCGACTGGACCGACTGCCTCCGCCCGGCGGCGTGGAAGACCATCGGACGCCTGGCGGATCGGGGACTCGTCCAGGGCCTGCTCACCAACGACGCGACCCGCTGGTTGGGCGAGCGGTGGTGGGAGACGTGGGAGAACGCCGGATGGTTCCAGGCGGTGCTCGACGTCGCAACCCTCGGCGTCCGCAAGCCGGCCCCCGAGCCCTATCTGGCCGCCGCGAGGGCGCTGGGGACAGCGCCGGAGGCCTGCCTCTTCGTCGACGACCTCCCCGTCAACTGCCGCGGCGCCGAGGCCGTGGAGATGGCCAGCCACCTCTTCGACGTCACGCGCCCGGCGGAGACCCTCGACGCGCTCGAAAGGCGACTGGCCTGACGGTCCGGCCGCCCTCGCCATACCGCCTCGCCCACGTCGCTGACGCGTCGTGGGCGGTCCCCAAGATGGGGGATCGATCCCAGGATCGCATCCCCTGAGCGAGCCCGCTCGCTCGGGTTCGGGATCCCGGCGTGGATGGTTCTGGACATCGTGAACGGCGTCGAAATCCCAGACGGTCGCCCACCGGACGGTTCACCACTCTTCGAAGTGGCGCCGGCCCCCTTTTGGGGCGCATGGTGGTTGGGTGAGCGGCGACACGATCGTCCCGTGGTCCGGCTGCCGCCGATGGTCACTCGGCCCAGGCGCCGCCCGCGAACGAGGTGGCCAGGTCCTCGGCGTGAAAGATGTCCTCGACGAACGTGACCTTGATGTTGCGGGGGTCGCCGGCGACGACCTCGACTCGGAGGTCGGTGTGTCGCCCGACGGTCTCGGCCGTGTCCACGCCTTCCGTCCCTCGAGCTGCGGCCGCCAGATACGCGTCGAGCAGTGGTCCTGCTCGAAACGCCTGCGGGGTCTGCATGCGTCGTAGCTGCTGGTGGGGGAGGGCTTCGACTTCCTCGCCGGCGTATCGGTAGGCGGGCGCTTCGAGCGGCATTCCCGGCGCCCCACCCCCGCTCCTTCTCGCGGCGTCGATCGTGGTGTGCAGCAGCTTCGTCGTCATGAACGGGCGCGCTCCGTCGTGGATGACGACGATCTCGATGTCGCCCGCTCCGATCTGGTCGGCCAATGCCTCGAGCCCTCGGTGTTCCGAACGATGACGTGTCGAACCACCGATGACGACGTCGGTGACCTTGGAAGCGCCGAGTTCTCCGATGAGTCGCTCCGCGAGCTTCCTGTCTTCGTCGCGGACCACGGCCACGATCCGGTCGATCATCGGGGAGCGGTCCATCGTCTCGATCGAATACGCCAGCATCTCGCGATCACCCAGGGGCAGGAAGACCTTGTTGACCTGCTGGTGCAGACGGGAGCCGCTTCCTCCGGCGAGCACGATGGCTGCGACTGACATGACGGCACGTTACCGATTGCGGCTCCCCTATCCTCGTGGGGATGTCCGGTCTCCACATGCTCCGCCCGTTCTCGGCGCGTCAGCTCTGCCTCGTGGCAGGGGAGGGTCGGGTGGCCTTGTTCGCCGTCTTCGGGGACCGTCGTCGCGGTAACACCGTGGATGTTCATGTGCCGACCCTCATCCGCCGGATGCGCGATCTACCGGCTGACATCGAGACCGTCGTCTTCTTCGATGAACCGGTCCCGGACGGCGCCCTGGTCGCCGTGATCGATGACATGGTCGACCTGTTCACGGAGTCCGACCTCGATGCGCTTGCAGTGGGCGTTCCCGCCACCGAGGCGGTCAAATGGGTGGAGGGCGGATTCATCACCCATGCAGTGGACCGTTCCACGCTGATGTCGATCCGCTGTCCGGAAGTCGTACGTCGGTCCACGCTCGACAGCCGTCTCGCGGCCGTGGCCGGCCAGACGTGGGCGAATCCGACCGAATTGCTCGTCGCCGGTGGAGCATCGATGCGGATCTACGATCCGGCAGCCCGCGCCACCGTCGGTTGAACTCAGCATGGGGCGGGCCCGCAGGCCCGCCCCATGCATGCAGTCTTCCGAGGATCGATCCTCGGATCGACAAGCTGGTGGCCGGTCGCAGAAATACTGGCGGGGTCTCTCCGGCCCTCGACGCCCCTGGCGGCGTCGAAGTGCTCACCGCAGCTCCCCGGCTGCGACTGCGCGCTTCTCCTTGCCAGATGACGCCGATTGCTCGGAGACACCCTCGCCCTATTCCAGCGACCGACCACTAGGAGATCGGGTCCAGCTGGCGGGGATCGGCGATCTGCTCCATGAATTCGGGATAGGCGGAAGCACCGTGCTCGACCCGGTCGAGTCCCGCCAACTCCTCTTCGGCGGACACCCTGAGACCGAGCGCGGCGTTGATCGTCCGGAACACGATCGTCGACGCGATGAACGTCCAGGCGCCTATCGCCAAGATGCCGATCACCTGGTATCCGAGCTGGGCGAAGTCCCCACCGTTGAGGAAGCCGACGTCCGCGCCGAAGATGCCGACGGCGAGTACGCCCCAGATTCCGCAGAGTCCGTGCACGGCGATGGCGCCGACCGGGTCGTCGACGCCGGCCTTCTCGATCGCGAGGATGCCCTGGACGATGATGACGCCGGCGACGAGACCGACCACGACCGCCCAGTGGGTCGGGATGATGTCCGGTGCTGCCGTGATGCCGACGAGTCCGCCCAGTGCGCCGTTGAGGGTCATCGCCGGATCGGGCCGACCGAACGAGCGGTTGGCCCACGCCGTCGACATCGCCCCGATCGCACCGGCTGCCGCTGCGAGGGTGGTGGTGACCGCCACCGTTGCGAAGTCCGCGCCGACGGCGGCGAGAGTCGAGCCGGCATTGAAGCCGTACCAGCCGAACCACAGAATGAACACACCGAGGGCGCCGAGCATCAACGAGTGGCCCGGAATGCTCTGCGGATTGCCGTTCTCGTCGTACTTCCCGATGCGGGGGCCCAGGACGAGCACACCCGCCAGGGCGGCGACGCCGCCGACCATGTGCACGATGCCCGATCCGGCGAAGTCGTAGTACCCGAGTTCGGCCAGCCAGCCGCCGCCCCACGTCCAATGGGTGACGATGGGGTAGATGAACCCGGTGATGAACGGTGTGTAGATCAGGTAGGCCGCGAACCTGGTGCGTTCCGCCATCGCTCCCGACACGATCGTTGCCGCGGTGGCGGCGAACACCACCTGGAAGAACCATTCGACCGAACGCTCCGGGTTGTTGAAGAAGAACTCGCCGTAACCGATGTAGCCGCCGATGGTCGATCCGCCGTAGGCGAGACCGAATCCGACGGCCCAGTACATGAGCGCACCCGCCGCGAAGTCCATGAAGTTCTTCATGACGATGTTGGCCGTGTTCTTGGCGCGGGTGAATCCGGCCTCCACCAGCGCGAACCCGGGCTGCATGAACATGACGAGGATGCCGGCCACGACGACCCACACGTTGTCGACCGCCACCGCCACCTCTTCCACGGTCTGTGCCAGGGCTGTTCCCGCCAACGGACCGAACAATGCCAGGGCAGTCAGGCCACCCAGAGCCAGCAAGCGTTTCCGCATTCCGTTCCCTCCAATATGTGCGTGCATGGGGACCGGGCCAACGTATGGCCTCTCGTTTGCGGGGCCGTTATCCGACTGTTGCGGACAGGACGCAATCGCGTTTCCGTCGTGTTTCCGGTGACCCGTCACTTGCGTGGCTCCCGCAACGCCTGCAATCTCATCGCATGACCGTTTCTCCCGACGCCGCGAGTTCGGATCTGAGCGACTCGCGTTTGGCGGGGCTCGGCGCCAAAACCGTCGCCTCTGCCTGGGCCGAGCTGGCGGATCGCCATCTGATCGTCACGAGACGGGCCCGCCACCGATTCGAAGGGCGAGACTGGTCCGGTCTCACCTCGGACCACGTCGAGCGTCTCGATCTCTACGCCCGAGCGGCGACGGACACAGCCGACCGGCTTCGCCACACGTTGGGAGGCCGTGTCCACGACTCGATGGTGTGGGCGGGGATGAAAGCGGTGTACGCGGTGCTGGTGTCGACCCGGCCGGACACCGAACTGGCCGAGACGTTCTTCAACTCGGTGACCCGCAAGATCTTCACCACCGTGGGTGTCGATCCGCGCATCGAGTTCGTGGACTCCGATGTCGTGGTGCCTCCGCCGGCGGCACCGGTCGTCCGCACCTACGAGGCACCGGCGTCGCCTGCAGACCTCGTCGAGGCGATCCTTCGCGACACCGGCCTGGCTGCTCCGTGGCGTTCGCTGGAAGCTGACGCGGCAGCGGCGGGGGAGCGGATCGCCGACCGGATCGCAGCCGTCGGCGGCTTACGGACGATCGACCACGCCGACGTGATCGTGCCGCTGTTCTTCAGGGGCTCCGGAGCTCAGGTCGTCGCTCGGGTGTCGTCGGGTTCCCAGGTGATCCCGGTGGTCCTGGTCCTCGGACACGACGAGGACGGCATCCGGGTGGATGCCGTGCTCCTCACCGAGAACGACGTCAGCATCCTCTTCAGCTTCACGCGCAGCTACTTCTTCGTGAACGTGGCCGGACCTCACCCGCTCATTCACTTCCTGAGCACCCTCATGCCGCGCAAGCGCACCGCCGAGCTGTATATCTCGCTCGGGTATGTCAAGCACGGCAAGACCGAGCTCTACCGGGAGCTGCGTCGCTACCTGGCGGTGTCCCCCGATCGGTTCGTCACGAGCCGGGGAACCCCGGGTCTGGTCATGGTCGTGTTCACCCTGCCCGGTTTCGACGTGGTGCTGAAGGTGATCCGGGATCGGTTCGGGGCGCCGAAGAAGATCACCCGCGATCGGGTGCTCAACCGCTACCGGCTCGTCTTCCGTCACGATCGGGCGGGCCGCATGGTGGACGCCCAGGAGTTCGAGTTCCTGACACTGCCCCGCGAGAGGTTCGACCCGGCGCTGCTCGAGTATCTCGCCGAGGAGTGCGCTCGTTCGGTCGATGTCGAAGGGGACACGGTGACGATCCGCCACGCATACGTCGAGAGACGGGTCACACCCCTCGACGTGTACCTGAAGGAGGCGCGGCCGGCCGACGCGGAACGTGCCATCGAAGACTACGGCCAGGCCATCAAGGACATGGCGGCCAGTGGCATCTTCCCCGGCGACATGCTCCTCAAGAACTTCGGCGTCACCCGGCACGGACGCGTGGTGTTCTACGACTACGACGAGTTGCAGACCCTCGATGAGTGCAGGTTCCGTGCCCTGCCCGAACCCGACGACCCGGATGACGCCATGTCCTCCGAACCGTGGTTCCCGATCGGTCCCGCTGACGTCTTTCCCGAGGAGTTCCGCCGTTTTCTCGGCATGCAGGGAAGGCTGCGCGAGATCTTCGAGTCGAAACACGACGACCTCTTCGACGCGGCCACCTGGCAGAAGTGGCAGCGGATGAGGGCGGAGGGGCAGCGGATCGAGATCTTCGCCTACCGTGACGAAGTGAGACTGGGGATCGGATGACGGACGTCGCGGCGGTTGCCGATCTCGCGGCGCGGGTGGCCGATTCCGTGGAGCGGGTCATACTCGGCAAGCGAACCCAGATCGAGCTGGCTCTGACCGCGGTTCTCGGACGTGGTCACCTCCTCCTCGAAGACGTCCCCGGTACGGGCAAGACGATGCTGGCGCGGAGCCTGGCCCTGGCACTCGGACTGGAGTTCGGGCGGATTCAATGCACCCCCGATCTGCTCCCGAACGACATCACGGGGGTCAGCGTGTACGACCCGCGGGATGCATCCTTCCGCTTCAGACCCGGCCCCGTGTTCGGCGGCATCGTGCTCGCCGACGAGATCAATCGGGCGACGCCGCGCACACAGGCGGCGTTGCTCGAGGCGATGCAGGAGGGCCAAGTCACGGTCGACGGCGTCAGCCATCCGCTGTCCCGACCCTTCCTCGTGGTGGCCACGCAGAATCCGGTGGAATTCGAAGGGACGTTCCCGCTCCCGGAGGCGCAGCTCGACCGATTCATGCTGTCCACGATGCTCGGGTATCCGAGTCCGAGCGAAGAAGCGGAACTGATGGTCCGCTCTTCGGCTCACCGGCCCGAAGACGTCATCGAGCCGGTCACCGGTGCGGCGGAGGTGCTCGTGGCCATGGACATCGCGGATGGCGTCCACCTGGAGTCGGGGGTGGCGTCGTCGATCGTCGAGATCGTCACCCGTTCCCGCGACCACGAGTCGGTGGTGCTCGGTGCGAGCACGCGGGCAACGATGGCCCTCGCCGCTGCCTCTCGGGCGAGGGCAGCGATGGAAGGGCGGGACTTCGTGATCCCCGACGATGTCAAGGCCCTGGCGGTGCCGGTCCTCGCGCATCGAATCGTGCTGGATCCCGACGCCCGGCTGCGACGGGTCACTCCCCAAGCCTTGATCGGCTCCATCATCGACTCGACCCGGATCGGGTGAGATGCGCCGACTGCTCCGTCCCGCCTTCGTGGTCGGAGCGATCGCCGTCATCGTGCGCGTCGACCCGGTGTTGGGGGTGGCGGCGCTTCTCGTCGGCTGGGCGTGGTCGAGTTGGACCCTCCCTCCGCGCCGCCTGGCGGCGGTGACGGGGGAGCGGCACCTCCCCGAGCGGGCACTCTTCGGTGAAGAGGTGGTCGTCGAGTTGCAGGTCCACGCCGATCGGGAGCTGCCCTGGCTTCACATGACCGACGCGTTCCCGTTCGACCTCGGATCGAATTCCCGTTGGGCCACGTCGCTCGGTGCTGGCGAGACTCGCATCCACAGGGTGTCGTTCTCGGCGACGAAACGCGGGTTGCATCGAATCGGACCGGCGGTGGCCACCACCGGCGACGCCTTCGGCCTGCGACGGGTTCAAACCACCCTCGTACCTTCCTCCTCGTTGCTCGTGTACCCCCGCATCGTCTCTCTCGAGACACTGTCGGTGGCGGCAGGGGCGCCGCTGCCGATCATCCCGACACGAATGCCGCTGTACGAAGATCCGACGCGGGTCGTCGGCGTGCGCAACTACGAGGCGGGCGATCCCCTGCGCAAGATCCACTGGACGGCTTCGGCTTCGGTCGGCTCCCTGCTCGTGAAGAAGCATCGTCCCGGGATCGCACGGGACGTGGTGGTGGCGCTCGACCTCACCCGGGACTCCCATCCCATTCCCGGGCGAAGGCGTTCCGCCGAACTGGCCGTGACGGCGGCGGCATCGATCGTCCGGCACCTCGTCGACGTGCGTAACGAGTCGGTCGGCATACGAATCGTGGGCCGCGACACTCCGACCGGCGAGGACACCGTCGTCGAGGTGTCGCCGGGCCGTGATCAGGCGCGCATGGCACGGGTTCTCGAGCATCTGGCGAGATCGGATCTGTCACCGTCTGCCGACTTCGACGCACTCCTCGATCCGTCGGGTCTGCCCTTCGGCGCTTCGCTCGTGCTCCTGACCGGTCGTCCCGAGCGACGCCACGTGCTCGACGTCATCCGGCTGAAGCGACTCGGCATCACGGTCACCGCCGTGATCACCGCCGGCGACCAGCATCGCGATCGGTGGGAGGGCGAGCTCAGGGACATCGGGGTGCCGGTGCGATCGGTGGCGCGGCTGGCCGAGATGGTGGAGATGTGATCCCCGGATTCACTTCGATGGTGGCGGCCCTGGCCGGTGCCTCGATCGCGGCTGCGTCTCCGGCGGTTCGCTGGTGGGTGGTGGCATCGACGGCAGCGGTCGTCGCTTTCGAGACAGCAGCCCTCCGACCGCGACTCGACGCCGACATCGACGCACAGACGGTCGTCGTGTGGCGCCGGCTCGAGCTGCTGGGCATCGTGATCGGTGTGAAGCTCCTTCAGGTGCTTGCCGGAACGCGGGTCCTGTTCGACCTGGAGTTCGGCACCGCCGTGGTGACCGGTGTCGCCACGTGGGCGTTCGTCAACGCGACCCTCAACGACCTGGACGCCGTGGAACGCGCGATCGAGATCACCGACGGTTCGACGCCGCTGCAGCGCATCCGGATGAGGTTCCTCACGCTCGGACTCGTCGGAGTGGCGTTCGCCGCGGTCGGAGCGGTCGGTATCGACGGTCTGCTGGATCTGGAACGACCGGCGGCGGGGTCGTGGTCGGCCGCCCCACTCGGCTACTTCGTGACCGGTCTGATCGGCATCGGGATCGTGGCGCGTCGGGCAGAGGATCGACGCTGGAACCGGGACGGCGCTGAAGTCGATGCCGAGGTTGCGGGTCGGTGGATCCGTTCGGTCGCGTCCACGGTCGCCGTCCTCGGCCTGGCCGGCCTCGTGCTCCAGCAGGTGACGTCGGGTGTGACGGCCGTGCCGGTGGGCGGGTTGGCCGCCGCGGGACGGTTCGGGGCCTGGCTCGTCGACCGGACGACCAGCCTGCGTGCGGCGCTCGACACCGAAGCGTCGGATCGGCAAGACGTCGGCGATGAGGTGTCGGCTCCGCCGCCTGACTTTGAACCTGCCGAACCGACGCTGCCGTGGCTGGGTGACGTGGCCCTGTGGATTCTGATCGCACTCATCTTCGGCTTCGCCATCGTGCGGGGACGGAACCGCCTCGAGCGTCGGCGGGACGTGGTGGAGGGCGGACTCGGTCTGTGGGAGGCGGTGCGTCTGGTGTGGCGAACCCTGGGGGATCTCGTCGCGGGAATGTGGCGCGGGCTGCGACATCTGATCTGGCGGCGGGACCCGGCGGCCACCGTCACCACCACGGCGGTCACGGGCGCTACACGGGACGGAGGCTGGAATCCCGGCGACCCCGTGCGGCGCCGGATCGCGGCCGCCTACCGGTCCGCGGTGGAGTCGGTCTCCGTCAAGCACGGACCACCCCGACATCCCGACACGCCGCGCGAGTTCGCCCATCGCGTGATGGATCTGCGCTTCTCGACGGTGACGGCGGTCTTCGAAGAAGCGCGCTACTCCAACCACGTCCTCACCGACTCCGCCGCCGCCGCCGCCGAGACCGCCGCCGCCGACCTCGATTTTTAGCGGGGCAGCGGTACATTTCCGTACCGCCCCGCGTATCAGAACTTCTTCAGGATCACGCGCTGATCGATCAGACGTTTTGCTCTGCGTTCCGGTCCATCCATGTACCGCTCCCCGGCTAAGAACCGCTGGTTGGCGAGTAAGTTGCCCTCCGTGGCTGCCTATCCCTCCGAATACGAACTCGACATCGTGACGCGCGCCGGTGAGACGGTGCGGGTTCGTCCGATAACGCCCGACGACGGCGAGCTTCTCGTCGACTTCTTCGAGCGGCTCGGGCCCGAGAGCCGCTACTACCGGTTCTTTCGCGTGAAGACCTCGATGCCCCCGGAGGAGGTCGAGTACTTCACCACCGTCGACTACTCGACCCGGATGGCCCTCATCGCGATCTACGACGGTCGAATGGTGGGCGTCGCCCGCTATGACGCCGAGCCCGACGACCCGGAACGTGCGGAGGTGGCGTTCTCCGTCTCGGACGAGAACCAGGGCCACGGCATCGGGACTTCGCTCCTGCAGCTCATCACCGCCTACGCCCGGGATCACGGCATCA
>Ga0214472_10006302_pt1 | contig 12436 bp, 7 predicted proteins | sample RVTome_6_FD_207662 | JGI IMG/M metagenome (GOLD analysis project Ga0214472, IMG submission 207662) | Soil microbial communities from uranium-contaminated site in the Upper Colorado River Basin, Wyoming, United States - RVT140D175 | ecosystem: Environmental > Terrestrial > Soil > Contaminated >... | reverse complement strand
GGCCGACAAGAGCGACGCGGGGATCAAGGTCGTGAAGTCGCACCTCAAAGCGACCGTCGAGGGGCTCGAAGGGATCGACAAGGCCAAGCTGAGCGAGTTGGCCACCGGCGCCGAGAAGAGCTGTCCCATCTCGAACGCTATCCGGGGCAGCGTCGCAATCACGGTCGAGGCGAGCGCCACATAGGTAGAGGTGAACTGAGCGAGCCGGGAGCCCCGCTCGCGACCCACACGTCGCCGAGGAAAAATCCAAGGCTGAATCATGCGACGGCGCGGCCGCGGCTGCGGACGCATGGGACGTAAATCTCCTGTTATCAGCACGTTATTGGCGTACGCATTCTTGACGTCGGTCACGTCGTGTGTTATAGGAAGGCCGGGATTCGCCGGGCGCTGCGTATGAGGTTGTGTTCAATGACCGTCGATCTTCGCGTATCCCGAGGACGGCAGAGGTATCCAATGCAGATGCGGTTGAAAAGTGTGGTGACGGCGGCTGTGGCCACGGGGGCGCTCTCGTTGGCCACGATTCCGATCGCGGGGCAAGCTCCCGCCGCCGCCGGGCTGTCCCCTTCCTCCGCGGGCGTCTCCCGTACGGAGGACAAAAGGCCCAACTTGAACGGGATCTGGCAGGCCTTCAACACGGCGAACTGGGACATCCTCGCGCACGAAGCGCAAGCGGGTCCTCGGGCCGCCGTGATGGGCGCGTGGGGGGCGCAGCCCGGGGGAATGGGCATCGTCGAAGGCAACGAGCTCCCGTATCGCCCCGAGGCGCTGGAGATAAAGAAACAGAAGTTCGCGAATCGGATGGTCGTGAAGGTCGCCAATGATCCCAGCCGATACGACAGCGGCGACCCCGAGCTCCAGTGCTATCGGCCGGGCGTGCCGCGCGCCAACTACATGCCGTTCCCGTTCCAGATTTTCCAGAATCGCGAACAGATCATGATCGTGTATGAATACAAATGGTCCGTGCGCTGGATCTACATGGATGCGAATTCCGAGGCGCCGGTCGATTCCTGGATGGGATGGTCGAACGGCAAATGGGACGGCGATACCCTCGTCGTCGACGTGAAGGGGTTCAACGGCAATACGTGGTTCGACCGGGCCGCGAACTTTCACAGCGATGCGCTTCACGTGATCGAGCGCTGGACGCCCAGCGGCCCGAACCACCTCCTGTACGAGGCCACCATCGAAGATCCGAAGGTCTTCACGCGGCCCTGGAAGATGAGCTTCCCGATCTATCGCCGCATGGAGCCCAATCTGCAGCTCATCGAGTTCAACTGCGTCCCGTTCGTCGAAGAGATGATGTACGACCCGCTGGGACTCTATAAGCCGGGACCCAGGAAGGCCAAGTAGGTGTTCGGAATCGGGAGGTAGCCAGATGCGCAAACACGCTTTCGTGCCGTGGGGTGCTGTGACTCTCGTAACGATGGTGATCTTGTTGTGGGCACCGGCTGGTCTTCAGGGCCAGACCCCCTCACGGCAAGAGGTCCAGGACGCAGCCCGAAAGGCGTCCCCGCACTCGGCCGACTCCGCCAAGGCGTACTGGGAAGCGGAGATCGCCAAAAGGTTAGCGGAGGCGACCGCGAGGATCTATGACCCGGCCAGGCCGGCGATGTCGAATCCGCCCCGGACCCCCTGGGGCGCTCCGGACCTGCGTGGCTATTACCTGACCGCGATGTACACCCCCCTGGAGCGCCCCGAGAAAGTGGCCAAGCCGCTGTATACGCCGGAGGAGGCGGTCGCCGCGTTCAGGTTTGCGACCACGTCTGATGCGGGTGTGGATCCGGCCACGGTGCATTACGACTGGAAAGAGTTTGGAATGGACGCGTGGCAGAGCCCCGTTCGACCGAACCTGCGCACGGGGCTGATTACGGATCCGGCGAATGGGCGAATTCCTCCGCTGACGCCAGAGGCCGAGCAGCGACGGGCCGACGCCGCCGCCCAGCGGCGTCAGCGAGACCCCCAGACCGGCGTGCAGATCTTTGGAAACTTGTACACGCGCTGCGTCCTGGGCGGCGGTGCTGCGCCGCTGATCGACGGCGGTGAGCCCGGATCCGATTCGGCGGCGGGTGCGGGTGGCGTGACCACGGAGGCTCAGATCTTTCAGACGCCGACCCACGTTATGATCGTTCAGCAGCGGAACACCGACGTCCGGATCATTCCGCTGGACGGGCGTCCGCGTCTCCCGCAGACCGTCCGTCAGTGGTACGGCGACTCACGCGGCCGCTGGGAGGGCAACACCCTTGTCGTGGAGACCACCAATTTCAATGACCGGTCTCCCGCCACGAACTTCCTGGGATCCACCGACGCCCTGCGGCTGGTCGAGCGCTTCACGATCGTCGATGCGAACACGTTGCGCTACGAGTACACGGTCACCGATCCGAAGACGTGGACCCGACCGTGGTCCGTCGAGGCTCCGCTGCCGAGAATTGCTCCCCCCCTTTATGAGTTCGCGTGCCACGAGCAGAATTACGGCCTGATCAACCTCGTGATGGGCGCGCAGATCAGGGCCACCGAGGGCCTGCTCGATCCGAGAGATCCCAGAGCGGCGAATCCGGCTGCCCCCCGATGAGCCTTCTGGTAAGCTACATGGACCGGGGAGTCAGGAGATTTCACATGCGCAAGCGAGTGGTCGTCACGTCGGGTGTTGTGGCGGTGGTGATGGCGGTTCTGGTGTGGGCTCCCGCGCCTGCCGCGGGCCAGACGCGAGACGAGATCCAGGAGGCCGCCCGAAAGGCGTCCTTCCGCACAGAAGAAGAAGCGGCGAAGGCGTGGGAAGCCGAGTTCGCGAAAAGAAAGGCGGAAGCGGTGGCGCGGGTCTATGATCCCGCCAGACCCGTTCTGTCGACCCCGCCGCGGACCCCGTGGGGCCATCCGGACCTGCGAGGGTATTACATCACCGCCACGTATACGCCGCTGCAGCGCCCCCGCAACGTCGAGAAGCCGTTCTACACGGCGGAGGAGGCCGTTGGCGCGTTCCAGGCTCAAGCCGACACCGATGCGAGCGCCGATCCGGCCGTCGTTCATTACGATTGGAAAGAGTTCGGGATGGAGGCGTGGCAGAGTCCGGTTCGACCGAACATGCGCACCGCGCTGGTGGTCGATCCGGCGAACGGGGCGCTTCCTCCCCTCACACCAGAGGCGCAGAAGCGACGGGCGGATGCGGCCGCCCTGGCCAAGACGAGAGACCACCAGACCGGCGTCCAGATCTTTGGAAACCTGTATACGCGCTGCATCCTGGGGCTCGGGGCCATACCACTGGTCCGGGGCGGCAATCCAGGGTCCACTGAAGCGACGTCGGCAGGCGTGAGTACCGAGATTCAGATCTTCCAGACTCGGGACTACGTCACGATCGTTCATCAGTCGAATAGCGACGTCCGCATCATCCCCCTGAGCGCACGTCCGCATCTTCCACAGACAGTCAGGCAGTGGAATGGGGACTCGCGCGGCCGATGGGAGGGCAATACGCTCGTCGTCGAGACCACCAATTTCAACAATCCAGCGCCGTCAACGAACTACCAGGGGTCCACTGACGGCTTACAGATAGTCGAGCGCTTCAGCGTGCTCGACGGGAATACGCTCCGTTACGAGTACACCGTCAGCGATCCGAAGACCTGGACGCGACCCTGGTCCGCCGAGGCTCCGCTGCCGAGAATCGATCCCCCTCTGTATGAGTTCGCGTGTCACGAACAGAATTACGGCCTGATCAATCTCGTGATGGGCGCGCAGATCAGAGCCACGGAGGGCGTCCTCGATCCGAGAGATCCGAGAGCACGGTAGGGCCTGCCACGCCGAAGCGCGAAAGCGCGAAGGCGGGCCAGGCCGCAGCCATCAGCTCGACCGAAGGGGCCGAACCCTCCCGGGGGTTCGGCCCCTTTCGCGTTTTTCAGGCCGGGCCGACCAAGGTCGGCCCCTACTCTTTGTCCCCTTCGGCCTGGTTCGACAGATAGCGCTCGTAGCCCATCTCCTTGATCTGGTGAAGCTGCGCCTCGAGCCAGTCGACGTGTTCCTCTTCGTCGTGGAGGAGCGTGGTGAACAGCTCCCGCGAGGCGTCGTCGCCGTTGTCGCGCGACACCTTGATCGCCTTGTTGTACATCGCAACGGCGTTGACCTCGAGCGTGAGGTCGGCCTCGAGCTGCGCTCTCACGCTGCCGCCGACGTTCAGGTCGAGGTACTCCATCTTGGGCGTGCCATCGAGGAAGAGAATCCGTTCGATCAGCTTCTCGGCGTGCTTCATCTCGTCGATCGACTGCCTGCGGATATACGACCCGAGCTTGTGATAGCCCCAGTTGTGGCACATCTCCGCGTGAATGAAGTACTGGTTGATGGCCGACAGCTCCTCCCGGAGCGCCTCGTTGAGCTCAGCAATCACCTTGTCGTTTCCGCGCATATCGCCGCCTCCTTCGCCACCTCTCTGGTGGCGCGTTTGCACATCGTACTGCAGGAGCAGTCTTGCCGGCCCGTTTCAACTGCCGGAGCGACGAGCCACAACGAGCCCAGGAGCGCGGTCAGCCGGCCGTGACAACGCGGGGTGCCCGCCGCGCACGCCTGCGCGGTGGGGTGCGAGCAGAACGGCCGGGATAATGTGGGGAACACATGTCCGTAGATGAGATTCCTCTCCGCCCGCTTGGCGCGACCGGCGCGATGGTGTCGGCGATCGGCCTCGGCGGCCATCACGTCGGCCAGATGTCGAATCAGCGCGAGGCGATCCGCCTCGTCCATGCCGCCATCGATGCCGGCATCACCTTCATGGACAACGCGTGGGAGTACCACGACGGGCGCTCGGAAGTGGTGATGGGCAAGGCGATCGCGGATCGCCGCGACCGCGTGTTCCTGATGCCCGTCGCGACCACCGTCAGCGGCATTGATTCCATGCGCGTGCTGCGGCAGAACCTCCGGGTGGCGAAAGGCTTCAAGCCGATGTCGAAGCGGCAGATGGACGCCCTGCGCACGCGCGTGCGGGAGGAAGCGGCAGACGGACGGTACGAGCTGTACAAGACCACCGCCGGCAGCGAGGGCAAGGTGGGGCGCAAGCAGCACGGGTTCCCGAGCGAAGAAGAGCAGGCGGCCCGTCGAGCCGGCTAAAGCCGGCCCCCACGATCGTCAAATAATTCCCGGCCGTTCAGCATGCTGCCGACGCTGCACGATCAGTCGTGGGACCGGTAACACTATCAATCGTGGGGGCCGGCTTTAGCCGGCTCGACGACGAAGTGCTCGAAGCGGACGCCCTCTTCAGGTCCCTGGCCTGCCTTGAGCAGTACGCGCGACAGGTTCAGCGGCGGCCCCTCGTAGAACGGCGTGTTCGGCTCTCCCGCTTCGATGGGCGACGTGGTCAGGTAGATGTCGCTGATCAAGCCGCCGCGCAGCAGCGCGGTTGCCGTGCGGCGGCCGCCGATCGCCGAAATGACGCGCAGCCCTTTTTCGCCCAGATAGCGCATCGCCGCGGGCAGCGAGATGCGCTCACCCGCATCCACCACGTCAACCCACGGCCGATCGCGCAGGCGCGCGCGAAGCGCGGGGACGACCGACGACTTCGTGACCAGGTAGACAGGCAGCGTGGGCTCCTCGAACATCAGCCCACGCTCGATCGGCAGATCGCCGCCGTCGGTCACCACCACCTGGGCGGGATGACGCCGATGCCCGAGCGTGCAGCGAAGGTCAACCAGCTCGGGATGCCAGATGGAGAACACCATCCGCTCGCTCCGCGCCGTGGCGGCGCCGGCCAGCACGGCGTCGGCATCCACGCGCGAGAGACCTTCGTAAATCAGGTGCGTGTCCGTGTCGCCGCCGCCGAGCGTCGAAGGGTTGTCGGCGACCGTGTTGCTTTCGCGCGATTGCACGAAGACCAGGCTGATCAGGGGTCGATCGGCCCGGCCGTCGCGGACGCGGTAGAAATCACCGTCGAAACACCGGCGCGTCCAGTCGTTGCCGACGGCCACCAAATCGTAACCGGCCGAGGCGTCCTCGATTGTGTAAAAACCGGGCAGCGCTGGCGAAACGGCCTCTTTTTCCCGGCGTTTGCAGTAGGCTTGGAAGCGGGTCACGTTGGCACGAGAAGCGCAGACCATGCCACTATGAACTCAGCCATGAGAACAATCGCCCTCGCAATCCTGTTATTCCCGGCGGCCGCTCTGGCGCAGGACGCGGCCGAGGTCCGGCGGCTGTTTGAAGCCGGCCAGTATCAGCAGGCCATTCAGACAGCAGACGCTGGCGCGTCGCCGGAGGCGCTCTTCACCGCCGCGCAGAGCCACCAGAAGCTCGGGGCGGCCGAGGAAGCGCGCGGCACCTACGCGCGGCTGGCGGAACGGCCGGAGGATGATCCGTGGCACTTCATCGGGCTGTCCGGGCAGCAGCTGCTCGACGACCAGACCGACGCGGCACTCGAATCGGCCCAGCGCGCCGCGGGAATGGCCGGCCATCTCCCCGAGGTGCATTACCAGATCGGCCTTGTGCTGGCGAAGCGCCAGGACTGGCGCGGCGCGGCGGACGCGTTCGACCGCGCCGCGGAGCTGAACCCGGCGAGCGCCTACGCGCATTACTACGGCGGGCTCATGCAGTACCGCGCAGGCCGGCCCGATCGCATGGCGATCCATTTCGAGCAGTTCCTAAAGCTCGCGCCCGAGGCGCCGGAGCGCCCCGAAGTGCTGCAGATCATGCGAACCGTTCGAGGACGGTAAGCAATCTGGACATCGATGATTGATGATTTGAGGGTCGATTGCATAATCGATGATCGTTTCAATGCACCATTGATTCGAATCATCGATCCAATTATTCGATCATCGATGGCCAAATCGATGAACACATCATCGATCATCGATCCTCAAATTAACTAAAAGGCATGCCCTATCCCGACGATCCACTGGCCGGTCGAGCCGGCCGGTGCGCCCCAGGCCGGCTTCGCAAAGTCGACGCGCAGGAGCGCGAAGGGCGTCGCGAGCCGCAGCCCGAGTCCCACTGAACCCACGAGATCGCGCAGGCTCGCGTCGCGCGGCCGTGTAAACACGTTGCCCGCGTCCACGAACGCCACGCCGCGCACCCAGCGGTAGATCGGCAGCCGGACTTCCTGGTTCACGACGAGGAGCAGGCGGCCGCCCTCGGGCGCGTCGAAGAAGAAGTCGTGCGGTCCAAGGCTGTCTTCCGGGACGCCGCGGACGGTTCGCGCACCGCCCGCAAAGAAGCGTTCCGAGGGTATGACGTCCTGTCCTCCCAGCGGCGAGACGACGCCGACGCGGGCGGCCGACGCGAAGACGGCGCTGCGCCACGGACGGAAGTGATAGGCCTGCACGAGCTCACGTAGGAATCGGATATCCGACCCGACGCTCTCCGGCGCATTCTCCAGGCTCAGTGAAACCAGCGATCCCTGCATCGTATCGACCGGGTCGTCGCGCGTATCCCATGCGGCCGCGCCGGTCATCCGCGCGATGTTGATCGTGATGTCGAGCGGGCCGATCGGGTCTCCCGGTTGTGGAGGCCTGGTGGAGAACGTGTGGTTACGCTCGAACGTATACGCGTACGACAGGCTCAGGCTGCGCGCCACCCGCGTCCGCTGCTCCCAGGTAATGCTGGCGACGTCGGTCACGAGCATCGCCGCGGACGAATCGATCCGCGATTGCTCCCCGATGAGCGACGACCCGATCGGCCAGCCGAACAGCGTCCCCGTACTCAGAAACACCCGGAGATTCCGTTGGCGACGTTGCCATTCAGCCGCGGCGCCGAGCGTCAAGGCCTTCCCGAACAGCGTCCGCCGCGTGACATCTGCCGAAAGGCCGGGCGTCAGGTCGCGGCCTTCGACCGAGTCTTCGGGCCGGCGTTCCGCCAACTGGACACCGTAGCGCAGCCGCAGCGCCGGCCATTCCTCTACCGTGATGCGCAGCCGCACCGGGACGGCCGGTTCCGCGCCGGCCGTGCCTGCGCCCGGAGACTCCGCCAGCGGCTCGGACGCGACGTCGACCCGGCGAAAGAGTCCCATGTCGAGCACGCGCGTGCGGGCCTGCAGCAGGTCATCCGGCGTGACGGGCTCGCCGGCGTCGAGCCCCAGCGTCCTGACGATCACATCGGCGTCGATCGCACGGTTGCCCGTGACGACCGTCTCACCGAGCACCTGGCGGGGTCCCTCGTTCACCACGAACGCGACGTTCACGGCGGTCCCGTCTGGCGGGATGTCCGGCCGCACGGTCACCGTGGCCGACGGAAACGCCTCGCGGCGATAGCGCCCCGCGAGGCGATCGCGCGCCGCGTCCACTTCGACGGGATCGTATGGAGCGCCTTCCGTCAGCGCGACCGCCTCCCGCCGCGCTTCCTCCGGCAGGCGCGCGGCCCCCACAAACGAAATGGTCGCAATTGAAAAACCCGGGCCTGCTTCGACTGTGAGCGGCACGATTGCGGACGCATCCTCGAACAGCGGCGCACCGGCCGTGACCAGGGCCCGCAGGTGACCCTGACTGCGCAGAAAGTCGGCGGCCGCACGCTCTAGGGCTCCGGGATCCGAGGCGGCCCGGTCGATCAGCCCCTGCTCCCCGAGCCTGGCCATGATCGCGGCGGCGAGCGCCTCATCGGCCCCCTCGACGCGTACCGTCGTCCGGGATGTCCGGCTGCCCCGCTCAACCGTGATCGACAACGTCTTCGTGGCGCCGTCCTCCACAATAGCGGCCTTCACAACCGGCTGCAGATAACCGTCGGCCGCGAGTGCGCCGCGGATAATCTGCCCCGCTTCGTCGAGGAGGAAATCGTCAAATGCCGACTGCGCCCACGCGGTCTCGAGGCGCGCGCGCAGCGCCGCATCCAGGTCGATCCCCATCGCGACGATCGTCGTCCGCGGGCCGGCGGTGATCTGGTATTCGAGCGCCACGCCATCGGCGCCTTCAGACCGGCCGGCCGTGATGCGGGCCGTCAGATAACCGGCATCGACATACAGCGCCTCCAGGCGATCGCGGTCGGCCTGCCAGTCGACGAAATCAAAACGATCGCCCGGACCCATCCGGAGCACGCCGCGCACGCGCTCTTCCGGGAGGGCGAGATCTCCGGAGACGTTCACCGACGCGACGCGCTGAACCGCGGCAGCCCGGGATGCCGCGGCCGTCTGCACGGCGCGCGGCGGGCCCCCGAACGCCACGTCGTGCCGGAAGCCATACGACCGCAGGTCCTCGTCGTCCGACACGAGCCGCAGCTCGAGACCCCGCGCGGGCAGGTAGTCCACGATCCACGTCTGCGCGTCGCCGTCTCGAAGGCTCTGTGAAAACGTCAGCTCCACGTCGGGCCCGATACTCTTGCCGAATGTCAGCCGGGTCGTCGGGTCGAGTTCGGCCGCCACGGCCATCGGGTCCTCGCGCAGGCTCGTCGTTTCAGGGCCACCCAGGCGGATAGTGTCGAGACCGATCGCGCGGCCCGCGAAGCCGAGCACCTCTCCGGACAAGTTGCCGACGAGCTGCGTGCCGACGAAGGCCGCGTCGGCAGCCGCGAGATCGTCGAAGCGGCGCCCGGTCAGCAGCAGCGCCGCAAGATCTGCCTCCGCGAGTTCTGGGTTCGACGAGGTCAGGTCGTAGTCAAGATCTTCCGCGGACCCGCGGATGGCGACCTCGATGTCCTCCCCGCCCGCGCGGGTGGTGGCGTTGATGTTCAGGACGGGTTCGATCGTGACCGGGTTGGCAAAGTCGATCGTTCCCGACGTAATCGTGTACACGTTACGGCCGGCGAAAAGCTGGCCGCCTTCGCGCAGGTCCGCCCGGCCGATCACCGATGGCGCCGCGGCCGTTCCGACCAGCCGGAGGTCGCCTCCGAGCTGGAACCGGCCGTAGTTGTTGTTGACGATGATGTCCTCGTCGGTGATGAGCTCGATGTCGAGCGTGAGCGCCTTGAGCAGCGGCGACGAGTCGCCCGCCGGGCCGCCGGCGGCCAGCTGCCCGGCACGCATCCCGGCGAGAAGGCCGGTAACGACGGCCAGCGGCTCGCGATAGGAACCGCGCACAACGGTGATAGTCCCCGAGAGGCGTCCCGAGGGCTCGGGAAGAACGCTCAACGCGAGATTGAGCGCGGCATCGACCTCGCTGCGCAGTCCTTCCGGGAGCTCCAGCGCCATCCCGTCAATCATGGTTGAGAGCTGCACATCGAGCCCCTGCTCCGGGTCGTAGTCGACGCCGCCGGTGCCGGTCAGCGAACCGCCGTTGACGGTCCCGGTCAGCGACGTGATGCGCGCGCTCGTGCGGGTCACGACGCTCCGCATCGTCAGGTCGGAGGCAATCACGCGCGGATCCGCGAGCCGGATTTCCCCGGCTGTGAGCGTCATGTCGCCGTCCACTCTGGGGTCGTCGATCGAGCCGGTAATCGAGAGCCGCGGTTCCAGCCGTCCGGCGGTCGTCATCCCTGCGTCCCGAACGAACGGCGTCAGCATCCGCAGGTCCACGAGCCCGCCGGCGAGGATTGCCGCCTGGCGATCCTCGAGCCGCACCTGCCCGCTGACGGCCAGCGTCGCGCCCTGCCCCACCCAGTCCCACGCCTCGACCCGGGCGAAGCCGTCGCGGGCGACGATGCGGGTGGGCGTGCGCTGGGTGACGGGAAGATCGGCGATGCGGACGTCGAGGCGATCGAGGCGGAGTTCTCCGGTCAGCGCCGAGAGCTCCGGCGTCGCGCTCGCGGCATCGAGTGTGGCATCGACGGAGCCTTCGAGCTGCTCGGCCGTGCCGGCGTCGACGAAGGGCGCGAGGATCGCCGGCGTCAGATTCGTCGCTCGCGCATGGATCGTCGCATCACCGGGAGCTCCGGCGGCGCCTGAGATAACCCATGAGAGCGGAGCGCGTCCGTTGACAGTAAGAGCGGCATCCTCGAACGACGCGGTGCCCTCGCGCAGCTCGAGCCATCCGTTCTCGGCGTGCGCTCTGAGCACAAGCGCCGACACCGGAGGCAGGTCCCGCAGCGTCACCGAGCCTGGACCCAGCTCGAGGTCGGCGGCGATGAGCGGCGATTCAAGCGAACCGGTGATGCGCGCCAGCAGCGCCACCGGACCGCTCCCCCCCTGGATCGGCACGTCGGTGACCCCCGTTGCCGCCGCGGCGCGCGCCACCTCGCCCACCTCCCCGGTCAGCGTGACGAGCACGCCTGCGCTTGCGCGGGAGGGCTCGAACGCGTCGAGGTCGCCCGTGGCAGATAGGCGCGTTTCGCCGGCATCGACCTCCAGGCTGTCGACAAAGACCCGCTCCCCTGCGTAGCGCATCCGCGCCGGCTGCGCGAGCCGCAGCGGCAGGTTTCCGGCAGTCGCGTCGAGGGAGGTCATCTCGAGTCTCGCCGTTCCCGTCCGCCACGCGTCGAGTGGGCCGTCGAAGCGAAGCATGAGGCCGGCAGTGCCCGCGACCGGGGCAGGCGCGTCGATACCCTGAAGGACTCGCGCAAGGTCCAGGCGACCAGAATTCACGACGGCAGCCGTCGCATACGGCGCGTCGAGCTGCACCCGCGCGCTCGCGGTCGCGTCAAAGTCCGGCGCGCGCGCGTCGATCACCGCCGACTGCCCCTCCAGCTCCACCGAGGCATCGATCGTCCCGAGATTCACTTCCTGCCAGACGGCGTCGGTCAGCCTGAGATCGCCGCTGCCCCGCGGCGCGTCGACTGTGCCTGAGCCCTCGAAGTCCAGCGTCAGGCGGCCTGCCAGCGGCTGGTCGGCGGTGGGCATGAGCTGCCACTCCATTCCACCAAGCACCACGGTGTAGCCGCCGGTGTCGACGTCGTAGCTGCCGCTGCCTGTGACGACGCCAGGCGCGCCCGGTTGATTGGCGGAAAGGTCGGTCAGCGCGATCGAGGTCCCGCTCATGGTGCCGACTGCGCGAACGTCATTCAGCGACTGACCCGCGATGACGAGGGCCGGCGCGTCGATACGGACGTCGAGCATCGGTTCGAGCGGCTGTCCGCTGACCGCGGCCGTCAGCGACGCCACCGACACCTGCGATCCCGCCACGTCGCTCGCCGTCACCTGCCCGGTAATCGACGGAGCGGCCAGGGTGCCACCGAGGTCGAAGTCGGCTCCGAACACGCCCGAGGTGATCGCGTCGGCCGGCACCTCGGCGAGGCCTGTCGTGCGAAGGGCCTCGAGCAGCGTCGGCAGGTCGGTCTCGTCGACCTGCAATGTCCCAGCGAGCCCTCGTAAGGGCGGAGGTCCCGCCGTCGCTGAAGCTTCGGCGTGCGCGCCGGGACGGTCCGCCAAGGCGGACCGTCCAGCCAGCACTGGCTGGTCGGGTCGCTGCGCGACCCGATCCTGGCGGAGGCGGCCTACCGGGCCGTCCGCGATGAGGCGGATGGGGACGGCGCCCGCCACCCGGGGGTGTCCCTCGAGATGCCATCTGCCCGGGCGCAGGGCCAGGCGCAGGTCGCCGGCGACCGCGATCCGCCCGCGCGCGTTGCGGCCGGGCGTCAACTGGAGCCGGCCTTCGCCGTCCCAGGTCGACAGGTCGGTCAGGAC
>Ga0214472_10006299_pt1 | contig 12444 bp, 10 predicted proteins | sample RVTome_6_FD_207662 | JGI IMG/M metagenome (GOLD analysis project Ga0214472, IMG submission 207662) | Soil microbial communities from uranium-contaminated site in the Upper Colorado River Basin, Wyoming, United States - RVT140D175 | ecosystem: Environmental > Terrestrial > Soil > Contaminated >... | reverse complement strand
CTCTCGAATAGCGCCATGAGTTGCGCCGGGTCGTAGCTGCGCCACTGCCACTGAGAATAGTAATGCTGGGGCTGTTGTTGGGGGAGCGTCACCGTGAGCTTGAGGCGCACTTCTTCGCGGCGTCTTCTCAAGTTTGGTGGATCGTAGCTGAGCCTGACGCCCACCCTGGTGTCCTGCCGCGCGCCGGACCAGCGCTCGACGAAGACTTCGTCGGTAGAGGTGTCGACGAGATGCAAACCGACGATGTAGATCCCACCGATGCGAACTGCCCCCGCCATGCATCTGAGATGCCTCTGCACCTCTGCCTCGTCGAGCATGTACTTGAAGGTCGAAAGTGTGCAGTGCGCAAGGTCGCAGGGCTTCGAGATGGTGAAATCGTCCAGCGCCGCACGGAAGACCGCGGCTTCGAGATCATCCGCCTCGAGGCGCTCGCGAGCGTAGGCCACCGACCGCTCGTTGCGGTCGAACCCGCAGACCGCGAACCCGCGGCGCGCGAACCCGCGCAGGAGCCGGCCCCCGCCGCAGGCGGGTTCGAGGATGGACTCGGGTTCGACACCGGCTTCGTGGGCGACGCGCAGGAGCAGGTCGATTTCTTCCTCGCTGTCGACGTCGTAGACGATGTCGTAGTACTCGGGCAGGTCGTACCAGTCGAACCCGCTCATTCCGCGCGCCCTGGCTGCAGCGTCATCGGGCCGTTCCTACGGATCCAGATCAAGAGAGTGCTGGCGATCAGGGCGAGACCCAGCGCCAGGCCCCACCACAGCCCGCGCAGCCCCAGATCCGTGCGAAAGCCGAGCCACCAGGCCAGCGGCAGGGCCAGCAGATAGTATCCGAAGAGATTGAAGATGGCAGCCGGACGCGTGCGTCCCATGCCACGCAGAATCCCGCCGCCGACGGCCTGGATGCCGTCGAAGATCTGGAAGCCCGCCGCGATGGGGAGAATGCTGGCGCCCAGGAGAATGACCCGGGGGTCGGCGCTGTAGATCTTCGGAAGTTCGTCGCGGAACACGGCGAAGAAGACGGCGAAGAAGCACATCAGCCCGCCACCCATCCCCAGCGCAATCCACGCCGCGCGGTGGGCCTGTTGCGGCTTGTTCTCTCCGAGCAAATTTCCGACGCGCGTCGTCGCCGCCTGGGAGAGCCCGAACGGAATCATGAAGCTCATGGAGACCATGTTGATCACGACACTGTGTGCGGCGAGCTGCGCCTCGCCCAGATGTCCCGCCCAGAGCATCACGATCTGGAATGCCCAGACCTCGAGGCTGTATTGCACGCCGATGCTCACGCCGTGATTCAGGATTTCGCCGAGGCGGTTGGGTTTGAGCGAGCGACGACTCCACGGGGTCCAGGCGCCGATGTAGAGGCGCCCGCGCAGCACGAGAGCCAGCATGACGCCGAACATCACGCCGCGTGTCAGCGCCGTCGCGAGTCCCGCGCCGACGACCCCCATCTCGGGAGCACCGAGTTTTCCGAAGATGAATATCCAGTTGAACAGGATGTTACACAGATTCGACGCGAGCACGACGAACAGCGCCGGCCGGACGATGCCCCGCCCCTGGAGATATTGACGCAGGGCGAGGAATCCCAGGAAGAACGGCACGCTGGGGAGCTGAATCACGGTGTAGTCGTGGGCGAGGGACGCGAGCCGCGGGTCTTGACCGAGGGCGATGAGAATCTTCTCCGTCGCGAGCCACAGGCCGATGGTCGGCAGCGTGGCAATCAGGGCGACGACGAGGCCTCGCTGCAGGGCGAGGCCCATGCGCTCGGAGTCACGCGCTCCGTGTGCCTGCGTGACGATCGGATCGATGCCGAACACGATTCCCATCGCGAAGATGAGCGTCCCGAAGGTCCACAGATGCCCCAGCGCGGCCGCGGCCAGGACCTCGACCGAATAGCGTCCGGCCATGATCGTGTCGACGACCCCGAGGAGATTCATGCCGACTTGGGTGAGGATGATGGGCACGGCCAGGGTCACGAGCCGGCGACCCTGTAGACGATAGGTCATGGGGCTTCTTCGGGTTCCCGGACTGCGTCGACGGATTCCGAGCCGATCCACCATCCGAGGAGGACCTGTCCCAGATAGTGTTTTCGGTCGTTGATGCGCGACCATCCGACCCAGGGAAGCAAAGCAAGGATCGCCAGCCGGGCAACAGGCTGCTCGATGGAACGTGCTCCCATCCAGAGCGGTATGGAGGAGATGAACGCATGGCCCGACGCGCTGTTATCGTCGGCGAGCGGGAGGAAGCGCGGGCCGTGCGTCGCGTCGCGCGGGCGGGCGGCGCCCAGCAGCCGCTGCGTGCCCCAGAGCATCGGCAGGCCCGTCAGCATAGCCTCGAAGTTTCGCCGGCCCCATCGCGAAAGGGGAGTGCTCACCAGAAAGGAATCGACCAGCGCGAAGGCCGCCCAGTAGGCGAACCAGAATCGCTCGCCGTATTGGTGCAGGTACGTGGCCAGTCCATCGCTGGCCCTCCCTTTGACCTTCTCCCTATGCCAGTCGTCCACCAGCACATCCGCGCCCGAGTACGCGAGCACGGCGCTCACGGCCGTGGCACAACCCAACCGCAGAAAGCGGCGGCGGCTGTAGAGGGCGCGATAGTGGGTGGCGGTCGCCGCGAAGGGTCGTGCTCCGCGCGCGCCGCGGGCCGTGCGAATGCTCGCGACTGCGAGGGCGACCAGGAACAGGGCCGGAACGATCCACCAGGGCATGAGCCGTCGTCTCCTCAGCGCACGCTGCGGCGCTGGAGCCAGAGGCCCGCGAGGGCCAGTCCGAAGATGCGTGGCTGCGGCAGGCCTTCCACGCTTTCGTCGCGCACGAAGCTGCTGCTTTCCAGTTCGACGCGCGTTCGGCCGTCGAAGCTCAGGCCTTCCAGGGAAAACTCGCGCTCCCAGCCACCGTCAGGGACGGGGCCCGCGAAGAGTTCCTTCCCGTCCAGTACGAGGCGCAGCGTCGATCCCTCGGGCGCGGCGTGGGCAATCTTGATCCGCAGCGATTGCGGATGCTCATCCTCTCGCAGCGGAATCACCAGGGAGGCCAGAGGATCGGTCCAACGATACCTCTCGAACCCGTGGGGCTTGTGTCGGCGGAAGTCCGTCTCGTCCACGCCCACGACGACGCGTTGCGCCAGGGGGAGACCGAGGAACGAGGGGAGATCGTCGGCGCTCTTCAGAGGGGTGAGAGTGATGCCACCTTCTGCTGCTTCGATCGCGAAGATCTCGAGCCGATGCGCACCGTCCACGAGCGGATCGTCGGGGCGGAGCGCCGACCACACGGTGTCACGCCTTCCCTTGCGCGGCCGGTAGGGATGCGTGACGGCGCGGATGACACCGTCGAGCGCAACGGCGAGATGAGGGAATGGGGCGCGGGAATTCGCAGCCGAGATATACCCGACGACCTCTGCCGGCAGGATCTCTTCTGCTTCGACTTCGAACTGAGCACCGGGCCGCAGGAGGCGGATGGTGAATTCGTCCACTCGCGCTGAGAGAGCGAAGTGTGAGAGTTCTTGTCCGACCAGCGCACCGTAAGGGCCGGGAGCGTAGAGGCCGTGTTCGAACCAGGTGTTCTTGTCCAGGACCGTGGCCTCGGCGGCGCTCGCTGCCGCCTTGCTGCCCTGAACGATGCTCCTGAGCCCGAGGCAGATCTTCGTGTGACGATCCAGTTCTTCGTCGAGAAGCGATTTCCCATCCAGTTCCCATCCGGGATCGATGGCGAGGAGATCCATGATGGTGGGCAGGATGTCGATACTCTCCGTGCCTGGATCGATTTGCCCCCCTGCGCGCTCTCCACCCGGCAGCTTCACGAAGAGAGGCACCGCGAGGATGTCCGGTAGGTTTCGGGATTCGGCGATGCGTCCCGCGATTCCACTTCGAAAGCTCACGCCGTGATCTGCCGTGATGATGACGAGTGCTTCGTCGTAGATCGACTCCCGCTCCAACTGGTCAAGAAGCTCTCCGAGCAAGCTGTCCACGAAGCCGAGCTGCAGCAAGTGTCTCCGATGGCTGTGAATCGCGGCCCATTCATCGACGCTGCGTACGGCCGCGTCGTCGCCATCGCCACTCGGCTCGAATCCGTCTCGTGTGTGGCGTTGGCCCGCCGCCGTGAACAGGAACGGTGGGTGGGGGAGAATGGTGTGAACGAAGTAGAGGCCTGGCATTCCATCCTCATGGATGTCCGCGACGAAATCCCGCCAGCCGCGGACCATGCGGTTGGTGTCGGCGCCGCGTCCTGCCTGGAACCACTGGAAGCCTCGCCAGCCCTTGTCCACGGGCGGCAGCCGATGCCGCATCGACTTGGGCAAGAGCGCGTGGGCGTAGAGCACGCCGACATCCACGAGGATCTCGGCGAGAGGATTGCCGGCTCCGCTGAGAGAGCCTTCAGGCGCGAGGCGCGTGATCGCTTCCCATACATGGAGTTCGTGCGAGCCCTGAAGGAGAGTGAAGCGATTCCTGGGGTGTTCTCGCCGAGTCGGTTGCGACGCGGCAAGCGGACGCCGTCCTGTCAGCATGGCGGGCACGGACTTGAGTGTCCACTCCGCCGAGGTCGTATGCTTGCGGAGCCACAGCCCGTCCGCGGCGACTCGATGGAAGTTGGGATAGCGTGCGGCGTCGATGGCGCCATCGACATCCAAGAGCGAACTCAAGGGCAGTTCGTCGAAGACGACGAAGACGACGGGCGTATCGCGCGCCCCGCCGCCGGCGCCCTCCAGTCGCCGCTCGCCACCGCCGACCAGCCACAGCGGTCGGACGGACGAATGGAAAAGGAAGATCACGAGGAAGACCGGAGCGGCCGGCCAGCCCCACCGCAGCCCGCGTCGCGGGGCGTCAAAACGCGCGAAGAGGAACGCGCTGGCCATCCCCACGATCGCCGCCACAGCCAAACTCAACGCGGCGGCCATGCCGATCCGCGAGAGCGGCGTCAGAAGGGTCAGCAACGCGCTCAGCCCCACCACGGCCGCGATGGCCAGGTCACCCACGCGTCGCCCAGCGCGTGCGACGAGCCAGACGGTGGCGGCGCAGAGCATCGCCGGAAGCAGCGCCAGGGCCATCGCGAAGCCGATGAGGCGGGTTCTCTCCAGTCCATGGACGGACAGAAACTCGGGGTAGCGCCAGAGGATCTCGAAGATCGGCTGCACGACCGCGAAGGCCAACACGCAGATGCATGTGGTGGCGATGGCGGGAAACGAGAGTGCACGGCGCACGCGGGATCTCCTTCGGAACCCGCGCATCCTAATGGAAAGGCGGCCGTTCGGGCAGCTTCCCCTGGACGCCGCGTGGGGGTGGGCCTAGCCTGGCGAACGTCACAGGGCCGCGCGCGAGCCGTAGAAGAGCCGAGTAGAGGACGATCGAAACCAGCCGGAGCCGTCGTTGAGCTATCTGCGGACAACCGAAGACTTCTACCGTAGAGCAGCCGAGACGCCGGATGTGGGCCTGTGTTGCACCAGCTCGCCGGTCTGGGAGCTTCCTGGTCTGAAGATTCCCGGCCGTATGCTCGACATGAACTACGGCTGCGGCTCGACCGTCCATCCGCGCGATCTCAGCCGGAGTCCGAGCATTCTCTACGTCGGCGTGGGCGGTGGGATGGAGCTGTTGCAGTTCGCCTACTTCGCGCGCCGACCGGCGGCAGTCATCGGTATCGACTCCGTCGGCGCCATGCTCGATGCGTGCCGCGGCAACCTGGAACTGGCGGCCCAGGAAAATCCCTGGTTTGATCCGGCCTTCGTCCGACTGCAAGAAGGCCACGCGCTCGAGCTTCCCGCCGACGACGAGAGCGTCGACGTCGCCGCACAGAATTGTCTGTTCAACATCTTCAAGCTCGATGACCTCGAGGTCGCCCTCGCCGAGATGTATCGTGTGTTGCGCGATCGCGGGCGCCTGGTGTTGTCCGATCCCATTTCCCCGGTGCCGCTGCCAGAGCATCTGCGCGAGGACGAGACGCTGCGGGCCATGTGCATCTCAGGCGCCCTGAGCTACCAGGAATACATCGACGCGCTCGTCGGCGCCGGCTTCGGCACCATCGAAATCCGCGCGCGCCGGCCCTATCGGCTGCTCGACCCGAAGCGATACGAGATCGAGCAACCCATCCTGTTGGAGTCCATCGAAGTCGCCGCCATCAAGGACCCGATCGCGCCGGACGGAGCCTGCGTATTCACGGGCAAGACGGCGATCTACTTCGGTGACGAAGAACACCTCGACGACGGCGCCGGGCACATCCTGCGGCGTGACATCCCGCTCGCCGTCTGCGACAAGACCGCGGCTCAGCTGGCCTCCCTCGGCCACAGCGACATTTTGACGACACCGTCGACCTGGTTCTACGACGGCGGCGGCTGCTGCTGAGCCGTGAGGTCGCACCTGCACGACCTGATCATCGTCGGCGCGGGGCCGGTCGGACTCGAGATGGGTCTTGCCGCCTTCGAGGCGGGCCTCGATTTCCTGATTCTCGAGCGCGGCGTGGTCGCGGACAACTTGGAGCGCTGGGGCTTCGTCCAGCTCTTCACGCCCTGGGAGCAGAACACGACGGCACGCGGGCGGGCACTCTGCGCCGAGGAAGTCGCGGGCGATGTGTTGATGAGCGGGCGCGAGTTTCGCCGGCGCTACTGGCTTCCCCTCGCTGCGAGTCCCATGCTCGCCGGCAGAGTGCGCGAGAATTGCAGCGTCGTGAACATCGGCAGGGCCGGCGGATTCAAGAGCACGTTGATCGGCGATCCTTCCCGCGCCAAGCTACCCTTCCATGTCCTGGCCGAGGAGGGGGACGAGGAGCGACTGTTCCGCGCACGCCATGTCGTCGACGCCAGCGGCGTCTACGGAAACCACCGCTGGTTGGGGGCCGGTGGGATTCCGGCGGTCGGCGAACGAGCGGCGGCGGCGAAGATCGCCTACGAGCTGCTCGATCTCCGTGAACAGCCCGAACGGTGGGCCGGCCGGATACTCATGATCGTGGGTGGCGGGTATTCGGCCTGCACGGCACTCGAACAACTGATGCAGCTCCGCGCCGACGGCGTCGACCTGATGGCGCATTGGGTGTTCCTGGGCAAGTTCTCGACGCCGCTGACCGCCGCCGAGAACGATCCTCTGCCGTACCGGCAACGCCTGGCCGAGCTGGGCAACGCCACGGCCGTCGACCCCCCGGGCTGGCTGGCCATTCATGGCGGACGCGGTGTCGAGTCGCTGCAGCTCGAGGCGAATTCGCTTTGCGTCAGGCTCGAGGGAACACCGTCGCCGCTGCGCTGCGACCAGCTCCTGGCCCATGTGGGCTTCCGGCCCGACCGCAGCCTCGCAGAAGAGCTCCAACTCCATGAATGTTGGGCCACGTCGGGCCCCATGAAGCTCGCCGCCGAGCTGCTGTCGCAATCCGCCGACGCCGGCGGCGACTGCTTGGCGATCGGCGACGCAGGCCCCGACGCGCTGAAGAATCCGGAGCCGGGGTTCTATGTCATCGGAGCCAAGAGTTACGGGCGCAATCCGGATTTCCTGATCCAGCGCGGCCACGCCCAGGTGGAGGCGGTGCTGGGCTTCCTGCGCGAAGACTCGGGGCCCGGCGCCTAGCTCGCGCTTTCCTGCCCGCTCGGCGCTCGCTATCTTTCCACCGCAGGTCTGAATCCTCCCACCGCGCTCGAAAGCCGTTCGCGTGTCGCGCTCTCCTTCTTCCATCACACAGGCTCTCCTGCTGGTCGCGGCTCTCGCCTGCTTCGGCGGTTGCTCGAACGCGGTGCAGACGCCCAGCGAACGCCCGCCGACCTGCCAGATCGACGTCGCGCCAGGCGAGGAGGGGCTTCGAATCCTCTTCATCGGCAACAGCCTCACCTATTGGTTCGATATCCCGGGCCTTCTGGCCTCCTTGTTCGAGATTTCCGAGATCCCGTTCGAGCGCATCGAGATGAGAGCCCAACCGAATTACGGTCTTCCCGATCACTGGGTCTCGAGCATCACGCAACAGATCCTCGAGCAGGGGTGGGACCTCGTGATCATGCAGCAAGGCCCCTCGGCGACGGAGGGCCGGCCGTACCTGCTCGAATTCGCCGCCAGATTCGCGGCGAAGATTCGAGCCCTCGGCGGTGTACCGGCCATGTTGATGGTGTGGCCGGCCGAGTCGCGCCTCTTCGATTTCGACGGCGTCAGCGATTCCTATGCGACGGCGGCCGAGCAGATCGACGGCTACCTCTTTCCCGCCGGCGAGGCGTGGCGATCGGCCTGGGCCCGTGAGCGGACCCTCGGGCTCTACGACGACGACCGCTTCCATCCGAGTGCGCTTGGCAGTTATCTGGCGGCGATCACGATCTTCGAACAACTGGCGGGGCGCCCGGTCCCGGATCCCCCGGCCAACTTCTGCGTGCTAGGGTTCGGTCGGCTGACACTCTCGTCGGCGCTCTCGAGTCTGCTGCGGGATGCCGCCACCGAGGCGAACGGAGCATTCGCGCGGGTGCCTGTCCCCGCGCCGACCGAGTAATTGGCTAGAATCGGCCTCTTCCCCGCTCTTTCGCAGGCAAGATCTCGAGGCAGGTCGTCCACCAGCCCGTCTCGATGGTCTGCGTGAATTCTTCTGGCAGGCCCTCGGATCGCATCTCGGCCGCCAGAGTCTTCCAGTCGTATTCGACGCGGCGAAATTCCACACCGAGTCCGTCATTGCCGCCGGCTGCCGACACGATTGCGTAGGACGCCGAGCGATCGCCGTCGTTGGCCGGACGCCCGATCGCGCCCACGTTGATCAGGCCGCGGCCTGCTGCCGGGTCGACGCAGAGCGACCAGTAGAGCCCGCTGTGTGCGACAAGGATCAGGTCACATGAGAATTCTTCGAGCAATCTCCGCACGAAGGCGGGCGGCGTCATCGATTCCCAGAGAAACTCGTTCACCTGACGCGGCGAGCCATGGGCCATGAGGACACGGCGGTCACCCAGCCGCATCCGGTGATGCGGCGAGAGCCCTCGCATCCAGGCGCGATTCTCCTCGCTCGTATTCTGCAGCGTGTAGCGATAACTCAGCTCTGCGAAATGATTGTCGCGGGGGTCGGTATACCCACATTGGCAATCGGAACGCCCGTTCCCGACGCTGTCGTCATAGTTGCCCTGCAGGCAGTGCACATTCGACCGACGGAGACGGTCCGCCGCCCGATCCGGATGGGGTCCGAAGCCGCCGACGTCGCCGAGGCAGTGGGTCTGACGGACGCCCTGTTGCCGCGCGTCCGCGAGGACCGCCTCCAGCGCGTGATAATTGCTGTAGACGCCGCCGAACACCGCGATGCGATCCGTCACTAGGTCCGGCAGGAGAATCCCTCCTGATGACAGCTCTTGCACGCCGGATGATTCAACGCGATAGGTCGCAGCCCCTCTTCGAGAGCCGCGCCCATTCGTGCGCCGTCTTCTTCGATCAGGATGGGGCAGGGGTAGACGCCGCGCGCCGTGACCGCGCGACAACTGCCGCACTGCAGCGCATTTTCTCCGCCCGCCAGGAGGTCCTGCGGCCCGAGCCGGTGCTCATCACAATAGGCTTCATCGCGGCGTTCCTCTCGTCCGATGCGGAACGGCGGAATGAACTTCACACGGGGCCGCTCGAAGCCGAGATGCCGCAGATGTTGCATGAACTCGCCGCGTCCCCGGCTCGCGGCATACTTGGCGTGTACGGTCGTCACGGTGAACACCGGATTCAGACCGTGGTCGTTCAGGTGGCGGGCGCCCGCCAGAATCTTGTCGAAGCTACCGCGTCCGCGAATGGGGTCATTCTCGGTGGCATCCATTCCATCGATGCTGACCCTGAGGTCCAGGCCGAACGGGCTGGACTCGGCCATCCACGCGAGGCGCGAGGCGCGCGCGTCGTCGATCAGAAGGGCGTTGGTCAAGATGCTCAGCGGCCCCTGGCGCAAGACGTCGGCGATCAGGGCCTCGATCTCGTCGTGCAGGAAGGGCTCGCCGCCGGTGAAATAGTACTCCTTCACTCCGAGCGTCTCGGCGCGCTCGAGCAGTGCTTGGACCTCGTCACGGCGCATCATCGGATGGGAGTCGTTCTTGGGCCCACAGCTGATGAAGCAATGGGTGCACGCAATGTTGCAGAGAGTGCCGCCGACCTGGATCCACAGCACATCGAGGCCGCCAAACTCAAGAACGGGGCCGCGATGCGGATCGCTGGATACGGGATGCGCCAATCGTTGGATCATGTGCTCAATCTACGCGAAATGCCCGCGTCGCGTGACCCCCGCGTCTCCGGCGGCGGGGAAATCTGGCCAGAACGCGCGACCTGCCCCACAATGGCCGCCTCTCGCATCCGCCCAGGAGGACCGTCTTGCGAATCTCGTCCATGCTCATGTTGGCCGCCCTCGTGGTCGTGGGGGCATCCGTCGCCTCCGCGCGAACCCTCGTCCATGCTGGCGTCCTCATCGACGGAATCCAGTCCAAACCGCTCTTGAAGCGGACGATCGTGGTCGAGAACGGAAAATTCGTCGAAATCGTGAAGGGATTTCTGGAGCCGGGGCCCGAGGACGAGTTGATCGACCTCAAGGATCACACCGTCCTGCCTGGGCTGATGGACATGCACACGCATCTGAATTCGGAGATGTCGAAGAACAATTACATTCAGCAGTTTCAACTGGCCCCCGCCGACTACGCCATGCGCTCGGTCGCCCATGCACGGCGAACCCTTCGCGCCGGCTTCACGACGGTGCGCGATCTTGGCGACGATGGCACGGTCGTGCGTGCCCTGCGGGATGCCATCCGCGATGGCTATGTCGAGGGGCCGCGCATCTTCACGGCCGGCAAGTCCCTCGCCACGACGGGCGGCCATGCCGATCCCACCAACGGCTTTGGACCGGCCATCCAGGGTGATCCCGGGCCGAAGGAAGGCGTGGTCAACGGGCCGGCGGACGCTCGCAAGGCCGTGCGGCAGCGCTACAAGGACGGCGCGGACTTGATCAAGCTGACCGCCACGGGTGGCGTGCTCAGCCTCGCGAAGAGCGGACAGAATCCGCAGTTCACCGAGAAAGAACTCGAGGCCATCGTCGAGACGGCGAAGGACTATGATTTCACCGTCGCCGTTCACGCCCACGGAAGCGAAGGCATGAAGCGTGCGGTGTTGGCCGGTGTGACGTCGATCGAGCACGGCACCTACATGACCGAAGAAGTGATGACGCTCATGAAAGAGCGCGGGACCTACTACGTTCCCACGATTCTCGCGGGCGTCTTCGTCGGAGAAAAGGCCGCGCTCGACGACTACTTTCCAGAAATCGTCCGTCCGAAAGCGGCCGCCATCGGACCGCAGATCCACGAGACCTTTCGCAAGGCCTACAAGGCGGGCGTGAAGATCGCCTTCGGGACGGACTCGGGCGTCTCGGGGCACGGCGAGAATGCGCGAGAATTCGGGTACATGGTCGAGGGCGGCATGTCCGCCATGGAGGCGATCCAGGCGGCGACGATCGAGGCCGCAAAACTGCTCCGAATCGACGACCGGTTGGGAAGCGTCGAAGGCGGGAAGATCGCCGACCTCGTCGCCGTGCCCGGAGACCCGCTGGAACACGTCGAGCTGCTGGAAAAGGTGGACTTCGTCATGAAAGAGGGCGCGGTCTACTACCGGCCGGAGTGACCGCGATTCCCCGAAGAGTGAGATTCCCAAGATCTGATCCGCGAGCGTGCGGGAGTCGCCGCGCGTCTCGGGTTCGGTGGAATAGGCGATCATCTTGAACTCCGGTGAATTCGGTCCCGTCGCCGCGCTGGTCTACTACGCGATCTTTCTGTTCTCGACGACGGTGCACGAGGCAGCCCACGCGACGGTTGCCCTACTCGGCGGCGACGCGACGGCCTATGAGGGCGGTCAGGTCTCCCTCGATCCGTTACCCCATATCCGGCGAGAGCCGTTCGGGATGCTGGTGCTGCCGATTCTCTCACTCTTCATCATTCAGTGGCCGTTCGGCTACGCATCGACTCCCTACGATCCGCAGTGGGCAGACCGCCATCCGCGACGTGCCGCTCTCATGGCCCTCGCAGGTCCCGTCTCGAACCTGTGCCTCATGATCCTGGCGGCGATGGCGATGCGTCTGGTCCTGGGCAACCCCTCTTTCGAACTCGCCGGGGCTGGCGAGCGCGGGTTCGACAGCATCATCGTCTCGACTGCCTCCAACACCGCGGCCGGCGTGGCGATGCTCCTCAGCGTGGGCTTCTCGCTGAATCTCCTGCTCTTCCTCCTGAATTTGCTCCCCGTTCCGCCCCTGGACGGAAGTGCGACTCTGGGTCTCCTCCTCTCCGAGCGCCACGCACGCGTGGCACAGGAATACCTCCGGCAGCCGATGTTCTCACTCGTCGGGATCCTGCTCGCGTGGAGGGTCGTGGCGTTCGTCTTCTGGCCCGCCTGGATCACGGGGCTTCGCATCCTGCTCGGTTAGGGCTCAGCCGCGCCTCGGCGCGCGACTCTTTTCGCGTTCTTTTCCGGACATTTCGCGCCACGCCGATACGCATCGGGTAGCGCTGAGGA
>Ga0214472_10006298_pt1 | contig 12445 bp, 11 predicted proteins | sample RVTome_6_FD_207662 | JGI IMG/M metagenome (GOLD analysis project Ga0214472, IMG submission 207662) | Soil microbial communities from uranium-contaminated site in the Upper Colorado River Basin, Wyoming, United States - RVT140D175 | ecosystem: Environmental > Terrestrial > Soil > Contaminated >... | reverse complement strand
GCCTGACCGCACTCGACGGCGTCAGCTTCGATGCCTTCGAAGGCGAGGTGCGCGCGATCATCGGTCCGAACGGCGCCGGCAAGACGACCCTGTTCAACGCCATCTCGGGCTACGTGCCGACCACCCATGGCACGATCCGGTTCAAGGGCGAGCCGATTCACGGCCTCGCACCGCACGAGGTCTCGGTCAAGGGGGTGCGCCGCACCTTCCAGAACGGCGGCCTGTTTCCGGAGCTGACCGTGCTCGAGAACGTGCTGGCCGGGCTGCACGTGGAGATCGACAGCAGCCTGCTCGGCCTCGTGTTCGGGCTGCGCGGCGCGCGCAACGCCGAGCGCGAGAGCCTGGCGCGGGCGCGCCGCCTGCTGGGCTTGATGGATCTGGGTGCGATCGCCGATCAACCGATCAAGGATCTCTCCGGCGGGCAGCAGCGCATGGTCGAGATCGTGCGCACGCTCGCGACCGATCCTCCGCTGCTGCTGCTCGATGAGCCGGTGGTCGGCCTGTCGCCGCCGATGCGCGACCGCATGATGGAGATCATTCGCCGGCTCGCCGGTGAAGAGGGGATCGGCATCCTGCTGATCGAGCACGTCATCGATCTGGTGATGGCCGGCTCGGACGTGATCGTCGTGCTGAACTCCGGGCGCGTGATCGCGCAGGGCAGCCCCGCGGAGATCCGGCAAAACCGCGAGGTGCTGGAGGCCTATCTTGGTTACGCCTGATTCGTTGCTGACGGTGGCCGGACTGCACGTGTCCTACGGCACCAAGGAGATCCTGCACGGCATCGGCTACGAGGTCAGCGAAGGCGAGGTCGTCGCGGTGCTCGGTGCCAACGGCAGCGGCAAGTCCACCTCGCTCAACGCGATCAGCGGTTTCGTCGTGCCGACCGCGGGCAGCATCGTGTTCGACGGCACGGACATGGCGGGCATGGCGGCGCATCGGATCTTCCGGCTCGGCGTGGTGCAGGTGTCGCAGTCGCGCGACCTGTTTCCCGATCTCAGCGTGGAGCAGAACCTGCGGCTCGGCGCGAGCGTGCGCAACCGCGACGGGGTGCAGCAGCAGCTCGAGCGCGTGTTCCACTACTTCCCGCGGCTGCTCGAGCGCCGCAACCAGCAGACCCGCACGCTGTCCGGCGGCGAGCAGCAGATGGTCGCGATCGGACGCGCGGTGATGGCACGCCCGCGGCTGCTGCTGCTCGACGAGCCCTCCGGCGGTCTGTCGCCGCAGTTCGTCAACGAGATCGGCACCATCATCCAGGCGCTGAAGGAGGACGGCGCGACCATGCTGATGGTCGAACAGAACCTCGCCCTCGCGTTCAAGGTCGCCGACCGCTTCATCATCCTGCGTGACGGCGTGGTCAGCGACGGCGGCTTCGTGAAGGCGCTCGAAGGCAGCGTCGACGACATCGTGCGCACGATCTATTTGTAGGTCGTTCTCCCGCCTGGACGGCTGAGCATCCAGACAGCGTAGCTCGCGGGGAGGGAATCGGCGCTACGTGGATGGCGACGACACGAGAAGCCAGCCCCGTCGCGCTCTCGACCGGCCGTCGCGCCCCACGCCAGGGGCATACGCAGCAATATTGCATATCCGCGGAATTCTTGCATATAAGCGGTTTAACGCAGTTGTTCTGTCTTATACGCAGGAATGATTGCATATAAGCCTTGATTCCTTCCCATGCGTCTGTTTTAGTTGCGTATAATCTCTATGCGCAAGAAAGGAACACAAGTGCCAAGGCCCATCCCCGAGCAAGAGCTGGCCGCGATCGTCGAAATCGTGCGCCGTCACCCGCGCGGGGCCGACTTGCGGGAAATCGTCGCCGCGCTGCCTGACGAGGTGCCGGTGCGGACCCTGCAATACCGGTTACGGCGCCTTGTCGAAGAGGGGCACCTTGTCAGGGAAGGTGAGCGGCGCTGGGCGCGATATCGTCTTCCGCCCGCCGAGCGCGAAGCGCCTGCTGCGGCAGCGCCGGGCGCGCAAGGGCAGGGCGAGGGCGAAGCGGCCGTGCCGGTTTCGGCGGCCGGCGAAAAAATCCGCGCCTACCTGCGGCAACCGGCTACCGCACGGCGACCCGCCGGTTACAACCGGGGCTTCCTGGATTCCTACCGCCCGAACGAGAGTTTCTATCTTTCGGCGGCCGAGCGCGCCCATCTTGCCGACGTGGGCAAGCCCGCCTTCGAGGCGCAGCCGGCCGGAACTCATGCCAAGCAAATTTTGAACCGGCTCCTGATCGACCTGTCCTGGAACTCGAGCCGGCTCGAGGGCAACACCTATTCCCTGCTGGACACAAGACGCCTGATTGAGTTCGGCGAAGAGGCGGAAGGCCGCGACCGGCTCGAAGCGCAGATGATTCTCAACCACAAGGACGCGATCGAGTTTCTGGTCGGCGCAGCCGACGAGATCGGCTTTGACCGCTACACGATCCTCAATCTCCACGCGATCCTTGCAAGCAACCTGTTGCCGGATGAGTCGGCGGCGGGCCGGCTGCGCCGCATTCCCGTCGGCATCGAGAAATCCGCCTTCCATCCACTCGAAGTGCCGCAGCTCATCGAGGAATGTTTCGATCAGATTCTGGCCACTGCCGCCGCGATCGAGGACCCGTTCGAGCAGGCGTTTTTTGTCATGGTCCAGTTGCCCTACCTTCAGCCCTTCGACGACGTGAACAAGCGCGTCTCGCGCCTGTCCGCGAATATTCCCCTCATCAAGGGAAACTTCTCGCCGCTGTCCTTCACCGACGTGCCGCGCTCTGCTTACACGGACGCGGTTCTTGGCGTGTACGAGCTGAACAGGGTCGAACTTCTCGAGGACGTGTTCATCTGGGCCTATGAGCGCTCCGCCGCGCGCTACGTCGCGGTCCGACAATCGCTCGGCGAGCCCGACCCGTTCAGGCTCGAGTACCGCGACGCCCTGCGCACCGTCGTGGCGGAGATCGTCCGCGCCGCCATGGACCGGAAGAGGGCCGCCGCGCACATCGCGTCATGGGCGCGCGCGCATGTCGAAGCTTCCGACCGCGAGCGGTTCCGCGAGATCGCCGAGACCGAACTGCTGAGCCTGCATGAGGGAAATTTTGCGCGCTACCAGATACGGCCGGCCGAGTTCGAAGCGTGGTATCAAACCTGGACAACGCGTAGCAATGCGACAAACCGATGAGGTTCGCGCCCCCCTGCCGACAGTCATGACGATGGTCCTCCCGCTCAAGGCTGCAGAGGAAATCGGCACTCGAGCGCGGGGAATCGGCGGAAGTCCTGGTCCGCGGTGTGCACCTCTGCGCGGTGCACGATGGCGAGTGCCGCGATCTGTGCGTCGATCACCAGGTTGGCGCCGGCCGACCCGGCGGCTCTCAAGAGGTCGAGTACCTTGGCGTGGTGCTCCTCGTCCGGCAGAAGCGTGCAGGTGACGCGGCGCGCGTACCAGGCGCGCACGTGTCTCGCGGCCGCATCGAGCGACAAGGGATTTGCATACACGCGGGGGTTGGTGCTGATCCGCACGAACGCGAACACCACCGGATGGCAGAGGCCAACCGGCGCGCTGCCGTTCAGGCAGTTGCTCCACCTAGAATCGGCTCAGGTCGGCAGCGGCTCGACCTCCCTGACGTTCCCAGCCGGGACATGTTGCAACAATCCCCCAAGTTCGACCCACTATTACGGCGGCAACGTCAGACTTGCGGACGTTCCCGAACCCTCAACTACGGCCCTGCTGGCTCTCGGCCTGATGGGTGCTGGGCACGCCAGGAGACGGCGCGTTCGCTGAGTCAAACGAGACCTGAAGGCAACAACCCCGGCTCTGCGCCGGGTTTGCTCTTGAAGCCGATGCCCGCCACCGCGGTGTTGCTGTGCGCTCCACAATCCAGCGCAAATCCGCGTTCGTCGCGAACTCGGCCGCGGAGCGCCCCTGGTGCGCACGCAAGTTCCGCAACACGCCGCGCAGGGCGTTCGGTACCTCTGCCCAGGTGCCGCCGCACGACGCGGGCATCCAGCCGCCCTGGGCTCATCTGTGCCCGCTGCCGAGCGCGCGCTCCGGAGATGGCGAGTCGCGGAAGATCGTCGCAGTAGCGCGAGAGCGCACGGCCAGCTCCAGCCGCCTACCCCGCCACGCTCGAATGCAGCACCGGAGCGAACCCCGCAGCGATGACCGCGACGGTGCTCGGCGGGGTGATCAGCCGTGCGCTCGCGGCAAGCGACATCGGCGCGCCGTACCCGTCGAAGCTCCACGGATGCATCCGCGCGCCGACGACCAGCCACGGCTTGCCGTCGACATCGATCATCGCACCGGTGGGCAGCGTCGACGGGATGGCGTCGTGGAGCCGGCCGCGTTCGCGGCTCAGGCGCGTGTCGATGTCGGCCACCTTTGGCGGTCCGCCGTTGATCGCGCCCCACTGCGCGCTGAACTGCTTGCGCAGCGCGCCCTGACACCGGTTGCACGGCCGGAAGCCGGCAGCGAGCGCGGTCGCGCCGTCGAGAAAGAACAGGCGCAGGTACTGCCGCCCTTCCTTGCGCCAGGCGCGATCCATCGTGCAGATGATCCAGGCATCCTTGTGGTCGCGGTTCCCGGTCAGCGTGGCGGTGCGGCGGCCGGGATGCAGATGGGCGCGCCCGTACGGGTCGATCTGATTTGGTTTCGTCATGCTGGATCCCCGTGATGCTGTTGGATGGGTGATGCGCCTGCGCAACGTTGCAAAAAGGCGGCCGCGACTCCTGAATCGACGTCGGCGCACCCACATCTTCGCATCATCGCCGGCGTGCTAGAGTGCGTCCTACATTGTCTTACAGAGAATCGCGATGGGTAGCCTGACGATTCGCCTCGACGAACGCCTGGAAGCCGATCTGGAGCGCATTGCGTCGCAACAGGGGCGCAGCAAGAGCGAGCTGGTGCGCGACGTGCTGCGCCGCTACACCAGTGCCGAGCTGTTCGAGCTCGCGCGCACCGAGCTCAGACCCTTCGCCGAGCGTGAGGGGTTCATCAGCGACGAGGACTTCTTCCGGGAATTCTCGTGAGGGTGTTCCTGGACACCTACGTATTGCTGAGCGGGTTCTTCGGTGCCGGGCTGTGTGCGGCGCTGCTGCACCGGCTGCTGGAGAGCGAGCACGAGCTGCTCATCGGCATCGCGGCGCTGCGGCGGCGTCATCGGCGGCCTGGTGCTTCGGCGTTTTGAGTGATCTGGTGCTTTGTCCCCGATCTCACCCATCGAAGCCGTCCAGCGCACGCCCGGCCAGGTACTCGCCGGCTTCGATCACCTCGGCGGCGCGATAGAACTCGTGGGCGGCGCAGGTGTTGATCGGGATCTCGATCAGCAGGTCCGGAGGATAGGCCGCGAGCATGCTGCGGGCGATGCTGGCCTGCATGGCGTCCAGCGACAGCAGCGCCGAATCGAAAAATGACAGGCTCGGTGGCGCTGCGGGTCGCGCACTGCTCAAGCCGAGGCGCTTTTCCAGCTCGGCGACGAAGGCGTCGATCCGGCTGCGGTACGGATGCTGCGGTCTGGTCGCGGGCGGCGCCGCGGCCCCGTGCCGGCTGCCGCCGCCCAGGCGCCTGGGTATGCCGGACAGGCTGACCGCGATGATGGCGTCTGTCGGATCCTGCAGCGTCGGGGCGATCGGTACCGGGTTCAGGATGCTGCCATCGAGCAGCGGGCGGCCGTTGACCACATGCGGCGTGAACACGGTGGGCACCGCGATCGACGCGCGGATCGCATCGAACAGATCCCCGCGCCGCAACCAGACTTCCTTGCGGTTCAGCACGTCGGTCGCGACCACCGTCAGCGGGATCGGCAGATCCTCGATGCGGTGGTGGCCGACGAAGCGCTGCAGTGTTTCCATCAGCAGCTCACCTTTGAGCATGCCGGCGCCGCCCCAGGCAACGTCGAGGAAGCGCAGCACGTTGAACTCGGTCAGATCCAGCACCCACTCGGCATAGTCATCGAGCTTGCCGGCAGCATGAAAGCCGCCGATCAGCGCGCCCATCGAGCTGCCCGCGATCGCACCGATGGTCCAGCCTCGGCGCTCGAGCACGCGGATCACGCCGATGTGCGCAAGACCGCGTGCACCGCCGCCGCCGAGCACCAGCGAGATCGTCCGGCTCGCAGTGTCCTTCGCTTGCGCGCTCATCGAACTCTCGTCGTCTCCGGGCCGTCGTCGAGCGGCCGTGCTACTTCGCCCGCAACCCCCCGTCCACGACCAGGCTGTGCCCGGAGATGTACCTCGCGTCGTCCGAGGCGAGGAAGCACACCGCGTTCGCGATGTCCTGCACCGTGCCCTTGACGCCGGCCGGTACCACGCGGCGCACCTCGTCGTCGGACAGTGCGATGCCGCGCGCGGCGAGGTTCGACAGCGAGTCGCCGAGCACGTCGGTGGTGTGCCGGCGCAGATTGGTCGGGATCACGCCGGGGCACACGCAGTTCACGGTGATGCCCTTGTCGGAGTAGACCACCGCCATCTGCCGCGTCAGGCCGACCACGCCGTGCTTCGCGGCGATGTACGCGGCGCCGCCGCCGGTGCCGTTCAGGCCCGCGATCGAGGCCATGTTGATGATGCGCCCGGTGTTGCGCGGCAGCATCTCCTGCAGCGCGCGCTTGCAGCCGAAGAACACGCCGGTCAGGTCGATGCCGATCACGCGCTGCCAGATCGCCTCGTCCATCTCGTCCACGTTCTGGTAGCCGTCGAGCACGCCGGCGTTGTTGACCATGATGTCGAGCGGGCCGAGCGCCGCGACCGCGTCGGTGACAGCCCTGTCGACCTGTGCCGCGTCGCTGACGTCGGCGGCCAGTGCGAGTGCCGTGCCGCCGGCGGCGGTGATCGCGTCGGCCGTGTGCCGGGCGCGCTCGGCGCTCAGGTCCACCACCGCGACCGCGGCGCCGCGCAATGCCAGCTCGCGCGCGATGGCCTCGCCGATCCCCGATCCGGCCCCGGTGACCACTGCCGTCTTGTTCGCGAGTTGCATCGTCGTGAGACCTCCTGTGGGATACGTCCGGCACCTGCGCCAGCGCCCGCGCGCCGACGCGCAATACTGGCACAAAGCGCGGTGTGGTCCACATCGCCGGGCGACGTATCATCGCGCCGCGGGTCCGCCGGGCCCGCGCACCTGGGAGGCAGTGGATGGACAAGGCAAAGGCCGCGCGCATCGTGTCGCGCTGGGTGTTCCCGACCGAGCGTTCCAGCTACATGGGCGGACTGGAGGATCGGCCGATCATCGCCCGCTCGCACGGCAGCACGATTACCGACATCGCCGGCAAGCAGTACCTGGACTTCCAGTCCGGGCAGATGGGCGCCGCGCTGGGCCATCAGCACCCGCGCATCGTCAAGCGCATCACCGACACGATGCAGGATCTGCTGCACGCGTCGAACGTGATGCTGCACGTGCCGCGGCTGCGCCTGCACGAGCGCCTCGGGCGCATGCTGCCCAGGCCGCTCGCGCGTTCGCTGTTCCTGGTCTCGGGCAGCGACGCGATCGAGGGCGCGGTGGACTTGGCGCGCAAGGCCACCGGCGGCAGCGAGGTGCTGGGGCTGCACGCGGGCCTGCACGGCTCGACCTCGCACCTGACGCGCTCGCTGTCGTTCAACTGGTCGCGGCGCAAGCATGCGGTCATCGCGCCGGCGACTTCGGCGATACTCGCGCCGTACTGCTACCGCTGTCCGCTGAAGCTGTCGTTTCCGTCCTGCGACATTCAGTGCCTGAGCACGAGCCTGGAACTGGCCGAGGCCAACTTCACCGGCGCGCCGGCGGCCGTGATCGCCGAGCCGATCCTGAGCGCCGGCGGCGTCGTGGTGCCGCCCAAGGGCTGGTTCAAGCGCCTGCTCGACGCGTGCCGCGCGCGCGGCATGTTGCTGATCGCAGACGAGTCGCAGACCGGCCTGGGCAAGACCGGCAAGCTGTTCGGCTTCCAGCACGAGGCCGGCGTGACACCCGACATCATGGTGCTGTCCAAGCACCTCGGCGGCGGGCTGCCGATCAGCGCGGTGTGCACCTCGACGCCGATCGCGAAGGCGGCGGTGAAGAACGGCTACTTCGCGACCCGCTCGCACGCGGCCGATCCGCTGCTGTGCGCGGCCGGCGAGGAGAGCCTGGACATCGTCGAGGACGAGGACATGCCGGGCAAGGCGCGGCGCATCGAGCGGCGCATCCGCAACGCGCTCGCGGAGCTGGCGGCGCGCTTCGAGTTGATCGGCGATGTGCGCGGGCGTGGCGTGCTGCTCGGGATCGAGTTCGTCGAGGATCGCAAGACCTTGAGACCCGCGAACGACGCGGTGCGCCGCATCGCGAGCGAGTGCGAGGCCAACGGCCTCATCTTCCAGACCCGCGGCGTGCGCGACCTGCACAACGTGATCCGGCTGGTGCCGCCGATGACGACCAGCGACGCCGAGGTCGATCGCGCGATGGCGATCCTGGGCGATGCGATCGCGCGTGCGGCGAAGGCGCCGCGGCGCGGGAAACGATGACAGCGGTCGCGCGAAGTCCTATTGCGTTGTCGGGCCCGTGTGCGTTGCACCCGTATCGACGCCCTGCGCCGCGAGCGCACGGCGCAGGCCGGCCACGTCCAGCGCGTGCGGCGCCACGCCGTCGCGTGCTGCCAGTGCCGCGGCCACGCCGGCCACTTGCCCCGTGACCAGGCAGCAATACTGGCCGCGAATCCACATGTCCGCATCGTGCGTGGCCGAGAGCGCACGTCCCGCGACCAGCAGGCCCTCCACCCCGTTCGGCGTGAACACGCCCCACGGGATCTCGAACCAGGTCAGATCGGTCGTACCGGTGCGGTAGACGGCGTCGTCCGGCGCGCCCTCGCCACCGCCGACCTTGTGCCAGTCGCGACCCGCCGCCATGTGGCGCCAGATCCGCGCGATGCCGCGCGGGGTGCTGCGCTGCGCGAGCAGCTCGTCCTGGGTCAGCACGTGCGGTGCGCGTGCGCGGCGGGTCTCGCGCACGCCCAGGCTGGCCGAGGAGTCGATCACCCAGGCGTGCTCGAAGCCCGGGATCTCGCGGCGGATGACATCGAACAGCAGCCGGTTCTGCCGGCGCGCCTCGAGGTCCGCGCGGCTCAGGTCCCAGGCATTGGTGCCGTCGACGCCGTAGACGCGCGAGTTGTTCACCATCACGACGCCGCGTGCAACGTCCACGCCCTCCATGCGGATGTAGTGGACCTCTTCAGGCAGTTCGCCACGCGCACGGGCACGTTCCGCGATGCCGAAGAAGCCCGACAGACGCACCAGTCCGTGCGCCGGATCGAGGATGTGAAAGTTCGGATCCGCGGTGAAGTCACGCGGATTGGCCCGGCAGTATTCGATGGTGCGTGCGAGGTCTACCCCGCCGACGCGAAACAGCACGCTGACCGGGCGCATCCTGCCGTCGCTCTCGCGCCCCTTGACGTACTCGCCGCCGGCTGCGGCCGTCACGTCGGCGTCGCCGGTAGCGTCCACCACGCTCTTCGCGAGCAGTGCCTGGCGGCCGGACTTGTTGTGGACGAACACACCGCGGATGGTGCCGTGCTCGACGATCGGATCGGTGATCCATGAGTAGGTGAGCAGTTCCACGCCCGCCGTCTGCAACTGCTCCAGCGCCAGGGTCTTGAAGGCCTCCGGGTCGAACGGGAAGGTCGGTCCTGCGTCCACCGCGGCGCCGCGCGCCACCAGCGCGCATGCGACCTCGTGCGCGACGCCGGTCATGCACGCGACCGGTACGTTCCAGGTGTTCATCAGGGTGTGGGTGGCCGGACCGCCCGGTGAGGCGTGCCGTTCGACCAGCAGCGTGCGCGCCCCGGCGCGCGCCGCGCCCAGCGCGGCGCCGATCCCGGACAGCCCGCCGCCGCACACCAGCACGTCCACCTCGCGCACGACCGGTGTCTGGCGCGCCGGCTCGCAGATGTGAGTGAGTCCGTTCATCGGTTGACCTCGACGGGTGAGTGGCGCATTGCTCGTCGGGCCGACGTGGCAACGGGCGATGCCCGCGGGCGGGCTTGTTGCACGGGGCCGGTGGCCTGCGGCGGAGCGGTGAGCAATGTGATGCGATCAGGATGTGGCGCCGGCTGGGACCTGAGCCGTTGTATACAAGTGTATGAGCGTGCATTGTAGCTTGTGAGCGGGGGCAGAGCCGGCGTTTGCAACGAGAGGAGGGCCCGCCGTGAACGAGATCAAGTGCGACGTGCTGGTGGTTGGAGGCGGTGTGACCGGGGTCGCCGCGGCAACGGCCGCGGCGCGCGCCGGGGCGCGCACGCTGCTGATCGAGCCGCGCCCTTTCGTGGGTGGCAACGGCACCACGGGCTTGTGCCTGCACAACTACATCGCGCGCGACGGCCGGCAGGTGGTCTGGGGTCTGGCGCAGGAGATCGTGGATCGCTTGATCGCGATCGGCGGCGCCGTGGGCCACGTGCCGTACAGCGGGTTCGTGAGTGCCGTGACGCCCGTCGATGGCCCGTTGTTTCGCGTCGTGTGCACCGAGCTGCTGGCCCAGGCCGGCGCGCAGGTGCTCTACGGCGCGCTGCTGGTCGGCGTGCACAGCGACGACGCCGGCCATGTCAGCGGTGCGCAGGTCGCGATGAAAGGCGGTGTTCGCACCGTGCGCGCGCACACCGTGGTGGACGCGAGCGGCGACGCGGACGTGGCGGCGCTGGCAGGCGCGCCATTGCGGGTCGGCAAGAACGAGGACGGGCGCATGCAGCCGGTGTCGATGATCCTGCAAGCGCTGAACGTGGACACGCGGCGCGCCTGCGAGGTGCTGGGCCGCGTGCCGCCCGCGATGGCGAGCCGTGCGGACCATCCCGAGGCATTCCCGGTCTATTTCGACGGCGCGTTCGGGCGCTGGAACGACATCATCGAGCGTGAGGGTGTGTTTCCGAACCGCGACCGCAACGTGTTCTTCAACACCGTATGGCCGGACCGGCTGAACGTGAACACCTCTGCGGTGGTCGACATCGACGGCACGGATCCTTTCGCGATGTCGCGTGCCACCGTCGAGCTCACTCGCCAGTGCGCGCGCATCGGCGAGTTCATGCAGCGCCATGTGCCCGGCTTCGAGCGCGCGAGCTGGATCCCGGCGGCGATCGTGGGCGTGCGCGAGTCGCGCAACATCCTGGGTCGCTACGAGATCAGCGATGACGACGTCCTGTCGGGCCGCAAGTTCGATGACAGCATCGGGCAGATCTGCTTCCCCGTGGACATCCACGATCCCGACACCGGACAAGCCACTTTTCACCCCATTGGCGACGACGGGGCGGTGGACATCCCGTACCGGGCAATGGTGCCGCAGACCCTGTGCAACGTGCTAGTCGCCGGGCGTTGCATCTCGGCGACGCACTTCGCGCACGGGGCGACCCGCAACATGGCGCCGTGCCTGGTCAGCGGCGAGGCTGCGGGCCTGGCCGCTGCGATGGCCGCACGCGGCAACATGGCGGTGGCGGACCTGGATGTGCCGGCGTTGCAGCGCGCGCTCGTGTCGGCGGGTGCCTGGCTGGGGGATCGTTTCGCAGCCGACACGCAGGTGTCCTGAGACGATGATCGACGACACGCGCGCCGGTGCCCCGGCGCTCGCGCCGCTGGTCGCCGACTCGCCTTGCGCGTCCGCGTGTGTGCGTGCGCCGCGGCGAACAGGCGGCGCGAGCACGCCCCGGGAGCGACCTCCACGCGGTGCTGATCGAAGCCCTGGGCAACCGGCGCCTGGAGCAGTTCATGGACTCCACGCAGGACCTCGCGCGCCGCTTTCGCCGCTACACGCTGGGTGACGATGCGTGGGCGCGCGAGGGCGCGCAGCACCATGCGCGCATCCTCGAACTGATCGAGGCGGGGCGCAACGAGGAGGCGGTGGGGTCCTGCACGCGCACCTCGAGCGCGCGGCTGCGGTACTGCGCAGGCGACTGGCCGACACGGTTCCGGCCCGAGCAGCGAACTGACCCGCAGTGCCTGGGGAGGTGTAGCGGGTACATGCGCGCTCGCTGCTGCGGGTCAGCACGCGCGCGGTCCGGCGTATCATCGCCGTTCCCCCCGCCAGCGGAGACCGCGCATGTCCCAGCAGCCGCGCATGACCGAGACCGGCCGCACGCCGCGCCTGAAGGCGCCGCCCGGCGCGTGCGAGACGCACAGCCACATCTACGGCCCGAAGGCGCAGTACCCGCATCACCCGGGGCGCACGCCGGATCTGATCGCCGACGTGCCGGCCTTCGAGCGGATGCTCGCGCGCATCGGCTTCGAGCGCGCGGTGATCGTGCAGCCCTCGCTGTACGGCTTCGACAACCGCGCGACGCTGGACGCGATCGCGGCGATGGGCCTGCAGCGCACGCGCGGTGTCGCGGTGTGTCGGCCCGAGGTGAAGTTGACCGAGCTGCAGGCGTTGCACGAGCAGGGGATTCGGGGCTTGCGCTTCTTCCTGCTGGTCGACGACGTGGGGCTGGACGTGATCGAGCCGATGGCCGGCAAGTGCGCGGAACTGGGCTGGCACGTGGTGGTGCAAGGCCACGGTGAGTGGATGAGCG
>Ga0214472_10006297_pt1 | contig 12446 bp, 10 predicted proteins | sample RVTome_6_FD_207662 | JGI IMG/M metagenome (GOLD analysis project Ga0214472, IMG submission 207662) | Soil microbial communities from uranium-contaminated site in the Upper Colorado River Basin, Wyoming, United States - RVT140D175 | ecosystem: Environmental > Terrestrial > Soil > Contaminated >... | reverse complement strand
GAGTTCTTGCGCGCTCGATGCAGTCCAGAGGGTACTCCATGTTCCGTCCGAGAGGGATGTGCGGCGAAGGGAATACCGCTGCGTCTCCCCGTCACCACTCCGGATGAAATACGCCACGTCCGTACCACCGGGAGATACCTGGGGCCTGCCGCTCACGCGGAGGTCTTCCGGGAGCGGGAGCTCCGACTCGGTCAGGTCACCGCGCCGGCGTACCAGAAGCCTCCCGCCCTGTGCACGGATGATCGTGCCGTCGTCCGCAACGGCGATGCCAGAGAAGAACGCTGACAGCGAATCAGCCAGCGTAAACGCCACCACCGACTGCGGCGCTACCTCCACCGTCCTGCGCAGCGCCTGCACGGACAGCACCACCGCCGCGACCACCAGCAACGCCAGCGCCACCAGCGAGAGCGGGTTCCCTACCCAGTGCCGCAGCGCGCTGCCGGACAGTCCAGGCGCGGCAGCCTCGGACACCGTGGTGAAGTGCCGATCCTCCAGCGCCTCCGCGAACGCCTTCGCACTGTCGAAACGGTCCGCCGGCAGCTTCTCCAGCGCCCGCGAGAGCGCGGCCGCTACATTGGGCGGCACCGACTTCCGCAGCTCCGTAACGGGCCGCGGCGTATCCGCGATGATCCGCATGATGATCTGCTGCGCCGAGCCGCCCACGTGCGGCGGCGCCCCGGCGAGCATCTCGTAGAGCACACTCGCCAGCGAGTACACATCGCTGCGCCCGGTGATCTCCTTCTCGGCCGTGGCCTGCTCAGGACTCATGTAGTGCGGGGTCCCGAGGCTCAGGCCGGTCTCCGTCATCCGCCCGCCGGCCGCCGCGCTCAGGGCCAGCGCGATGCCGAAGTCCGCCACCATCGGACGTCCGTTGGCGAGCAGGATGTTCTCGGGCTTGATGTCCCGGTGGACGACGCCGTGCTCGTGCGCATAGTGCAGGGCGTCCGCGACCTCGCGCGCGATGCGGACCGCCTCGTCCACGTCCAGCTGCGTTTCCCGATTCAGCCGGTCCCGCAGCGTCTCGCCGTCCACGAACGGCATCACATAGAACAGGAAGCCATCTGCCTCGCCGCTGTCGAACAGCGGGAGGATGTGCGGGTGCTGCAGCGCCGCGGTGGTCTTGATCTCCACCACGAAGCGTTCGGCGCCAAGCACCGCCGCCAACTCCGGCTTGAGCACCTTGAGCGCGACCTTGCGGTCGTGCTTCACGTCCTCGGCCAGGTACACTGTGGCCATGCCACCCTCGCCGAGTGGCCGCTCGATGCGGTAGCGGTCCGCCAGCGCGGCGGCCAGACGGTCCGGGATGGCACTCATGGGTGCAATAGTACAGCGCGCCGGTCCGGATGACGAGGGTGGCGTGGCCCCGTTTAGCCAAGCGTCCCTGCCGCCCGCGGTGACTTCCATGACCCGATCATGATCCACGGTGAAGACATGGCGGGACTTCACGCTCTGGTGGTGGGGTACGAGGGTGTCAAGGTCGAGTATCGGGAGGTCGAGCGAGGCGCGGAGATCACGTATGTCTCTGATGACCCGGTGCTTGTCGAGGCAATCCATGAGTGGTTCGAGGCTCAGCTCAGGGATCATGGGCGGCACGCGGTCTCATCCGTTGAGGCCCGGTAAGAATCTCGGTGGCGGGGTCGACTCCGCTGATGGCGAGGTTCGTGGCTGGGTTCGGGTGATGCTGCTCGATGTGATATATCCTTACAAGTACTTATTGAAGCATCTGCGCTGTGGCCTGCCGGGATGACCGGAGGCTAGGGCAGGCCACGCCCCAGCGATGATGGGGGCTTTGGTGCTTGCAGTGATACGCCAAGCGCAGTAGGGTGGGGGAGCAACCGAATGCATAGTTGAACTAATGGAGTTCACCCGGTTTGGTGGACGGTGCGCGACTTGGGAAGGGTAATTTGACTTCTCACCGGAGGATCGTCGGATGGAAACACATCGGCGAAGATCGGACGGACGCCGGCTATTTACGGCCTCGTTCAAACAGGAGCAGTTAGCGCGCCTGGCCCGTGGGGACCTCACCCCGGCGGCGAGCCCGCAATCGAACGGGATGTCGGAAGCCTTTGTGAATACCGTACGCCGCGATAACATCGCCGGTGCCGACCTCGCGTCCGCCCCCGAGTGTTGGAACACCTGCCCACGTGGATCGCCGATTACAATACCGTCGCGCCCCACTCAGCACTCGGCTATCAATCACCCGAGCAGTATCGGAAGAGCGGGCGCACGACAAGTGTCACATGCTAGCCCAAAACTGTCTCACGAAATGGGGGACAGAGCACCCTTACGGCCCCCCAAATCAAGTGCCAGATTCCATATTGTGGTTCCGGAGGTCCGAACTTGTCTCCGGCATCCATGTACCCAACAGCGGAGTTTGTGCGGCTGATGCTCGTTGAGCCAGAGGGGAGTCCGTCTCTTCCCGATCCACTTGCCGACCGTCTGTCCCAGGCTGTCGCGCCCCGATACCGACTCGGCACCCGCCTCGGTCGCGGAGGAATGGCCATCGTCTATAGTGCGCAGGAGAGCGTCCTCAATCGCGAGGTCGCGATCAAGGTGATCGACCCTGCGAAGATTTACGAAGATGGAACCGAAGCCAGGTTCCGGGCGGAGGCCATCGCAGCGGCAAGCCTCAGGCACCCTCACATCGTCGCCATCCATGAATGGGGGGAATGTGGCGACTTGCTCTGGTTTGTGATGGACAGGCTGTCAGGTGGCTCGCTACGGGATCTTATACGTCGTGAAGGTCGTTTGCCTGGCGCTCGGTTGGCACGGCTCCTCGGCCAGATTTCCGCGGCGTTGCATCACGCACACCGGCAGGGTGTCCTCCATCGGGACGTCAATCCAGCCAACATCTTGTTGGACGAGCAGGGGAATGCCTTCGTCGCGGACTTCGGGATCGCCAAGATCCAGGGCTCTTCAACACTGACTGACACTGGAACCTCGGTCGGGACGGCCCAGTACATGAGTGCCGAACAGTTAATGCAAACGGGTGAAGTCTCCGCAGCGTCAGATCAGTTCTCGGCCGGAGTCACCGCTTTTGAAATGCTGACCAACTCCCGACCTTTCACCGGGGATACTGCCGCCCAGATAGCAGTTGCTTTGGATCGCGGTCACCGCCCGAACATCCGATCCCTTGCGCCTGAAACCCCGGCAGATCTTGCGGTCCTTATCGACCGCATGCTTGAACGCCGCCCCGAGGATCGGTGGCCCGACATGGAGATTGTGCAGCGGCTCTCTGAAGAAATCGCCGTCCTGGGCTCCGCCCCATCGTTGAGAATCGTGACACGGAGGACCTCCCGACGGCGTGCGCGAGTGGCCGTTTGGTTGATGCTTGCGGTTGGCCTTGCCTGGTTCGCTGGCTGGACGCTTAGTGGCGGTTGGGAAGCTCCACCCCCAGCTCCCGAGCTGTCCGGTAACGTACAGGACCCGAATGGAGCAGCCGGTGCTGGAAGGGAGGAGTCTGATCTGGGCGAGTCGCCGACCGACACGGCGCACTCCTCCGGTTCCGCTGGGAATGCGTTCCAGCCACGCTCCCTGCCTCCTGCACTTGGGAATCCGGTGCGTGTGGCCAGTTCGCCCCCCCGATCTGCTGAACCAAGAGCCGCCCTCGGCCTCCCTGCCAGCGATGAGAGCCTAGTCGTGAGGGAACCGGTCCCTCCCCAGCCCTCCCTGAGGAGTGGACCAGCTTTCCTCCTGGTGGGGTCGCGCGGCGAAAATGTCTATCTGTATGTGAACGAAGACAAACCGATCCGGCTGGGGGCTCTTGCCTGGATTCCGGTGACCACCTTCGGTACCGTCCTACTGAGCTTTCGGAGCCAAGGGTGTCAGATCATGAACGAGTCTATCGTGCTCCAGGAGGGCGACTCCGTGACTGTTGGGTACCGCAATCCGGTGTGTCCATAGGGAGCCGGCTCTGCAACACCTCCCGTTCTTGGGCCATGATGGTAAGGAGAGTCAACTATGAACCGCTGTCACACCGGTTGCATCGGAATCGTCCTGGGTCTATTGGCCTCTGTCGGACCTCCCGCATCCGTGGAGGGCCAAGTGATCAATCCGATCCAGGACCTTCTCGACGGCGGACGACAGGCGTTCAACAATCTGAACTATCACGTCGCAGACTCGATTGCTGGCGTGGTGCTCAAGCTCCCGGAACTGCGGCGGAACCAACGCCTTCAGGCACTCCAGCTCGCGGCGGCTGCCCGTTATCCGGAATCAGGGGCTGACCAGGATGGGGATAGTGCGATGAGCGCGCTTCGCCGATATGTCCGTGTGGCGCCAACGGCACCCATCGCCAGAGACCTGACCTGGTCTGGCTTGGACTCGTTGCTCGCCGAGGCAAGGCGGTTAACCTTCGGGGCCTCCGTCTCAGTACCGGGGACAAGTCCGATCGAAGGCGTGAACGGGCGTGTGAGCCTGCCTGTCGCCGCAACGCGCCCAGCATACTTTGTGTTCCGGGTCTTGCGCGAGGGTACTGAGGGACCTGGTGAACTCGTCGATTCGATCGGCCCCATTGAGCACGGGATCCTCCGTGTGGCCCCGGTAGTCTCGGATACCCCAAGGTTCCCGAGTGGCAACTACCAACTGACTGTGACCGCCACCGACCCAACTACCGGTGAGCAGCTCAACCACATCATCCGGGGCGAGTTTGTTCTCCCCCCGGTGCCTCTGAGGGAGATTCCGGACCGAGTCGATCCCGCACGGCTGAAGCCGGAGCGGACACCACCGAGCCGAGCGATCTCACTCATCTCGGGGGCGTTGGTCGCGGGAACTGTCATCGCATCTGCGCATCTTCTGCGTCCACCCGCACTCACCGGCGCTTCGGTGGGATCAGAGTCGCGGGCTGTCCCGATTGGGATTGGCTTGGGAGTTCTGACTACGGCAGTCAGCTGGTACCTTGACCGCGGCAAGACCATCGCCCCACACGCGGAGGCCAACTTGCGATTGCTACGTGACTTCGAAGCAAATCGACGCGGGTTGCTAGCCGAGAACGATCGCCTGCGCTTGGCGTATCAAGGCGAGGTCCGTCTGGCGCTGGAGGAACCATGATCCGCCTTCCCCTCGGATTGGTTCTGGCGTCGGCGACCACCACGGCGGCGATCGCTCAACAGCCAGAACCAACTCCTACCGCGCCCAGCCAATCCCGGGCTGGGGAGATACGAATCGGCTTTGTTGCCCAGTCGTTGCGACGCCAGTCGGCCTTTGACGCCGGTGGTACCGCGACCGGCGTTGGTTCCTTGTCTGGGTTCGAACTCTTCGCCCGATTGGAAGGGGTCGGACTCCTGGCTCGTCGCTCCACCGGAACCATTGATGCAAACGGACATGGGCTGGAGGGGGAGTATCTATTGCGGGAGGTCCGGTTGATAATCGGGCCACGGGTCTTCTCCATCGAGGGTGGACGGCTTCAACGAACTGGCTCGTACTTGAACGTCGAGGCCGCCCCGACGGCATGGCGGGGAGGAATTCGCTCGCAGTGGAGTATCGGGGGAAGTGGGGTCGTGGTGACAATAGGAGCCGGTGCTCTTTTCTCCAAGCTAGACACGGAGGGTGGCGCCCAGTTCAAGCTCCGAGGGCATGACCTAGATGCGCAGGCCTTGCTCCAAGCGCCAGGTCACCTGCCACTCTACGTTCTGGCTGGGTGGCGCTACGAGCGTTTCGATGACCTGGAGGCGTCCAGTGCCCGGTCAGAGGAGGCGTCCGGTCCCTACCTGGGCATCGGGGTCCGACTGGCACCTCGAGCGATTCTTCGGGACCCGTAGCATTAGTGGTCGGGGGCGGGCTGGCGAATCACCGCTGGAGACGCCGCAGGACGGCCTCCTTCAGTCGCTGACGGGCCTGCCATAGCTTTTTTCCGATTGAGGCCTTACCCAAACCGGTCTCGCGAGCCAAAGTGCCGTAACTCTTGCCCTCGAGGTGCTTCCCCCGTATCAGGCGCTGCGCCCTGGTTGTGAGCAGGTCGATGGCGCTCACCAGGGCGGATGTGCTTGGCAACCGTCCAGTGGTGAGGTCGGAGTCAGATGGTACTCTAACGGCCCCGAGGGCGGTCTCATCCTCGGCAATCTTCCCTTGCTCACGCAATCCGTCGATGATGTAGTTCTTGGCCACCGTCCTAAGCCATCCGCGAGGGTTGTCCGGCACTGGCTCTGCCACATGGAGCTTTGCGAAGGCGTGTTGCACCCCGTCCTCTACTAGGTCCCGCGAACGGGGGAACCGGATGGACAACTTTCGGAGCAGTTCCGGCTGATAATCCTTGAATAGCGCCTCTAAAGTGCTCTTATCCACCAGGATCCTCCTGACGGCTTGCCCCGTCAACTGACGGGTCTCGAGATGAGTTAAGCGGCGTCGACGGCCGCTGCGTTCACACCGTGGGGCCTATTCGGCGGAGGCCCTTCCGCACCTGCAGTCCCTCCCACTGACACGGGCCGCACGCCTTCCTCCCACTAGGAGGTACACATCAGCCATCAGGACACCCCGCGCTCGTCTGGCGCTGCGCAGGCGATCACCCCTCGGAGCACTGCGACAGCTTCATTAGGTCCCACCATCCAACTCTGGCCTACTCCCCGTCACCCAATGGAAGGGGTCTCAGGGAACAATACCTAGCCCTAAAAGTGTACTCACGTTCCTCATAGCGGGAATCAGATACCAGGAGCCGGGCGATGCAAGACTCGAAGGCGTTGAGGAGGCTGGTTTGGGCGTGCTTGACGGTCGCGGTTGCCCTTCCGGTACCACGAAGCCTCCGAGCCCAAGTGCGCCAACTGACGGGGACGGTGGACGTGGCAATCAGCGAGGACTTCGTGCGCCCCGCTCAGCTCATCTACACTCTCCGCGGCTTGGATGGAAGACATTACCCGCTCCAACTGTCTCGAGCCCAGATCAACAACCTGGGCGGTCCAGGGAGGATTGCCGGCCGTCGTGTGTCGGTAGTCGGCCGTGTCGCAAGAGCTTGGAGCGACCCCTCAGTGCCTGGGTCCCCTTCTCTGAGCGAGGAGCTAGTAGTCGACCAACTCACGCCTGTGGGACAGAGCCTAGTGGCTACTCCTTCACTTCCTGGGTCACTGAATTATGCCGTCGTGGGATGCAAGTTTCCAGAAATCCCGACCGAGCCCACAACCCCTGCCTACTGGTCACGCATGTTAGGTGGAACAAGTCCAGGCCTCGATCATTACTTCCGAGAAGCCTCGAACGGCACGTTCCGTCTTTCAGGCAGTCAGGCAACGGTTTGGGTGACCATGCCGCGCTCACGGACGTATTACAACAACGGCTCTGGGGGAATCAATCAAGGTCTCCTTGTCCAGGACTGCCTTACAGTGGCGGACCCTGCGGTTTCTTTTGCATCGTTCGCGGGCGTGATCCTACAGTTCAATGAGGTCCTGGACTTCATCAGTTGGGCCTGGACACGCCCGATGTCATGGAATGTGGAGGGGCAATTCCTCCCCTTGCGAACGGTTGTTCTGGCCAGTTGGGCCGCCACCCATCAGAACGTTTGGGCGCATGAGATGCTCCATTCCTTTGGGCTGTGGCATAGCAGTGGTTCAACCAGTTACGCCTATTCCTCATGGTGGGATGTTCTTAGCCATGGGCAATACAGCGCGAATGTGTTCGGGCAACCCGGCAACGTTGGCATGCACACCATCGCCGGCTACAAAGCACTGCTCGGGTGGCTCCCTGCCTCCCGCATCTATGATGCTGCGCCAGGGGCCACTCAGATCGCGCTGGAGCGCTCAGCACTCCCGGTCTCAACGACCAACTACCTCCTGGCACGAATCTCAATTCCCGGGACCAACGAGGTGTACAGTGTTGAGACACGTAGATTTGCCGGGTACGACCAACCGGGCTCTCCGCAGGGCATGGCGGGAGAGGGCGTCATCATTCATCGGATGACGTCCGACGGCACATGGCTCCCGGGCGCCAACACGGACATCGCGGCACTGGTGATGGACGGGGATGGCAACGGCAACGTGAATGACGCAGGAGCTATCTGGCTTCCGGGCGAGACCTTTACCGGGGCCGGGGGCGTTTCCATCCGGGTGGATCAAGCACTTGGTACATCGGCCTACCTCGTGACGCTGTCCAACTCTGCCACATACGCGGTACGGGTGAGTGCGACAGGAGCCGGGGCGGGCCGTGTCATCTCCAATCCTGACGGAATCGACTGCTACTATCCTGGCGATAATGCCGCGCTACAGGGAACCTGTACTGCCGGCTACCACCCAGGCACCTCCGTAGCTCTCTCCCAGACGGCTAGTCAGAACGCCTCGTTCGTCCGATGGACAGGTGACTGTTCCAACCTGTCCTGCGTCGTGAACATGACCGGTGATCGGAACGTCACCGCACAGTTCGCAACTCAGTGCACTATAACAGTCAGCGCTGGGACCGGTGGGACGGCGGCTCTGACCAGCGGCACGGACACCGGCATTTGTGGCCGGAGTGTGACGGTGACGGCGACACCCAACACGGGCTACGGCTTCCAGCGTTGGTCGAACGGAGCCACCGGCAATCCGTACACGCTGATCCTGAACAGCACTCAGACCTTGACCGCGACCTTCGACGCCCAGTGCTCGATCAGCGTCCAGGCGAACCCAACGAATAGCGGGACTGTGACTATCACGAACGGCGCAGCCACGGGTGCTTGCGGTCGTTCGGTATCGGTCGCCGCTACCGCGGCAGCCGGTTGGGCGTTTCAGAACTGGACCGATGGCGGCGTGTCCCACGCTCTGACCCCGCAATACACCTTCGTAGCCAACTCAGATCGCACCTTAGTGGCAAATCTCGTCGCCCAGTGCACGATAACCGCAAGCGCCGGGACGGGCGGGAACGTGGCGCTAACCAGCGGCACACGAACGGGGGCCTGTGGTAGAAGTGTAACCGTGGCGGCCACTCCCGACTCAGGGTTCACCTTCCACAAATGGTCAGATGCCGTGACGGCGAACCCCTACACCTTGACCGTCACCGGCAATCTATCCCTCACAGCACAGTTCTCCGCTCAATGTAAGGTCAGCGTGTCGGCGAGTCCCTCGACCAGCGGCACAGCACAACTCACCGGTGGAGAGGCCACCGGGGCCTGCGGACGCCAGGTTACCGTGGGCGCCACAGCCAACGCTGGCCACTCCTTCGTCAAATGGACGGAGGACGGGGTTAGCCAATCGACTGCGGCTGCCTACACGTTCGTGGCCAATAGTGGGCGAACCTTGGTGGCAAACTTCGTGGGCATTTGCACGCTTACGCTGATCGACGGCGCCGGTGGGACGACGACTTTGAAGAACGGAACGATGACGGGACACTGCGGCCGAAGTCTGACCCTGATGGCAACACCCCATCCGGGGTGGGCGTTCACGGGATGGTACGAAAACGGGGTCCGGTTAATGGAGACTAATCCATACTTGCTTCTGTTGAACGCCCACCGTACGGTGGAGGCCCGGTTTGTTCCGGCGGACCTGAACGATTTCGTCTCGCGCTCGACTAATGAACTCCTGGGGATGCGAGAGCTGAGCTTTCTGGAACAGCAGTGGCTGGACAGCGAGGGTAACCGCAACGGGCGCGTGGATCTGGGTGACCTCCTGGCCCTACTGGACACCTACCCCGCGCTAGAGCTGGCCCCGCATGTGCTGAAACAAGTCTCACCCATTCAACTCGACACGCCTGTCCCAGGCCCAACAGAGGTGAAACCATGAATACTGCGAGGAAGGGAATCACGCGACTGGTTCTCCTCGTCGCCGTCGGGGGAGTGTTGGGATGCGAAACTTGGATTCTAGACCCCCCACCGGAAACCGACGATCCTGGGCCCCTCTTCATCCAGGTCAACCGAGCGGGAGTAGGGACTGGAGCCATAACCATTGTGGTATCAGGAGGCGCGATTGAGAGGGGAGCACTGTCCCCTGGCTTTACGGGAAAGGTTGTCAGCATATCAGCCACGGAAGTACGGATGCTGGTCCGCGGGAGCATCGGTCTCGGGATGGTGGGCACGATTCAGGTTCCGGACCGCCGGGTCAGCTACTCGGTGCGGCTTCTCGAGGCCGCGGCTAATAGAGCGGGAGGGTACCAGGTCCTTGAGCACAGCCAGTTCGACTTGACGCTGGTGAGACCGGACCCGACCAATCCACCGCGATCTGCTTCGGCTCGCCCGCAGGATGGATGATGCGGTCCCTGTGACCTGACCCCAGTTCCTGGTCCAATTATTCGTACCGGGCCGGGTTAAATCTTGTCCGCTCATGGTCGGCGATGAACTCTGTTGGTGTGCGGTCCGCCAGCGAGTCTGTCAGACGCGGTGGATCTCAGCCCTCGTCCACGCATCGCTCGCCCCACGCCGGGAGGCACTACGTGCCGCTTCCGAGAGAATGAGGGCCGCAGCCTGAACCCCTGCCCCCGTCCAACTTCAATACCCTCCCCGTCACCCTCATGCAAGGAGTTCGGCCGCAAACACAACCTACGAAGGAGGGTCCGGATCATGATCACGCATGCTGCAGCCTACGTTCGGTCGGTCGGGCTGGACAAAGTAAGGATCGGCGAATCTCTTCAGAGAGCCCTGATCCTGACACTGGGACTATGGGTTCTGGCGCCTCAGTGGTCCGCGGCGCAGTGGGCCGGCGGCAATACCTACGGTGGGCCGGCGGTTTCACTCAGCGGTGTTGGGACAGCCCCGGTTATCGAAGGCCACATCGAACGTGCAAACGGGAGCAACCTCGGCCTCGGAGGATTCGTGGCATACTGGAGCTACGGCGAAGTCGGCCCTGGCGTCAGTCTCGACTATACCTACGTCGCCGTGGGAGGTACCGGGACTTACCACTTTCCTATTGAGACCCAAGAACGACTCGACCCCTTTGTTGGCTTGTCACTCGGGTACTACATCGTCAGTGTGGATGGGAGCGGCGCCTACGGAGACTTCTTTGACGTTGGTGCGAGCAGGATTTTTCTCGGTGCCTTTGGAGGGGTCCGATATTTCCTTACACCGAAAGTGGCATTGGTCGGACGGGTCGGATTCGGATCGACGCACCTCAGTGCGGGCGTCGATTTCCGGTTCTGAGTCTCCGGTAGCTGTTCTGCCTGTGCGTAGTTGTCTGGCGGTCCAATCTGTGATCTACTCGGAGCCCCTGGCGTGACTCACCGCCCGGGGCTCCTGTAGATGCCAATCGGAACTGAATGGTCACCACGCTCTCCCGCGTTCCCTAGGTCGGCCATGACATTCGTATCCTTGGCCATGAGCGCAGCTACTCATTGCGGCCACCAAAGGTGGAGTTCCCCCGGTCGATAGACGGTGGGCGACCCAGAGCTGATTGGGCGCGGTCGCGGTGAAGTTGCCCTGCACGAGATCGGGCGCGGGCACTTCCTCCAGACCGCGTTTTGTGGTGCGGATGCCGCGCCGACGGCTTTCGCTTGCGCCAGGCGTAGAAGCCGCTCGGGGAGAACCGAAGGACGCCACACATCGTCGCGACCGGGTAGACGGCCTGGTGGTCCCTCACGAACCCGTAGACCCGTTGGGGATCGTGCCGGTCTCCCTGGCGAACCAGGCCGTTGCTTTTGACAGGATCTCGCGCTCGAGTTTCACCTGGCGCAGTCCACGCCGCAGTCGGGTCAGCTCCTGGCGCTCCGGTGTCGTCAGGCCATCAGTGTGCTCGCCGGCGTCCCGAGCAGCCTGTTTGACTCAGGTCCGAACGTTTGGGACGAGGGCTCAGATTCCTTGGACAGGGACTCCGGACTTCGCCCAGCCCGGACCAACTCGATCAGCTGCCGGCGAAACTCAGGTGGGTAACGCTTTGGTTGTCTCGGCATCGGGACTCCTTTCCTCCAGATGGGTGAGGTGTCCACGAAACCGGGGCAACTCCAGTCGTACCTGGATCCACGTCGAGGACAACGAGTAGAGCACCAGCACTCCCACGCGAGGGTGGCCTGCCCGTTCTGGAAAAGGGGTAGACGATCCCCGCCGCGGCGACCTTAGCCAGAGGACCACCAGCCATCGCCTCTACGACGGCTTCTACGCCGTCAACTTCCGCCACCAGCGGCCCCTATGGCGACGCCATCAACCACGAGCTGATCCCCGCGATCGAGCGACGCTTCCGCGCGGCATCGGCGAGGGCTGGGCGCGTTTCACGTACGGCGGCTCCACCGGCGGCTGGGAAGCGCGACTTGCATCATCGTTTCTTCCCGCCAGTGGCGAAGAAGCGTTATGGTCCGTTTCCACCGCTCCAAGACTACTCGCCAGAGAAGTCTATCGAGGCAATGGACCGCGCCGGCATTAGGACAGCGTTTCTCTCCCTCCCGACCGGCCTCCAGCGCTGCGACCTGCGGAGTTGATGGGGCCGCACCAGTCGGGGCTGCGATCATCTCACCCCGCCGGGGTGGTACGCTGTTGATTGGCCATGACAGAACGCTACCAGACTCGCCCAGGCGAACCAATTCATCGTAGGAGCGGATAAGGAGCTAGTTCGAACGGGTGGTGGAGGCCCGCCACGCGG
>Ga0214472_10006296_pt1 | contig 12446 bp, 10 predicted proteins | sample RVTome_6_FD_207662 | JGI IMG/M metagenome (GOLD analysis project Ga0214472, IMG submission 207662) | Soil microbial communities from uranium-contaminated site in the Upper Colorado River Basin, Wyoming, United States - RVT140D175 | ecosystem: Environmental > Terrestrial > Soil > Contaminated >... | reverse complement strand
CGGAGAAAGTCGATCGACGCCAGGTGCAGCGCGTCAAGCGTCCGGACCGGAGACGGGAACGGCTCGATCGCTCGCACGAGCACGGGAGCGACCAGCTCGATCAGCGCCAGCCGCAGCAGCAACTGCCGGATCGGCTCGCCGTGGGTGCGGGCAAGTCCTCGCGCATTGATGCGCGTCCACAGCTCGTACTCGATGAGTCGGCTCGCGATGAGCGGCTCACCCCAGAGCCCGTCGGGCGGGACGCGGTCTTCGGCCAGCACGCAGGCGAGGGCAACGGACGTGTCGAGGTAGATCACCGGTCACCGCGGTCCGACTCGAGCTCGCGGAGCAGCGTGTCCCGGTCCGCGACGGGCAGGCGTGGAGGCGGTCCCGCATTCGAGATGACCGGCTGCTTCACCCACCCTTTCCGCGTGGCTTCGGCCAGCAGCGCGTCGCCAACCCAGCCCGCCCGGTCGGGCCGCGGGGGGCCCAGTTCGGCCACCACTCGGTCGCGGTCGGTGACGAGCACGGTCTCGCCCTCACGGGCGAGTCGGACGTACTCAGCCAGCTTGTTCTTAAGCACTTTCAGGCCCACGGCATGCATGCCTCAAAGTAGCTTCTGGAAGCCACATGCGTCAACCCTGGACTGCCTGTGCCAGTTCGGCTGCCTCGCGCTCGATGCGCGGGAATCGACCCGCGACCGGCTGATCTCCCGCGTCGGGATCGGCGGAACACGCCGGCCTCCGGATTCCGTCTGATAGCCTGACCGGGCGCGTCCCTCCTGGGAGGACCTGCCCGCCGGCGGCGCGACTGCCGGATTCAGCCGCGTTCAAGAGGAGGACGGACGTGGAATCGTGGATCGGAGACCTCAAGTTCTCGCTGCGCCAGCTCGTCAGGACACCCGGGTTCACGACCGCTGCGGTCGCCGTCCTCGCGCTCGGGATCGGCCTCAACGCGGCCATGTTCGGCCTCGTCTACGCCCTCGGGTTCATGGGCCGGCCGTTCGCCGACCCTGACCGCGTCGTGCAGTTGTACTCGAGCAGGACGTCGCAGCCGGATTCGTATCGAGCGTTTTCCCATGCCGCCTACGCCGAGATCGCGTCGGACCGCGACGTGTTCGCCGGGGTGTTCGCACACAATCCGACCCTGGTCGGCGTGAGCGAGGGCGGGGACGCGCGCCGGACGTTCGCCGCGGTGGTCACCCGCAACTACTTCGACGTGCTCGGCGTGCCCCTCGTCGAGGGCCGGGGCTTCACGGCCGACGAAGATCGCCCGAGACAGGACATCCCGGTCGCCGTGGCGAGCTATGAGTACTGGCAGCGCGCCGGGGCCAGGCTCGACCTGGTCGGCTCCACCATTCGCGTCAACGAGCGGCCCTACACGGTCGTGGGCATCACACCTCGGGGATTCACGGGGACGATGATGGTGTTCGGCCCCGAGCTCTTCTTTCCGATGGGCGTCTTCCATTCGATTTCGAACGACTTCGAAGGGGAGACGCCGCGAACCCTCGACCGTCCCGACGTCTACAACCTCTTTCTCGTGGCCCGGCTGGCCGACGGCGTCACGCCCGAAGCCGCCGCCGAACGCCTGGCGCTCGCGGGACCGCAACTGGAACGGGCACTGCCGGCTTCTGACCGAGGGACTGGTCTTGTCGATCCTCGGCGGCAGCGCAGGCGTCGTGCTCGCGCTCGCCGCGATCGACGCGCTCGTCGGCGCCTTCGCGGCGGCCCTGCCTATCTCCATCGTGCTCGAGGGATTGCTGTCGCCGGCGCTCGTGCTGGCGACGCTCGGGTTCGCCGGGCTGGCCACGACCTGGTTCGCTCTCGGTCCCGCGCTCAGGCACTCGCGGCCCGACGTGCTGGCGGATCTCAAGCCGCAGGCCGGCGAGGATCTCCCCGATCGGCGTCGTCGTTTCCTGCCCAGGCATCCGCTACTCGTGGCGCAAGTGTCGCTCTCGCTCGCGCTGCTCATCGCCGCCGGCCTGTTCGTGCGAATGGCCCAAACCGCGCTCTCTGTCGACTTCGGGTTCCGCGCCGATGACACGGTTCTCGCCGAGGTGGACGCTCGTCTCGGCGGCTACGACACGGCGCAGAGCCTCCGGCTCTTCGAGGATATCGAGCGCCGTCTGACGGCGCTCCCCGGCGTCCAGGCCGCGAGCGTCGGCGCGCTCGTGCCGCTCGGCATGGTGAACATCGGCGAGTCGGTTCGACGGGCCGGCATCCCGGTTCCGGAGGGCGCCCGGTCGGAGACGCCCGAAGCGGGCCGCGCCTTCAACGCGCCGTGGAACGCCGTGAGCGGCAGCTATTTCACGGCGATGGGCGTGCTCCTGTTGCGTGGCAGGACGTTCAGCGACGTCGAGTCGTACTCCGACGGCGCCTCGCGCGTCGCGATTCTCGACGAGGCGCTTGCCCGCAAGCTCTGGCCGGAGGGCGGCGCCGTCGGACAGCACGTCGAGTTCGTCGAACGGGGCGCCGCCGGGCCTCCCGCCACGATGGAGGTCGTGGGCATCGTCGCATCCACGCGGCGCGAGTTGTTCGAGAAGGAGCTGCCGGGCGCCGTGTACGTCCCGTTCGCGCAGGGGGCGATGGGCAACGTCTACTTCCACGTGCGGCCGGCAGCCGCGCAGCCCGATCTCCCCGATGCGGTCAGGCGCGAGATCAAGGCCGCCGTGCCGAACCTGCCGCTCTTCAGCGCCCGCACGTATGGCACTCACGTCGGCGGCTCGATCGAGTACTGGGCACTCCAGCTGGCCGCGGCGCTCTTCGCGGCGTTCGGCGGGCTGGCGATGGTCGTGGCGCTCGTCGGCATCTACGGAGCCCTGAGCTATGCGGTGGTCCGGCGCACGCGCGAGATCGGGATTCGGATGGCCGTGGGCGCGAGCGCCGGCCGCGTGGTCCGGATGATCGTCGGCGAAGGTCTCACCCTGACGCTCGCCGGCGTCGCGGTCGGCTGGGTGCTCGGCCTGGGCGTCGGACAGGTGCTCGGCAGTCTCTTCGTGGACCTGTCCGCCTTCCACGCGGCGACGTTCACACTGATCCCGATCGCGTTCGTCGCTGCCGCCATGACCGCGGCCTGGCAGCCCGCGCGACGGGCCACGCGCGTCAATCCTCTGAGCGCGCTCAGGAGCGAGTAGGGTCTCCGCGAAACCAGCCCTTCGGTTGCCCCCGGGCATCGCTCGCACGCGCGCACCTGCCGTAGACTGGGCAGAGTGCCCCAGCTCCACGCCGCTACCCGTCGTACCTGTCGTACCTGATCCGATGCGCCTGCTCTACCTGACCGCCGGCGCCGCCGAGATGTACTGCGGCACGTGCCTGCGCGACAACGCGCTGGCCGGGGCCCTGAAGGCGCGCGGCCACGACGTCGTTCTCGCGCCGCTCTACACGCCGACGACCACCGACGAGGAGAACCAGAGCGACGCGCACGTCTTCTTCGGCGGCGTCAGCGTGTACCTGGAGCAGCACCTCTCCCTCTTCCGCCACACGCCGGCGCTTCTCGATCGGCTCTGGGACTCGAACCTCGCGCTGCGCCTCGCGTCGAAACGGCAGATCAAGGTCGATCCGGCGGTGCTTGGCGACATGACCGTGTCGATGCTGCGCGGCCTCGAGGGCTACCAGCGCAAGGAAATCCGGAAGATGCTGCACTGGCTCGAGCACTTGCCCAGCTTCGACGTCGTGAACCTGCCGTTCACACTGCTCATCTCGCTGGCACAGCCGCTGAAAGAGGCGTTTGGCGTTCCAATCGTCTGCACGCTGCAGGGTGAGGACCTCTTTCTCGAGAACCTGCACGAGCCGTGGAAGTCGCAGTCGCTCGAGCTCATCCGCCGGCAGGTGGAGCATGCGGATCTCTTCATCGCGGTGAGCGACTACTACGCGGAGTTCATGGTCCGGTACGTCGGCATCCCTCGCGATCGGATGCGGACGGTTCCGCTCGGCATCTCGCTCGAAGGTCATGCGCACCAGCCGGCGCGATCGAGCGCGCCGTACACGATCGGGTTTTTCGGACGGATCGCCCCGGAAAAAGGCCTGCACCTTCTGGCCGACGCGTACGTCCGGCTCCGGGCGAAACCGGGCGTGCCGGCGACCCGGCTCCTCGCCGGCGGCTACCTGCTCGACGAACACCGCGAGTACCTGGCCGGCGTGCGGCAGCAACTCGACCGGGCGGGCCTGGCCGATCACTTCGAGTACGCCGGGTCGCCCGACCGGGCTGGCAAGATCGCGCTGCTGCAGCAGATGGACGTGATGTCCATGCCGGCCACCTACGCCGAGCCCAAGGGGCTGACGCTGCTCGAGTCGATGGCCAACGGCGTGCCGGTCGTTCAGCCCCGCCACGGCGCGTTTCCGGAGCTTGTCGAACGCGCCGGCGGCGGCGTGCTCGTGCCGCCCGGCGACCCAGGGGCGCTTGCCGACGCGCTGCTCGCACTGCTCGTCGATCGCACTCGCGCCGCCGCGCTGGGCCGCGCCGGCGCCGAGGGTGTCCGGGCGCACTACACTGTTGAACGGATGGCTCAGGCCGCCGAGCGCGTGTATCAGGAGCTGATTCCGGAATCCGGATAGATTCCCCGATTCCCCGATTCCCCGATTCCCCGATGCTGACCGTCTCCCAGCTTTCGAAGCACTACCCGACACCGCGCGGCCCCCTGCCCATCCTGGACGACGTGTCGTTCACCGTCGCCCCGGGTGACGCGCTGGCGGTCATGGGCCCGTCCGGCTGCGGCAAGAGCACGCTGCTCTACATGCTCGGCGCGCTCGAGCCGCCGACGTCGGGTACGGTCACGATTGACGGCACCAATCCCTACGACCTCGACGAGGGCGCGCAGGCTGCGTTCCGCGGGCGGACGATCGGCTTCGTGTTTCAGGATCACCTCCTGCTGCCCCAGCTCTCGGCGCTCGACAACGTGCTGGTGCCGACGCTCGTCTCCAGGGACGCCGGACGGGATGAGCTTCACCGCCGCGCCCGCCAGTTGCTGACCGACGTCGGGCTGGCGGATCGGCTCGAGCACCGGCCCGGCGAGCTGTCGGGCGGCGAGCGTCAGCGCGTCGCCATTGCACGCGCGCTCGTGCTCCAGCCGTCGCTCGTGCTCTGCGATGAACCCACGGGCAACCTCGACCGTGCGTCGGCTGAGGCCGTGGCCGACCTGCTCGTCGGTCTGCACGTGCGGCAGCGCACGATGCTGGTGGCCGTAACCCATAGCGAGGCGTTCGCCTCGCGGTTCGAGCGCCGCGGCGAGCTCGTCGATCGGCGCCTGCGCGAGGCGACATGACGCTGGCCCGCCTCGCGACGGCCAGCCTCTGGTTCTATCGACGGACGCAGCTCGCCGTCGTGCTCGGCGTGGCCAGCGCTGTCGCCGTGCTCGCCGGATCCTTCCTGGTCGGCTCGTCCGTCCGCTCGAGCCTGGCCTCGCTGGCCGCGAACCGCACCGGCCGGACGGCCATCGTCGTCGGCGCCGAGCTGCCGTTCACGGCGGCACTCGCCGACCGGCTCCGCTCGCTTCCGAGTCTCGGCGGTGCGGATGTCGTCCCCCTGTTCTCCCTGCAGGGCGTCGTCCGCGACCAGACCTCCGGGCGCCGAGCCGGCAGCGTGCTCGTGTATGGCCTCGACGATCGCTTCTTCGCCTTTCACGGCGTCGGCGCCGCCGCGCCGGGTGAAGACGACGTGCTGCTGAGCGCCGACCTGGCCGCCGAGCTGGCGCCGGAGCCCGGGGGCGTCCTGATCGTCCGCGTCGCGCGCCCGACCGACATCCCGATTGACTCGCTGCACGGCCGCAAGGACGACGTCGGGCGGTCGATGCGGCTGACCTATCGCGGCGCGCTCGCCTCGTCGGCGATGGGCGAGTTCTCCCTCAGCCCCACACAGGGCCCGGTACGCGCGGCGTTCGTGTCGATGGCCCGCGTCGAGCGAGACCTCGCCCTGGCGGGCCGCGCCAACACGCTGCTCGTATCGGCGGACCGCCTGGCCGAGGCCGGAACGCTCGAGATCCGCAACGCGCTCGACGAGTCGCTGACGACTCGGGACCTCGGGCTGCGCCTGGACTGGCTCGGCCAGCGATCGACCCTCGTCGTCGAGAGCGACGCCGGCCTGGTCGCCGAGCCGCTGGTCCCGGTCGTCACGAGAGCGGCCGAAGAACGGGGCCTCCAGGTCACGCCGGTGCTCTCGTGGCTGGCCACGAGGCTCACGGTCGGCGGCCGTGCCGTGCCGTATTCGCTCATCACGGCGCTGGGACCTGACGCCGGCGGCGACCCGGCCCTCGCCCGCCTGCTGTCCGGAGATCCCGGCGACGCGCCGCGGCTCGTGCTCAACGACTGGGCCGCGCGCGATCTTCGCGCGAGGCAGGGCGACGAGATCGCGGTCGAGTATTACCGGTGGGCGGACGAGGGCCGGCTCGTCACCGACCGGTCGGTATTTCGCGTCGCCGGCGACGTCCCCATTCAGGGGCTCGCCGCCGACCGGCGCCTCGCGCCCGACTACCCCGGCATCAGCGACACGAACGGCCTCGCCGACTGGGCTCCGCCCTTCCCCATCGATCTCGGGCTCGTGCGCCCGCAGGACGAGGACTACTGGGACCGGTATCGCGCGACCCCCAAGGCGTTCATCACGCTCGAGGCGGGACAGTCGCTCTGGCGCACGCGCCACGGCCAGGTGACGTCGCTGCGCCTGCGCGTACCGGACGACGCGAACGTCGATGCGCTCGTGGCAGGACTGCGCCAGGACATCGCGCGCGGGGCCGGCGCGCTGCGCGCCGGCCTCAACATCGCCGACGTGCGGTCCGCGCAGCAGGCCGCGTCGGTCGGCGCGACGGACTTCGGGCAGTACTTCTCGTACTTCAGTTTCTTCCTGATGGTGTCGGCGCTGCTCCTGGCTGCGCTCTTCTTCCGGCTGGCCGTCGAGCAGCGTCTCGCCGAGATCGGCGTGCTCCGCGCGACGGGCTTCGCCCTGGCCCGGGTCCGGAGACTGTTCCTGATCGAGGGCGCCGTCATTTCCGCCGCCGGCGGCGCCGTCGGCCTCATCCTCGCCGTCGCGTGGGCGGCGCTCATGATGTACGGCTTGCGCACCTGGTGGTCCGGCGCGGTCGGCACGACCCGGCTCGAACTCGACGTGGATGCGGTGTCGCTCGTCGCGGGCGTCGCCGGCGGCGCGATCGCCGCCGCGCTCTCGATTGCCGTTACGGTTCGTCATCTGAGTCGGCTCACGCCGCGGCAACTGCTGACGGGCGCACGCGAGGTGACGGGCGCTTCCCGCAGCGTGCGCGTCGCGCGGGCCGTCATGTGGATCGGCGGCGCCTCCGCGATGGCCCTGGCCGCGTTGTCGGTGGCGCGCCTCATGCCCGCTGCCGCCGGATTCTTCGGCGCCGGGGCCCTCGTGCTGGGGGCCGGGCTGGCGGGCTTCAAGGTCTGGCTCGCGCGTCCGGCGCCCGGCTCGCTCGGCGGTGGCCGGGGCGTCGCCAGGCTGGGCGTGCGCAACGCGTCCTGGCGACCCGGGCGCAGCATGACCGCGGCGGGTCTCGTGGCCTCGGCCGTCTTCCTGCTTGTCTCGGTGGACTCGTTCCGAAAGACGGCCGGCAACGAGACGGGGCCGCAGTCGGGCACGGGCGGCTTCACGCTCGTCGCCGAGGCCGCGCTGCCGCTCGTGCACGACCCCTCGACACCCGACGGGCGCGACGCCCTCGGCCTGCAGTACGTCGCGAACGATCCCGATCTGGCCGGCGTCACGTTCGTGGCGGCACGCCTGCGTGCCGGCGACGACACGAGCTGTCTCAACCTGTATCGCCCGCAGCGCCCGCGCGTGCTCGGCGTGCCACGCGACTTCGCCGACGCCAACCGGTTCCGCTTCGGCGCGACGTTGGCGACGTCGGAAGCCGAGCGCGAGAACCCGTGGAGCCTGCTCGGCCCGGCCGATGCCGAGGGCGTGGTGCCGGCCATCGTGGACCAGACGTCGCTGCAGTACGTGCTGCACGCGGCCGTCGGCGACGTCATCGCGATTGACGAAGATACCGCGCGGCCGGTCAACCTGCGGGTCGTCGCCGCGCTCCACGACACGGTGCTGCAGGGCGAGATCCTGATCGCGGAGGACGCGTTCCGCGCGCTCTTCCCGGAAGTGGCCGGCTATCACGTGCTTTTCGTCGAGGTCGCGGACCCGGCCCGGGCCGACGCGGTGGCCCGGACGATTGAAGAGCGGCTCGAACCCTTCGGCGTGGATGCCCAGGACGCCGCCCGCCGCCTTGCGGCCTTCCACCATGTGGAGAACACCTACCTGTCAACGTTCCAGACGCTCGGCGGCCTCGGCCTCGTGCTCGGGTGCCTGGGCCTCGCCGCGGTCATCGCGCGCAACGTCCTCGAGCGGCGGCGCGAGCTGGCGCTCCTCGGCGCCGCCGGCTACACCGGCCGCGACCTCCAGATCGTCGTGCTGTCCGAAAACGTGACCCTCATCGTCGTCGGGCTGACCGTGGGCCTGGCCGCCGCCCTCGTCGCCACCGGCCCCGTTCTCGTCGCCCGTGGCGGCGCGCCTCCGCTGCTTCCGTTGATCTGGCTGGCGGTGGTCGGGATCACCGGTCTGCTTGCGTCGATGGCGGCGACGCGCAGCCTCAGGCGGATGGCGATTGTGCCTGGGCTCAGGAGTGAGTGACAACGAGGTGCGGGGATGCGTGGGCACGGCACACTCACACCCCCGCACCCCCGCACCTCCGCACCTCCGCACGCTAAACAGACCCTTGAACTGACGCGTATTTGAACGATACGGTTAACCCACCGGAGAGGTGTCCCAGATATGCGAAAGCTGCTCCCTGTCACGTGTGTACTCACGCTCGCCGCCGGCACCACGCTCCTGGCGGGCAACTGGCCGCACTGGCGGGGGCCGTCGCACAACGGCGTCAGCACGGAGACCGGCCTGCCGGTGAGCTGGAGTGCGAAGTGCATCCCGGCGCCCGACGCGTCGACACCGTCGACGGCCGTCGCCCGCGAGTCCGGACCATTTGAGGGCGCCCAGCGTGGCCGCGGATTCGGCCAGGAAGGCCGCGCCATCGCGCCCCTCGACTGCTCGAGCTTCGAGACGGACAACGTCACCTGGAAGCTGCCGCTCCCGGCCTACAGCGGATCGACGCCCATCATCTGGGGCGAGACGATCTTCCTCAACATCGCGACCGCACATAACACGGGTGAGTTGGAGCTCTGGGCCATCAACCGGAGTACACAGGCGGTCGTGTGGAAGCGGCCGATCGCCGGCGACAACCACATGGAGCGCAAGCAGAACATGTCGTCGCCGTCGCCCGTCACCGACGGCCAGCGCGTGTGGGTCATGACCGGCGTCGGCGTCCTCAAGGCGTTCGACTTCAAGGGCACGGAGATCTGGTCGCGGAACATCCAGGCGGACTACGGCCGCTTCGGCCTCAACTGGGGCTACGCGTCGTCGCCGCTGCTGCACGGAGACGCCCTCTACGTCCAGGTGCTGCACGGCATGAAGACGGACGACACGCCATACGTCCTGAAGATCGACAAGGCGACCGGCAGGACGCTGTGGCGCGTCGAGCGGCCGACCGACGCCATCGTCGAGTCGCCCGACTCCTATACGACGCCACTTTGGGTCGAGCATGGCGGCAAGCCCGAGCTGGTCATCACCGGTGGCGACGTCGTCACCGGCCACGACCCGGCGACCGGCCGCGAGCTGTGGCGCGCCGACGTGCTCAATCCGACCAACAACCGCAACTACCGGATCGTCGCGTCGCCGACGTTTTACGGGGGCCTCATCGTCGCCCCCAGCCGCGAGAACCCCCTGGTCGCGATCCGGCCAGGCGGCAGCGGCGACGTCTCCACGAGCCACGTCGCGTGGACGTTCAACCGGGGCCCCGACGTGCCGACGCCCGTCAGCGACGGCACCTATCTCTACGTCGTGCGCGACGGCGGCCAGGTGTTCTGCCTGGATCTGCAGACCGGCGCCGTCGTCTACGGGCCCGAGCGCCTGCCGCCGGGCACGTACAGCGCGTCACCGATTCTCGCCGACGGCAAGATCTACGTCACGACCGAGGGCGAAGGCTTGACGACGGTTTTCCGATCGGGGCCGAAGTTCGAGATTCTGTCTTCGAACTCCCTGGCCCAGGATTGCGCTCCCTACTGCCTCAGCACGGTCGCGATCTCCGACGGACAGCTGTTCATCCGCACGGCGTCATATCTCTGGGCGATCGGGGAGAGAAAGTAGACGCTCCCTACTCCGGCTTGAAGTACAGCACGAGCGAGGCGCCGGCCGCGACCATCATGAACCCGACCCACAGCATCGGGTTGGGCGACACCTTCGGCGGGTGCAGGTACATGGACAGCACCACGTTCACGAGTGGCGCGATGCCGAAGACGATCGGCATCACGTAGGTTGGCAGCCCGCCGGCGCGGAACGCGTAGATCACGAAGATCGCGCCGAAGGCGCCGAGCGCGCCCGCGATCGTCGCGCTCGTCGCGCCCCCGAGGTTCCAGCCTCGTGTGGTCAGCTCACCCGACGAGGCCAGGGCCAGGAGCGGCACGGCCATGCCGATGACCATGTAGGCCAAGCCGACGCAGAGCAGCGCCCGGAAGGGGCTGCCCAGCCTCACCTGCCCCGCGTGAAGCGCCGGGCCGTACATCCCCCACGACAACGCGGCTCCTACGGCGAAAGCAATCCAGTGCATGGCAGGGGATTCTATGCCAGGGAGCGCCCGGCCAGCGCGGCGCCCCGGCTGAGCGATACTGAATGCGTCACACGATGGTCGGGCGACTCGCCCGGGGCGCCCCGGACGAGCGAGCCAGAAACCCAGGCGGCTCAATGGCTCCGGTGCTGCTGCTCCTGTTCCTCGTCGGACTCGCCGGCGTCGGGTACCAGTTGGTCGGCGCCGCCCGCGACGCCACCCGTGTCCCTCCACTCGGACGGCTCGTGGACACCGGCCACGGCCAGCGCCTGCACCTTCACGACGTCGGCACCGGCGGCCCGACGGTCGTCTTCGACGCGGGCATCGCCGCCTCGTCGTTGAGTTGGTCGCGCGTGCAGCCGCGCGTCGCCGTGTTCACGCGGACCTGCAGTTACGACCGCATCGGGCTCGCCTGGAGCGACGCGGGCCGCGGCCGTGTCGACGCCGTCGAGCTCGCGCGGCAACTGGAGGCGCTGCTCGGCGCCGCGGACGTTGCCCCTCCGTACGTGCTCGTCGGGCACTCGTTCGGCACGTTCGTCGTGCGCGCGTTCGCCCAGCAGCACCGCGACAGCGTCGTCGGCCTCGTGCTCGTCGATCCGATCTTCCCGTCCGAGTGGCTGCACATGACGCCCGGCGCCCGGCGGCGCCTGTCGGGCGGCGTAGTCCTGTCGCGCGTGGGCGCGCTGTTCGCGCGCGTCGGCGCCGTCAGGCTCTGCCTGACGCTGCTGGCCGCCGGGTCCACGAGAGTGCCTCGTCGCGCCTCGCAGTTGTTCGGGTCGGACGCCGCCCGCGTGCTGCGCCGGCTCGTCGGCGAGGTCCAGAAGCTGCCGCGCGAGGCGTGGCCCGCCGTGCAGGCGCACTGGTCGCAGCCGAAGTGCTTCGTCTCGATGGCCCGGCATCTGGCCGGTCTCACCCGAAGCGCGGCGCAGGTGGCGGAGTTCGATCCGCTCGGCGATCTTCCGCTCGTCGTGATCACGGCGGCCTCCCAGCCGGAGGCCGGCCGCGTTGAACACGCGCGCCTGGCGGGACTCTCGTCACGCGGCCATCAGGTGACGGCCGCCTCCAGCGGCCACTGGATCCACCTCGACGAGCCCGACCTGATCGTCCAGTCGATTCGCAACGTCATCGACCAGTCGAACGCCGGGTCGGCCGCGTAGACTCGCGCGCTGGATCCTTGGTCAGCCGTGCCCGTCTCGGGTGGCGATCATGCGCGATTGCCCGCCTCGAGCCTGAGCACTTGCGCTTCGACACGTGGAGCCTGTATACATGTCGAAGCGGAAGGTATCATCGATGGTTGCTTCCAAGTCCGACCTGCCACAAGGCACTTTGGATCTCCTGATCCTGCGCGTCGTCGCGCTCGGGCCGATTCATGGGTACGGCGTCGCACAACGCCTGCGGCAGGTGTCGCGCGAGATGGTGCAAGTACGCCAGGGGTCTCTGTACCCGGCCTTACATCGGCTTGAACGGCGGAAGTTGCTGGTGGCCGACTGGCGGCCCTCGGATACCGGACGGGCCGCAAAGTTCTACCGGCTCACCGCCCAGGGTCGGGCGCGTCTCCGCACGGAGACGGCGGAGTGGAGCCGGCTGACGGAGGGGATCGCACTTATCCTGAACGCTCCCAAGAGAGAGCCAACGTGACCCGCCGACGCCAGCGCGATCGGGCGGAGCGCGACCTCGACAACGAGCTCCGCGACCACCTCGACCGCCACATCGCGGAACTCGTCGACTCCGGCATGCCGGAGCACGAGGCCAGGCGGCAGGCGCTCCGGGAGTTCGGTGGCGTCGAGTTGGCCAAGGAGGAGTGCCGCGACGTTCGTGGCGGCCG
>Ga0214472_10006295_pt1 | contig 12448 bp, 9 predicted proteins | sample RVTome_6_FD_207662 | JGI IMG/M metagenome (GOLD analysis project Ga0214472, IMG submission 207662) | Soil microbial communities from uranium-contaminated site in the Upper Colorado River Basin, Wyoming, United States - RVT140D175 | ecosystem: Environmental > Terrestrial > Soil > Contaminated >... | reverse complement strand
CGAGTATGCCGTCCCTGTCCTGATCGACCTCGGTCACATGGAAAAACATCTTGAACTGCTCGAGGCTGAACTCCTCTTTCGTCCCCAGGCCGGCGAACTCGAGGGTGTCTCCCTCTTCCCAGTTGAAGTCGGTGATGACGTCGAAACCGTCGAGGCTCGACACGCCGGCGTCGCCGGTCGAGAACTCATCCGAGTAGAACCGCTCGGTGAGCTTCTTGCCGGTATAAACCATCACGCCTTCGGCTTCCGAGAACATCGTGGAGAGCTCTTCTTCGGTCATGCCTTCGATATGCGGCGTGCCGTAGGGGTCGTTCTGGTTGAGCCCGACGCTGATCTTGCCGTCGCCGTTGGCGTCGAGCCCGAGACTGTACTTCTCGACGAGGTACTCCAGGTAGGCGGTGTAGTTCGACGCAAAGAAGGCCTGCGTCCAATCCTCGGTCTGGAGGCCCTGCGGCTCGAGCCAGGCGGTGAACGACTCGGTGACTTCCGTGTACTGCAAGTCGAACCGGAAGGTGTCGGCGCCCTCACCGCCGGTCAGCGTGTCGTTGCCCGCGCCGCCGTAGAGAAAGTCATCGCCTGAGCCGCCGTCGAGCGTGTCGTCCCCGCCCACGCCGAACAGCATGTCGTTGCCGTCGCCGCCGTAGATCGAATCGTCGCCGCCGCCGCCGAAGATGACGTCGTCACCCGCAAGGGCATAGACCGTTTCCCCGCTCTGGTCGCTGACGAAATAGAAATCCGACAGATACGGGTCGTCTTCCAGGTAGATCGGGTCCATTGTTCTTCCTTCCCTTACGGAATTGAGCGCTAGCTCACACGGGTCGGAGTGTAGGGGCCGGGCGTAGCGTCGAACGTGTGAAGAATCACCGATCGGGCAGATATCACAAAGTCTTGCACCGGCCGCCCTTTCGACGCTCTATGTCATTGAGGATCTGACGGAATCTGAAAATTTCAGCGACCGGGCCGGCGCACGTCGATGTTGCCCCCGCCGATAAGGTCGCGGATCTCGCCGCTGCCCAGATCGAGGACCTCGCCGGGCTTGAGGCCGATGCGCGCGCCGCTGTCGCCGACGGTCACGGCGACGCGTCCCTCGCTGCGGCTGCCGGTCCCGATGCGCGGGGCCTGGCCGGGGCCCTCCGGCAGGGGTTCGCCGTTCAGCCACACGGTCGATGGCGCGCCGGAGCGTTTGACGTAGCCGTCCAGGCGGGTGGTGGGCGAGGCGACCACGGCCGCCGGCTTGTCGGGAACGCGCGCCCGGCGGCGCGAGTCGAGCTCGGCGCGCTGCTCCGGCGTGAAGAACAGGCGCCCGAGCTCCTGGGCGGCGCACGGGCCGGCCGCCGCCCCGAGCACGAGCAGGATCGACAGGCGGAGGAGCGCGCGCGCGGTCACTTTGCCGCCCGATCGATGATGGTGATGAGGTCGAGCTCGCAGTCCGCCTGCAGGCGGGGCGCGAGCGTGGCGCCGGTGGCGAGCGCCTGGCCGGTGCGCCACAGCGAGCATCGCTTCACCGAGTAATAGGCGTTGCCCGAGGCGCGCAGGTCGCCGAGGAAGCGCAGCAGGTCCTCCTCGTGCAGCAAAGCGAGATCCACCCTCATCTCGCTTACGAAAAAGTCGACGTTCGCCGGCTTGCCCGGCACCGAGGTCAGCAGTCGCTGGCGATCGACCCGGTAGCGCAGGTCGAGAAGCTCGCGCAGGCCGCGGATGCGCGCGATGGCGTCGGCCCACTCGAGCCGCTGCTCCTCGCCCAGGATGTTGAGCTGCTTCAGGCGCTGGTACACGGCGAGCTTCTCGCTCACTTCGCGCTCCTCCTCGGCGATGCGCGCGAGTCGCTCGGCGTTCTGCTTGCGCTCGACCTGCGCCGCCGCCAGCCTGCGCTGCGACTCGCGCTGCGACTCGCCGGCGCCCCACACGAGCAAGGCGCCCGCGGCGAGAAGGCCGAGCGCGGCGAGCAGCGGCAGCGCCAGCTTGCCGAGCTCTTCGCGGGTGAAGTTCACGGCAGCCTCCTTGCGACGACGATGGTGAAGCGCGGCGCCTCGCCGGAGTCGCCGCGGCCGATGTCACCGGTGAGCGTCCCCTGCGAGGCGACGTCGAACGGAAGCTGCGTGCGCACCAGCTGGTAGCCGGAGCCGCCGAGCGCGGCGGCGAACTGCTGTACCTGGGCAGTGATGCCGCGGTAGTCGCTGCGCTCGGTGGCGTTGACGCGGCCGGAAAGCTCCAGGATCACCGCGACGTCGGTTTGCGCGCCCGGCCTGGGCCGCGCCTGGCCACCCTCGGGCGTCGCGAGCCTGGCCTCGCCCAGCTCGCTGTGCCGGCCCACGCTCCAGTCGACCCGCTCGAGCTCGAGCTGGGGGAACTGCTCGAGCACCCGCGACAGGTGCACGAAGGCCGGCTCGGGCGAGGCGCTGCGCTCGGCGATGCGCTGGAACTCGACCACGGCGACCTTCAGGTTCTCGGTCGAGGTCTGGGTGACGGGGAAGGTCGCCGTGATGCGCTCGTACTGCTGGGCGGCGAGGCGCGCCTCGCGCTGCTGGGTGGCGGCCTGCGCGCGCACGTTCATCGCTTCCAGCCACCGGCCGCCGCCGTAGACTGCGCACGCGGCGAGCCCCAGGGCGCCGGCGGCGATGATGCCGCGCTGCAGCTTCCACACGAAGTAGCGGCGGGTGTCTTCGCGGCTTGCAAACTGCTCGCGCGGCGGCTTGCGCGCCGCGAGGTGCAGGAACAGCGCCTCCCCGAGCGCGTCCTCGGGCGCGCTGCGCAGCCCGACCGCGCGCAGGGCATCGGCGAAGTCCAGGGTGCGGAACACCAGGCGCGTGTCCGACACCAGCGCCTGCTCGAAGGTCGCACGCTGGCCGGGCGGGGTCACCACCAGGACATGCATCGGCGCGCCTTCGCGCGGCAGCGCGCGCAGCGTCACCAGGTACTGCGCGAGCCGCTGCGTCTCCGTGCGCACGAATCGGGCGAGCGCCTGCGGCGCGAGCTCGAGGGTGCGCTCCAGCCTCGCGAAACGCAGCCTGCCTTCGTCGATGAAGCATTGCCGCAGGCCGGCGCGGTTCGCGGTGACGATCAGCGAGCGGCCGCCGCGCGCCCCGAGCCTCGCCGCGAGCGCGGGCGCGAGCAGCGGCACCGAAAACACCCCGGCCAGCCTCGCGCCGGACTCCTCCAGCGCCTCCAGCCACGGCGCGAGCTGCTGGGTGTTGGTGAATGACGCGAGCAGCAGGCGCTCGTTGCGCCGCTCGGGGGTGGTCACATGGCCGAGCGAGAGCGCCGCGGCCAGCCGCGTGTCGCGGTAGCGCTGGGCGAGGCGCCGGTGCAGCACCGCCTCGCGGTCGCCGCCGCGCAGCAGCGGGATCTGCTCCTCGTGGAAGTCCTCGCCCGCGATGTCGGCGACTACCGAAAACAGCGCGCCGCGATGGCTGCGAAGGTGCTCGCGGAACGCGGCGACGCCGATCTCGTCGCCCGGAAATTTCGCTTCCAGCTCGAGCGAGCTGCCCGAGCTGCGGTACAGGTAGCGCTCGTCGGCGGTGAAGTACAGGATGCGCCGCGTCGCCATGGCTAGAATTTTATCTTCGTGATGGCATCGTACACGGGACCGAGCACCGAGAGCATCACCCAGCCGAGCAGCGCGCCGAGCACCAGGGTGAGCGCGGGCTCGATCATGGCCTGCAGCCTGCCGATCGCCTCCTTCACTTCCCGGTTGTAGAAATAGCTCACGTTGAGCAGCGCGACGTCCAGCGCCCCGGTGTTCTCGCCGATGCGCAGCATCCGGATCACGAGCGGCGGGAACAGCTCCAGGTCCTGGAACGCGGCGGTCAGATTCTTGCCTTCCGAGATCTGCTGGCCGGCGCTGCGCAGCGCCTGCTCGAGCGGCCGGTTGCCGACGATCTCCTCGCAGCTGCGGATGGCGTCCAGCACCGTGATCCCGGAGGAGTACATCATCGCGAAGCTCGAGGCGAAGCGCGACAGGATGATCTTGCGCAGCACCGGGCCGGCCACCGGCATGGAGATCTTGTAGAGGTCGATCGCGTAGGCCACGCCGGGATTGACCCTGGTCGCATATTTGAGCGTGCCCCAGGCGACGAACGGCGCGGCGAGAATCGCCCACCAGTAGTTGACGAAGACGTCGGACACCGCGATCAGGATGGTGGTCTGCAGCGGTATCTCCTGGCCCATGTTGCGGATGAACCCGGTCATCTGCGGCACCAGGTAGATCATCAGGAAGAACGTCACCAGCAGCACGATGCTGCCGACGAACGCCGGATACATCATCAGCTTCTTGGTCTGCGCGACCAGCTCGTCCTCCCACTTCAGCGACTCGGTCAGGCTCTTCAGCACTTCCGGCAGCCTGCCGGTCTGCTCGCCCGAGCGCACCAGGCTGACGAAGACCTTGCTGAACACCTCGGGAAACTCGGCGAGCGCCTGCGACAGGTTCTTGCCGCCTTCGATCGCCTCCACCAGGCCGGAGACCACTTCGCGGAAGCGCGGGTTCTCGACGCTTTCGCGCAGGTCGACCAGCCCGTCGATCACCGACACCCCGGCGCTCGCCAGCTGCTCCAGGTGAAAGCAGAAGTTGATCAGGTCGCGCCGCGCGATGCTGCCGCCGCCGATCAGGCGCGTCTTCTGGGCCGAGGGCGCGCCCGAGACCAGATCGAGGTCCATGCGGGCGAGGCGCTGCTCGAGATCGAACAGGTTGACCGCCTCGACGCGGCCCATGACCCGCTTGCCCCGGGTGTCTATCGCCTTGTACGCGAACAGCGGCAAGGCCGCCCTCCTTAAGCCATGCGGTCGGTGAGGTCGATCACGCGCATCAGCTCGTCGAGGCTGGTGGCGCCGGAGCGCACCAGGCGGATGCCGTCGTCGGCGAGCGTCTTGAAGCCGCCGGCGCGCGCGGCGGTCAGGATCTCGCGCGCCGTGGCGCGTCGCGCGATCAGGTCGTCGATGCCGGGATCGATCTTGAGGAGCTCCAGGATTGCGTGGCGGCCCTTGTAGCCCTGGTAGTCGCAGCGCTCGCAGCCGACCGCGCGGAACAGCGCCGCCGGCTCGGTCGGCTTGTAGCCCACCAGGCGCCGCGCCCTGACGTCCGGGTCGTACGACTGGCGGCAGGTGCGGCACAGCGTCCTCACCAGGCGCTGCGCCAGGATGCCGATGACGTTGCCTGCCAGGGTGTCGGGCACGATGCCGATGTCGAAAAGCCGCGGGAACGCGCCCACGGCCGAGTTGGTATGCAGCGTCGAGTACACCTGGTGGCCGGTCATCGCGGCGCGGAACGCCATCTCGGCGGTGTCGCGGTCGCGGATCTCGCCCACCAGGATCACGTCCGGGTCCTGGCGCATCAGGGCGCGGATGCCGTTGGCGAAGTCGAGCTTCGCCGCTTCCGAGACCGAGGTCTGGCGGATCAGCGTCATGGGGTACTCGACCGGGTCCTCGAGCGTCATGATGTTGACGCCGTCGGAATTGATGTGGTTCAGGATCGAGTACAAAGTCGTGGTCTTGCCGCTGCCGGTCGGCCCGGTGACCAGGATGATGCCCTCGGGGCGCGCGATCATGCGCCTGAGCAGCTCGAGCTGCGACTCCTCGAGGCCGAGCTTGTCGAGCGGCACGATGCCCTTCTGGCGGTCGAGGATGCGCAGCACCAGGTTCTCGCCGTGCGCGGTCGGCAGGCTCGCGACGCGGAAGTCGACCACCCGGCCGGACATGGTCGCCGAGATGCGCCCGTCCTGCGGAGCCCGGGTTTCGGCGATGTTCATCTTCGCCATCACCTTGAGGCGCACCGCCATCGCCGGCCAGTAGGTCTTGTGCAGCGAGCGGATCTGGCGCAGCACCCCGTCGATCCGGTACCGGATCCGCAGGAAGTTCTGCTCGGGCTCGAAGTGGATGTCGGAGGCGCTGTGCTCCACCGCGTCGGCGAGCAGCGCCGAGATCAGGCGAACCACCGGCTGGGAGTACTCGTCGCCTTCGGCGACGGTGGTGTAGTCGACCTCGCCGGTCTCGATCTCCCTCAGGATGCCGTCGATCGAGAACTCGTGACCGTAGTAGAGCTCGATCGCCCGCTCGATCTCCGAGTCGCCCGCGAGCCGCAGCTCGATCTCGTAGTCGTCCTTGACGTGGGCCCGCAGCTGGTCGATGGCGACGATGTTGTTGGTGTCGGCCAGCGCCACGATGAACTTCTTCTGCGCCCGGTCGAGCGCCACCGGGAACACGCGGTGGCGCCGCGCCATGTCGCGCGGCAGCATCTTGAGCGCCGCCGGGTCGACGATGATGTGCGCCAGGTCCACCGCCTGCAGGCCGAGCTTTTCCGAGAGCGCGTCGCGCAGCGTCGCCTCGGACACGAACCCGAGCTGCACCAGCAGCCGTCCGACCGGGACGTGCTGCTTGGTCTGCTCGAGCAGCGCGATGCGCAGCTGATCCTCGGTGAGGATTCCCTGGTCGATCAGGATCTGGCCGAGGTGGCGCTTGGCCTGCGGATTGACGGGCGAGTTCATCGGGCGGCCATGATAACGAGGGGGGCCCGGGCGCCGCTGTTAAGTTTTGCCATCCGCGCCCGCTCAGCGCCCGAGCTGCGCCACGCGCTGCTCTGCCTGCGCCAGGTCGAAGCTGCCGGCGCGCGCTTTCGCGAGCGAGATCGCGCGCTGGTAGTACTCGAGCGCGAGCTTCGGCCGGCGCAGGTGATCCAGGCTCACCGCGAGGTTGTACGCGAAATCGGCGTTGTCGGGCTCGGCGGCAAATGCCTTGAAGTACTCCTGCTGCGCCTCCGCCCAGCGCCCCTGCTGGGCGAGCTGGTTGCCGAGCGTGAAATTCAGAACGTGTGCGCCGGGCTCGGCGGCAAGCAGCGACTTCACGCGGCTCTCGGCGGCCAACGCGTCGCCGCGGCCGCTGCGCAGCGCGATCAGCGCGGCCTGGGCGTGCGCATCGCGCGGATCGGCCCGCAGAAGCCGGACATAGAGCGCCTCGGCCGCCTGGTAGCCGCCGCTTCGCACCTCGAGCGCCGCGATTCCGAGCAGCGCGTCGCGGTTGGAGGGCTCCTCGCGCAGCGCCTGCTGGTAGTCGGCGCGCGCGCTCGCGAGATCCCCGGCAAGGTAGGCCGCGTAGCCCGACTCGACCTTCGGGTGCACGCCCGGCGCCGTCCGGGTCATGCTGAGCTCGCTTGCCGGCCTGGCCGGCGCCGCGGCCCGCGGCGCGGGCGCGCTGCGCGTGGCGGGCCTGGGTCTTGCGGGCGCCTGTGCTACGGGAGGTGCTGCAGGAGCCGGGGGGCTCTGCGCCGGCGCCGGCGCTTGCGGCTTCGCCGGCGCGGGTGCTTGCGCCTGGACCGGCACCGGCGCGGCCGCCGCCGGGGCGGTCTCGGGCAGTCCCGGGATCTTGAGAGGATCGCTGCCGGAAACACCGGCCGCGGGTGCCAATTTGGGCTCGATGGCGGCCGCGCCACGCTCGGCTTGGGGCGGCGGCACGGTGACGACCAGCGAAGCCGGCGGCCGCAGCTGGTACCAGAAATAGACCACCGTGCCGAGCGCGAACATGCCGAGCACGCCGAGGCTGAGGTAAAAGTGCAGGCGCGGGTTGGGCTCCTTGAATTTCGCCTCGAACACGCGCCTTGCCTTGGCGCGTTCGTCCTCGGCAGTCTCGCTCGGCCTGCGCTCGGGCGGCGGCGGCTCGAGGTCGTCGCTCACGATCTCGAGCTCCTGCGCGATGTCGGGCAGCCTGTCCCGCGTGAAGGCGGGACCGGCGCTCTCGCCTTCGGCCGCGTCGCCGGAGCCTTCGGCTGCGCGCTTGCGCGCTTCCTCCTTCGCCCTCTCGGCTTTCTTGAGCGCTTCGAGCAGCAGGCTCATGTCAGTCGAGTCAGTCGACCGCCGGCCTGGCGGGGTTGGGCTTCAGGAAATAGTCCGGCTTGGGCAGCAGGTCGCGATAGGCGGAGTAGTCGCCGTCCACGCTCGCGTCGCGGATCACCACCGGCCGCAGGAAGATGACCAGCTCCGTCTTCTGGTTGAGGTCGCGGCGCTGCGAGAACAGGCTTCCCAGGATCGGCAGCGAGTTGACGCCGGGAATCGTGTCCTCGACCTTGCTCACCGAGTCCTGCATCAGGCCGCCAAGCACCGCGATCTGGCCGCTTTGCACGCGCAGCACCGATTCCATCTCGCGCGTCTGGATGACCGGGATCAGGCTGGTTACGTTCGCATTAGCGAGAGTCGGATTCGGATCGGCCACGTCGCCGATCTTGCGCGAGATCGTGGGCCTGAGGTTGAGCAGCACCGTGTCGGTGTCGCTGATCTGCGGCACCACGCTCATGATGAAGCCGACCGGGACCGAGTTGACCGTAGTCGTGAAGGTGGTGATCGCCGCCACATTCGCGGTCGCGGTGGTGTTCGCCTGGATGGTGAAATAGACCAGGTTGTCGACGACCTTGAGCACCGCGTTCTGGTTGTTGAGCACGCTGATCTTCGGGCTCGAGAGCACGCGCACGTCGCCGAACGACTCGAGCAGCTTGAGGGCGACGTTGAAGTTCAGGCTGGTGAGCGCGCCGCCGAGGACGAAGGCGTTGGTGGTGATGTTGGCCGGCGTGTTCGCGGAGGACTGCCCGAGCTCCAGCCCGCTGCCGCCGGTGCCGAACGCCGTAACGCCGGTAGTGGCGGCGTTGGTCCGCAGCCGCTGCCAGTCGATGCCGCGCTGGTACTCGTTGTTGAGCTGGACCTCGGCGACGGTCGCCTCGATCAGCACCTGCCTGCGGGCGCTCGCCATCACCTGGTCCAGGAACTCCTGCACCTGCTCGTGCTGGCGCGAAGTGGCGCGGACGTTCAACACGCCGGTCTCGGGATTGGCGATGACGATGGAAGACGCCGCGGGGACGGCTGCCGGCTTCTCCTGAGCGGCGCTCGCCGCTGCTGCGCCGGAGGGTGCGCCACCGCCTCCCAGAATGTCCCGGATGTTGGCGACCAGCGTCTCCCAGAACTTGTTGCTCGACAGCGAGGTGACGGTGGCGGTGGAGTTGTTCTGCGCGCCGGCGGCCTGGCCGCCGGTCTGCACCGCGCCGCTGACCTGGGTCGACAGGCTCGCGACGCTGCGCGCATCGCGCGACAAATTCACGTAATCCACCCGGTAGATGCGCAGGTAAGGGGTATCGCGCATCACGACCAGGTTCTGGCCGTCGATCTCGTAGCGCATGTCGACCTGGCGGGCGATGCGCGTGAGCAGCTGCGGCAGCGTCTGGTCGATCGCGTTGAGCGTGACGCTCCCGGTAATGCCGGGGTGGATGTCGACGTTGAGCCTGGCATCGCGCGCCAGCGCGAACAGCAGGTCGTGCACCCGCACGTTGTTCACGACCACGCTGTAGGTCTCGGGGCGCGCGGCGGGACGGGGTTTCGGCAGGATCGGGGTGATCCGGACCGGCGGCGGGATCGCGCCCTCCATTGGTGCTTCTTCCGCGCTGATGTGCGTGGCGGCGGGCTTGATCGGCGTCTGGCCGCAAGCCGCGAGCAGTGCAGCCAGTGCGGCGACCGCCGCCTTTTTTGTCCCGGATTTCATGGCGCGGGTCACTCCCTCCGGCGCGCAGCATAACACGATACCGGGTCGAGAAATGTGACCTAAGCGCCTGTCGTGCCGGAGTTTTCTGCTGTCTGATTAAATCTGACGCCGAAGCTCCGCGAAGCTGCGCGGCGAGGTGCGGAATGCTTCACGATACTTCGGCGGCAGCCCGCGCGCGGCCTCGAGCGCCTCCTCGCGGCTCGGGTAATCGCCGTAGACCACGCGCAACCGGTACGCCCCGCCGGCGGCCATCGGGATCACCAGCAGCTTCTCGAGGGGCACCATGTCGCGGGCGCGCATCAAAAAACGCTCCATCCGGGGGGCGCTCGTGTTGGATGTCACGAAAAGCTCCACTGCATAGCGCTCGCCGGGCGCCTGGTCCAGGCGTTCCCTGGCGGCGTGCAGGCGCTCGGTCAGCAGCGGCTGCCCGGCGCTCGAGTAGCCGCTCAAGCGGCGCTCCTGGTCGGGGCTGAGGTGCGAGGGCGGCTCCGCAGGCGCAGGCGGTGCAGGGGCGGGCGCCGCGGGGGGAGCCGCCGGCGGCGCGGCCTGGGCAGGCGGGATCGACGCAGCCCGGGTCGCCGGCGCCTCTTCCGAGAGCAGCCAGGGCAGCGCCGCGCCGATTGCGATGCCCGCCGCGAGCGCTGCGCCGACATAGGCGGCGGAGCGCGGCGCGCGCCGGACCGCGGCGAACTCCGAGTCGGCGATCGCAGCCCGCACGTGCCGGTGCGTCACCGCGTGCGTATTCTCGGTGTACGCGGACAGCAGCGACTTATCGGCGAGGATGTTGATGCGCCGCGTGAGGCCTCCGGAGGCCCGGGCGAGCAGGCTGACCGCGCGCGGCGTGAACACGTCGGGCCCGCGATAGCCGGCCGCGCGCATGCGAAACGACAGGTAGGTCGACACCTCGGCCGGCGCGAGCGGCCGCATGCGGAAAGCGTGCGTGATGCGGTCGCGCAGCTGGCGCAGCGAGGCCTTGGCGAGCGTGGCGTCGAGCTCCGGCTGGCCGAACAGCACGATCTGCAGCAGCTTGTGCCGTTTCGACTCCAGGTTCGAGAGCAGGCGCACCTGCTCCAGCGTGTCCTCCGGCATGACGTGCGCTTCGTCGATCAGGATCACCACGCGGCGCCCGGCGGCGTAGCGGCCGATGAGGTGCTCCTGCAGCTCGCGCAGCGCCACCGTGCGCCGGGCGTCGGCAAGCGACAGCTCGAGCTCGTGCGCGATGGCGTGCAGGATCTCGTCGGCCGCGAGGGAGGGCGAGGCGAGGTAGATCGTGTCGACCTGCGCCGGCAGGCGCTCCATCAGCACGCGCGAGAGCATGGTCTTGCCGCTGCCGACCTCGCCCGAGACCTTGACGATGCCCTCGTCGTGCAGCACGGCGTAGATCAGCGCGTCCAGCGTGGCGCCGCGCTCGGCGCCGGGGAAGAAGAAATCGGTGTGCGGCGTGATCCGGAACGGCGCCTCGGAGAGGCCGAAGTGCTCGAGGTAGAGAGCCACGCTACTTGCTCTCGCCGGCGTTCATCCGGCTGTAGAGCGTGGTGCGGTTCACCCCGAGGAGCTTCGCCGCCTGGCTGACGTTGCCCCGGGTCAGGCGCAGCGCCGCCTCGATGTAGCCGCGCTCCCAGGCCTTGAGCGTCTCGTCCAGGTTGAACGGCCCGGCGCGCTCGAGCTGGCGCAGCGCCTGCTCGACCAAAGGGATAGCGCCTTCGCCGCCCGGCGCCGAGAGCGCCGGCAGCTCGCTGTCGAGCTCGGGCTCGAGCTCCGCGGGGGAGAGCCGCTGCCCGGGATACTTGGCGCCGAGGCGGATCACGATGTTGCGCAGCTCGCGCACGTTGCCCGGGAAGTCGTAGCGCTGCCAGCGCGCCGCCGCGGCGGCGTCGAGCTCGAAGGGCCGGGTGCCGGCCTGGGCGGCGCAAAGGCGGCGGAAATGCTCCAGCAGCGCCGCCTTGTCGCCCTCCATTTCGCGCAGCGGCGGAACGCCGAGCGTGAATACCGAGAGCCGGTGGTACAGGTCGGCGCGGAAGCCGCCTTTCTTCACCTCGCGCCGCAGGTCGCGGTTGGTCGCGGCGATGACCCGGCAGTGCGCCATGTGCCGCTGGGTCTCTCCCACGCGCTGGTATTCGCCGTTCTCCAGCACGCGCAGCAGCTTCGCCTGCAGCTCGAGCGGCAGCTCGCCGATCTCGTCCAGGAACAGCGTGCCGTCCCGCGCGTCCTCGAAGTAGCCCGCCTTGTTGGCGCTCGCGCCGGTGAAGGCGCCCTTGACGTAGCCGAACAGCGTCGGCTCGACCAGCGTGGGCGAGATCGCGGCGCAGTTGAGCGTCAGGTAGGGGCGGCCGGCGCGCGGCGAGAGCCGGTGCAGGCTGCGCGCGACCAGCTCCTTGCCGCTGCCCGACTCGCCCTCGATCAGCACCGAATAAGGCGACGCGGCGAACTGCGCGATCTGGCTCTTCAGCTTCGCGAGCGCCGGGCTGGCGCCGACGAGCTCGTCCTCGTCGGCGGCGGGAAGCTCGAGCGCGCGCGCGAGCATGCGCTTGAGCGCCGCGGGGTCGGCGGGCTTGGCGACGAACTCCCAGGCGCCGAGCGCCCGCGCGTGACGCGCGTTCGCGGCCTCGTTCTGGCCCGAGAGCACGAAGATCCTCATGCGCGGCGAATGCGCGAGCAGGTCGGCGATCAGCTGGAAACCCTCGTCGGGCGCGTGCGGCGTCGGCGGCAGGCCGAGGTCCACCAGCGCGAGCGGCGGCGGGCTCGCGAGCCGGCGCACGAGCGCCACCGCGTTGGCGCGCGAGTCGCAGGCGTACACCTCGTAGTCGGCGCCCAGGGCGAACGCCAGCGTATCGGTGATCAGCGGGTCGTCGTCGACGACCAGCAGCGCCGGTCTCGCGTCAGGCGCCGGTTGCGGAGTCGTCGTCACGGGTGCACCTCATGAATGCCCGCTCCAGGCGGG
>Ga0214472_10006294_pt1 | contig 12450 bp, 8 predicted proteins | sample RVTome_6_FD_207662 | JGI IMG/M metagenome (GOLD analysis project Ga0214472, IMG submission 207662) | Soil microbial communities from uranium-contaminated site in the Upper Colorado River Basin, Wyoming, United States - RVT140D175 | ecosystem: Environmental > Terrestrial > Soil > Contaminated >... | reverse complement strand
TGCGCCAACGGCCATGCGAGCGGAGCGAGCACGATCGCATCGCCGACCTGGTCCACGAGCGCGGTCAAGTACGCGGCGAAAGGCGTGCGGCCCGGACGGGAAACCGCTACCAGCAGCAGCGTCGCCCCGACGGCGAGTGCGACGGCGGACGGCCCGGCCCGGCCGCGGGCGGCCAGGAAGCCGGCCACGCCCGTCGCGACGCACCCCGACAGCAGCCACGCCCCGGCCGGGGCGGCCGGGGCCACGCGGCCGGCGGCCTCGCGGAGCGCGTTGCGGACGGGCAGATCGAGCGACTCGGCGTTCACGCGCGGGAAGCATACCGACGCGGGGAGGAACCGATGGGCGCCGACGAAGGGATTCGCCGGACCGGTCCCGAAAACGGGTGTGGCTATACTTTCCACTCGTTCACTATCGGAGGTTGCCGACGTGAAGAGCTACCCGACCGAAAAGATCCGCAACGTCATCCTCGTCGGACATCAGGGCGCGGGAAAGACGTCGCTCGCCGAGGCACTGCTGTTCGCCTCCGGAACCATCAACCGCGCCGGGCGCGTCGAGGACGGCAACACCGTCGCCGACTTCGACCCCGACGAAGTCAAGCGGCAGATTTCGGTGTCGCTGGCGCTGGTCCCGTTCGAATGGAACGAACACAAGATCAACTTGCTCGACGCGCCGGGGTATGCCGACTTCGTCGGCGATCTCGAAGCCGGCATGCGAGCCGCCGACGCGGCGATCATCGTGGTCTCGGCCGTGGACGGCGTCCAGGTCCAAGCGCAGGCCGCGTGGGACATCGCCGAGCGGATCGGGCTTCCCCGCGCGATCTTCATCAACAAGCTCGACCGCGAGCGCGCCTCCTTCGACCGGACGCTCGGCCAGCTCAACGACCTGTTCGGCACCAAGATCGCGCCGGTTCATCTTCCCGTCGGGGAAGAGCACGACTTCCACGGCGTCGTGGACCTGCTGGACGAGAAGGCCTTTTTCTACGACGAGGGAACGCGGCACGAGGAACCGATTCCAGACACGCTCGCCGACCAAGAGCACAAGTTGCACGAGTCGCTCGTCGAATCGGTCGTCGTCGCCGACGACGCTCTGATGGAGCGCTATCTGGAGGGCGGCGCGGTCGAGCGCAAAGAGGTCGCGGCGACCTTGTCGAAGGGGATCGAAGAATGCTCGAGCGTTCCGGTGCTGTGCGGTTCGGCGACCAAGAACATCGGCGTCGATCTGCTGGCGGATTTCATCATCGAAGAGCTCCCCTCCCCCGCCGACCGTCCCGCTCGAAAGGCGACGGCGAAAGGCGGCGACACGATCGAGCTCGCGGCGAAAGCGGAGTCTCCGCTGGGCGCGATGGTGTTCAAGACCTTGTCGGATCCGTTCGTCGGGAAGATCACCTTCCTTCGCGTCTTCGCGGGGACGTTGCGGCCCGACGTGCCGCTCTATAACGCGACCCGTGACCGCGAGGAGCGCATCGGCCAGGTCTTCACGATGCGCGGCAAGAACCAAGAGAACATGAGTGAGATCACCTGCGGCGACATCGGGGCGATCGCCAAATTGAGCGAAACGCTGACCGGCGACACGATCGCCAACAAGGCGCAGCCGCTCACGCTCAAGCCCTGGGACGTGCCCGATCCGCTGTATTCGGTCGCGATCGCGCCGAAGGCGCAGGGCGACGAGGACAAGATGTCGTCCGCGCTGCACAAGCTCGAGGTGGAGGATCCGACGTTTCGCTGGCGGCGCGACCCGGAGACGCACCAGACCGTGATTCAGGGCATGGGCGAAACGCACGTGGATGTGATGATCGAGCGGCTGCATCGCCATCACGTCGAGGTCGCGACGCTCCCGCTGAAGATCCCCTATCGCGAGACCATCCGCGGAAAGGCGTCGGCGACCGGCCAGCTCAAGAAGCAGTCGGGCGGCCGCGGCCAGTACGCCGTCGCCTCGGTCGAGGTTTCGCCGCTCGCGCGCGGGGCCGGATTCGAATTCGACGACGCGATCGTGGGCGGCGCGATCCCGCACAACTTCATCCCGTCGGTCGACAAAGGCTGCCGCAAGTCGCTCGAAGACGGCGTGCTTGCCGGCTATCCGGTCATCGACGTCAAAGCGCGACTCTTCGACGGAAAGTTCCATTCGGTGGACTCGTCCGATATCGCCTTCCAGATCGCCGGAGCGCAGGCATTCAAGGATGCGTGCCTGGCGGCGGGCGTCGTGTTGCTGGAGCCGATCGTGGATCTGATCGTGACGATCCCCGACGACTTCACCGGCGATATCATGGGGGATCTGTCGTCGCGGCGAGCGCGCATCGAAGGAACCGAGTCGGTCGGCAAGGGCTGGAATCAGATCAAGGCGAAGGTCCCGCAGGCCGAAGTCCTCCGCTACGCGATCGATCTGCGTTCGATGACCGGCGGCCGCGGCGCTTTCTCGGTCACGACCTCGCATTACGAGGCGTGCCCGGCGAACGTGCAGGAGAAGGTCGTCGCCGAAGCCGCGAAGACAAAGGAAGAGGCGAGCAAGTAGCGGCACGAGCCGCACCGGATATGAAACGCGTCTGCGTCATCGCGCTTTGCGCCGCCTTCGCCTTGCCGCTGCTGCCGGCCTCGCCTGCGCTCGCCGCGTGCGCGGCGCCGCCGGGCCGCTCCTCGCCCGAAGGCCGCGCGCGCATCCGGACGCATCCGATCGTGGTCTACGCGGCGATCGGCGGGGACGTCCCGCCGGACGCGCACGGCGCCTATACGCTCTATCTGGACGTGATCCGCTACTACGCCGGCTCGGATTCCCAGAACCGTCGCCGGCTGACGATCACCAACTATGCGGACCTGGACCTGCACCCCGGCTACGAGCAACCGGGGAACTCCGAGTCGCTTGCGGCGAGCGTGGACCTGTTGAAGCGATTCGCCGGCCAGCGGGCCGTGCTGTTCTTGACGCCGGGCGACGATGCGCTGGGACGGGACACGCAGGGACGCTACAAGGATCAGTACGCCACCACGGCGTGCACCTACAACGTCGTCGGCGACAAGGACGTGCCGCAGCTCCTTGGCCTGCTGGCGTTGATCTTCCGCGAGCCCCTTCCGCCTCCGGGGCAGACCGGTCTTCCCACCGGTGTCCCGACGGGCGGGTCGGGTGGGGGCGCCACCGGGATCCCGACGGGGTCTTTGGATCCGCGCGCGGCCGGCGACGTGTCCGGCGAGGAGGGCCGCTCCGGGCCGATCACGCGCGCCGCCGGCTTGATCGTGCTGGTCGCGCTCGGGCTGATGCTGTATCGCAGCACGCGTTCCCCACTGTTCGAGCAATGGCGGCGCGCGCCGGTCGATCGCTCGAAGGGTCCTGAAACCGGCTGAAATCCCGCCTTTCAACCCGGCTGTAAACGCGGAGAAAGGGCTGACAGAGGTGGCAACCCGTCAACCCTTTCCCACTTCGGTTGTGGCTCCCTCCCCGCAACGCGAGGGGACCGACTTCTCGGCCGCTCCCTCGGACGGAGGGTCACCCTAGTCGGTCGGTTCGGCACGGCAGCCCTCCAGGGGCGTACTGCGGGGCGCTCGCTCGTTCGGCCCCGCCGAAAGCCACGCTTAGAACCTGTCCGACACAGCGATTCTGCGCCGCCGGCGCCCCGATGTCTAGGGGGGAACGCAATGTTTTTCGCCACACCCTCAACATCAAGAGTCAACTCCGGGTGCCGTGCCCCGAATTGTTCGGTGCAAGCGAGCGTTCAAACCGCGAAATGCGGCTTGAGCTTGGCGTAGGTGTCGTCGAGCGCTTCGGGCAGGACCTTGACGCCCCCGACGGTGAACGTGAAGTTGGTGTCGCCGCCCCAGCGAGGCACGACGTGCATGTGGACGTGGTCGACCACGCCGGCGCCGGCCACGCGCCCTTGGTTCACGCCCAGGTTGAAGCCGTGCGGGCCGCTGGTCGCCTTGAGCGCGTCCATCGCCCGCGCGGTGAGCGAGGCAATCTCGGCGTGCTCGGCGGCGGTGAGCGCCTCCCACTCCCCGACATGTCGGAACGGCACGATCATCAGGTGACCGGTGTTGTAGGGATATTTGTTCAAGATGACGAAGGCCGCATCGCCGCGGGCAAGGATCAAGCCGGCTTCATCGTCGGCCCCGGACGGGATCTCACAGAAGATGCAGACATCTTCACGGCCCGGATCTTTGATGTATTCCATGCGCCACGGCGACCAGAGCCGTTCCATCAGCCGTGGGACCGGGTTGCGATCTCGTCGAGCAGTCCGGCGGTGAACTCGGATTCGGGAACCCCGAACTGCGGCTTGCCGGCGCCGCGCTTCCGCACGGCGAGCGTCCCGCCGTCGATCTCCTTGTCACCGAGCACGAGCACGTAGGGCACCTTCTGCATCTCGGCGTGACGGACCTTGTTTTGCATCGTCCCGTCCGACAGGTCGATGTCAACGCGGATGCCGGCCGCTCGCAGGCGTTCGCCGAGCGCGGCGGCCGCGTCGTTGTGCCGGTCGGCGATCGGAACCACGGCGACCTGCACCGGGGCAAGCCACGCCGGAAACGCGCCGGCGTAGTGCTCGATCAGCACGCCGGTGACGCGCTCGACCGCGCCGTAGATCGCGCGATGGATCATCACCGGCCGATGCTTGGCGTTGTCTTCGCCGGCATAGGAAAGGTCGAAGGCGTCGGGCAGCGCGAAGTCCACCTGGATGGTGGAAAGTTGCCATAACCGTCCGATCGCGTCGTGGAAGTGAATGTCGACCTTGGGACCGTAGAACGCGCCCTCCCCTTCTGCGATCTCGTAGGGCTTTCCCCACCGGTCCAGCGCGCCTCTGAGCGCATCAGTCGCGCGGGTCCACATCTCGGTGTCGCCGATCGCCTTTCCGGGACGCGTGGACAGGTGGATGACCGGCTCGCCGAAGCCGAGTGTCGAGTGGATCTCGACGGTCAGGTCCATCACGCGCACAATCTCGTCGACGAGCTGATCGGGGCGGCAAAAGATGTGCGAATCGTCTTGCGTCAGGCCGCGAACGCGCATCAGGCCGTGCAGCACGCCGCTTCGCTCGTTCCGATAGACGGTGCCGAGCTCGAACATGCGGATCGGCAGGTCGCGATAGGAACGCGTCTTCGAGCCGTAGATCAGGACGTGGAACGGACAGTTCATCGGCTTGATGAAATACTCGTTCTGATCCAGTTCCATCTCTGGATACATGTTCTCACGGTACTGGCGCAGATGGCCGGATGTCTCCCACAAGACGCCGCGCGCGACGTGCGGCGAGTAGACGGGAACGTATCCGGCGCCCAGGTTCACCTCGCGCGCATAGTCCTCGAGCTCCTTGCGAAGCACGCCACCCTTGGGGTGCCACACCAGCAGTCCGCCGCCCAGCTCTTCGGGAAACGAGAACAGGTCCAGCTCGCGTCCGAGCTTGCGGTGGTCACGGCGCGCGGCCTCCTCCAGCCGGTGCAGATGCTCATCGAGCGCCTCCTGCGATTCCCACGCGGTCCCGTAGATGCGCTGAAGCATCGGACGCTTCTCGTCGCCGCGCCAGTAGGCGCCGGCGATCCGCAGCAACTTGAATGCGGGAATGTCGCCGGTCGAGGACACATGCGGGCCGCGACACAGATCCGCCCAGTCCTTGTTGCGGAACACGGTCACCACGTCGGTGCCGCCGCCTTCGGCCGCATCCTCGTCGCCGCCGATCCCTTCGATAATCTCACGCTTATAGGGCTGCTCGGCGAACAGCGCCAGGCCCTCGTCCTTGGACAGCTCTTCGCGCACGAACGGCTGCGACTGCTTCATGATGCCGCGCATCTTGCGCTCGATCTTGGTGAGGTCGTCGGGCGTGAACGGCCGGCCGATGTCGAAGTCGTAGTAGAAGCCGTCGTCGATCGGCGGGCCGATCGCGTAGCGCGCGCCCGGATGCAGCTCGCAGACGGCCTGCGCCAGCACGTGCGCCGTCGAGTGCCGCAGGATCTCGCGCCCCTCGGGCGAGTCCGCGGCGATCTCGGTTCCGTCGTGCAGCTTCACGGCACCGTCCCCCTCCATCGAGTATCTACGAGAATCGTTTCCGGACCGATTCGAGCCAGGCGCGCTCCAACGCGGGGAACGATTCGCCGAACAGCGACACGGTCACGCGGTCCAGATGATAGCGCCAGGTTCCGTGGGTGACGGGGTCGATTGTTCCCAGGGCCCGATACGCGCGCGCCCCCGCGTCGCGGCCGAAGCGGCCGTTGAGGTAGGCGATGAACGAGGCGGCCTCTTCGTAGGCCAGGAAGATGTCGTCACGCGGCCCGGCCGTGAAGTACCAGTCGGGCACCAGCGCGCCGGGCAGCGTTCGCGCACGCACCCGGCGTGCCATCTGCGTGGTCTCGCCGCCGCCTTCGCCGTAGACCTGAGCGATGCCTTCGTCGAAGATCGCGGTGATGTTGGGCCCGGCGATCGCGCGCGTCGCCAGGTGCGTGAACTCGTGGGCGAGCACTTGCTCCTGGAACCGAGCCGAGTAGCGCCGGAAATTCGGCCAGTGCAGGAAGATGCGATGCCCGGTCAAGCGATAGCCGTCGGCGCGGTCCACGCTCGATGCGGCGAAGGCGACGAATTGAGTCAGGTCGAACGTCGTCTGCAGGATCCGCTCCAGCTCGCCGACGGTGGACGGGATCATCACCACGATCGGGTCGGTCCATCCCAGCGGCCAGCCGCGCCGCGCGGTCGCGCGCGCCCGTTGCGCCATCGTCAGCACCGGCCCCGCCGCCGCTCGCTCCGCAGGGTGGTGCACGACCAGGATCCCGTCGGATTGTTTCATCTCGATCTCGCCGAAATCCCAGAGGTGCCGGATGCTGAGCAGCCCGATGTCTTCGACACCGGCGTCGTCGTAGACGGTCCACGACGCGCCCGCACGGACGACCGTCAGATACAGATCCTCGTTCTCGGCGGTCGCGTCGAAGCCGCGCAGCGCGATGCGCTCGACCGCTTGCACGATCCGGGTCTCGTCAAAGCCGCCGACGCGGTCCCGATCGCGGGCGAGATCACCGAACTCCTCGCGGTTCGGCTCCAGCCGGTAGTCGCCTATCGGCAGCAGGCGCATGCGCCGGAAGCCGGTGCGCTCACGGGCGACGAACTCGGCGCGGCCGCCGGCCATGGTCCGGTCGAAGGCGGCAAGGTCGCCGTCGCGAACCGCGCGTGCGCGCTCGTCGAGCATCGCCGCGATGGCCGCGTCGGAGTTCGCCGGAGTTTGTCCGCGGGACGCCGCCGGCGCGGCGACCAGAACCGTGAGCGCAAGCGCGACGGCGACGCGACGCAGCCGGGGAGACATCATCGGGATTCTACGGGGAGGCGGGCGTCCGGGCAGGATCTGCCGCTTTTGACACATCTCGCGTTTTCCTGCCGCAACGTGGGGGAATGGTTTCTGAAGATCCGCACGCGACCGACATTCGAACTGTCATGCTGCTATCGATCGATCAAGTCGCCGAGCGAGCCGGGGTGCACCCGACAACGCTTCGCCGTTGGCTCAAAGCCGGCGGTCACTTGCCGAAGCCGCTGCCCGTCAAAGCGCTCGGCGGCGGCCCTCTCTGGCGTGAATGCGACATCGAGCAGTGGCGCGACGACCAGATCCAGGGCGGTGAGGCCTTCGTCGATCTGCTCAGCTTCGATCTGCCCGAGGCCGAGATCGCCCCCGCCGTGGGCGGCGATGCGCCGGCGCCATCGCGATTGCGTCTGGTTCGGTAACGATTCGATTCGGTGGGCGCGGAGGGTTTTGAACCCCCGACCCCTGCCGTGTGAAGGCAGTGCTCTCCCACTGAGCTACGCGCCCGAGCGTCCGGATTATAGCGTCTGCGATCACGGCGTCCGTGCCGTGCGCGAATCGATCGATGCCGCCCGCTCGTACCAGACGTTGACGCCGAGCGAGCGCCACCCGCGCACGGCTTCGGCGCGCAGGTCCGATGCCGGCCGGCCGCGTGCCGCGGCGACGGCGGCGGCCGCTTCGGCCTCGGCGGCGGCCTCGTCGGGCATCATCCGCGACGGATCGGCGAACGCGCGCGCGCCGGCAAGCAGCGATTCCGCTTCTTCGATCCGGCCGCGGAGCGCCGCGGTCTCGGCAGCCAGGGACGCGGCGAGAACGCCGACGCGGCCGTGACCGACCCGTTCGGCCGCGGCGAGGGCCTCGGACAACGCGAGCGCGGCGTCGTCGAGCCGGTCGCCGCCGAGCAAAGCGCGCGCCGCGATTAGCAACGGGACGGGGATCTCAAGGCGGTCGCCGAACCGCTCGGCGCGCTCGCGGTAGCGTGCGGCCTCCGACGCCGCCTCGTCCCACCGTCCGGCGTCCAGAGCGATGTCGGCGCGAGCGAGGATGACCTCCTGCTGTTCGCGTTCGTTGCCGGCGACGGCCAGGAGTGACTCGGCGCTTTCCAGGTGACGGGTCGAGGCGACCGGGTCACCGCGTCGCGCGGCGACGCGCGCGAGGACGACATGCGCTTGCTCGGCCTGCCGGTGGCCGGCGGCATCGTCGGCCGCCGCCGCCAGGGCGCGCGCCAATGCTTCGGACTCATCGAGCCGGCCGCGCGCCACGGCGATGCGCGCCAGAAGATAGGCGGCGTCGCATTCGACGAAGAAGTCGCCGGACTCGCGTGCGAGCCCCAACGCATCCGACAGCGGTTCGACCGCTTCGATCCACGCGCCGCGATAGAAACGTTGGAATCCGTCGGTGCGAAGCAGCGCCGCGCGGGCGCGGGGCTCGTCGCCGAGCGTCGGCGACGACACGCATCGACGGAACCATCGGTCGAACTGCTCTCCCCCACGCGACGAGCATCCGTATGCGAGTTGTTCGTAGAGCAGGTGCTCGCCGACGGCGTCGCCGCCGCTCGCGAACAAGCCGGCGGCTTCTTCGAACTGGGCGAGCATGCCGTCCACGTCGGTCAGGCGCATCGTTCGCGCGCTCGCCCACGCCACGCGCGCTCGTCCGAGCGTGTCGCCGATCGCGGTGAAATGCTCGCCGGCGCGTTCCAGCAATCGTCGCGCGCGTTCCAGGTTTCCGTATTCGGATTCGAGCCAGCCGAGCTGCAGGACGGCTTCGGCTTCCCATTCGCGAGCGCCGGCGGCGCGCGCGATCTCCAGCGCACGCGATGCTTCCGTGGTCGCCTCCTCATAGCGGTGCAGGTCGATAAGCGCGGCGGAATGCCGCAAGGATGCGCGCACCGCAGCGCGGCCGGCGGGCGTCGCCGCGGTGTCGGCCGAGGGCTCGTGAATCTCGGTCGCCTGCCGGTACCAGGCTTCGGCTTCGCGGAATGCGCGCAGCGACCGCGCCGAGTCGCCGGCGCGCACCAAGTATTCGAGCGCCGCCGACACCACGCTCGCGTCGGCGGCCGTGCCCGACGACGCCGAGGCGAGCGCCGCCTGCGCATAGTGATGCGCAAGTGTCTCGACCGGCGCCGCGTCGGGCCCGCAGGCCTTCTGGATCGCGGCTGCCAGCTCCAGGTGCCGTCGGGCGCGCTCGGCGCGCGGCAGCGCGCCGTAGGCGACGTCACGGATCACCGCGTGACGAAACGCATACCCGCTCCCCGCCTCGACGAGCAGCTCGCGGGCGATGAGATCGTCGATGTCGCCGCGCGGATCGTCCCATCCGAGCGCGCGCAGGTCGCCCAGGCGAAACGTCTCGCCGCACACGGCCGCGTCGCGCAGCAGCCGCCGCCGCACGGCCGGCAGCGCATCGATGCGCGCCGCGACGACCAACTGCACGCTCTCGGGAAGCTCGTGTCGCAGTCCTTCCACGATTCGCCAGCAACCACTTTCGCGCCGAAGCACGCCGGTTTCGCGAAACAGCCGCACGATCTCTTCGACGAAGAGCGGGTTGCCGCCCGCACGCCCGGCGAGTTCGTCTTCGACGTCGGCTCGGATCGAGGCGCCGGGCAGAAGCCGGCGGATCAAGTCCTGGCTGGCCGCGCGGTCGAGGTTGTCGAGCCGGACCTCACGGCCGGCGGCGGCGGGCGGCCGGTGAGACGGCGTATCCGCACGGCCGAGGCACACGACCAGGAGCGGCGCGTCCCAGGGATGCGCGTCCAGGTCGGCGAGCATCGCAACAAGCTGCGCGTCGGCCCACTGGACGTCGTCGATGACGAGCACCACCGGCTCACGTTCGGCCGTCGCGGTCAAGGCCGATCGGACGGCCGCGCCGATCTCGGAGTTCATCTCGCGGCGGTCGTCGCGATGGAGCGGCGACGGTGGCGGTCGCGTTTGGATCAGATGCAGCGCGCCGGCCGCGGCGTCCACGCCGCGAAGCGCGTCGGCGAGCGCGAACCACGGGATGCGCTCGGCGTGGGGTGCGGCGCGGCCCACAAGGACGCGTGCGCCGGACAGCTCGCGCGCGAACTCGGCGATCAGACGGGTCTTTCCAATGCCCGGCGGCCCCAGGATGCTCACGATGCGGGACCGCCGGCTCGTTCGCGCCGCATTCCATTCCTCGGCCAGCACCACCCGCTCGGCCTCGCGGCCCACGAACGGCCCGGTTGCGTTCGCGAGTCCGCTACCGCCGCGGGTCGCGTCGTCGGCGACTTCGAAATGGACGACGGGTTCGGGTTTTCCTTTGACGAACGCCGGTTCGCGCTCGCGATAGCCGATGACCGACGATGTGCGCGCCGCCGTGGACGCGCCGACCAGGACGGCGCCGGCGGGGGCGAGCCCGACCAGTCGCGACGCGACGTTGACGGTGTCGCCGATCACATCGAAGCCGCCGCGCGCGGGAACGACGAAGACCCATCCGGTGTGCACGCCGGCTTGCAGGTCCGACACGAGCGAGGCGGCGCCCGCGGATGCGCGAACCTCGTCTCGCATCGCGACCGCGGCGCGAACGGCGCGCTCGGCGTCTTCGGGCGTGGCGGCGGGGACGCCGAACACGGCCATCAACCCGTCGCCCATCGTCTTGACGACGCGGCCGCCGAACGATTCCACAATGGTCTCGAGCCGCTGCATGACGGGCGACAGAAGGGCATGCACCTCTTCGGGATCTCGCTCGCCCGACGCGGCGGTGAAGCCGGTGAGGTCGGCGAAGACGACGCTGACGAGCCGCCGCTCGGATTCTTGAACGTCCTCGGAGCGGCTGGGGCCGTCCGGCGCGTCTCTCATCGGCGCTTGGACGATCTCCCGGCCCCTCGTGCGGCGGCGCCGCGGGGACGTTTCCGCGGCGGCGCGACGTACTTGTCGGCCGGCACGCCGCGCAAGATCAAGCAGGTCGTCGCCTGGCGGATCTCGGGGATCTCGCGAAGGACGGCGAGCGCGTTGCCGGCGATGTCGTGCTCGTCGGCGCCGGAGACCTGCGCCATGATGTCGTACTCGCCGAGCAGCGCCACCATCGCTTTGATCCGGCCCCTCTTGCGGGCGGCGACGAGCCGGCCCCACGCGGCTTCGGCTTCGGCCGGCGCGACGCGCAGCAACACCAATCCGGAGGGGCCCCATTTCGGATCCGAGAACGGCATGTTGCCGAGCAGCATCTGCGTTCCCGACGGCGCCGTCACCACCGCCGTCGAGATCGACACGACGCCCGCGATCTGCGTCGCCCCGTTCTTGATCTCGGCCCATTCTTCCCACGCGACGTCCACGAAGCGGGCGAGCACGTCGTAGGGCCCGGTCACCTCGACCGCGCGTTCGGCTCCGTATCGAACCAGCGCGGCCGCAACCTGCGGGGCGGTTCCGGGAATGGTCTTGACGAATGCGTAGACGTGCATCTGCTCCCCCCTGTCGTGACGGGCGTCCGGCGGGCCGAGTCGCGCCGTCCTTGTTATCGCAGATTCGGCTTGCGACGCGAATCGACTCGGCCTCGTACGTCGGGTTGCACGTCTAGACGTATCGCAGGCGCTGCACGATCCCGCCGTGGACCGCTCGCATCTCCTCGGCGCCGTCCTCGCACGAGAAGGCCACGGCATCCAGGGTTTGGCCCTGGGGAGCCTCGACGTAGTAGACGTATTCGATGGAGGCGCCGGGGCAATCCACGTAGGTCGAGGCGTCCCGCCGGTACGAGATCACGCCGGCCGGATGACCGCCGGCGCTGCGCATCTGGAGTTCGCCGGTCGCGTCCTCGTTGTTCTCGGCGCGAAGCGCGGCCATCTTGTCCGCGAACGACACGTCTTCCATCTGGAACAGGACCGCGATCCGGCGGCCGGTTGTGCGTGCGTCGCCGAGCCGCCCGCAATCGTCACCCACCTCCGGCTCGAGCAGGTCGCTCGGATAGGCGATCCGGACGCCGGGGAGCGCGGTGCAGGTGACCCAAGCGTCGGCCGCCGGAGACGCCGTGAGCGTCGATGCGACCGAGGCGACGGCCGACGCGATCGGTGCCGGGCTCGACAGGGTCGGCACGGGCACGACCGGCCGGGGCGTTTCGGTCGCGTCGCTCGGAGCGTGGGGCTCGTCCGCCGACGGCTCGGCTGTGGCGATCGAGTAGCCGAGCAGTCCCGTCATCGCGAGCATCCACACGGCGAGCGCCGCCTTGAGCGTTCCGGGTGTCGCGTCGGGATCCGTCGGGGT
>Ga0214472_10006293_pt1 | contig 12450 bp, 10 predicted proteins | sample RVTome_6_FD_207662 | JGI IMG/M metagenome (GOLD analysis project Ga0214472, IMG submission 207662) | Soil microbial communities from uranium-contaminated site in the Upper Colorado River Basin, Wyoming, United States - RVT140D175 | ecosystem: Environmental > Terrestrial > Soil > Contaminated >... | reverse complement strand
GTGGCAACAAACACAACATTTCAAGGTGTACCTACAACTAAAGAATCTCTTGAAAGGCAGGAACTAGTAGGGGAAACAGTAGAGACTAGTCTTACCTCTCCTCAGATTCCTTCTGCTGGTGTACAGACTTCACAAGATATTCGAATTCAATCAGGAGAGTTGGCCTCTCCCACTGCTTCTGCTTTCCAAATTACTGGTGTACCTACAGGCACTCAAGCAGCTACGGCTGCACCTTCTTCTGCAGTACAAGAGCAACAGGCTAGGGCTGTCGGTATGACTGCAGCTACTACAGGTGCAGCTACTACAGCGGCAGCTCAAGGTACTGTAACCCAGCCTATGACTGCAGCTCAGGGTACTCTCACTGCCGAAGCAGAGGCTGCACAAGGCGCTGTAAGGCAGCAGGATCTTGCTACAGCAGCTAAGGGGCAAGTGACTAACTTTGTTAGTGCTGCCCAAGGAGAGGCTGCACAGGCCAATCTAGACGCTGCTGTAGCCACAGCTGCAGTTAAGGATGTATCTCAGCAAGAACTAGTCAGCTTCCAGATGCAGGAACTGACCCAAGGTATTGAAGATGGTAACATCCCTACTTGGGCTAAACCTGCAGCAGATGCTGTAGAAGCTCAGCTAGCTTCTCGAGGACTCTCTAGATCTTCTGTAGGACAAGCAGCTCTTACAAATGCTATCATCTCAGCTGCTATGCCTATGGCTCAGCAGAATGCTCAGACATACTTTCAACGTACTGAATCTAACCTAGGTCGAGAGCAGCAGGCTAACCTGCAAAATGCACAGTCTCGTCTTCAGCTGACTACAGCTAACTTGAATGCTGATCAGCAGATGCGTATTGCTAATATGAGCAATCAGCAGCAGGCAGCTCTATCTAATGCACAGAATGTATTGCAGATGGATCTTGCTAACCTCAGTAATGAGCAGCAGGCTGGTCTGGCTAACAGTCAGTTTATGCAGACGATGAGCTTGACTAATCTGAACAACAAGCAACAGTCTGCTATCTTGAATGCTCAGCAGTTAGCTTCAATGGATATGGCTAATCTGGATGCACGTCAACAGGCTCAGGTGCAGAATGCACAATCCTTCTTACAGATGGATATGGCTAATCTATCCAACCGTCAGCAATCTTCTCTGGTGAATACCCAGAACCGTCAGCAATCAATGCTTAGTAACCAGTCTGCACAGAATGCTGCTCGTCAGTTCAATGCAACTAACCAGACACAGACTAACCAGTTCATGGCTAATCTTGCTTCTACTGTAGATCTGAATAACGCTGCTCGACAAGATGCTATGAAGCAGTTTAACACAAGCAATGTTAATTCAATGAAACAGTTCAACGTCAATACTCGTATGGCAACTGAACAGTTTAATGCACAGAATGCTACAGCAATCAGTCAGTCTAATCTTCAGTGGCGTCGTCAGGTTAATCAGGTAAATACTGCTGGAAAGAATTCTGTAAACCAAGCTAATGCTATGAATGCATTTAACCTTAGCAACCAAGCTCTCACCTTTATGTGGCAAGAACTTCGTGATTCGGCTAAGTGGTCCTTTGAAGCATCACAGAATGATAAACAACGTCAGACAGCTATAGCTACTGCAGCTATGGGTAATCAAGCAGCTACAGATAATAACACTATGAAAAGTATCGCTGCACTTGGTGCTGCTGGTTTGAATCTTTGGAAGAAGATAGGTTAATTTAAGGAGCCACAAAACAATGAGTGCTTTTTTTAGTAAAGCAAAAGACGTAGCTCGAAGTGTATGGAAAGTAGCAAAGGACGTGACAGGTGCTATTGCTGGTAAAGAAGGGATCGTTGCCCAGGCTTATGGTAAACTTAAGTCGTATGGCTCTATGGCCCTTGGCATGATCTTTCCAGACATGAACAGTGATGAGATACGTTCTTATCAATCTATAACATCCTCTGCTGCTGAAGCAGGTGGTACAGACTTTGTTGAGAATTACAGCAAAGCTCTGAGCTCTGCTTCACTTAAGGCAGGTCTACCTAATAACACTAGTATCACTGGACGTATTCGTGGAGCCTTTGATTGGATGGGTTCTAAGGTAGAGAATGGTGCCCAGGCTATCTATGATCGAACCTTGGAGTTCATGGGTCAGGGAGAGAAGACCAAGATTAAGGATTCAGGTGAGTGGATTTCTTCTAAAGCTAAAGAAACTGCAGTAGCAACCCCTTACAAGAATATCCCTTCCGTCCAAGCAACTAAGAGTCTTGTTAATAAGTCCGCCTCTGTCTCTGGCTTCTTGACTAGTTCTGATGTGTTTGATCCTTCTGCTGCTGGTGGTATCTCAGGCTTTATCGGTAAGCCTCAGACACCTCTGACCCTTCTTAGCCAGCCACTGAATGCTCAGTACGCTGCAGCTTTGGATGCAGGTATGGATTCTGACATCATCAAGAAGTCTCGTGATCTGGGTGTATCACCCTTCTCTGGTATTGCAGATCAATTGAAGACTAAAGGTCTGATTGCATCTGGTATCGGTCAAGAGGAGTTGAAGAAGGCTCGAGGTCTTCCTCCTATAATTCTTGACCAATCGTATAAAGCACCTACTGATTTTGTTTCTAATAAACCTTCTCTTTTTGATAAAGCGGTTAGTACTATCAAAGAGAACAAAGGAACAATCATGGAAAGCTTAGCTACAGGTCTGGGTGCTTTTGCTGCAGATGGTTCTGAAATGTCTACCGGAGGTAGGGGTACTACTCCTGCACATATAGGTGCTCAGCGTGGCGGTCTAGGTGGTCAAGGTTCTTCTGGTGGTACATTCCTGAGTGACGCACAACGATCTTTCTTCGATAAATATAACAAGCAACTTTCTCAGTTGGGGTAAGACACAATGGCAAGTTTTGATGACGTCTCTGCACAACTAGGTGGTATGGATCCTTTTGATGTTCCTACACCTGGTGAGTCTTTGACTAGTAATCCAGAATCAGCAGCCCCTTACGAGCAGCCTCCTGAACATGCAGATCTTGATGATGCGGTACATGATATCTTCATGAGGTTGACCTCTGAGGATACCATGGATCAGTTTCTCGATCTTATGAGGGATGAGGTACCTGTTGAGAATATTGCTCAAGTAGTTCTCTTTGAAGGATTCCGTCAGGGTATGTTTAATCCTGACCTAATGCTTCTTCTTCTTGAACCAACTATTTACATTCTTCTATATCTTGCAGACTATGCAAACATTAACAATGTAGTTCTCTATCCAGAAGGACAAGAAGGACAGCTGAGTGTATCTCGTGCTGCCCGTACTGCTTCTAAAGGTTTGGAAGAAGGAGAGGTAGAAGAAGGAGGAGAAGAGATTAAGGTTGGTGGTAAGGTTGTACCTCGCCCTGAATCTGTTCCTACTTCTCTGCTTGAAAGCATCACACAGAAAGGGGGTGAGTAATCATGGCAGTTAGTCTAGGTCAAGCAGTACTTGCTTTTGCAGGTGGTGCTGCACAGCAGTTCAATGCAGATGTCGAACGAGAGCAGAAACTCAAAGACGATCGACAGAAACGTCTACAAGCTATGGAAGAAACAGCTGCTACTAAGCAAGCTGAGACAGAGTTTAGTACACGTTTCCAAGATTGGCATGATAATGAAAGTCTTGTACGTCAGGTAGAATCAGTAGGTGGTGTAAAGACTGGGGCCGGGCAGGCTTTGTTAGCTAAGCATAACAAACTTTCTTGGCAAGAAGTCCGTGCTACCGGTTCTATGGGTAAGCTCGGTCTTCCACCTAAGATTGAACAACCTATCCCACTCAGTGAATTACAAAAGAAACTTCTGTCTTCTCAGTACGATCCAGATATGGTTAAGTACGCAAGTAAGAGGGACTTTAGTAACAAAGTAGATTCCAAAGGCCGGGCTATCCCTAAGACACAGACACCTCGTGAAGATGGTTCTCTGAATACTATGGATGTCTTGGGTGAAGTCGGTATCACAGAAGATATGCCAGGTGATGTCCTTATTGACGGTACTAATTTCTCTGAGAACGAATGGGATCAGATGGCTCAGATTCTTGGTGGTGAAACGAGGGAGATTAAATACGATGCAGATCGTGGTGGCTTCGCTACCATTGATCCTACAACCCTTGAAGCTGGGTTTGTTCCTGCAGGAGATCAAGGTGAGGAAGGTATACCAACAGAAGGTAAAGAAAACATCTTTACTCTCACCAAGAACCGTGACGAACTAGAACAATTTATTTCTGATCCTAGTAAGAGTCCGGAAGAAAGGGTTAATGCCCAACGTCGGTTAGATACCATCAATAAAGTTATTGAGAACCAAGAGATCCCGCCTAGTATGACAGAGGCTGCTCTTGAACATAAGATGCGTGACTCTCGTCGACTTGATACGCTGCAGACAAAACTATCTCAACTTGGTCGAGCTAGTACACTTCTCGATAATTATATGAATGAGGCCACTGCCGCTACAGGTGGTGTTGCCGGATTCACAGGAGAGTTTATGAGTGCGGTTACCTCAAACATTCGAGGTGCTGCTGAAATGTTAGGTCTTTTGGAAGCTCGTACCCCTGGTATGATTGAGTCTGAACTGAAGTCTGCCGGCATATCTATCGATGATATTCAGAACCTAGATAGTGGTATACTGCGTGGTGTAGCACGTCATGATCGTGTTAACCTCTTCTATGCTATGGCGTCTACCTTTAAAGATGTACGTAGGGACACTCTAAGTAATGCTGATATTGAGAATGCTAAGAAAGCCCTAGGCGGTGCTGTTGGTAGTAACGAACAGACAGGTGCCCTGCTTGCATATAAACGACAGTTGAATGCTAACATCAGGTCTACCTCGTTGGATGTATATGACGCTGTAGGTATACACCCACAAGAGAGGGCTAGGGCAGGTGCTACCTTCCTTACTACTCTTGGCTTAGAAGAGAACTCTGAATTCTTCATAATGCCTGATAATAATGTCTACATCCCTAACGCTAAGGGTCAGCTAGAACCCCTTGATAGTTATTTAGAGCGTAGTCCACAACTAAGGAATAGGTGATATGGCTTCAAATCAGTATGCCGGTATGAGTATGGAAGAGGCGCAGCAACTGCTCTCTCAAGCTACCCCTCCCGAAGAAGAAGTAGGACGAGATGACCAAGGTATTCCTGCTAGACACCAGTATGCCGGAATGTCAGTGGATAGTGCCAAAGGTATTATAGAACAAGAAGCTACTATTGATGGTGTACCTCCTGGACAACTACCCCCTCACCTACAGAAACTGTATGGTATTAACAAACCTGTAACAGAAGAAACTGGAGCAAGTATTGAAGAAGATCTTATGTCAGGTCAAGAGGCTGCTGCTGCTGATGTTCCAGAAGATGAATCCTTAGTCCACAGTAAAGAACTCACTGAACCTGAGAAGCGTCTGATCCGTCCAGGGGAGATGGATAAAGCGAAACACCAATTAAAGTTGATGGGAGAGACTTTCTCAATTACTAATTCGGAGATGTATGATTTCTTCATGAATCCACCGAATCTCTTCAACGCAATCCTTCCTGATAAGTGGACAGAAAAAGTATCTCTAAATGGTGTGTCTGTTAAAGAGTTACAGAAATCTACTCCTGAGCTTGTTAAGAGTACTATCCGTTCTACCTACGATGCAATGGGTGTGGATCCTACTCTAGAAACTGCAGAGGACATAGAAGATATTTCTTTGATGATACTCTCTGGTAACTTCGGTGGTTCTGCCTTCCTAGCAGGGGGTAAGAAACTAATTGATACCGCTGCTAAACACACGGATGACTTGAAGAACTTTTGGAAGACTGAAACATCTTTTAACCTGTGGGGTACAGGTGGTGCTACTGCTATAGCTGCTGCCACTGAAGGGTCTATCGAGGACCAGGAGAAGATGGCCCATGTAGGTAACTTTATGGGCATGCTCACCAAAGGTGTTAAGGACCTTTCTCCTATTTTCCTAACGAAAGATCTTGCTAAAAAATATCAAGAAGGTAAAAGGTTGGTAGACGATCAGAAGCTCTTCACCTTCGCAGATGGTGTTGTTAAAGATCACTTGACATCTATGATTCCTAAGGAGATGGTGCCTGAGGTAATGGAACGTGTAGCAGTAGTTAAACGTATACAAAGTATATACCCAGACTTTGATCCATCTGTTGGTAACGTAATAGGGACAGAAGACTTTAAGATGATTCAAAGGGTCACAGATTCTAAGAATCCTGACGTAGCTTCTATACGGTACGAAAAGAATAAAAGAGCTATCAACCAGATGTTGGAAGATGCTACTACAGAGACAGACCCTGCTCAGAAGGCTATGATCGCTACCGCCTTAAGACAGTTCTCTATGGACACAAAACTACATGCGGAGAAACTACGTGTAGATATTGTTAACATGGAAGAGCATATTAGGCAAGTACCAGGTGGTGATGTTACCGGTGTTGAGACTGGTAAGAATGTAAGGGAACAACTACAAAAGATTAAGAAAGAATATCGAGATACTATATCAGAGATGAGTAAGAGGATCGATCCTGATGAGACTGCTAGGTTTGATGCACGTCCACTATTTGCGGAAGTAAAGAAACTCTTAGATAACACAGAACCTGAAAAGGTTATCACTGCTAGGGATAGTGGGATGCCTGTCATTAAACAGGTAATCCCCGACTATATGCGGGCAGTATCTAAAAAGTCTCGTGCGGATGGTACCGTACGACAGTTCACTTTTCAAGGTGTTAGTAAACTACGTACATTTATTAGCGATCAAGCATCTAAGATCCATAAAGCAGATCCTACATCCAATGTTCCTCGTGTTTTGGGGGATATGCGAAAAGTCCTAGACGATATTATCGAAGAGAAGATGATACACGGTGACGCATCTGTCGCTGAAAGGTACTCCGACTTTAGAGAGTTTGTTCGTGTTGAAGCATATCCTCGTTACAAGGAGGGTGTGTCTGGACAACTTCTTAAACAAGAAAAGTTCGGCAAGGCTTTTGCTGTTACTGATGATGAAGTTGGTCCTATGTTTTGGCAGAAGGGGACTAAGGGTTCTAACCTTGAACAGTTCAATAAAACGTTTAGTTCAGAACATGAAGCTCTTAAGAAAGCCATACCGGATAACGATCAACGTGTAGCAGTTTCCGAAGAAGTTTCTGAGATTGCTAGGGGTGCTTTGAAATCCCATGCAATGCGTACACTACAAGATTCTTTAGATAAGTCACCTAAATCTAGTCCTCTTGCTGTTATTAAAAGTTGGAAGACTTCCTACAAAGATGCATTAAACGCTTACCCAGAAGTGGCCGAGGAAGTCCAAAGGATTGAAAAACTATATACAACTTTTGAAACTACTAAACTACTTAGGACAGCAAAGATCGATGAACTCAATCGATCTATTGTAGAGCAGTATTCTGGTGTAGAAGCTAGCACTGTTGTTAAAGATATTCTATCAACCAGAAGCACAGAAGAAGTTGATCGAACTATTAGGGATCTATACAAATCTGTTCTTAGTAATGATGGTGATATTGTTGCTAGTAAGACGTACGACGAACTATACCCGGATACAATTCATATTGATGAATCTAATCCCAAGGTTAGGGAAGTACGACGGGCTCTGCAAGAGAGCCTTACACAACAACTGGTTCATGACTCATTTGATGCTAGCTCAGGTTTCACCTCTGGTACTAAGTTGCGTAAACTCTTACACGATAATGATGATAAGCTTCGACTGGTCTACGGTGATGCTGGTGTTAATTCTCTTAAAGATCTAGAAGAAGCTCTCATCCTTATGGGTAATGAGAACAAACCTTTGTTCCAGAAAGACCTCAACCATATGAGGACTACTATGAAACAGTTTGGTATGTCTCCTGCATCCATTGGTTCCCGGTGGTACGCATCGGCTCTGGGCAAGGTAGGTCCTGTTTATTTGGTGTCGGACGCATTAACGAAACTTTTCTTTGGTGTAGCAGATAAGCATTTTGACAGGGCATATCATAATACAATGTATGACCTAGATGGTTTTGTTGAAGTTCTTAAGAGGAATGAACAATTTGATGTTGCTTCTAAAGTAGAAAAGACTAAAGAAGAGTTGAAAAAACTTGGTGCAGAGAAGATCAGGAATGCGGGTGGGTTTGTTGTAGCTAAGCTCTTTAATGAACATATGCTAGCCGTCTATGGTAAAGAGTCTACTCTGTTCAATACTGAAGAAGAACGTAGTGGTGATGAAGGTGAGCTATTGAATGATTACTTAGAGCTTAATGATAACCTTACTGGTCAATCTTCTCGTATGTCCTATAATTTTATGGACATGAGTGATGATCCAGATTACGAAGATCCTTATCTTGTCCCGGATGTTACTGATGAAGAAGTAGAAGCAGTTCAGGAAGAAGTAGAAGAATCAATGACTGATACAGAATTAGAAGACGCACAAGCAGCTGCTGAAGAACCTACTGATGATAAGGTGTTCGTAGCTAGTACAGTTAAAAATTCTTTTGAACGAGTAGGTGCTGATCCCGAGCTTGGTCTCATCTTTGCCCAACTAGAATCTTCGATGGGTAGGTTTACTCAAGCTGAAACATCTTCTGCCAAAGGTATATTCCAGTTCACGGATGGTACTTGGGAAGATGTAGTAGCTAAACACGGAGATGAACTTGGTGTTGACCTAGAAGAAGCGGATGTTCTCAACCCAGAACATAATGCTTTGATGGGTGCAGCTTTCCTTCAAGACAATAAAGAGCTATTAGGTAAGCGTGGTCTTGATTCTACCCCTACCAATCTCTATTCTATGCATCTCTTAGGAAGGTCTGGTGGTCTTAAGTTCCTTCGAGCTTTAGAACAAGATCGTAATAAACCAGTGTCTGTTGCCATAGGGTCTGCTCAGATCAAGGCTAATCCTCAGCTCTTTGGGTCAGGTAATAAACTTAAAACCCTTGGAGAGTCCTTCTCATTGTTCGAGAAGAAAATCAATAAAGCACAGAAAGAAGTTCAATCTTTCTTAGGTACTAAGGAGGCTTAGTATGGCTTTCTTAAGTTACGACCCATCTACTAATGATTTTGTTTGGGTTGAGTCTGAAGAAGATATCTTCTTTGGGGTAGAGAAACCTTCAGTACCTATCCCTATTGCAGGTACCTCTATTAAAGATATCATGAGAGGTACTGGTGGATCTGGTACCCCTCCTACAAGTGGACTGCCTCAAGTAGAAGGGTCCATCTTTCGTGCTGCTGCAGGTTTCAAAGCTTTTGGTACTGTGAAGGATGTACTCTCTGCCCCAGTCTCTCCAATAGGTCTTGCCTTCTCTGCCTTTGAAGGTGTATCCGATTTTAAGAAGGGTATACAAAGGGCTGAGGTATTCGAGCAGGCTGATAAACCTACTGCCACTGTTGGTGATCTTCTAGCTGCATCTAACCTAGAACCTACTCTTTTAGATTATGGTAAGAACTTACTCGGTATTGGTTTAGATCTGTTTACTGGAAATGTAGCAGGTCTTGCTCTAGGAAGTGGTCCCCAGTTAGCTACGACTATTGCTGCTGATTTTAAAGCTTCTGAATCACTAGAAAAGGCAGGCCAACTAGAACAGGAGATCATCTCTAAAGGTATACCTGCTGAGGGTACGATAGGGTATATAAATACTATAGCTAACTTCAAAGAGATGCAAGCTGCTAACCTTGCTGCTGCTTCTACTGCTACAGAAGAAGAGGGAGCTAGGTTAGCTTCACTTACACCTGTTCAAGATATAATCAACTCAACTATCTCTCAAGGTGTAAGTACCAGGTCTGGAGGTCTCTCTGATAAGAAGACTATCTACGAAAGGACTTCTTCAGGTGATCTTATTCAACGGGATAATTTCTCTGGTGGTGGTTCATTCTCTCAGAATCTATCTGAGAACCAACGCACTCAAGAACGTAGAGAAAGCGAAGGCCACACAGGTAGTACTGCTGCACAACGTAGAGGTACTTCTGGTTCTGAAATGAGCAGTGGGGATTTCGGTGGTGGTTCAGGTGGTTTCAGCGGTGGTTCAGGCGCTGGTGGTTTTGAAGGTGATATAGGTGGTGGAGACTTTGGAGGCTTTGCTTAGTATGTACAAGTGTAAACATTTTAAAATATACGAACTAGTTCCTAGATCTGTCTATGAAGCGAGGGGGGAGAAGGCTTGGTCCCTTCTTGACTCCCGTGCCCTAGAGATGCTCGATAAGATCAGGGAATACGCAGGACCTATGGTAGTCAATACCTGGTTCTGGAAAGGGGATAGGGAGTGGAGTGGCCTGAGGCTTCCTGAGAGCCGATACTACAGCCTTTATTCTCAGCATACCTACGGTAGGGCCTTTGACTGTATAGCCTCTCAGAAGAGCTCTCAGGAGCTCCGAGAGCATATCCTGAACAATCCACAAGATTTCCCGTACATCCGGGGTATTGAACTAGATGTATCGTGGCTTCATTTCGATTGCAGGAATTCAGATAAGGTGGTTACCTTCTCTCCTTAGATAGTAGGAGTACACTGATGTTAGATTTAAGGGCTATCCTTGGGGCTACACCACAAGGTAGACTAGGAGCTAGGATGAGAATATTTGATACACTAGAAGATTTAAACCAATCACGTTCTATATGGATCGGTATGTACGCCCGTGTACTAGGTAGACATACTAAGGGTGACCCTGGAAACAATGTCTATGAGATTGTTCCAGCAAGTACTGGTACTGACAACGGTGGAGATTACATAGACCTCTCTGCTTCGGGGTATCAAGCTAAGGGTTTATTCCCTGGTCAGATTGTGAATGTGTGGCAATACGGTGGGGGTACAGGTACTCAAGCGGTAGATGATGCAGCTTTGGCTGCTATGTTATTGGCAGATGTAGATCATAATACTATTACGCATAGTGGTTTATGTAAAAGGTTCGAAGTTAATATATCTAATGCAGCTAACACTACATCTGTATCTGCAACAACAGATACACCTTTCCCGTTAGTAAATGATGGAGCTAACTCTTTTCAGACCTCTAATGTGACTTCTGGTAAGTTGTGGTTCGATCCAACGTTTAATGGTGGTACCGGTGGTATCATTGTAGATGGATTGAAACCTGAATCTGGTATCTATTCTCGTATCACTTACGTATGTTTGGGGGGTGGTAACACTCACGCTGTTCTTAAACTCTTTCTTGTCTTTGACAAAACAGATCCAGGAACTGGTGTAAGTATCGTAACATCTCCTCAAGAGATTAGACAAGGCATAGAACAGTCTATCGACTTGTATGCATTCCATGATGGTATTGAAGCTGTTTATCCTGTAATCAATTCGGATGGTGCTAGGGATTACCAGCTTAACGGTCTTGACGTAGTACTTTTCGAGAATCAATAAGGACAATAAATAATATGGCTACGAATAGAGCAGAGATACCTTACTCAGGTTATGCATCAGACGGTCTACAAGTATTCACCCCTACTAGGATTGATGTCATAGCTGCAGGTAACTCTCTAGACACTACTGATGTTTCATGTATAAGGGTATCCGCCCCTACTGACTACCTGTTGAATGATACAGGAGAGACAGGAGTAATGCCTATAGGTTGTACAGGTATAGATGACAATATCACCTCTCTACAATTCCCTAACGGGGCTGTAGTAGAGGTTATGACAACCAAATAGAGGGTCTAGTAATATGTCTATCATTGCAACACTCTTAGGTCTTGTCCCTTCTGTAGTTTCTGGTGTTAAGGAATATGTAGGAAAGAAACAAGACCTTCAGCAGCTACGTAGGGAAGCTGCTATTGAAACAGAGAAAGCAGTCCTGACTGCTAAGATTGAGAGGGCTAAGTCTGCAGATATAGCAGACACAACATTAGATAAACTCTCTTTAGAGAACACAGGATGGAAGGACGAGTATCTCCTTGCCATCACTACAGCACCGTTAGTACTAACCATGTCAAGTCCTTTCCTGGATCTCTGGTTCTTGACAGAGACTTATAAAGATGGTATGTTGGCTAACGCAGTAATGGAAGGATTTACTTCTCTTTCTAGCGCACCTGAATATTATTGGTGGGCTCTAGGTGCTGTGTATATCCATGCTCTAGGTATGAGGCGTATGCTTCGTATCATGATAGAGAAAGTAGGAAACTTTAATCTATTAAGTAAAGGGAAGTAAAACACAATGACTGAGCCAGTCTTTACTATAAGTTCTTTCCATGAGACAGGGGGTGACGGAAGTAAGTTCCGTAGGACAGAAGATTGGGAAAGACTGACACGTCTGGAGTTTCTTGTGGACAACATCATGAGGGATAATGAACGCAGGGATACCCGTATCGAGGCTATTGTAAAAGCGCAAGAGGAGATCAGTAAGGTGCAGCAGACTATATGTTCTCATCTTAGGACTGTTAAGAACTTACTGATTGGGAGTATAGCGGGAGCCGCTGTAACTTACTTTGGTCTTGGTAAAGTATTAGGTGCCCTTATAGGGTTGATCGGACTAACAGGGTAAGTTACCATATGGCTGAAAAACAGAAAGTTAA
>Ga0214472_10006292_pt1 | contig 12451 bp, 14 predicted proteins | sample RVTome_6_FD_207662 | JGI IMG/M metagenome (GOLD analysis project Ga0214472, IMG submission 207662) | Soil microbial communities from uranium-contaminated site in the Upper Colorado River Basin, Wyoming, United States - RVT140D175 | ecosystem: Environmental > Terrestrial > Soil > Contaminated >... | reverse complement strand
ACTGGTACGACGAGGCCGATGCCACCGCGATCCGCGGCATGCTGCGCTACGGCCAGGCCACCACCCGCGGCTACACCGACCACGAGCACCTGGCAGGGGTGGCACTCATCCACATGAACGGGCGCGCTTACGATCAGTGGTCGTGGCCGCCGCCGGAAACTACACCGCCATCTCCGACGAACCCGCGCCGCGCTATGCTTGGGCCATGGCTCACCTCGTCTGCTTCAAGTGCGGTTCCAGCCTGGACCAGGTGCCGCGACCCATCACGCGCATGTCGCATTGCAAGGCGTGCTTCGCTGAGCTGCACGCCTGCCTGATGTGTTCGAAGTACACCACGCGCTTCCATCGCAAGTGCGAGGACGAGCGCACCGATCCGCCTGAGCGCAAGGACAGCGCGAACTTCTGTGAGTACTACAAGCCGCGGGCTGGCGCCTTCGATGCGCACGGCAAGATGGAGGGTGATGCCGCCAGCGCGGAGCTCAAGGCGTTGTTCGGTAAGGGTACCGAGGCCGATCCGACGCAGGACGACGGCGCTGACCAGGCTCCAGCGAGCGATCCACGATCGGCGGCCGAGGCGCTGTTCAAGAAGCCCTAGGGCGAATCCCGCTCGACGAACACCGGACCGGTCCCGGTCCTGCAGCAACCTGCGAGCGCCTGATCCCCGGTCATCACCTTCACGCTGTACTGCGCGGCCGGGGCATCCACCATTTCGCTGGCGCAGGCCTCCGGTGTCAGCGTGGCGATCAGGCTGCCGCCGGTCGCGGTGTAGGTGATGGCACCGGCGGCATCGGCGCTCTGCGCACCGTCGTAGCCGCGCCCATCCATGAGCTCCGGCGAGGTGTAGTGCGCGCGGCGTCCGTCGATGCTCAGGTTCCAGAACGGTTCGGTGCCGGTACAGCTGAACTGTGCCGACATCGAGACATCCAGCTCGCCCATGGAGGCCTGCTCCGGTGCTTCATCGGGCGCCGCGCAGGCCGAGAGCATCGCGGCGCTAGTCAGCATCAGGGCGTGAGCCAGGACTCTCAGCATGGTGGATCCCCCGGGGTCGGTTGGCCGCATGGTAGCGCGGGATACCACCATCGATCAGAACAGATCCCCCTGCGCGGTAGGGACCCGGAACCGGGTGGCGTCCAGGCTGGCGTACTCACCCATCGCCATGCCCAACTTGGCGCAGGTCTTGCGGAAGCGTTGGGACAGCAGGTCCGCGTAGGGACCGCTGCCGCGCATGCGCATGCCGAACTTCGTGCGGTACTCCTCGCCACCGTGGCTCTGGCGGATGATGCTCATCACGTGCTCGGCGCGATCCGGGTAGTGCGTCGCCAGCCAGTCCTTGAACAAGGGCGCGACCTCGTCCGGCAGGCGGATGAAGATGAAGGCCGCGCGGCGTGCACCCGCGTCGTGCGCCGCTCGCAGCAACCGTTCGATCTCGTGGTCGTTGATGGCGGGGATCACCGGGGCGATCAGGGTGGTGACCGGCACGCCGGCCTCGCTGAGCAGGCGCATCAGCTCGAGGCGACGCGACGCCGAGGCGGCGCGGGGTTCGAGCGTGCGCTTGATCGCAGGGTCCAGGCTGGTCAGCGAGACCGCGACCGAGGTCAGCCCCTGCGCGGCCAGCGCAGCGAGCAGGTCCAGGTCACGCTCGATCAACGAGCCTTTGGTGATGATGGTGATCGGTTGCCCGAACTCCAGGCAGACCTCGAGGATGCCGCGCGTGATGCGGCGTTCCCGATCGGCCGGCTGGTAGGGATCGGTGTTCGCACCCATGCAGATGGTGCTGGGTCGGTAGGAGGGCTTGGACAGCTCGGCGCGCAACAGCGCGGGGGCATCGTCCTTGGCGTAGATCTGGGTCTCGAAGTCCAGCCCCGGCGAGAGGTCCAGGTAGGCGTGGCTGGGTCGCGCATAGCAGTAGATGCAGCCGTGCTCGCAGCCCTTATAGGGGTTGATCGAATAGTCGAAGGGTACGTCGGGTGACTTGTTGCGCGAGATGATGCTGCGCGCGGGGTCATGACGGACCACGGTCTCGGGGGCGCGTGGCATCTCATCCGGATCGGCGCCGGGCTCGAGCTCGACCGAAGTGCGCTGGAAGCGACCGTCGATGTTCGAGGTCGCGCCGCGGCCCTTGAAGGGTGGTCGGTCGTCAGCGTCTGCCATGCATGGATTGTAGGACCGTGCGGGCTCAGCGTGGCAGGTGGATCTCGACGCAGAGCCCGGAGGGATCGCGGTTGCGGGCCAGGATCCGGCCGCGGTGCGCCGTCGCCGCCCGTTGCGCGATGGCGAGGCCGATCCCGCCGGTGCCACCCTCGTGCTCGCGCGAGACGCTGACGCGGTAGAAGGGTTCGAAGATCCGCTGTAGCTGGTCCTCGGCGACACCGGGGCCGTCGTCGCAGATGCTGATGATCACTCCGTCGGTGCTGGTCGTGACCCGGATCTCTACGCGACCACCGTCTGGGCTGTAACGCAGCGCGTTGCGCGCCACGTTCTCGATCGCGCGGGAGAGCAGCTGGGCGTCACCGGTCAGGGTCGCGGCAGCGCCGTCCACGCTGACCTCGCAGCCGCGCGCCGTACCCTCGAAAGCCACGTCCTCGGCGATGGTCCGGCACAGCGCCAACAGGTCCACCGGCAACATGTCGCCGGTCTGCTCCGCCTGCAGGCGACTGAGCAGCAGCAGCTCGCTGATGATCTGTTCCAGCCCTTCAGCCTCGCGTTCGATGCGATTGAGCTCAGGGCCCACAGTCACGTCGGCGCGCTGGCGCGCCAGCCCCAGCGCGACCTGCAGGCGCGCCAGCGGCGAGCGCAGTTCGTGTGAGACATCGCGCACCAACCGACGCTGATCCGAGACCAGCGCCTCCAGGCGCTCGGCCATGTGATCGAAGTCGCGCGCGAGCTGTCCGGTCTCGTCGCGACGTTCGCGGGCACCACCACCGACGCGCGCGCTGAGGTCGCCGCGCGCCAGCGCGCTGGCCGCATCCCGCACCGCGCGCAGCGGATGCGCGAGGTAACGTGCGAGCAGATAGCTGATGAGGCCTGAGACCAGCAGTGCGAGCAGCAGGTGGAAGCCTTGCCGTTGCCTGGGTGCAGCACGATCCACCGGCGGGAAGTTAGCGACCAGTCGGTAGCTGGCGCCGTCTGCGCCGGTGAAGTCGGCGAACACGCGGTCCGGCCACGGCAGTGGTGCATCGAGGCGCTCATCCTGTCGCGGCGGCGGTGCCGCCGGCGCTGGCTGCGGTGCCGGGCCCGGCGGTCGCGGGCCGTCGAGTCGCGGCGGTGGGGGTGGGTTGCGGCTCGCCATCAGCGGGTTGCCGCCTGCATCCAACAGGACCAGTTGTGCGTCGAGACGCTGCGACCAATCCATGATCCAGCGCCGCAGGCGCTCGCGCGGCACGCTGCCGACGATCTCCGCCGCGCTCTCAGCCAGCGTGTCGATGCGCACCTGACGCTCGCGATGCACCGCCAGGCTCTCGGTGTCGATCAGCAGACGGGTGGATGCGGTGACCGCGACGATCAGCAGGATCGCCGCGACCCAGAAGGCCAGGAAGATGCGCAGGAACAGGCTGCCCATCAGGTCGGCCCGCGGGCGGCGTCGAGGACGCGGTAGATGTAGCCCTTGCCGCGCACCGCCTGGATGCGTGGTTCGCCATCGTCAGCCGGACCGAGCTTGCGCCGCAGGTTGGAGACATGGACATCCAGGCTACGGTCGTAGCGCCCCAGCTCACGCCCCTGCGCATGTTCGGACAGGTCCTCGCGGCTGACCACGCGGCCGGCGTTGGCGACCAGCACCGCCAGGACCTCGAACTCCATGCTGGTGAGCCTGAGCTCATCCTCGCCCAGGCGCGCGCTGCGCTCGGCAGGCAGCAGTTCCAGGTCGCCCACACTGAGACCGGGACCGCCGCCGCCGCGCCCGGCGCGACGCAGGATCGCGCGCACGCGCGCGGTGAGTTCGCGCGGACTGCAGGGCTTGGGGACGTAGTCGTCAGCACCCAGCTCCAGGCCGACGATGCGGTCCACGTCGTCGCCGCGGGCGGTGAGCATCAACACCGGCACCTGCGCGACCTTGCGCAGCTCGCGCAGCACGTCCAGCCCGTTCAGGCCGGGCATCATCACATCCAGCACCACCAGGTCGTAGGCGCCAGCGCGCGCGGTGTCGAGTCCGCTCGCACCGTCGAAGCGGCAGTCCACGACGAAGCCTTCAGCCGCCAGGTACTCCCTGAGCATGCCGCACAGCGCCTGGTCGTCATCGACGATCAACAGCTTGTTGCCGCGGGTCTCCATGGGTTGATTCTGCCACGCGTCGCGGCGTCCCCCGGCGGGGCTTACACAGCTTTACTGAGCTTCACCCCCGCAGCGCACATCCTGAGGTGGATATGGACCAGAGTACGAGCCGTACCGCCCATCACCGACTCAGGAGAGATCACATGGAGATGAGACAGATCGGGAACGGATTCGGATCCCTGCTGCTGAGCTTCGGCTTGGTCGCGCTGCTGGCCTTGCCGGCCGCGGCCTCACCGCCGCCGCCGCCGCGCGCACCGGCACCGCCGGCGCCGGAGGGGCCTCGCCTGGAGATGATGCTCGAAGCGGTGGATGCGACCGACGCGCAGCGTGCGCGGATCGAGGCCATCCAGGCGGACTTCGAGGATCGCATGAACGCCCTGCATGAGCGCATGGGTGACCTGTATGAGCAGATGGAGGGCTTCCGCGATGCTGGCGCGCCGGTGGATATCGCAGCCTTGCGGCCGGTGGCCGAGGCGCTCGGTGATCTCACCGCGGAGGGGATCATCCTGGGGGCGCAGATGCGCAGCGACATCGCGATGGTCCTCACCGAGGAGCAACGCGCCAAGCTGGCGCGCATGCGGGACCTGGAACCGCGGGCGCCGCGGGCCGACCGCCGCCACCGCGATCACTGAGATCGGGATCATGCGCTGATCCGCCCATCGCGGGTCGGCGCCGTGCCGTCGCATCCGACCCCCGCGCGGGGGTCTGATGGGCCTAGGCTCGCGGTGTGGGCCAGGGTCGGCCCATACCCGCTACGGCGGGTCCCGATGGAGCGTGTGGCAGGGGCCGGGCACCGGGGCATGGTGCTCGGCCCCATCTGTTTGCGCTACGCGCAGCCTCAGCACGCGAAGCCGACGCGGCTCTGCGTCGCCCAGCTTGAGACCGGGAGGGGCGAGGGGCAGGCGTCCACGAACCGCACATATTCGCTCGGCGCGCGAGTTCCGGTTTGCCCCCCTCCGCCTGATAGCATCCAAGGCGCTGGTCCGCCGTGCCCCGGTCGTGATTCGGTCGTGATTCGGTCAACGCCGTTCAGCCGACAACAGGAGAGGTTCGACGTGAGGACAATACTGATCATCGTCATATTGCTAGGCGGCGCGACCCATGCGAGTGGGTTCGAGACATCGCTACTGGCGCGCGCCGGCAGCTGCGAGTCCAATTGCGCATACTCGGTGCAGCAGGGCAGCCAACTGTTCGTGGTTGCGAGGAGTTTGGATGGCTCGATCCTCTCGATGGAGACCGTGAACCTCGGTGATGGTGCGCGGTCCCAGTCCGGTGTCGAACCGCAGCCGATGACTGCGTGCGGAGGTGGGACCTGCACCGAGCAAACGACCCACATCTATGTCACCCCGACCGAGGTCATCTATGTGACCATCATCCTCTATTACGTAGACGGTGAGCTCGTTGACGTTGATGTGATCGAAAAGCGGATACCTCGAAGCCACCAACCCTACTGAACCTGTTGTGCGGGTCAGCGGTCCTGCTGGCCCGCACATTGAGAGGCCTGGGCCCGGGGCGGCGACGATCGATCGACTGCGCGGCGACACGGTTCGCCCAGGGGCTCGCCCGCGATACGCTAGTCCCGTGACACTGATCGACCTGATACTCGGACGCCGACGGAACGGCATCGACGACGCCGTCTGGCGCCGCGTCGTCGATGCGATCCCGATGTTGCGGGGGCTGGATCCGGAGGCAGGCGCGCGCCTGCGCAGCCTCGCAGACGACTTCCTCGCGGAGAAGCAGATCGAGCTCGCGCAGGGCGCCGAGGTGGATGACTTCCTGCTCACCGGCCTCGCTGCGCAAGCCTGCCTGCCGATCATGAACCTGGGTGCTGGTGGTTACCGCGACTGGCACACCCTGATCCTGTACCCGGCTGAGTTCGTCGCCCCGCGGCACGAGGTGGATGAAGCGGGCGTGCATCATGAGTGGCAGGAGGAGGTGAGCGGTGAAGCCTGGGAGGACGGGCCGGTGATCCTGTCGCTGGCGGATGTGGGCGCCTCGGGCCTCTGCGATGGCTACAACGTGATCGTGCACGAGATGGCACACAAGCTGGATCTGCTCGACGGTGATGCGAACGGTTACCCGCCGCTGCACCGGGACATGGATGCGACTGCCTGGCACGAGGCGTTCACGCAGGCCTACGCCGCGCTGCAGGAGCAACTGCGGCGCGGTCGTGTACCCGCGGTCGACGCCTACGCTGCAACCGACCCGGCCGAGTTCTTCGCCGTGGTCTCAGAGTACTTCTTCGAACTGCCGGCGGTGCTCGCGGCTGCATACCCCGCGGTCTATACCCAGCTCGCGGCTTTCTACCGACAGGATCCAGGTGCCAGGCTCGAATCCGACTGGCAGGGACCGCAACCCTGACCTAGGTTCGGGTTCCTCCATCCTGGGGAGGCGATGCGCAAGGAGGCGCGCCGTGCGACCACCGATCCTGGGCCGACTGCGAGCCCATCGACCCGTCCCGACCGACACCGAGGCCTGCGAGCGGCTGGCCACACAGCTCTGTGGCGAGGATGCGCCCGCGCGCTTCAGGCGCGCACACCGTCTCGGCGCCTACACCGTGGACTTCTACTGCCCTGCGGCCAGCCTGGTCGTCGAGGTGACCGGCACCGAGCCCGGCGCAGGTGTCGGCCGGGCGCGCGAGCGCCTGCTAGTGCGCCTTGGGCTGAAGGTGATGCGCATCGACCCGGTGGATGTGCTGGAGCGCCCGCATGAGGTGTTCGCCGTCATCCGCGCTGCGGTGAATCGGGCGCTCGATCTGAGGGAGCGCGGGTTACCACCCCACGCTTAGGCGCTGAGGGCCGCCCCTGACTCGCGAGCTCTTTGTTGCGCGCGGGCCCGTGGCTGCTCACTTACTCGCATGTAAGCTCCGCACCCTGGCCCCACGCGCGCCTCGATCTCGCTGCGCAGGGCGGTCCTTGAGCTTGGGGAAAGCACCTTCGATTGCTTGTAGGAGCGCCGTTCCACGGCGCGATCTGTGGGTGCGCTCTTGCAGAGCGCGATCTTCAGTCGCCGACTGCAAGTCGGCTCCCACAGCTGTGCCGAGCAGGGGGCGGTGCGTAAACTGCGCCCCATGGCGGTGATCTGGGAACTGGAACAGAACGGCAAACGCTACGAAGTACGCGCGGCGGGGCGCACGCGTCGCCTCTACACCGATGGCGTGTTCCACAGTCACTACAACCCGTTGCACGGCGTCACCGGCGGCGTCTGGGACCTGCTGCTGCTGCCCGCCTTCCTGCTGCCGGCCGAGCGGCCGATGCGGGTGCTGATGCTCGGCGTGGGTGGTGGCACGGTGCTGAAGATGCTGGAGCGTTTCATCCAGCCGACCAAGATCATCGGCGTGGATCTGGATCCGGTACATCTGCAGGTGGCGCGCGAGCACTTCGAGGTGGGGCCCGAGGTGGACCTGCGTAAGGCGGATGCCATGACCTGGGTCCATCGCTACGATGGCGCGCCTTTCGACCTGATCATCGATGATCTGTTCGGCGGCCGCGGCGAGCCGGAGCGGGCGGTGATGATGGATCGGGTCTGGGCCAGTGCGCTGATGCAGCACCTGACCGCGACCGGCGCGCTGGTCGCGAACTTCGTTGATTCAGCCGAGCTACGCCGGACCGCGCTGTTCGCGGAGCGCGACATGCGCCGTTGCTTCGGGCGGGGGCTGCAGTTCACGACGCGGATGGATACGAATGCGGTGGGGGCGTTCTTCAGGCAGCCGGTGGAACCGGATGACCTGCGTGCTCGCTTGCGGGAGCACCCGCTGCTGGATACCCGCCTGGCCACCTGCCGGCTGCGCTACACCATGCGGCGGCTGTGGTGATGGTGAGGGGGTGAGGCGGATGCGCCCGATTCCCTCCGGGCGCACCCTTGGACGGGTGCCTCACCTTCCTCAGTTCAGTACGCCTTCAATCGCCCTGCTTGCGCGAGATCAGGTGGTAGACGATCAGCGCGAGGCCGGGCAGCAGGAACAGCAGCCCCGGTGCGGTGGCGCTGTCGAAGTCGATCTTCAGCAGATCGATCAGGATGAACGCGGCGCCCACGGATGCCACCAGCATCCCCCACTTCAGCGGGTCGTGACCCTGGAGCCAGGCGCGGCTCTTGAACAGCTCCTTGAGCATCTCCTCGCTGGCACCGGCTTCGATCGCCTTGCGGCGCGTCGCGTTGTCCGCGAGGGTCTTGAAGATCAGCACTATGCCGCCGGCGATGGTGATCATCACGGTCATGATGGCTACGGTTTCGGTGATCTGCATGGTGTCTCCTCCGTCGAGTCCCTTCGTATACGGATCCCTGCGCGTTCCCTGGCGCGGGTCCCCTGGTGGGCCCCGCTCACGGTGCGCCCTGTCCATCCAGACACCGCCGCGGCCGAGCCGGTTGCACTGACCCCGGCCCCCGGCCCGCCGGACGCCCGGCGTGCCCCCGCAACCGGCCGGCCCCGGCCGGTGTCCTAGGGCCATGGACGGCGACTCGGAACTCGTCGCGCGGGTCCTGCGGGGGGAGCCAGCGGCGTTCTTGCTGCTCGTCCGGCAGTACCAGGCGCTGGTCTACCACGTGGTATCCGGTGTGGTCAGGGATCGTGACGCAAGCGAGGACGTATGCCAGGACACGTTCATCAAGGTCCACGGGAACCTCGCGAGCTGGTCGGGTGCGGGCAGCCTGAAGAGCTGGATCGCACGCATCGCCCACACCACCGCGCTGAACCACCTGCGCAGCTCCAAGCGCCGCAAGGACCAGGAGAGCCTGGAGCAGTTCGAGGACGCATCGGGCGAGCTCATGTTCGCGGCGCCGGAGCAGGTGGAGCTCAGCGTGGTGGACGAGGACGAGGCGCGACGGCTGCGGCGGATGGTGGCGCAGCTGCCGGCGCCGTACCGCGAGGTGGTGCAGCTGCATTACCTGCAGGAGATGAGCGTCGCCGAGGTGGCGGCGGTGACCGGGCAGGCCGAAGGCACGGTCAAGAGCAACCTGTTCCGGGCGCGCAAGCGCCTGGCCGAGATGATGGAGCGAGCACATGGCTGACACCCTGATCACCCTCGACGACGAGCAGGTCCTGGACCGGCTGGGCGAGCTCGCGCACACGGACGCGGCGTCGCTGGCGCAGCGCTACGACCCTGCGACCATCGCCCGGATCATGCGCTGGATGTCGCTGGAGATGCGGCTGCGCGCGCTACCGCGCCAGGACCCCTTGCCGCCCGACTTCGCGTTCAAGGTCGCGGAGCGCGCGGGCGTTGTGGAGGCGAACGGTGGCGTGGAGCGTGGTGTCGCGGCTGCCGGCATCGCGATCATGACTGGCGGTGGCGTGGGTGCCCTGGCCTGGATGAGCCGGCTAGGTGACTTCATGGATGTCGTCAGCTTCACCGGACTCCAGGTGGGCGGCGTGAGCAGTTTGATGACCCCGCTGGTGGTCGGCGCTGCGGTGATCGGCTTCTACTCGACCATGGACCGCCACCTGCCGCACTGGCTGCGCCGGGACTGACCACCGGTCATCCAGCAAGCTGGTGCAAGAACCGGGTTGCGCGGGCGTTGTCGGACCTACAATCTGCCGCCTCGCCCCGCAGGACAGCCCGCATGACCGACGAGACCCCGGATGAAACCCTGGACCCGAGTGACTGGGAGGCGTTCCGCGCCGATGCCCACGCGATCCTCGACGACACCATCGCCTACCTGCAGCAGCGTCGCGACGAGCCGGTGTGGCAGCGCATGCCGGAGCCGGTCCGCGACAGCTTCCGTTCGCCAGCGCCGCGCGAGGGGCAGAGCCTGGCTGCGACCTACAGTGAGTTCACCGGCACGGTCCGGCCCTACCTGATCGGTAACAACCATCCGCGCTTCTGGGGTTGGGTGAACGGCAACGGGACACCGACCGCGATGCTCGCGGAGATGCTGGCAGCTGCCATCGATCCCAACTGCGCAGGCGCGGATCAGGCACCGCGCGAACTCGAACTGCAGGTGGTGCGCTGGTTCGCCGAGGCCTTCGGGCTGCCGGCCGATTGCGGCGGCCTGATGGTCTCAGGCGGCTCGGAGGCCAACCTGGTCTGCCTGGCTGCCGCGCGCCAGCAGGCGGATCCCACGGTGCGCAGCGAGGGCGTGGACCCCGCGCGCGCCGACCTCGTGTTCTACGGCTCGGCCGAGGCGCATTTCTCCATCGTCCGCGGGCTGGAGGTGCTGGGCCTGGGCGCGCGTGCGTTCCACAAGGTCCCTTCCAGCGTGGATGGCCGCGTGGACGTCGCCGCGATGGTGGCGGCGATCAGTGCCGATCGTGCAGCCGGCCGGACGCCGGTCGCGGTCTGCGGCAACCTCGGCACCGTCAACACCGGGGCGGTGGATCCGCTGGTCGAACTGGCCGACCTCGCAGCGCGCGAGGGTCTGTGGTTCCACATCGATGGCGCCTTCGGCGCATTGCTCGCGCTGTCCGAGACCGAGCGCCACCTCAGCGCGGGGATGGAGCGCGCCGACTCGATCGCCTTCGACCTGCACAAGTGGGCCTACCAGCCCTACGAATGCGCCTGCGCGCTGGTGCGCAACGCCAGCGTGCTGGATCGCGCTTTCGGCTTCGATGCGCCCTACCTCGACAAGGAACCGGGCGGCATGCTCGATGTGCCCTTCGGGCTGGCCTGGCGCGGGATCCAGCTCTCGCGCGGATTCAAGGCGCTGAAGGCATGGTTCACCATCAAGCAGGAGGGGATGGCGAAGATGGGGCGGATGGTGGCGCAGAACTGCGCCCAGGCGCGGCGCCTGACCGCCTGGATCGAGGCGGAGCCCCGGCTGGAACTGATGGCCCCCACCGTGACCTGCGTGGTGAACTTCAGGCTGCATCCGCCGGGGCTGGACGACGAAGCAGCACTGGATGCGCTGAACCAGCGGCTGATCTCCAGCCTGCACCACGAAGGCCTCGCCGTGCCCTCGGCGACCCGGGTGGGTGGGCGCTACACCATCCGGCCGGCCTTCACGAACCACCGGTCCACGGAGGCGGACCTGCGACTCTTCTACGAGGCGGTGGTAGGCTTCGAGGCGGAGTAGCTGCCGCGCCCGGGGGCGCGCGGCGTCCGTCCGCAGGTACCCGGAGGTCCCGATGCGCATCCTCACCGCCCTGATCGCCCTCAGCTTCTCCGTGCCCGCAGCTGCGATCACGCTACCGGACGCGCTCGCCCGCGGCAGCAGTGCCGCCGTCGCAGCAGCGCTCGCCGGCGGTGGCGACCCTGACATGATGCTGGACGATGGGCGCACCCCGCTGGTGCGCGCCGTGCAGGAGGACAACCTCGCGGTGGTACGCACCCTGCTGGCTTACGGCGCTGATCCCGACAAGCGGACCGAGACCGGCTACGGCATGACCGCGCTGATGGCGGCCAGCGAGATCCCGAACATGGACATCACGCAGCTGCTGTTGGAGAACGGCGCGAACGTGAACCAGGTGGATAACAACGGCGACCCGGTCATCAACTGGGCCGCGTACTACGGTCATACCGACCTCGTGAAGGTCCTGCTGGACGCCGGCGCCAACCCCAACATCGCGACCAGCAACGGCGCGGTGCTGCAGATCGCGCTGCGGCGCGGTCATCGCGCCATCGTCGATCTGCTGATCGCCCGCCGCCTGGCTGGCGCCGCCTTGGAGGGCCGCGAGTCGCTGCTGCTCACCGACGTGCTGTCGGGTGACGTCGCCTCCCTGCGTCGCCGCCTCGAATACGCGCCGTCCGACACCGTGGATGCGGCCGGTACGCCGATGCTGGTGCTGGCGGCCTGGTCCGGGAACGGGTCGGTCATCGACGCGCTGCTCGAGTTCGGCGCGACCGTGGATGCCACCGATGCCATCGGTTACACCGCGTTCTCGCACGCGGCGCGCGAGGGCAACCTCGGCGTGATGCAGCGGCTGATCGACGCGGGCGCGGATGTGGACCATCGCGGCGCGGATATCGGCATGGGCCTGACCCCGCTGATGCTCGCTGCCGGCGAGGGCAAGGCCGACACCACCATGCAACTGGTCTCGATCGGCGCCTCGCTGGTGCCGACCAACACCATGAATCAGAACGCCGCGCTGTGGGCGCTGGCCAGTGGTCAGCGCGTGACCGCGGAGATGCTGATCGAGGCGGGGTGCGACATCAACGGCCGCGATACCGACGGCAACACCCTGCTGAGTGTCGCCAGGGCCTACGGCTACGACGACCTTGCGGCGTCGCTGCAGGCGAAGGGCGCGGTCGAG
>Ga0214472_10006290_pt1 | contig 12452 bp, 9 predicted proteins | sample RVTome_6_FD_207662 | JGI IMG/M metagenome (GOLD analysis project Ga0214472, IMG submission 207662) | Soil microbial communities from uranium-contaminated site in the Upper Colorado River Basin, Wyoming, United States - RVT140D175 | ecosystem: Environmental > Terrestrial > Soil > Contaminated >... | reverse complement strand
ATACCTGGAATAAGAGTATTTACAGAAAAGAATCGAGGTAAAGGGGCGGCTGTTAAGAAAGGCTTCAAGGAAGCTACCGGGGACATACTATTAATCCAAGATGCCGACCTAGAGTATGATCCGAATGATTATCAAGCTGTAATAAAACCTATTCTCGATGACATAACTGAAATCACTAACGGAGTTAGAATCAAAAGAAGGCACAAAAATCAACCAAGATTCCTTTACTTTTTTGCGTGGCTTGGAAATCATGTAATAACTCTAACCACCAATACTCTTTATTTGAATAACGCTAAGGAGTATGAAGGTTGTTATAAGGCGCTTACAAAAAAACTTTATGATTCAGTGAAAGTAAGTGCTGATGACTTTGATTTTGAAAATGAACTAATCTGTAAAATCTTAAAAAGAGGCATTAAACCGATGGATGTACCGATCCATTACTACCCACGGACTTATGCTGAGGGTAAAAAAATAAATTGGCGCCATGGGTTCAAAATACTAAGAACCGTTATCAAATATCGTTTTGTTGACTAATTTTTCTGGTCGTTCGGCAAAAATATAATATTTATATGCAAAGAAGCTCCAGATCGCTAAAATACCAGCCGATAAAAACTGAGAAAGCATATATCGCAAATTCGTAATATCAACAAAGAAATACATAAGAATCACATTGGCCGTCAAATTGATTAGCGTCAATAATATATATCTTGCAAATTGAAAGTGAATATCAACAGAGCGAGCGATATTAAATGTCCAAACTCTTTGGAGTAAAAAGCTCACAAATATAGCCGCTGTCATGGAAAGAGTGGAAGTGGTAAGGTAGTAAAGTTTAAGCACGTTCTTTAACAAAAAGGTCACTGATAAAAGTGTAATCACCCCGCTTCCACCGGATATCAAGTATTTAATAATTTGAAAAATTAGGTTTTTTTTCATTTCCACACTTTCTCATTTAGTTTGCTTCACAAGATTTATCTACTCTTATGAGGTAGAAACTCGATAAGTAAGTTCTTTGTGAAATAGTGCTGTGGTTGTAATTTGATGCATGATTTTTTCCTAAATATAGAAAAGTATAAAAAGTAGTAAAGTAAGCCAAAAACCGCCTTTGGCGAGGTAGACGTTGTCAGTTTTGGTGTACTTCTCTCCCCAACGGAGGAATCGGTAGGTTTTGTTTCGAATTTCCTTCATTTTTTCTCTGTGGTATATTGAATTCTCATGAAATTCCTTTAGAAACCGATGAAACAAGCCCTAGTATACACGATTTTTGCCGGAGTGTTTTTAATCCCTTTTATTCCGTTCATCATCGCTCCGTCCCTGCTTTTTCCTTTTATAACGGGAAAGGCTTTTGCTTTCAGGATTATTGTTGAGGTTATTTTTGTAGCTTGGTTGATTCTCGCATTAAAGGATGCCAATTATCGGCCCAAACCATCCTGGATACTTACTATCTTCTCAATATTTTTGGTCGTTGTGGCGTTCTCGGACGCGTTGGGCGTCAATCCCTACAAAGCTTTCTGGAGCAATTACGAAAGGATGGAAGGGTTAGTTACAATTCTGCACTTATTCGCTTTCTTCGTGGTTCTTTCTGCCTTTCTAAATAAAGAAAAACTCTGGCGTGGCCTTTTTGCCACTCATGTCGGCGCTAGCGTCATCATGGGTATATACGGACTCTTTCAACTGGCTGGCAAACTCACAATAAATCAGGGGGGAGTGAGGGTTGATGGAACTTTAGGCAATGCCACCTATTTGGCTGTCTATTTGATGATGAATTTCTTTTTTGTCCTCTATTTATTTGTCCAGGGCGGGGAATACAAGAAGAAGCTCTGGTGGTTCGCGCCCATTGCAATTCTACAGCTCTATATTCTCTATCACACGGCAACGAGGGGCGCTATTCTGGGTCTTCTTGGCGGTCTTGTGGTTGCCACGGTGCTTCTCGTTTGGCGCGAGAGAGAAAACAGGTTAGTCAAAAGATCAGCTCTAACTGTTCTAATTTCCGTACTTGTTGTAATTGGAGGGTTTTATCTTGTGCGCAATAGCGACTTTGTGAAAGAAAGTCAGGTACTAGCGCGTTTCCGCCTTTCGCCAAGCGAAATAAAGTCACAAGGTCGGTACTACATCTGGCCTATGGCTTGGCAGGGAATAAAAGAGAAACCAATTTTGGGCTGGGGTCAGGAAGGGTTCAGCTATGTTTTCAACAAATACTACGATTCGCGCCTCTATGCTCATGAGCAATGGTTTGACCGTGCCCATTCCACCCCAATTGATTGGTTTATAGCCGGCGGAATTTTTGCCCTCCTTTCTTATTTAGGACTATTTTTCTTTGCCCTCTATTATCTTTGGAAGAGGGACAAAGGCATGGAGTTTAAGGAAAAAAGTATTTTGACCGGAATACTCGCCGCGTATTTTTTCCAGAACATTTTTGTTTTTGACAACCTTGCCAGTTACATTCTTTTCTTTACCGTAATTGCCTATGTTCATTTTCGCTCCACTACCGAGCGCTCGGCTCTCCTCTCTAGTGTTTCATTCTCTGTGGCATGGCGCGCCATCATAGTTTCCACGCTGATCATCATTTTTTCAGGTGTAGTGTATTTTGCCAACATAAAACCCATCCAAGCCGGGCGTTCTCTAATTAGCGCCTTGCGTACCGTTCAGGAAGGACAAGCCAATGCGGCTGAAAATTCACTTGCTTTATTTAAGAAGGCTTTGGCGTACGAGAGTTTAGGCACGACTGAAATTAGGGAACAGTTGGTAAATTCCGCCGAATCTTTCTTACAGGAAAGTGTGCCGGAAGCCGTCAGACGAGAATATCTTGAACTGACTGTGTCGGAGTTGGATAAGCAAGTAAACGAAACCCCCAACGACACCCGATATTTTGTCTTCCAGGGCCTATTTTTGGCTAGATTGGGACTCTTTGACCAAGCTCTGGCGGCATACGACAGAGCCCACCAGCTTTCGCCGGGGAAGCAGACGGTGCTCTTTGATGCGGCTTCTATTTATATAGCCAGACAAGAATTTGAAACCGCTCTCAATATTCTCAAAACCGCTTTTGAACTTGAACCTTCATATAACGGAGCCCGTATTCTCTACGCAGTTGCTGCTATTCATGCGGGAAATTTTTCTCTTGCCGACGAAATTCTTTCTTACAAAGGTGCGACAGAAGAACAGATGATGGGATTTCAAAACGCTCTCATTTTTGACGGCCGATTACTTGAAGCGTGGGTTAAGGCGGGACGTTTTGACAGAGCAATTCCGATTCTGGTATTGCGTATTGAAAGAGAACCACAGAACGAAAATCATTTTCTCTCCCTCGCGGCCGCTTATTTGGAAATAGGCGAGAGGCAAAGGTCTGTTGAAGTACTGAAAGTTCTCAAGGAAAGAATTCCCGCAAAGCAGGAAGAGGTTGATTTTTATATAAACGAGATTGAGGCGGGTAGGAATCCGTAGGGGGCGGATGATGAAAGACGAAAATCGAATAACGAAAATCCCTGCCCGTCCGGCTCGCCTCGCTGGAGCTTCGGCGAAGCGGGCAGGCGGGGAAAGACGAAAATCGGATGCAAATGGGGATGGTGAAATCTAAACACTAAAGGGCTCACCCTTAGGTGAGCAATTCAGGAAATCCTCAAGGTGTAGTTGCATTGAAAAGCCAGGTATGCTATAATAGTGCTGTGAGTGCGTTTCGTAAGAAGAAAGGCACCAAAACAAATGAATGTAGCACAAGCCCCGCCGAAAGGCGGGGCTTGTGTTTTATAGCCATTTTAGGCTCCTTTAGGGAGCGGGTGGCTTTACATCTACTTAATAGCAATTACTATAGAAATACATTGTTTCCAGCCGTGGAGAGCGGACGCACTCACATTTACATTCATTTGGAGCCAGCCCCGCTCTCCGCGATTGGAAATGATTTCGAAAATCGGATATCGAAAATCGAAATACGGGAGAAGCAAGGGGCGCGGGTACAAACACTAAACTTGAGAAACAAAATAAATATAAAAATCAAAACTAGGCGGCGCGAGCACGAGGAATTTTTCAGCAGAAGATTATGCGCGTTTTTAAAAAATAATCTGAACGAAAAGTTATCCACACATTTGTTCAAAAAATTATTGTATATGTAACTAAGTTGTAAGATAATTAACTTAGGTCGAATAATTACGTTTCATCTTCCCACTTTTGAAATGTAGATTATTGAAACCGTTACTAAGTAACTTCTCTGTGTCTTCAAGTGTACACAGGCACATCAAATGGCAAAAAAAAGAAAGGCAGCTAAGAAAAAGACGGCAAAACGAAAGGCTCCTGCAAAGAAGAAGTCTTCACGACGCCGACGAGCATAGTTTGTTCGTTAGCTCACCAGTCCCCCGCCACATTTGTGGCGGGGGACTGGTTCTTTATGGGCCATCCGACATTGTGCTAGAATGGGGGCTTAAACGCTCTAAAATGGCTATTTTTAAACTTAAGAAACTGTTTGGCGACCAGAACAGCCGAGAGTTAAAACGGCTAGAGCCTTTTCTGACAAAAGTCAACTCTTTTGAGGAAGAAATGAAAAAACTTTCTCTCCCCGATTTGAACGCCAAGACCGAAAGTTTTAAGAAACGTCATTTTGAAGGAGAATCACTGGACGATCTTTTGCCCGAAGCTTTCGCGGCGGTCAGAGAAGCTTCAAAGAGGACTTTGGGAGAGAGACACTTTGATGTGCAAATTTTGGGCGGAATAATTCTTCACGAAGGAAAAATAGCGGAGATGAGAACCGGAGAAGGAAAGACTTTGGTCGCAACACTACCGGCCTATTTAAATGCCATTGCCGGCAAGGGGGTGCACGTGGTTACTGTCAATGATTATTTGGCAAAGAGGGACGCGGTTTGGATGGGGCAGATTTACCACGCAATGGGACTTACCGTTTCAGTAATCACACCCGACAGTTCGTTTATCTATGACCCAACATTTACCAGCAACGAATCACAGATAGACAATTACGACAAAGAAAGGGACGAAAAAGGAGCGTTCCATATCGTCCAGGAATTCCTGCGGCCGGTGAGCCGCCAGGAAGCCTATACTGCCCAAATAACCTATGGCACTAACAGCGAATTCGGCTTTGATTACCTGCGCGACAATATTGAGTATGAGAAAAACCGCCTGCGACAGAGGGAACATTACTTTGCTATCGTTGACGAAATAGACTCTATTCTCATAGACGAGGCTCGTACGCCCCTTATAATCTCCGCTCCCGCGGCAGAATCGGAAAATCTTTATAAAACATTTGCCGGCATTGCGGAAAGGTTGAAGGAAGAGGAGGATTTTAAGGTTGAGGAAAAGCACAGGGCGGTTACTTTGACTGATGACGGCATATCCAAGGCGGAAAAGCTTCTGGGTATTGAAAATATTTATACAGATCAGGGGATAAAGCTGGTTCATCATTTGGAAACTGCCATTAAAGCCAAGGCTCTTTTTAAAAAGGATAAAGAGTATGTTGTCCGAGACGGCGAAGTGGTTATTGTTGATGAGTTCACGGGGCGTCTTCAACCCGGCCGCCGATGGTCGGAAGGTTTGCACCAAGCTATTGAGGCCAAAGAGGGGGTGGAGGTTCAGAAAGAATCTCGAACCTATGCTTCCATAACTTACCAAAATTATTTCAGAATGTATGAAAGGCTCTCCGGCATGACCGGTACGGCGGCCACCTCGGCAGAGGAATTTTATAAAGTTTACGGTCTAGCTGTTGCGGTAATTCCAACCAATCGGCCTATTGACCGCGCTGACCACAACGACCTTATTTTTCAGACGGAGGCCGGTAAATTGAAAGCCGTTGCCAGGAAAGTAAAAGAGTTGAGTAAAAAAGGCCAACCCGTCCTAATCGGCACGGTTTCCATTGAAAAAAATGAAATGCTTTCTCGCCACCTTTCAAGCGAAGGGGTTAAGTATGAAATTTTAAACGCCAAGAATCACGAAAGGGAGGGAGAAATCATTGCTCAAGCGGGTAAAAAAGGAGCCGTGACCATAGCTACCAATATGGCCGGTCGCGGAGTTGATATTAAATTGGGCGGCAATCCCGCCACCAAAGAGGAATACGAAGAAATCAAAACCCTCGGAGGGCTTTTTGTTCTGGGAACAGAGAGACACGAAGCGAGACGTATAGACAACCAATTGAGGGGGCGTTCCGGAAGACAGGGGGATCCCGGAGAGACGCAATTCTTCGTGTCTTTGGAAGACACTCTGATGAGAGTTTTTGCTTCCGATACCATTAAAAAAATGATGGGTCGCTTCGGTATCGCCGAGGACGAACCGATTGAGAATAGGCTAATTACAAATTCTCTTGAGAAGGCTCAAGAGCGGATAGAAGGGTTTAATTTTGACGCCAGAAAGCACGTTCTTCAATATGACGACGTTCTTAATTTCCAGAGAAAGGTGATTTATGAAAGGCGCAGGAATATTCTTCTGGGGTCCGGAGCGGAGACAGACCTATATTCACAGGGAATTCTTGAATCGGAGAGTGAAGAGACAAGAGAGCAAATTAAGATGAGGCGGGAGGAATTGGGAGAAGAGACGTTTCTCTCCATCGCCAGGGCGGTAATACTTCAAACAATAGATATGTTCTGGATAGAACATCTGGAAGTGATGGATTACATGAGAGGTTCTGTTAATCTTAGAGCTTACGGTCAAAGAGATCCTCTGGTTGAATACAAGAAAGAGGGACTGAGGCTCTTCAAGGACATGGAAGCTTCCGTGGAAGAACAGATTATAAAACTTCTTCCTCACGTCGGAATAAAAGTGGGAGGGGGCGAGACAAGAGCTCTTCGGGAGGTGAAAGACGGTGCATCAGCCCTGACATCTCAGAGTAATGCCACGGCGAAGAGGGCTAATATCGGAAGGAATGACCCTTGCCCGTGCGGTGCAATAAACCCTAAGACCGGCAAAACATATAAGTATAAACAGTGCGGTCTCATTAACGCCCCTCATCATAAAGCATAAAAATGATTGAAATTCTGGTTTCTTTTCTGGAAAGTGGTGTCTTACCTCTAGGTCTCGGCGGAGTATTTGCCGTAGGCCTTCTTCAAGAAGTCATAATTTTTGTACCGTCCACTTTAACGCTTCTTACTACAGGCTTTTTATTTCTTACCGACGTTTACGGAAGCAAACATCTAATAGACTTCACGCAACTTGTTGTGGTAGCTTCCTTCGGCATTACCATTGGAACGCTTTTCTTATATTCCCTGGCTTTCTATCTTGGCAGACCTCTTATAACAAAATGGGGTCGGTTGTTGGGAATTGGTTGGCAAGATGTGGAGAAGATAGAGCAAAAATTTTCTCAAACTACTAAAGACGAAGTTGCGCTCTTTTTTCTGCGTGCGGTTCCCTTTACTCCGAATAGTGTAGTATCGGCTTTCGCCGGACTTTTCCAGGTCAATCTAAAAAAATATTTACTCATAACTTTCTCGGGTACTCTTATCCGCTCGTCTATCCTCATTTTCATCGGCTCTCAAGTCGGACACCTTTATCGGGAGTATGCGGAGATTTTTAACAAGTTTGAGAATGTCATCCTCCTGATTATGGTGCTTGTCCTGGTGGTTTATTTGATAATGCGCAAGCGCTCCTATGTTAAAATATAGGTATGGCACAGAATAGACTCCAACTTGTTTTCTTCGTACTTTTCATTTTGCTAGTTCTGGTGCTGAATTTCTTTATCTTTCTTCCTTATTTAACGATTCTTTTCCTGGCTTTGGTCTTTGCAATAATTTTCAATCCTCTTTACGTGAGGTTAAGGAAAGCCACCAATAAAGAATCTTTGGCCGCTCTTCTGTCCGTCTGTATCGTCCTACTTATAATTGTTGGTCCGATTTCTTTTTTCGGAGCTCTGCTTTTCCAGGATGCCAGCAGTCTCTATGTTGACCTTATAGGCATTACAGGAGAAGAAGGATTTAACGAATCCATATCTTCCTTAAACAGCTTTCTTACGAAGTTATTTCCCGAGCAGGACGTCAGAACTTTGGAGATTGACATAGCTCAATATGCTCAGAGCGGCCTCTCTTGGCTACTGAGCCATCTCACCGCTCTCTTCTCCGGAGTGCTCAAGGTTTTTCTCGGACTTTTGCTTATGCTCCTGGCTCTCTTCTATTTTTTCCGTGACGGCAAGAAATTTGTTAATGCTCTCGCTCGCTTAAGCCCTCTTGACGATTCATATGACAAGAAGATCACGGAACGCATAGAAGTTGCCGTCAATTCCGTTGTTAGAGGCCACATTATTATAGGAATTTTACAAGGTACGCTCTCGGGGGTTGGTTTTGCCATATTCGGTGTCCCAAACCCCGTCCTATGGGCCGCGGTTGCCGCAATTGCTTCTTTGGTTCCGACTGTTGGTACAGGCTTGGTTCTTATACCGGCAATTCTTTTCCTCTTCTTTTTTGAATCACTGGGGGCCGCTCTTGGACTTCTTGTCTGGGGGGCGTTGGCGGTTGGTTTGATTGACAACTTGCTTGGTCCAATTTTGATTCAGCGTGGAATTAAGATTCATCCGTTTCTCATACTGCTCTCGGCTCTGGGCGGAGTTATTCTCCTCGGCCCCATAGGTTTCCTTGCCGGTCCGGTTTTATTAAGTCTTCTCTTTGCTCTTTTGGATCTCTATCCCAAAATAGTCAGCACGGAAAATTCGTCCTGATTGTCCACGGCACCTCTTTATTCCTATGTGCACCTTAAAAACCTCATGTCTATAAAAGAAACAAAGAAGAGAATAGTAACTCATAACGGAAAATTTCACACGGACGAGATTTTTGCAGTAGCTACAATAATTCTTGCTCATCCCGGCGTAGACTTTGAAGTCGTTCGGAGTCGTGACCCTGAAATGCCTTCAAAAGGAGACTTCACCGTTGATGTTGGGCTTGTCTGTGAACCGGAGAATAATAAATTTGACCATCATCAAGAAGGAGGCGCTGGAAAAAGAAAAAATGGGATTCCTTACGCTTCTTTCGGTTTGGTTTGGCTTAAGTTTGGAAAAGTCTTGTGTAAAAGCGAAGATATTGCCCGAAGATTGGATGAGAAATTGATAGTAAACATAGATGCAAATGATAATGGTGTATCAACCTTTAATACGCTTTTTGAAAAAGTCTCTCCCTATACTATTGTGGATTACTTCAATTCTTTCGCAAAACGTAACGCCATGGTTGAGGAGAATAACCATACATTTATAGAGCTTGTAGAAGAAGCAAAAAGTCTTCTAATCAGAGAAATTCAAAAAGAAAAAATAGATGAATCACTTAGAAACGAAGTTGAGAGGATTTACAAAGAAAGCTCGGGGAAGGAGATAATTTTTCTTCCCAAATACCTTCCGTGGGAAGAAGTCCTCACTTCTCACCCGGAGCCAATTTTTGTCGCTTATCCTGACATGGAAAATGAGAATTTTAGGGTGTCGACTGTTCCCAAAATTAGAGGTTCTTTTACGTCTAGAAAACGGTTTCCGTCGGAGTGGGCGGGAAAAACCGGTAATGAGCTGGCCAAACTAACCGGTGTTACTGACGCAACTTTTTGTCACAACGGTCGATTTATTGCTGGAGCAAAGACTAAAAATGGAGTTATGAAACTTGCTGAGCTCGCATTAAACAAATAGTATTACGGTGGTGAAAGGAGACGATTATAAAATTACGGTTGGATTAGAAATACACGCGGAGCTGAAGACTCGGACGAAGATGTTTTGTAATTCAAAAAATGACACCAATGAGAAGCACCCAAATGTTAATGTCTGCCCAGTATGTATGGGTTATCCGGGGACGCTTCCCGTCATAAACAAAGAGGCTGTAAAACACATAATCAAGGTTGGCATTGCGGTTGGTGGGGAAATTGCGGATTATACCGAGTTTGACCGCAAAAATTATTTTTATCCCGATATACCGAAGGGCTATCAGATAAGCCAGTATAAACACCCCTTAGTAAAAGGCGGGGTGCTAAACGGGGTTAAAATTACGAGAATTCACCTTGAGGAAGACACAGCTCGTTCAAGCCATGATAAGGGTAATTTTTCTTTAGTTGATTTCAATCGTGCCGGCATTCCTTTGATAGAGCTTGTTACAGAGCCAGTTATTTCTTCTGCTCCCGAGGCTTCAAGTTTTGCAAAAGAGCTTCAATTGCTGTTTCAGACACTTGGTGTCGCTGAAGCAAACATGGAAAAAGGGGAGATGAGGGTCGAAGCGAATATTTCAGTTAGTAATACAGAAAAATTTGGAATAAAGGTTGAGGTGAAAAACCTCAACTCCTTCAGGTCTGTTGAGAGGGCGATTGCTTATGAGGTGGAAAGACACGTTTCTATTTTGAAAGAAGGTGGACAAATTTCTCAGGAAACTCGCGGCTGGGATGAGGTAAAAGAAATTACTTTTTCCCAGCGGGCAAAAGAAGAATCCCATGACTACAGATATTTCCCTGACCCCGATTTACCAAAGCTCATTATTTCAGAAATTTCTGAGCTTAATCCAAATTTGCTAAAGAAAGAAATGCCCGAACTTCCTTGGGAAAGGAGAGAGAGATATTTGAAAGCTGGTTTGAAAGAAGAAGATTCAGAAATGTTTACTCGACAGAGAGGTTGGGGAGATTTTTTTGACAAAGTTGCTCTAAATTTTTCTGGAGATAAAGAGATATTACAAACTACGGCAAACTTCATTTCTTCTGATCTTGTGGGGATTGTGAAAAACGATGAAAGACTTTGGGTTGATTATTCGATGGAAGACAAAATAGAGCCAAAAGGTTTTGCCGAGTTAATTTTAATGTTCTCTAAAAAAGAAATTTCTTCAAGAGCCACTAAAGATATTTTGCGAATGCTTTACGAGGGTGCTAAGAATCCAAGGGAAACTGCAGAAAAAGAAAATTTGATTCAAAAGAATGATGAAAGTGAACTCAAAAACGTTGTTGAAAAAATAATTTCAGAAAACAAAGAAGTGGTCGCGCAATACAGGGCGGGAAAGACTGGGGCAATACGATTTTTGGTAGGGCAGGGTATGAAAGTTACAAAAGGTTCTGGTAATCCAGCTGTATTACTGAAAATTTTTAGAGAAATTCTTTCAAAATAAAACTTTGATTAGTCCCAGGTTATATTTTATTGTCCCAACGCTTGTTCTCTCCAAGAGTAATAGTTAAAGTAACGATAAAATGCTTGATCAAATTGCATCCAAAATCCTGTCCAACTTTGTCTGTTTTGTCTAACCCCTAAAGCGATGTCGTCTGCTTTCTGAACCATTGCAGAATCTTTTGTATACGCAGCATACCATGCAAAACTTGGTAAAATAAGGCTATTTAATCCAGGTTCAATAGATAAAGCACAATCACTAGCACTTCCAGAGCAATATCTAAATCCTGCGCTTCTGAATTGTCCTTCAATATATGGTGTCCATTCATTATTCCACATATAATCATTAGATCTTTTTATTAAATCAGGAATTCTTGAGTCAGTATAATAATCATCATAAAATCTTATTAAACCATTTAAGAAAATTCCAGTCATATAATTTTTCTGCCCATCATAGTGTGAAGAATACCACTCTCCATTAGGTTGTATGTTTGCCTCTGCATCACTAACAAGATCTGCTAAAAGAGCGTCAACTTGCCACTCGTCTCCTGTAGATGCCCCATTTGCCTGAGGACAATATTTGTCTTTTGGTGGTGCAACAGAATATCCACAAACTCCTGGACTAATTCCAAGTTCTTTAACAATAACTAATGCAGCAATTGCTCTTCCTGCAAGTCTATGATTGTTATTTGGAACAAGACCTGTTCCAGTGCCCCATGGAACAGTTGCTCCTAAAAGCCAATCAGTATTTAATGAAATTGCTTGAAGTGTTTTATCATTTCCAGATAAGAGATAATGAACCTCAAGCCCCTCCTCAGTATTAGACCATTCTGGTAAATTTCCGTTATTGTTTATACTGTATTGAGTATAATTTGCACCCATTTGATATGCTAGATTATACCAGAAAGGATCGCCGGTTCTCAAATATTCTTGATAGTGAGTAAACAAATGTTCATAAATTGCTATTCCTCGAGAATAATTTGGTCCTGTCTGATTCCAAATTGGAATTGAAAATATTGGGAAATCATTACTCTGATTTTGAAGAAAGGTGGGAATGTTTGGCAAACTTGCTTCTGTAACAAGAGGTCCGCCAACACCAGTGCTAACTAAATAATTAGAATCTGTTGGTAAAGCAGCAACAGGAATATCTCTATTTAAGGTAGTTTTTTGTATTCTCTGAATTGTGCTTGGTGTTGAAAAATCAAGTATTGCAGATATTGGAGTATTTCCAAGATTTACATTAAATTGAATAAGAATTGATTTTAAAGAACCATCATCATGAGTACTTTTTAGAGCTTCAATATAAACAGGTTGTTCAACTCCATTAATTAATACTCTAACATTGTCCAAATTTGTTGCATTTAATTTACCAGGAGGTAAAGGAATTCCATTTGACACAAGAACATTTCCATTTCCACCATCAAATCTA
>Ga0214472_10006289_pt1 | contig 12452 bp, 13 predicted proteins | sample RVTome_6_FD_207662 | JGI IMG/M metagenome (GOLD analysis project Ga0214472, IMG submission 207662) | Soil microbial communities from uranium-contaminated site in the Upper Colorado River Basin, Wyoming, United States - RVT140D175 | ecosystem: Environmental > Terrestrial > Soil > Contaminated >... | reverse complement strand
CGGAGGCCGCAACCGAGTGGTATTGGATCCTGGCCGGAAAGCGGCCGACCGGCACCACCGAGACGCCCTACGTCAGGTCGAGGTGGGCGGAGGGCTCGTCGTGATCGCGCGGATCGGGCGCGCGCTTCTCGCGGGTTGGCGGCTCGTCCGCGAGTGGAGCGGCGACGCGGCATACGAGACCTACCTCGCCCGTCCCCATCAGGGCCCGCGCCTCAGCCGCGAGGCCTTCTACCTGGACTCGCTCTCCCGCCGCTACCGCGGCCCTTCGGGCTGCTGCTGAAGCGAGCGCCCACGGGGCGTCCTAGTAGTCATCCGAGAACCGGTGCCCGTTGGGATTCAGCAGCGCCGTGTCCGACCACCAGCTCTCATCGCCGACGTGCAGGCCGACGCGGTAGCCGGACGAGCCCGTTGTAGACCACGATCAGCCAGACGGCCGCTGCAGCGACGATCGCGGCTGCGACGAAGAGCGCCAACGATCCTTGTTGCACGTGTCCTCGGCCTCCCTGCCTGGCGCAGTCTAGCGCGCAGTCGGCCGGCCGCAAATCTCGGAGCCGCCCGCGGATGCGCTCGTGAACTTCTGTCACGGGCCCACCGAGGCGTTGTCCTCCCGGCCGTACGCCGGCGTCACCCCGAACGGACGCGCGTCCGTCCGTTGACGTGTCGGTCGTCTCCCGGGCCGGGTCGGCGGAGTGCCACGCGCACCGGGTGACGGGTGCGGAACCGTGGACGGCGTCAACGGTGTAATCCCGGCGCAACAACACGTCAGGAAGCGGTCGGGCGCTTCGTCCGCGCGGCGTTGGGCGCGGCGCTTGCTTCCTGGAGGCTTCGGGAGCGCCCCGAAAGCGCTCGTCTCTCAAGGAGGTCAGAACAGCATGCGGGACTGGAAGCGGTCGCGACGCACGGTCGTGGCGGCGGTCGCGTTGGCGCTCCTCGCCCTGGGGGTGTCGCGCGAGGCGGATGCACACCCACGCGGGCGCGGACGCGCGGTCGTCTACGGGGGCGGGTTCTACGGCTTCAACCCGTGGTTCGGGATGGGCTTCGGACCCTACGGCGGCTGGGGGCCTTACTACCCCGGCTTCTACCCGCCCGGCGGGGTCGACATGAACGCGGCGATGATCGCCGGCTTCGGCGCGGTCGAGCTCAACGTCAAGCCCAACCGCGCGGACGTCTGGGTGGATGGCCGGTACGTCGGCGAGGCGCGCGACCTCGACGGCTACCCCACCTACCTCTGGCTGGCCGACGGCGCGCACCGCGTGGCGGTGCACAAGGGCGGCTTCCTGGTCTTCGACGAGCAGATCGACGTCCGCCGCGGAATGAAGACCGAGATCAAGCTCAAGCTGCAGCCGGGCGACTCGCCGCCCCCGGGAACGAAGCCCGCGGAGAAGGCACAGGAAAAGGACAAGGAGAAGCCAAAGGAGAAGGAGAAGGAGAAGGAGAAGAACGAGGAGTAGAGCGGAGAGACCCCGCCGGCCCGCTCGCATGGGCCGGCGGGAACCTTCGCCGGGCCGCAGCTGGCCTTAGAGTGGATGCGTGGCCCTTCCTCCGCGCGTCCTGCTCGTGGCCGAGGACGCGATCGCCCGCGCGGGCCTGCGCGCGCTGGCCGAACGCTCCGGCTTGAGCGTCGCCGGCGACGTCGCGCCGGACGACCTGCAGCCGGCGGACGTGGAGGCGGCCGACGCGATCGCCTGGGATGCCGGCACGTCGGGCACGTTCCATTCGCTGCGCCGCGCGGCCGCCAGGGTGCCCGTGCTGGCGCTGCCCTGGAACGCGGAACAGGCGCGCGAGGCTCTCGCCGCGGGGGCGCGCGGCGTGCTCTCGCGCGAGCGGCTCGACGAGCTGCTGCTGCCCGCGGTGCAGGCGGCGGTGCTCGGCCTGCTTGTCGTGGACGACTCCTTCGGAGAGGCGCTGGTGCGCCCGCTCCCCGCTGCGGACGCACTCGTCGAGCCACTCACACCGCGCGAGACCGAGGTGCTGCAGCTCCTGGCGGAGGGCCTCACCAACCGCCGCCTCGGCGAGCGGCTCGGGATCAGCGAGCACACGGCCAAGTTCCACGTCAACGCCATCCTGGGCAAGCTCGGCGCCCGGACCCGCGGCGAAGCCATCGCGCAGGCCGCGCGCCTCGGCCTTCTGCTCCTGTAACCCCCCGCTTCGGGCGGGCGCCACCTGCCCGAACGGGCAGCGGGCACCCCGCCGAGCGGCCGATGTGCGGCGCATCGCGGAGCGTTAGTCTCGGGTCAGACGTCGGCCACGGATGGCCGGCAGGAGGAGGACTCGTGGGCACCAGTCTGGAGGGCCTGTCGGGAGAGCTGGCCGCGATCGTCGACGGGGCTGCGGCGAGCCTCGTGCGCGTGGAGGGGCGGCGGCGGACGGCCTCGAGCGGCGTCGTCTGGTCCGCGGACGGCGTGATCGTCGCGAGCCACCACGCGGTCGATGCCGAGGACGAGGTGCCCGTGGGCCTGCACGACGGCCGCACGGTCGCGGCGCGCGTCGTGGGCCGCGACCCCGCGAGCGACCTCGCCCTGCTGCGGGCCGAAGTCACAGGCCTCGTCCCGCCACGCTGGGCCGAGGCCAGAAGCCCGAGACCGGGCGAGATCGTGCTGGGCTTGAGCCGTCCGGGCCGCTCGGCGCGCGCGCGGCTCGGGATCGTGAGTGCTTTTGCCTCCGAGTGGCGCACGCCCTCGGGAGCGCGCTTCGAGAGCTACCTCGAGAGCGACATCCCGCTCCACCCGGGCTTCTCGGGCGGCCTGCTGCTCGCGGCGGACGGCGCGGCGCTCGGCGTCAACAGCGCGGGGCTCCTGCGCGGGGCGAGTCTCGCCGTGCCGGCCGCGGCCGTGCGGCGCGTGGCCCTGGCACTGCTCGCGGACGGCCGGATCCGCCGCGGCTATCTCGGCATCGGCACACAGACCGTGGCCCTGCCGCAGGACCTGCGCGCGAGCGCCGGACAGGGCACCGGCCTGATCGTGCTGTCGGTGCAGCCGGGCAGCCCGGCCGCGCGCGCCGGCCTCCTGCTCGGCGACGTGCTGCTCCGCGCGGGCGACGACCTCCTCACCCATCCCGGGACGCTCGTGCCCTCCCTGGACGCGGACCGCGTCGGCCGCGAGCTGAAGCTGCGCCTGCTGCGCGCGGGCGAATCCCGTGACGTGACCGTCGTCGTCGGCGAGCGCGAGGCCGCGTGAGCGCCGAGCCGGTACCGGAGCCGCCGGGGAGCGCACGGCGCGGTACCCCGGCTCAGGACTACTACATCGGCCCGCCACTACATCTAAACGATGTAGCTGTATAATCTACATCGTCGTGACTCGAACCCAGATCCAGCTTCCCGACGCCCTCTACGCCCAGGCCAAGCGGGTCGCCGAACGGCACGAGATTTCGCTCGCGGAGCTGGTTCGCCGGGGCCTCGAGCACATGCTGCGGGTCTACCGCGCCGACGAGATACCCGATCCCGAATGGCGCGTGCCCGAGCCGCTCCCGCTGGGCGAGTTCCTCGCACCGGTCGAGGACTGGCGCGAGCTCGCGAGCGCAGCCGGCGCCGCGGACGCGAAGCCGTCGTGATCTCGATCGACACGAACCTCCTGCTCTACAGCCTGAACCGCGACTGTCCGGAGCACGCCGCGGCGCGCGCGTTCGTCGAAGCCTGCTCGGCCCGGAGCGATGTCGCGATCGCCGAGCTCGTGCTGCTCGAGCTGTACGTGCTCCTCCGCAACCCCGCCGTCGTGCGCCATCCGCTCGAGGCCCCCGAAGCTGCGTCGCTGTGCCAGGCCTTCAGGCGTCACCCGCGCTGGGCGCTCGTGGATACGGCGACGGTGATGGACCGCGTGTGGGCCGCGGCCGCGCGCCCCGGAGCGGCCCGACGCCACGTCTTCGACGCCCGCCTCGCCCACACGCTGCTCGACCACGGCGTCCAGCAGCTCGCGACCCGCAACACGCGCGACTTCGACGGCTTCGGGTTCGAGCGCGTCTTCGACCCGCTCGCGGCCGCGCGGGGTTGATCCGCTAGCGTCTCAGGCTCGCCCGGATGAAGTCCCGCGCGCGCGCCAGCTCCTCCAGCGGGTCGGTTCCCCGATCACGCCAGACATAGTTCTCGATGATCAAGGGACCCTGGAAGCCCGACTGCTCGAGGATCCGGAGGCACTCTGCGACCTGGGCCCGCCCGTCTCCGAGTCGGACCTCGCGACCGAGACGAGCGGGGTTCTCCGGGGGCAAGCCGTCCTTGACGTGGACCGAGGTGACGCGATCGCGCAATCGCTCGAGCGCCCGCGCGGGCTGATCCAGGCCATACAGGACGAGGTTGGCCGTGTCGAAGTTCACGCCCACGCGGGCCTCGGTCACCTTGTCGAGGAAACGCGCCAGCTCGTCGCCGGTCTCCTGTCCCGTCTCGAGCGAGATGATGACCTGTTTGCCTGCGGCATGGGCCGCAAGCGCGCCGACGGCCCCGAGCATGCCTCGATAGATCGCGTCCTCCGGGTCCCGGGGCAGGACGCCCATGTGCAGCGTGACGATCTTCGTGCCGATCGCGGCCGCGAAGTCGACGCATCTCCGGGCGTAGTCGAGCCGCGCCTGGCGCAGGTCCACCGGTCGGAAGCCCACCGTCTTCACGACGGATTCCTGATCCTTGTAGCTCTCGCCGTCGAACACCACCACCACGGACTCCGAGCGAACCTCAGCTGCCTTCAGCAGGCCCGCGAACTCCCTCGCGCCCTCCGGGGTGTAGTAGCGGTCGGGCAAGCGGCTCACCTGGATGCGGTCCAATCCGAGAGACTTCACCGCCGCGAGCGCCTTGCGCGGCTCCTCCTCTCCCGTGCAACGGAGGAAGACGCCGATGCGCTCGCTGGGCTTCGGGCCTGGACCAGGAGCTGGAGAGCCCGCGGAGAGGGCGAAGAGCACGGCCGCGGCCGGTGCCGCCATCGCGAGTGACATGGAAGCCTCCTAGCGCAGCCGGGTGGGAGCCGCGAGCGCGGCGAGGATGTCGACGTCGAACTCCTTGTAGAGATCCAGGCAGAAGAGATCCGGCGCGTCGATGTACTCGACCGGCTTGTCGAGCACGTGGCCGAGGCTCTTCATCCCGTCGCGCACCACGATCTCGGAGAAGGCGTTCGGCTCGAGGGCGGCGGTCACGAGCGCCACGAGCTGGCTGCGAATGCCCTTGGTCTCGAGACGCAACCTGGACGACGCCGTCCGAGTGGAGAGCCAGCGCGCCGCGGCCACGAGTTGGGCCGCCTCGATCCCGATCGGCCGCTCGCCCAGGCCGTTCAGGTTCTGCTGCAGCCGCCGCGTCTCCCGCTCGCTCCAGGCCTCGCTGATCAGGGCGAGGTCGAGCGCGAGCACCTGCTCGCCGCGATTCAGGCGGTCGGCGGCGTCGCTCCCCGCCTGCCCGCGGCCCGCGTCGTCGAGCAGGATCGTGGCCGTCGCGTCGTCCTTCGACGCGAGTGCTTTCAGCCAGACGGCGCTCGCGCTCAGCCCGTCGCTCATCCGGAGCAGGTACGAGGCGGACTCGACGCCGCGCTGCTTCGTGCTGGCCACGAGCCAGGCGGAGTCGATGCGGGCCGGCCGGTAGCGGACGACCTGCGACAGGCGCGCGCGACCCGCCTCGGGCGCCATGGCCGTCCGGCTGAAGTCCGCGGCGATCCGCCGGGCCAGATCCAGGATCGTCAGGTTGTCCGCGGGCAGGCCCACGACCAGCTCGTCGGAGCCACGCAGCTCGGATGTGGCTTCCGGGCTGTCCGTGATCATCGCGGGCGCCCGGAACACGCGGCCGAAGAAGCGATAGGCCTGCTCGCGGTTGTCGAGCTGGTAGTTGTGCGTGCCGGGGTCGCGGTTCTCGTGCCAGACGAGGTCGGCGCCTTTGCCGTAGAGGGCGAAGATCGTCCGCGCCGGCCTCTCGATCACCGGCTTCACCATCCCGGCCCGGAAGCAGCAGTTGTCCTCGGCGTTGTAGGCGAGCAGCAGCGGCCTGGGTGCGACGAGGGCGGCGAGGTGCGGATAGTCGACCGCTTCGAACAGGTCGGCCGCCGACTGCTCCACGTCGCCGGTGTCGCCGTAGGCGCGCGCCACGGCCTTTGCGCCCATCCCGTTGAATCCGGCGACGGGCGCCGACGCGCGCACGCGCTCGTCGAGCGCGGAGAGCACGATCGTCTGCCAGCCCCCGCCGGAGAGCCCCGTCATGCCGATCCGGTCGCGGTCGACTGCGGCATGCGCGTAGAGGTAGTCGAGCCCCTTGCGCATGGCGAGGTAGAAGAAGCCGAGCTCGTGCGCGCCGGCGAGATCGAGGTGGCCGGCGTACCAGTGCGAGTTGCCGGGCGCGGAGAGCTCGCCGAACCCGGGCCACTCCAGGCTCAGCGCGAGGATGCCGTTGCGCGCGAAGGTGATGCAGCGTTTCTGCTTGTACTCGACGGCCTTGCCCGGCGCCCCGACGTGGCCGTGGACGTTCAGGATCGCCGCACGCTTGCCGCTCGCGCCCAGGGGCTCGTAAAGGAGCGCGGCCGAGGAGAAGCCCGGCACGATCTCGTAGCGGAGCTTGCGGATGCGGTAGCCGCTGCCTTCGACGACTCCCGTCTCCTCGAAGCGCGGCTCGGCTTCGACCCATGCCTTCGGCCAGCCGTGGAACACGACGTCCTCGAGCAGCCGCTGGCGCAGCCGCTTCGACGCGTCGGTCCACTGCGCGGCCGAGGCCGGCGCGGGCGGCTTCGCCACGCGGGCCAGGATGAGCTCGCGCAGCTCGCGGAGAGCCACGGCGGGCGCGAGGATCTCCTCCTTCAGGATCGGCGCGAGCGCCTGCGCCTCGGCTTGCGCGAAAGCGAGTGACGGCGCGACGAGCAGCAGCGGGAGGAGCCGGGGCCAGGTTCTCATACGCCCGCGATTCTCGCACCGACCGGGTGGCGCACGATCTCCAGCAGGTCCGAGAGCAGGGCGTAGGCAGTCTGATCCACGGTCGCGCCGCGCTCGAAGACGCCGATCTCACCCATCAGGTCGGTTTCGAAGACGAGCGCCGCGTCGGGGCCCGATCCCGCGAGCGGATCGCCGAGCCGGATCCGCTCCGGCGCGACGCTCACCCGCACGCGACTCCCCGAGCGCACGCCGCGCACGACGAGGCGTGTGCGGAAGCCGGCAGCGAGCGCCCGGCGCACGCCGGCCTGGGACACCGCCGCGATCCCACGCCGATGCACCTGCCTCGGCCGGACCGACGCGCCCATGAGGGCGTTGGCGAGCGCGCAGCCCTTCACCGCCGCGTCCCACCCGTCGAGGTCGTTCCGCGGGTCGGCCTCGGCGATGCCCAGCCGCTGCGCTTCGCGCACGGCGGCGTCCCGGCCAAGCCCCTGCTCCATGCGGGACAGCACGAGATTGGTGGTGCTGTTGAGCGTGCCCCGGAAGCCGAGGATGCGGGCTCCCGGAAGGCAGCGCGCCACGAGGTTGAAGACCGGCGTCCCGTCCATCACCGCGCCCTCGTGAAGGAAGAGCCTTCCCTGTTGCTTCGCGAGCGCGCGAATGGACCGCAACGCAAACGCGACAGGCCCCTTGTTGGCTGTCACCACATGGAGCCGGCGCGTGAGCGCCTGCCGCACGTGACGCGTGGCCGGTTGGCCGGTGCGAGGGTCGAGGGTCGTGATCTCGACCAGCACGTCGGCCGGCACGCGCGTGATGAAGTCCTGGACGTCGTTCACGGCGCGACCCCGGTGAAGCGACCTGAGCGAGCCGCCGGGTGCCGAAAGCCGCAGCGCCCGCCCCAGGTCGATCCCGCGCGGGTCGATCGCCTCGCCGTGGCGTGCGGTCGCGATGCCCGTGACCCGGACGCGCGCGCCCGCGGCCCGCAGCGCTCGCGCGTACGGCCCGCGTAGCCGCTCTACGAGCCGCCGTCCGACGTTCCCGAACCCGACGAGCGCGATGCGCACTTCCCGGGCCATACCGTCGCGGATTCTAGTCTGCCCGCTGCCGGACCTGTTGGACCCGCGGGGAGAAGCGATACTCTACGCAGGATTCCGGGGGTGAATGTGCGGGGAGGCTCCGAGTCCGTCCGGTCATTGATCGCCGCGTGGCGGACGAACAACCGCGTGACGACGTACCTCATCGAGGAGCTTCCGCCACCCCTCTGGTCCAAGGCCGTTCCGGGCTCTCCGCGGCAGACGGTGCGGACGATCGCGGCTCACATCCACAACGCGCGCTGCAGCTGGATCAGGAACCTCGGCGCCAGGCACGGCATCCCCACACCCAGGAGAGTCGATCGGCGCCGCGTCCGCGCATCGGAGCTGGTGCGCGCGCTCTCGCGGAGCAGCACCGGCATCATCAGACTCATCGAGCTGGGCGCGGCTCGAGGTGGCGCGGTCCCGCGAGCGACCTGGCAGAACTTCCCGACCGACCTCGTCCACTTCCTCAGCTACTTCGTGGCGCACGAAGCCCACCATCGCGGCCAGCTGTGCATGCTGGCACGGCAGTTGGGGCATCGCTTGCCCGCCAGCGTCATAGGTGGCATCTGGCAATGGACGAAGCGGGCACGAGAATCGAGCTGAGGCTGCCGGGGACCCCCCGGATCAGGCCCGCCGGGCGACCTGCAGCTTGATGGCGCGCGGGCGCCGCGTCCTGCAACTTCGCTCTCGGTCGCCAGCAGCCTCGCGAGCGTCAGCTCCCCGAGCACCTGGTCGATCGTGTCCCGCAATGCGGGCAGCACCGGTTAAGTCGTGCAGTCGCCGGTGTTCAGACGCCGCACGGCCGTACAGATGGACCTGGTTCGACACGTCGTCGCGCTAGGCTGATCCGGCGCATCCCATTGCCACCAGGAGGAGTTCCGTGGGCGACCTCGCGAAGCACCTAGCGTCAACTCCTTGTCAGCTCCCGAAGGAGCTGCATTACCTCACTCCACCTCCGCCTTGGTGGATCGGCGGGGCAGGCCGCGGATAGCGTGGCTCGGAAGTGTCTGTAGCCACCGGCGAGACGGCACAGGGGCCGCTTGCGGATGCGACCCCCATTGCGTCTGCACTCCCGGCGGCGCTTCTCGCCGACGCTAGACTCCGCGCAAGCCCAAGCTGCTCGTCCGTGTCCGGGAGGCCAAGGGACGCAAGGACCGCGTCACGCTGCTTCCTGCCACCTGCGCACGCGCGCTGAACGATCACCTCGAGAGCGTGCGCCGGTCGCACGAGAACGACCTGCACAACGGCCTCGGCCGAGCCCCGCGGACCGTCTGTGACTGGCCCATCGCCCACGGGAGCGGTCCGGCCGGCGCGGTCTGGATAACACGACGCGACTCTCGGCCCGCCGCCCGCAACCCACTGTCCCGGCGGACTTATCGAGATCCCTCCCACCTGGCCGGATCAGTGCTAGGCTGACCATCAGCCGACGTTATCCAGACAGGGGAATGAGTAGTTGGACTAAACCGCTTCGCGGTGGAGGTTCTCGGATCCAGCATCTGAGGCCGCGCTAACCTTCTTTGTGAGTTCGTTGTTTTCACGAGGAGGGAGCGATGGGTGTATTCCGTGATGCGATGCAGCAGGCGCTGGCGCTGCGAGGCCTGGCGCCCAAGACGTGCTCGGCGTACCTGAGCTGGGTGCGACGGCTGGTTCGATTCTGTCGAGTCGTCCCCGATCAACTCACGACCGAGCACGTGCGCGCGTTCCTGCTGCACCTGACGCAGGAGCGCAAGCTGTCGTTCTCGACGTTCAATCAGGCCCTGAACGCGACGCGCTTCTTCTTTATCGAGGTCCTGAAGCGGCCGTTCGTGATGGAGGGATTTCGTTACCAGAAGCCACCCAGCCGCCTGCCGGTGGTGATGAACGACGCCGAGGTATCGCGACTTCTGGCGGCGGCAGTGTCGCTGCGAGACCGGGCGCTTTTGGAGACGGGATACGCGACGGGCATGCGCGTGGGTGAGGTGACGCGGCTTTTAATCACGGACCTCGATAGCGGACGCATGGCGATCAGGGTCGATCAGGGCAAGGGGCGCAAAGACCGTTACGTGATGCTGTCCCGGTCGCTGCTCGAGACGCTGCGGGCCTACTGGCGCGAGTCGAAGCCGAAGGTGTTTCTGTTCCCGGGTCTGGGCGGGAACAAAGCGCTGTGCGTCTCGGCGGCGCAGAAGGCCTTCGATCGGGCCAGGCTGCAGGCGGGGATCAAGAAGCCGGTGTCGTTCCACACGTTGCGGCACAGCTTCGCGACCCACCTGATCGAGAACGGCACGAGCCTGCGCACGATCCAGGCCCTGCTCGGTCACCGCAGCCTGCAGACCACGCAGCGCTACGTGCACTTGGCGCAGAACTACCTTCAGCAGACCACAAGCCCGCTCGATCGACTGCGAAAGGAGACCGCAGCACCCGAGTAGCTCGTGGCGCACTGCGAGGCGGGGAGCCCTCGCGTAGAGCGTCCGGAACTGGGCCAGATCCTCAAACAGCACGCACGCGACCTCACGTATCTCGGCAACGAGGAAGCCCGGGTCGTCTCGGCGCTGTCCGCGTGTCGCACCGCAGCCCTGGGAGGACACTGGCAGCGCTGCGATCACTGCGGGCGCGAGAGCCCTGTCTACAACTCTTGCCGCAACCGGCACTGCCCCAAGTGCCAAAGTCTGAGCCAGGCGCTTTGGGTCGAGGCCCAGGCTCGTGACTTGCTCCCCGTCGCCTACTTCCACGAGGTCTTCACCCTTCCGCATTGCCTGAACCCGTTCTTCCTACGGGACCCAAGCGTCGCTCATGCGCTGCTGTTCGAGGCCGCGGCGAGGACCCTGATCGACGTGTGCCGGACCAATCTCGGGGCCACGCCCGGCCTCATCGCCCAGCTCCACACCTGGAATCAGCAGCTCGAGCACCACCCCCACATCCACTGCATCGCCACCGGAGGAGGTCTGAGCCTGGACGGGACGCGCTGGATCTCCTCCCGGCCGACCTACTTCTTGCCGGTTTTGAGGCTGTCCGAGGTGTTTCGGGGCAAGCTGCTCCAGGCCTTCGAGCTCGCCCTGAAAGAAGGGCGTCTGCGCACCAGTGAGGCCGCGGGCCGTCTGCTGTTGCGCCGCGCCGCTGCGCAGGACTTCGTCGTCTACTCCAAGCCCCCGATGGCGGGTCCCGAGCAGGTCCTGCGCTACCTCGGCCGTTACACACACCGAATCGCCATCTCCAGTGAGCGTCTCTTGGCCCACCGCGACGGCGAGGTTACCTTCAGCTACAAGGACCGCAAGAACGGTGGCCGTAGAGAGTCCAAGACCCTTCCCGCGGCCGAGTTCACCCGCCGCTTCCTGCTCCACGTCGTCCCCAGCGGCTTCGTGCGGGTGCGCCACTTCGGTCTGCTCGCCAACGGCGTCAAAGTTCGCCGTCTGGCCCTGGCTCGCACCCTGCTCGGCAGCCCCGCGCCACCGCAGCCGTCCAAGGCCAAGCCCGAGTCTTGGCAAGACGTCTATCGCCGTCTCGTGGGAAAGGACCCCCTGCTTTGCCCCGCTTGCCACCTGGGCCGGCTCGTCGTGGTGGCCGACATCTCCCCCTCGCCGATCTCACCGCGCCACGCCTCTCCTTCCAGGTCGCCGTGAACCCCTCCACTCGGCTCTCGCGACGCAAGCACCCCGCCGTTCGACGCTCGACGTGTCTCCCATCAGCCTTCGCCATGCTTGCACGATCCCCGGTCGCCCCCCGCGGGACCAGCATGCCGCCGTCCAGCCTGATGCCACCATCCCTCGGCTTGACTCACCAGGCAGAATCAGCCCTTCTGCAGCCAACCGCCTCGCGTACAATCCACATACCGCGAAGGCCCGCGGTTTAGTCCAACTGGGCTGTTCACGTACTCGCTCGACCAGTCTTGCGTCGTCGACCACCTCGCGTGCGCGACTACGTGAACAACCCTGTACGTTCGGCCGACATGTCGTGGGGCGAAGGGAGGCGACGGATGAGATTGCCTGCATGGCCGGCCTGCATAGTTCTGCTCGGGGCAACGTGCCTTTCGCCTCTGGCCCGCAGTGCTCAGGCGCCCCCGCCAGTCGACAACCCTGAGCTTGAGCGCATGTTTCAAGAGGACCAAGCTGACCGCAAGCCAGGTCTGCATGGTATCGACTGGTCCGTCGTGAAACCTCGCGACGACGCCCGACTGAAGCGCACGCGCGAGCTCTACGCATCTGGAGCGCTCCGCACTGGTGCCGACTGGCTACATGCAGCGCTGATCCTGCAGCACAGCAGCGAGCCCGATGACTACCTCCTGGCCCACGAGATGTGCGTGGCGGCCCTGGCGCTCGGTGAGAAGCGAGCCAAGTGGCTGGTGGCCGCCGCTGAGGACCGCTTCCTCATGGGTATCGGGCGCAAGCAGCGCTTCGGCACACAGTACGAGCCTGCAAGCGAACCCGGCAAGTTCCAGCTCGCCCCGACCGACCCGCAGGTCACGGACGAGCTCAGGGTGGCTCTTGGCGCTCCACCGTTGGGCGTGGCAAAGGCTACGGAGCGTCGGTTCGACAAGCAGTGAGGGACGAGCGGCCGAACAAGGGGATGAAGCTGACGAGCGTT